>Ga0164241_10000141_pt1 | contig 171902 bp, 186 predicted proteins | sample OricomyardsoilBY_FD_108780 | JGI IMG/M metagenome (GOLD analysis project Ga0164241, IMG submission 108780) | Backyard soil microbial communities from Emeryville, California, USA - Original compost - Back yard soil (BY) | ecosystem: Environmental > Terrestrial > Soil > Unclassified | place... | reverse complement strand
TCGCTGACGGCGGCGATCACGAAGGTCCTCGCCGAGACCGGCGGCGCGACGTTCGTCGATTATGCGAACATCGACAAGGCGCCCGAAGAGCGCGAGCGCGGCATCACCATCTCGACCGCGCACGTCGAATATGAGACCGACAAGCGCCATTATGCGCACGTCGATTGCCCGGGCCACGCCGATTATGTGAAGAACATGATCACCGGCGCCGCCCAGATGGACGGCGCGATCCTGGTCGTGTCGGCCGCCGACGGTCCGATGCCGCAGACCAAGGAGCACATCCTGCTCGCCAAGCAGGTCGGCGTGCCGACCATGGTGGTCTTCCTCAACAAGGTCGACCAGGTCGACGATCCCGAGCTGCTTGAGCTCGTCGAGCTCGAGATCCGCGAGGAGCTTTCCAAGCGCGACTTCGACGGCGACAACATTCCGATCATCGCCGGCTCGGCGCTCGCCGCGCTCGAGGATTCGAACGACGAGCAGGGCAAGCAGGCGATCCTGAAGCTGATGGAAGCGGTCGATAGCTGGATTCCCCAGCCGGAGCGTCCGCTCGACAAGCCGTTCCTGATGCCGATCGAGGACGTGTTCTCGATCTCGGGCCGTGGCACCGTCGTCACCGGCCGCGTCGAGACCGGTGTCGTCAAGGTCGGCGAGGAAGTCGAGATCGTCGGCATCAAGGACACCCGCAAAACCACGGTCACCGGCGTCGAGATGTTCCGCAAGCTGCTCGATCAGGGCCAGGCGGGCGACAATATCGGCGCGCTGATCCGCGGCGTCGGCCGTGAAGAGGTCGAGCGCGGCCAGGTTCTGGCCAAGCCCGGCTCGATCACGCCGCACACCGAGTTCACCTCGGAAGTCTATGTCCTGTCGAAGGACGAGGGCGGCCGTCACACGCCGTTCTTCGCGAACTATCGTCCGCAATTCTACTTCCGGACCACGGACGTGACCGGCGAGGTCGTCCTCCCCGAGGGCACCGAGATGGTCATGCCGGGCGACAATGTGCAGCTTGCCGTCAAGCTGATCGCGCCGATCGCCATGGACCAGGGCCTGCGCTTCGCGATCCGCGAAGGCGGCCGGACCGTCGGCGCGGGGGTTGTCGCGACGATCACGAAGTAATATAGGGCCCGCAGCCGCCCGATTCTCTCTGGGATTCGGGCGGCTTAGGCTTTCAAGATTTTGTAGCGGCCGATCCGGGCCTCATGGCTTCGGAAAGGCCGGTTTGATTTGCCCTTCGGGGCGGCTCTTTCGCATCGGTAGTGGACATGGAAACGCAGAATATCCGCATTCGCCTGAAGGCGTTCGATCATCGTGTGCTCGATCAGGCCACGGGCGATATTGCAGACACGGCGCGCCGCACCGGCGCGCTCATTCGCGGTCCGATTCCGCTGCCGACGCGCATCGAGAAGTTCACCGTCAACCGTTCGCCGCACGTCGACAAGAAGTCGCGCGAGCAGTTCGAGGTGAGGACGTACAAGAGGCTGCTCGACATCGTGCAGCCGACGCCGCAGACGGTCGACGCGCTGATGAAGCTCGATCTCGCCGCCGGCGTGGACGTGGAAATCAAGTTGGCCTGAGCCAATTTACCGTGCGCCCCGGCGAAGGCCGGGGTCCACACCGGGCCCCGGTCTTCGCCGGGGAACGGGAAAGGGATACCGCCGGGCTTGCCCGGGTCTGCGTCCCCGCCGCTTCGCTTTCGGGCGAGGCTTTGGCCCAGGCGGGGCACGCATCGTTGAAAGGGCCACACGCCCCCGGCGCTTCGGGCATCGGGGGCCTCTGTATGAGGAGTTTGGGTCATGCGCACTGGCGTGATCGCGAAGAAAGTGGGGATGACCCGCCTGTTCCAGGACGATGGTCGGCACGTGCCGGTCACGGTGCTGGCGCTCGACAATCTGCAGGTGGTCGCCCGCCGCGAGGAGAGCCGTGACGGCTATACCGCCGTCCAGCTCGGCGCGGGCAGCGCCAAGGCGAAGAATCTCAGCAAGCCGCAGCGCGGTCATTTCGGCAAGGCCGAGGTGGAGCCGAAGGCGAAGGTGGTCGAATTCCGCGTCGCCGAGGATGCGCTCCTTGATGTCGGCGCGGAGCTTTCCGCCGACCATTTCGTCGCCGGCCAGCTCGTCGATGTCCAGGGCGTCACCCAGGGCAAGGGCTTTGCCGGCGCGATGAAGCGTTGGGGCTTCGGCGGTCTGCGCGCTACTCACGGCGTCTCGGTCTCGCACCGTTCGCACGGTTCGACCGGCAATCGTCAGGATCCGGGCAAGGTCTTCAAGAACAAGAAGATGGCTGGCCATATGGGCGCGCGCAATCGCACCCAGCAGAATCTCGAGATCGTCCGCACCGATGCCGGTCGCGGCCTGATCTTCGTCAAGGGCTCGGTGCCCGGCCACAAGGGCGCCTGGCTGCTCGTCCACGACGCGGTCAAGGTCGCGCGTCCCGACGCCGTGCCCTATCCGGCCGGCCTTAAGGAACTGGGCAAGGCGATCGAAACCGAGGAGGCTCCGGCCGGCCTGGTCGAGCAGGCCGCGATCCACGAAATTCCGGCGCTGCCGAGCGACGAGGAAGTCGCCGCGATCGCCGCCGAGCAGGAAGCCGGCGCCGCCGCCGATGCCGCGCCCGAGGGCGAGACTCCGGCCGGCGACGAGAGCAAGGAAGGCTGAACATGAAGGTCAAGGTTCAAACCCTGGGCGATTCCGGCAAGGGCAAGGGCTCGGATCTCGAGCTCAGCGACGCCGTGTTCGGCATCGAGCCGCGCGCGGACATTCTCCACCGTGTCGTCACCTGGCAGCTCGAGAAGCGTCGCGGCACCGCCCGCGGAGCGCGCGAGCGCGCCGATGTCGCGCGGACCGGCAAGAAGTTCGGTCGCCAGAAGGGTGGCGGCACCGCCCGCCACGGCGATCGGCGCGCGCCGATCTTCATCGGCGGTGGCAAGGCTCACGGCCCGCGCGTCCGCGATTTCGATCCGTCGCTCAACAAGAAGGTGCGCGCGCTCGGCCTCCGGATGGCGCTTTCCGCCAAGGCGAAGGACGGCAGCCTGATCGTGGTCGACAATCTCGACCTCGCCGAGGCGAAGACCGCGGTGCTGAAGGCGCAGCTTGCCGGCCTCGGCCTCGGCAAGAACGCGCTGGTGATCGACGGCGAGGCGCTCAACATCGGCTTCGCCAAGGCGTCGGCGAACCTGCGCGAGATCGACCTCATCCCGGCGGTCGGCGCGAACGTCTATGACATCCTCAATCACGAGACCCTGGTGCTGACCCGCGCCGCGGTCGAGAAGCTGGAGGCCCGGTTCAATGGCTAAGGCGAAGCAGAAAGCGACGCCGAGCGTGGAAGTCGGTCATTACGACGTCATTCTCGCGCCGCACATCACCGAGAAGACGACCCTGCTCAGCGAGCATAATGCGGTCGTCTTCAAGGTCGCGAACGACGCCACCAAGCCGCAGATCAAGGCGGCGGTCGAGGCTTTGTTCAACGTCAGCGTGACCGGCGTCAACACGATCACGACCAAGGGCAAGTCGAAGCGCTGGAAGGGTCGCCCCTACACGCGCTCGGACGTCAAGAAGGCGATCGTGACGCTGGCCGACGGCCAGTCGATCGACGTCACCACCGGTATCTGAGGCGCGCACGATGGCACTCAAGCAATATAACCCGACGACGCCGTCGCAGCGCGGCCTGATCCTGGTCGACAAATCGGCGCTCTGGAAGGGCAAGCCGGTCAAGACGTTGACCGAGGGCAAGCACAAGACCGGCGGCCGCAACAACAAGGGTCATGTGACCTCGCGCGGCATCGCCGGCGGCCACAAGCAGAAGTATCGCATCGTCGACTTCAAGCGCCGGAAGTGGGATCAGCCCGCGACCGTCGAACGGCTCGAATATGATCCGAACCGGACCGCCTTCATCGCGCTGGTGAAATATGAGGACGGCGAGCTCGCTTATATCCTGGCGCCGCAGCGTCTCGCCCAAGGCGACACGGTCGTCGCCGGCAAGAAGACCGACGTCAAGCCGGGCAACGCGATGGAACTCGGCCAGATGCCGGTCGGCACGATCATCCACAATGTCGAGATGAAGCCGGGCAAGGGCGGCCAGATCGCGCGTTCCGCGGGCACTTATGTGCAGGTCGTCGGGCGCGACAAGGGCATGGTGATGGTGCGCCTCAACTCGGGCGAGCAGCGCTACATCCACTCCAACTGCATGGGGACGGTCGGCGCGGTTTCGAACCCGGACAACCAGAACCAGAATTTCGCCAAGGCGGGCCGCAGCCGGTGGATGGGCAAGCGTCCGCTGACCCGCGGCGTCGCCAAGAACCCGGTCGATCACCCGCATGGCGGCGGCGAGGGTCGGACCTCGGGCGGTCGTCATCCGGTCACGCCGTGGGGCAAGCCGACCAAGGGCGCGCGCACCCGATCGAACAAATCGACCGACAAGATGATCATCCGGTCGCGTCACGCGAAGAAGAAGAGGTAGTCCATGGCCCGCTCCATCTGGAAAGGTCCGTTCGTCGAGCTGTCGCTGCTGAAGAAGGCGGAGACAGCGCAGGAAGCCGGTGCTCGCGCTCCGATCAAGACCTGGTCGCGCCGCTCCACCATCCTGCCGCAGTTCGTCGGCCTGACCTTCAACGTCTATAACGGCCGCAAGTTCGTGCCGGTCTCGGTCAACGAAGACATGGTTGGCATGAAGCTCGGCGAGTTCGCGCCGACCCGCTTCTTCCCGGGCCACGCCGCCGACAAGAAGGGCAAGAGGTAAGCCATGGGCAAGGCAAAAGCTCCCCGCCGCGTCGCCGAGAACGAGGCGCTGTCGGTCGGCACGCAGATCCGCGGCTCCGCGCAAAAGCTCAATCTCGTCGCGGGACTGATCCGCGGCAAGAGGGCCGGCGAGGCGCTGAACATCCTCAGCTTCTCGCCCAAGGCGATGGCGCGCGACGTTCGCAAGGTGCTCGCCTCGGCGATCGCCAATGCGGAGAACAATCACAATCTCGACGTCGATGCGCTGGTCGTCGCCGAAGCGAGCGTCGGCAAGAGCCTGTCGATGAAGCGTTTCGCGACCCGCGCCCGCGGCCGTTCGACCCGCATCGTCAAACCGTTCAGCCGCATCCGCGTCGTTGTCCGCGAGCAGCAGGAAGAAGCATAATGGGTCAGAAAACCTCCCCGATCGGCCTTCGGCTGCAGATCAACCGGACCTGGGACAGCCGCTGGTATGCGGACGGTGGCGATTATGGCCGCCTGCTCCTCGAGGATCTCAAGATCCGCAAGTTCATCATGAAGGCGCTGCCGCAGGCGGCGATCTCCAAGGTGGTGATCGAGCGTCCCGCCAAATTGTGCCGCATCTCCATCTACGCCGCGCGCCCGGGCGTGATCATCGGCAAGAAGGGCTCCGACATCGAGAAGCTTCGCAAGCAGCTCGGCACGATGACCGGTTCGGACGTCAGCCTCAACATCGTCGAGATCCGCAAGCCCGAGATCGACGCCAGGCTGGTCGCCCAGGGCATCGCCGATCAGCTCGAGCGCCGCGTCGCGTTCCGCCGCGCCATGAAGCGCGCGGTGCAATCCTCGATGCGCCTTGGCGCCGAGGGCATCCGCGTCGTCTGCGGCGGCCGTCTCGGCGGCGCCGAGATCGCACGCACCGAGGGCTATCGCGAGGGCCGGGTGCCGCTGCACACGCTGCGCGCCCACATCGATTATGCCGAAGCGACCGCGCACACCTCCTACGGTGTCTGCGGCGTCAAGGTGTGGATCTTCAAGGGCGAGATTCTCGGCCACGATCCGCTGTCGCAAGACCGGCTGATGATGGAGGCACAGACCTCCGGCGTCCGTCCGGCGCGCGAAGACCGCCGCTAAGCCTTGCTGGGATAAGAGAAAATGCTGCAACCAAAACGCACCAAGTTCCGCAAGGCGCACAAGGGCCGGATCCATGGCGATGCCAAGGGCGGCACCGCGCTCAATTTCGGCGCCTTCGGCCTGAAGGCGATGGCGCCGGAGCGGATCACCGCGCGCCAGATCGAGGCGGCCCGCCGCGCGATCACGCGCCACATCAAGCGTCAGGGGCGCTTGTGGATCCGCATCTTCCCGGACGTGCCGGTTTCGTCGAAGCCCGCCGAAGTCCGCATGGGATCGGGCAAGGGCGCCCCCGAATATTGGGTCGCGCGCGTGAAGCCCGGCCGCATCCTGTTCGAGCTCGACGGCGTTCCCGGCCATATCGCCAAGACCGCGTTCGAGCGCGCCGCCGAGAAGCTGCCGATCAAGACCAAGGTGATCGCGCGCCTTGGCGAATCTTTGCTTGAGGACGCCTGAGATGGCCAATATCGACGATTTTCGGAACAATACCGACGATCAGCTCACCGATCGGCTGGTGGAGCTGAAGCGCGAGGCCTTCAACCTGCGCTTCCAGGCCGCGACCAACCAGATCGAGAAGCCGTCGCGCGTGCGCGAAGTGCGCCGCGACATCGCCCGCATCAAGACATTGCAGAGCCAGCGGGCGGCGGAAGCCGCCCGGGGGCAAACCGAGCGCGCCAGCGCCGCCAAAGCGCAGGCCTGAGGAGTTAAGACATGCCAAAGCGCGTCCTGACCGGCACCGTGGTGTCCGACAAGACCGACAAGACCGTGGTGGTCCGCGTCGAGCGGCGGGTGAAGCACCCGCTCTACGGCAAGATCATCAGGCTCTCGAAGAAGTATCACGCCCATGACGAGGGCAATGAGTTCAAGGAAGGGGAGACCGTCCGCATCGAAGAGACGCGGCCGATCTCGAAGCTGAAGACCTGGGCCGTGCTCGGCCGGGTCGACACCCATGCGACGCCGACCAAGGCCGCCCCCAAGAAGGGCAAGGCCAAGAAGGCGGATGCCGAGGCTCCGGCCGAGGCCGAAGCGGCGGAAGCCTGAGCGGTTCAACTGATCGCCGGACATGTTCCGGTTGAAGTGAAGAGAAGGAATTGGATCGATGATCCAGATGCAGTCCAACCTTGAGGTCGCCGACAATAGCGGTGCCAAGCGCGTCCAGTGCATCAAGGTGCTGGGCGGTTCCAAGCGGCGTTTCGCCGGCGTCGGCGACATCATCGTCGTCTCCGTCAAGGAAGCGGCGCCGCGCGGCCGCGTCAAGAAGGGCGACGTCCACAAGGCCGTCATCGTCCGCACCGCCAAGGACATCCACCGCGCCGACGGATCGACGATCCGTTTCGATTCGAACGCGGCCGTCCTCGTCAACAACAACCAGGAACCGATCGGCACCCGTATCTTCGGGCCGGTCGTCCGCGAATTGCGCGCGAAGAAGCATATGAAGATCGTCAGCCTCGCGCCGGAGGTGCTGTAATGGCCGCCGCGAAGATCAAGAAGGGCGACAAGGTCGTCGTGCTGAGTGGCAAGGACAAGGGCCGCCACGGCACCGTCACCAAGGCGATGCCGAAGGACGGCAAGGTGCTGGTCGACGGGATCAACGTCCATGCCCGCCACACCAAGCCGAGTCAGGCCCGTCCGCAGGGCGGCATCGTTCGCGCCGAAGCGCCGCTGCACATCTCGAAGGTCGCGCTCGAGGATCCCAAGACGGGCAAGCCGACGCGCGTCCGCTTCGAGGAGCGCAATGGAAAGAAGGTCCGGGTCGCGGTCCGGTCCGGGGAGCTGATCGATGGCTGAAGCCAAATATACCGCGCGCCTCAGGCGCGACTATGACGAGCGCATCGTCCCGGCGATGATCGAGCAGTTCGGTTACAAGAACCGGATGGAGGTTCCGCGCCTCGACAAGATCGTGCTCAACATGGGCGTCGGCGAGGCGACCCAGGACAAGAAGCGGGTCGAGACCGCCGCCGCCGAGATGGAGCTGATCGCCGGGCAGAAGCCGGTCGTCACCAAGGCGAAGAAGTCGATCGCCCAGTTCAAGCTGCGCGAGGGCATGCCGATCGGCGTCAAGGTCACGCTGCGGCGCGGGCGGATGTACGAGTTCATGGACCGGCTGATCACGATCGCGCTGCCGCGCGTTCGCGACTTCCGCGGGCTCAGCCCCAAGTCGTTCGATGGGCGCGGCAATTACGCCATGGGCCTCAAGGAGCAGATCGTGTTCCCGGAGATCAACTACGATCGGATCGACAAGGTCCGGGGCATGGACATCATCGTCACCACCACCGCGAAGACGGATGAGGAGGCGCGCGCTCTGCTGCGCCTGTTCAACTTCCCGTTCCCGCAGGACCAGGATCAGAAGCAGGCCGCGTAAGCGCCTGCTCCGACAAGAAGGAAGAGAACTTAAGTCATGGCGAAACTGAGTTCGATCAACAAGAACGAGCGTCGCAAGAAGCTGGCGAAGAAATATGCCGGCCAATATGCGAAGCTGAAGGCGATCGCGAACGACGAGTCCAAGGACGAGACGGAGCGCCTGATCGCGCGGCTGAAGATGGCCGAGATTCCGCGCAACGGGAACCCGACGCGCGTCCGCAACCGCTGCGAGCTGACCGGCCGGTCGCGCGCTTATTATCGCAAGTTCCGGCTGTCGCGCGTCATGTTGCGCGAGCTGGGCAACAAGGGCCTGATTCCGGGCCTCACCAAGTCGAGCTGGTAAGGGTAGCCTCATGCCATTGACCGATCCTTTGGGTGATATGCTCACCCGCATCCGCAACGGCCAGCAGGCGAAGAAGGACAGCGTCCTTTCGCCGGCGTCGAAGCTGCGCGCCCGCGTGCTCGACGTGCTTCAGCGCGAAGGCTATATCCGCGGCTATTCCGAAGAGCTGGTGGGCGGCCATAACGGCCTTCGCATCGAGCTCAAATATTTCGAGGGCCAGCCCGCGATCCAGCATCTCGCCCGCGTGTCGAAGCCGGGCCGCCGCGTCTATTCCGGTTCGCAGGAATTGCCGCGGGTTCGCAACGGGCTCGGCATCACCATCGTCTCGACGCCCCGTGGCGTTCTGTCGGACGCCGAGGCGCGCACGCAGAACGTGGGCGGCGAAGTGCTCGCGGAGGTATTCTGATGTCCCGCATCGGTAAACGGCCGGTGTCGCTGCCTTCGGGCGTGACCGCGACCACCGAAGGCCAGATCCTGTCGGTCAAGGGGCCCAAGGGCACGCTTCAGCTCCGGATGCGCGACGAGATCAGCTACGACATCTCGGCCGACGGCATCAGCGTCCAGCCGGCCAACGCCACCAAGCAGGCGCGGGCTTTCTGGGGGATGCAGCGCACCTTGGTGCAGAATCTGGTGACCGGGGTGACCGAGGGCTTCTCCAAGACGCTCGAGATCACCGGCGTCGGCTATCGCGCCGCCGCGCAGGGCAAGAATTTGCGTCTCCAGCTCGGCTACAGCCACGACGTCAACGTCGCGGTGCCGGACGGCCTCGAGGTCAAGACGCCCGATCCGACCACGGTCGAGATCAGCGGCATCGATCGCCAGAAGGTCGGCCAGTTGGCCGCCGAGATCCGCCGCTGGCGCAAGCCGGAGCCCTATAAGGGCAAGGGCATCAAGTATCGCGGCGAGTTCATCTTCCGCAAAGAAGGCAAGAAGAAATAGCCATGGCGAGATTCAACCCCTTCGAGAAGCGCCGCCAGCGCGTCCGTGCCTCGCTGCGCCAGCGCGCCGGCGATCGCGCCCGCCTGTCGGTGCATCGCTCCGGCCGGCACATTTACGCGCAGGTCATCCTCGACGGCGAGGGCAAGACCGTCGCCTCCGCCTCCACGCTGGAGAAGGAAGCGCGGGCCAAGACCGGCGCGACCGTCGCCTCGGCGCAGGACGTGGGCCGCAAGATCGCCGAGCGCGCCAAGGCCGCCGGCGTCACCCGCGTGGTCTTCGATCGCGGCGGCTTTATTTTCCACGGGCGCGTCAAGGCGCTCGCCGATGCCGCCCGTGAAGGCGGACTGGAGTTCTAAATGGCTGACGAAACCGAAAACCAGGCCGAAAACGTGACCCCGTCCGCCGCTCCGGAGGCTGTGCCCGCTGCTCCGGAGGCTGCGCCCGCCGCTGCCGAGGCTGCGCCGCCCGCGTCGCAGGCCGCTCCCGCACCGCAAGCCGCTCCCGAGGGCCGGCGCGATCGTGGTCCGCGCGGCGGACGCGGCCGTGGCGGCGGCGATCGCGGCGGTCGTGGTGGCCGGCGCGACGACCGGCGTGGCGGCCCCGGCCGCGACGATGACGGCGGCGAGGAGCTGATCGAGAAGCTGGTCCACATCAACCGCGTCTCCAAGACGGTGAAGGGCGGCAAGCGTTTCGGCTTCGCGGCGCTGGTCGTCGTCGGTGACGGCAAGGGCCGGGCCGGCTTCGGCCACGGCAAGGCGCGCGAGGTGCCCGAGGCGATCTCCAAGGCGACCGCCGCGGCCAAGAAGGCGATGGTCCGCGTGCCGCTGCGCGAGGGCCGCACGCTCCATCATGACGGGCTCGGCCATTTCGGCGCGGGTCGCGTCCACGTCCGCTCGGCCCCGGCCGGCACCGGCATCATCGCCGGCGGTCCGATGCGCGCCGTGTTCGAGAGCCTGGGTGTCGCCGATGTGGTGACCAAGTCGGTCGGCACGTCCAACCCCTACAACATGATCCGCGCGACCTTCGAGGCGCTCGGCGACCAGACGTCGCCGAAGAGCGTCGCCCAGCGCCGCGGCAAGAAGATCGCCGACCTGATGGCGCGTCGCGAGGGCCTCTCCGCGGCCGAAGCCGATGCTCAGGCCGAAGCGATCACGGAGTAATCTATCATGGCCAAGGTGAAGATCACCCAGACCGGATCGCCGATCCGCCGTACGCCGGACCAGCGCAGGACGCTGGTCGGGCTTGGGCTCAACAAGATGCACAAGACGGTCGAGCTCGACGACACCCCCGAGGTGCGCGGCATGATCCGCAAGGTGCAGCATATGGTGTCGGTCGAAGGCTAAACGCCTCGGCCCGCCTGCGCGACAAAAGCGAAAGCGAGTGCAACGATGAAACTCAACGAAATCCGCGACAATAAGGGCGCCCGCAAGAGCCGGGTGCGCGTCGGCCGTGGCATCGGCTCGGGGCTCGGCAAGACCGCCGGCCGCGGCCAGAAGGGCCAGAAGAGCCGCGAGGGCGTTTCGATCAACGGCTTCGAGGGCGGCCAGATGCCGCTCCACATGCGGCTGCCGAAGCGCGGCTTCAACAACATCTTCGCCAAGGATTATGCCGAGGTGAATATCGGCGCGATCCAGAAGGCGATCGACGCCAAGACGCTCGATGCCAAGGGCATGCTCGATCATGCCGCGCTCAAGGCGGCGAACCTGGCGCGCGGCGGCAGGGACGGCGTGCGCGTGCTCGGCAAGGGCGAACTCAAGGCCAAATTGAGCCTCAAGGTCGCCGGCGTTTCGGCCGGCGCCCGCGCGGCGATCGAGAAAGCCGGCGGTTCGGTCGAGCTGATCGAGGTCATTCCCGCCGCCGAGAAGGCCGCCGCCAAGAAGGGCAAGGGCCAGCGCAAGGCCAAGGCGAGCGCCTGACCCCCAGCCTTTTCCGGAGAGAGGCTGACAAGCCGAAACCGGTCACTATATGAAGGCGGCGGGGGGCCATGACGGTCCGCCCGCCGCTTCACTATTCGTCGAAGGTCTAGAGATACATGGCATCCGCAGCCGACCAGATGACTGCTTCGCTGAACCTGGCGAATTTCGCCAAGGCGACCGATCTCAAGAAGCGGCTGTGGTTCACGGTCGGCGCGCTCGTCGTCTTCCGTCTCCTGTCCTTCGTGCCGTTGCCCGGCATCGATCCACGCGCGCTCGGCGCGCTGTTCCAGAGCACCCAGGGCGGCGTCCTCGATTTCTTCAACATGTTCTCGGGCGGCAGCCTGAAGCGCATGAGCCTGATCGCGCTTGGCGTCATGCCCTACATCACCGCCTCGATCGTCATGCAGCTCGCGACGACGATGTCGCCGCAGCTCGCCGCGCTCAAGAAAGAGGGCGAGAGCGGGCGCAAGAAGATCAACCAATATACGCGCTACGGCACCGTGATCCTGTGCGTCATCCAGGGTTATTTCCTCGCCGTGGGCCTCGAAAGCTGGGGCGCGGGCCAGGGCCAGTCGGCGGTGCTCGACCCCGGCATGATGTTCCGGGCCACCACCGTCATCTCGATGGTCGGCGGCACCATGTTCCTGATGTGGCTCGGCGAGCAGATCACCAGCCGCGGCATCGGCAACGGCGTCTCGCTCATCATCATGGCGGGCATTGTCGCGAACATGCCGCAGGTGCTGAGCCAGCTCTTCGAAGGCGGGCGGACGGGCAGCATGGATCCGTTCGTGATCGTTTCGATCATCGTCGTCGCGCTCGGGCTGGTTCTCTTCATCTGCTTCATGGAGCTCGCCCAGCGCCGGGTGCTGATCCAATATCCCAAGCGCCAGACCGCGCGCGGCCAGATCCAGCAGGAGCGGTCGCATCTGCCGCTCAAGGTCAACACGTCGGGCGTGATCCCGCCGATCTTCGCCTCGTCGCTGCTGCTGATGCCGCTCACCGTCGCCCAGTTCGCCGGCCAGAACCAGACTGGCGGCACCTGGTGGAGCGAGCTCATCATCACCGTGAGCACCCTGCTCCAGCACGGCTCGCCGCTCTACATGCTGCTCTACGGCGCGGGCATCGTCTTCTTCTGCTTCTTCTACACCTCGGTCGTGTTCAATCCCGAGGAGACGGCGGAGAACCTCAAGAAATATGGCGGCTTCATTCCGGGCATCCGGCCGGGCAAGCGCACCGAGGACTATCTCGATTATGTCCTCACCCGCGTGACCGTGGTCGGCGCGGCCTATCTCACCGCCATCTGCCTCATCCCGGAATTCCTGATCTCGAAGCTCGGCATCCCCTTCTACCTGGGCGGCACCAGCCTCCTGATCGTCGTCAACGTGACGATGGATACGGTGACGCAGATCCAGAGCCATCTCATGGCCCATCAATATGGCGATCTCATCAAGAAGGCGAAGTTGAAGGGCGGAGGTTTGCGGCGCTAAGCCGCGCGGCGCGACGAGGAGGGGGACGCCGACATGAACATCATTCTGCTCGGCCCGCCAGGGGCCGGCAAGGGCACGCAGGCCAGCCGGCTGGTGGACGAGCGCAAGATGGTCCAGCTCTCGACCGGCGACATGCTGCGCGCCGCGCGAAGCATCGACACGCCCTTGGGCCACGAGGTCGCCGCGATCATGGATTCGGGAGGGCTCGTCTCCGACGAAATCGTGAACGCGCTCATCGACGACAAGCTCTCCAGCCTCACCCACGATCAGGGCGTGATTTTCGACGGCTATCCGCGCACGCGGGGCCAGGCGGAGTCGCTCGACGGCCTGCTCGCCACCCATGGCCGCAAGCTCGACCTCGTGATCGAACTCGAGGTCGACGAGGACGCGCTGGTCGATCGCATTTCCGGCCGCTTCACCTGCGCCAAATGCGGCGAGGGCTATCACGACCGCCACAAGCCGCCCGCCATCGCGGGCGTCTGCGACGTATGCGGCTCGACCGCGTTCAAGCGCCGCCCGGATGACAATGCGGAAACGGTCCGCACCCGCCTCGCTGAATATCGCGCCAAGACCGCGCCGATCCTCCCGCTTTACGAGGCGCGCGGGCTGGTGCGGCGTGTCGACGGCATGGCCCCGATCGCCAAGGTCGGCGCCGCGATCGATGCCGCCCTCGACAGCAGCGGCTGATCCTTTCCCGGAGCCTCGGGACCGCTCTGCGACGAAAATGTCCATCCTCGCGACCGGTCTGAACAAGCCGCGCTTCGCGGCCGTGAAAACATGCTATGCCACGCGCCTAACGACTCCGCCCTGGCGCGGGGGATGGATGGGAGATGGGTTATGAACGGGGGCGACAGCCTGATTATCGAGCCGATCCACACGGACTCGCGCGAATGCGAACATGTCGATTTCAACGGTTTCATGGAGGGCGTGAAGCGCCGCAATCCGGGCCAGCCCGAATTCGTCCAGGCCGTGCAGGAGGTCGCCGAGGACATTTTCGAGTTCATGGACGGCCGCGAGGAATATCATCGCTGGCAGATCCTGCGCCGGATCGCCGAGCCCGACCGCATCGTCTCGTTCCGCGTCTGCTGGGAGGACGACAATCACAATATCCGCGTCCAGCGCGGCTATCGTGTGCAGAACAACAATGCGATCGGCCCCTATAAGGGGGGGCTGCGCTTCCACCCGAGCGTGAACGAGAGCATTCTCAAGTTCCTCGCCTTCGAGCAGACCTTCAAGAACGCACTGACCGGCCTCCCCATGGGCGGCGGCAAGGGTGGCTCCAACTTCAATCCCAAGGGCAAGAGCGACGGCGAGATCATGCGTTTCTGCCAGTCGTTCATGACCGAGCTTTACCGTCATATCGGCGCCGACGTGGACGTGCCGGCCGGCGACATCGGCGTCGGCGCGCGCGAGATCGGCTACATGTACGGCCAGTACAAGCGCATCACCGGCCAGTTCACCGGCGTGCTGACCGGCAAGGGCATGGAATATGGCGGCTCGCTGATCCGCCCCGAGGCGACCGGCTATGGCGCGGTCTATTTCCTTGCGAACATGCTCGCGACAAAGGGTAAGGATCTGAAGGGGATGACCGCGGTCATTTCGGGCTCCGGCAATGTCGCCACCCATGCCGCGGAGAAGATCAACCAGCTCGGCGGCAAGGTGCTGACCTTGTCCGATTCCGAAGGCTTCGTTCACGATCCCGACGGTATCGACCAGGACAAGATCGATTGGGTGAAGGCGCACAAGACGCGCCGTCGCGGACGGATCAGCCAATATGCCGACGAATATCGGAACGCGACCTTCTATGCCGGCAAGACCCCGTGGGGCGTGACCTGCGACGTCGCATTGCCGTGCGCGACCCAGAACGAGCTGCTCGGCGACGATGCGCGCACGCTCGTCAAGAATGGCTGCATCGGCGTGTCCGAAGGCGCGAATATGCCGACCAACCTGGAAGGTGTGCACATCTTCAGGGACGCGAAGATCCTCTACGCGCCCGGCAAGGCATCGAATGCCGGTGGCGTCGCCGTTTCCGGCCTGGAGATGAGCCAGAACAGCGAGCGGCGCGCGTGGAAGGAAAGCGAGCTCCAGCAGATGCTCAAGGACATCATGGAGGGCATCCACAAGAGCTGCCTCGAATATGGCGATCGCGGCGGCGGCTATACCGACTATGTGAAGGGCGCGAACATCGCCGGCTTCAAGAAGGTCGCCGACGCGATGCTGGCGTTCGGGGTGGTTTGAGCGCCCGAGTATAATCCGGAAAGCGCGCAGCGATTTCCGGATTATACGAAGAGAGCGCGAAAACCGGACGGCGGGTCGGCCGGACCGGTCCGGCCGACCCGACCGACGGCGCGGCTTTGCCGCGACGCTTTGCGGGTATGAGGTCGCCGCGCGCCGCTTGACTCGTTCCGACTCAAATCCTACATGCGCCTCATCCCGTTAACCGGTCCTCCGGCGGCGCTTTCGTGCGCGCGTCGGCTTTGCCTGTTTCGGGGCCACGACGCTTTGAGATGGGCCGGTTGCCAGCCAGCCCGTGGAGCAGGAGAAAAATAGAATATGGCACGTATCGCTGGGGTCAACATCCCGACCAACAAGCGCGTCGAGATCGCGCTGACCTATATTCACGGCATCGGCCGCACGAAGGCCAAGGAAATCACCGCAAAGCTGGGCATCCCCGCCGAGCGCCGCGTCCAGGAGCTCACCGACCAGGAGGTGCTGCACTTGCGCGAGACGATCGACGCCGATCATACCGTCGAGGGCGACCTCAGGCGCGAGACGGCGATGAACATCAAGCGGCTGATGGACCTCGCCTGCTATCGCGGGCTTCGCCATCGCAAGGGCCTTCCGGTCCGCGGCCAGCGCACGCACACCAACGCGCGCACCCGCAAGGGCAAGGCCAAGCCGATCGCCGGGAAGAAGAAGTAGCAGCGAGGGCGCGGGGCGCCCTTGCGTCACTTCTTCTCCGCCGGAGGCGCGGCCCACGCACCACCGGCCTTACGCAACAGAATTCAAGGTTAGGTCAGACAAGACATGGCACGTGAACCGCAGCGCATCCGCCGTCGCGAGCGCAAGAACATCTCCGCCGGCGTCGCCCATGTGAACGCCAGCTTCAACAACACGATGATCACCATCACCGATGCCCAGGGCAATGCGATCGCATGGTCGTCGGCCGGCATGATGGGCTTCAAGGGTAGCCGCAAGTCGACGCCTTATGCCGCCCAGGTCGCCGCCGAGGATGCCGGCAAGAAGGCCGCCGAACATGGCGTCCGCACGCTCGAGGTCGAAGTGAAGGGCCCTGGATCGGGCCGCGAATCGGCGCTGCGCGCGCTCCAGGCGGTCGGCTTCACGATCACCTCGATCCGCGATGTGACCCCGATCCCGCACAACGGCGTGCGTCCGTCCAAGCGCCGCCGGGTCTAAGCACCGCCCGCGCCGCGCCCGCCGCGCGGCCGGACGACGAAAATGAAGAGCTCAGGGAAGCCGCCCCCCGCTTCCCCAACCGCCAGAGGAACAAGCATGGCCGTCAACGCAAAGAACTGGCAGGAAATGAAGAAGCCCAACGCGCTCGAGAAGCGCGCCGCGGGCGATGCCAAGCGCAAGGCGACGTTCGTAGCCGAGCCGCTGGAGCGCGGCTTCGGCCTGACGCTCGGCAACTCGCTGCGCCGGGTTCTCATCTCCTCGCTGCAGGGCGCCGCGATCACCTCGATCAAGATCGAGGGCGTCCTCCACGAATTCTCCAGCCTCGCGGGCGTCCGCGAGGATGTGACCGATATCGTGCTCAACGTGAAGCAGATCGCGCTCCGGATGGAGGGCGAGGGCCCCAAAAGGCTCCAGCTTTCGGCGACCGGCCCGGGCGAGGTGACCGCCAGCCAGATCGCGGTTTCGGGCGACATCGAGGTGATGAATGGCGATCTCGTCATCTGCCACCTGGACGACGGCGCGACGCTCAACATGGAGCTCACCGCCGAAACCGGGAAGGGCTATGTCGCGGCCGCGTCGAACCGGCCGGCGGATGCGCCGATCGGGCTCATCCCGATCGACGCGCTCTATTCGCCGGTGCGCCAGGTCAGCTACAAGGTCGATCCGACCCGCGTCGGCCAGGATCTCGATTTCGATCGGCTGACGCTGACCGTCGAGACCGACGGCACGGTGACGCCGGACGACGCGCTCGCTTATGCGGCGCGGATCCTGCAGGATCAGCTCCAGCTCTTCGTTCATTTCGACGAGGGCCTGACGATGATGTCGGCGCCGGCCGGCATGGTCGGCGGCATGGCGCCCAGCGCCGCGGATGCCGAGGCCGACGCCAACCAGCTCAACCGCTATCTCTTGAAGAAGGTGGACGAGCTGGAGCTGTCGGTCCGCAGCGCCAACTGCCTCAAGAACGACAACATCATCTATATCGGCGATCTCGTCCAGAAGACCGAGGCGGAAATGCTCCGCACCCCGAACTTCGGGCGCAAGTCCTTGAACGAGATCAAGGAAGTGCTGGCAAGCATGGGGCTGCGGCTTGGCATGGACATCCCCGGCTGGCCGCCGGAGAATATCGAGGAGATGGCCAAGAAGCTGGAGCAGGAACTGCTCGGCTGACCGCCACCGCGATAATCGGAACAAGAGGGCCGTCCCGTTGGGGCGGCCCTTTTCGTTTGTCCCGCCAGGCCGGCTTCTCGCGATTCGCATGATCGCTCGGAGGACCGGAAGTAGGCTAGCGCGGGCAGGCGCGGCTTTGACGGCGGCGCGCGCTTTGCTAGACCGGCGCGCATCCATTTGCTGCCGGGGGCTTTTTCATGCGTACGTCCGCTCTTTTACTCGTCTTGCCCGCCTTGTTCCTCGCGCCACTCGCGGTCGCCCAGGGGCCCGCGATCCATTATCCCGACACGAAGCGCGGCGATGTCGTGGAGGAGCATTTCGGGGAGCGGATCGCCGATCCCTATCGCTGGCTCGAAAACGATGTGCGGACCGATGCCGAGGTGCGTAGCTGGGTCACCGCGCAGAACGCGGTGACCAACGCCTTCCTTCAGACGCTGCCGGGGCGCGAGGCGATCAGGGCGCGGATGACTTCATTCTACAATTACGAGCGGTTCGGCGTGCCGGAGCGCGCCGGGAGCCGCTATTTCTACACGCGCAATGACGGGCTCCAGAACCAGTCGGTGCTCTACGTGCGCGACGGGCTGGACGGGACGCCGCGCGTGCTGCTCGATCCCAATACATGGTCGCGGGACGGGGCGACGGCGCTGGCGGAGTGGCGGCCATCGGAGGACGGGCGCCATCTGGTTTACGGCATCCAGGACGGCGGGACCGACTGGCGCACGGTGAGGGTACTCGACGTCGCGACCGGGCAGCAGACCAGCGACGAGATCCACTGGGTCAAATTCTCGAACCTCGATTGGGCGAAGGACGGATCGGGCTTCTTCTACTCGCGCTTTCCCGAGCCCGGCGCGCATGCCTATCAGCAGCTCAACGAGAACCAGTCGGTCTATTTTCACCGGCTGGGGACACCGCAGGCGCAGGACCGGATGGTGTTCGCGACGGCGGATCATCCGCGCTGGAACAACAATGCCGAAGTGTCGGACGACGGCCACTGGCTGATCGTCACATCGTCCGAAGGGACCGATGCGCGCTATACCGTGACCCTGGTCGATCTCACCCGGCCCGACGCGCAACCGCGCACGCTGATTTCGGGGATGGAGAACGATTGGAATTATCTCGGCAATCGGGGGTCTCTCTTCTACTGGCGGACCAACAAGGATGCGCCGCGCCAGCGGATCGTCGTCACCGACATCTCGCAGCCGGCCCCGCAGCCGCGCGAACTGGTGGCGCAGGACGCGGCGACGCTGGAAGGCGCCTCGATCGTCGGCGAGCGGCTGGTGCTCGAATATCTCGTCGATGCGAAGAGCGAGGTCAGGACGTTCGGGCTCGACGGTCGGCCGGCGGGCAATCTCGCGCTGCCGGGGATCGGCAGCGTCGGCGGGTTCCACGGCCATCCGGGATCGAGCGAGACGTTCTACACGTTCTCCAGCTACAACCGGCCGGGGACGATCTACCGCTACGACAGCGCGAGCGGCCAGAGTGCGGTCTTCGCGCAGCCGACGCTGCCCTACGATCCGAACAATTATGAGGTCTCACAGGTCTTCTATCATTCGAAGGATGGCACCCGGGTGCCGATGTTCCTGGTGCGCCGGCGCGACCTCGACCGGAGCCGGCCGCACCCGACGCTGCTTTATGCCTATGGCGGGTTCGACATCCCATCGACCCCGACGTTCGCGCCGCGCTGGCTGACCTGGGTCGACATGGGCGGCGTGTTCGCGGTCGCCAACATCCGCGGCGGCGGCGAATATGGCGAGGCCTGGCACGACGCCGGCCGGCTCGCCAACAAGCAGAATGTGTTCGACGATTTCATCGCCGCGGGCGAATATCTGATCCGCGAGCATATCACGCCCGCGCACGGTCTCGCGATCGAGGGTCGCTCCAACGGCGGCCTGCTGATCGGCGCGGTGGTCGATCAGCGGCCGGACCTGTTCGCGGCGGCTTTGCCCGGCGTCGGCGTGATGGACATGCTCCGCTTCGACCAGTTCACCGCGGGGCGCTACTGGGTCGACGATTACGGCTATCCCGAGCGCGAGGCCGATTTCCGGGTGCTGAGGGCCTATTCGCCCTATCACAACATCCGCGACGGCGTGCATTATCCGCCGGTGCTGGCGACGACCGCCGACACCGACGACCGCGTGGTGCCGGGGCACAGCTTCAAATATATCTCGGCGATGCAGCACGCCGACCCCGATGGCGCGCCACACCTCATCCGCATCGAGACCCGCGCCGGCCATGGTTCCGGCAAGCCGACCGACAAGCAGATCGAGGAGTTCACCGACATGTACGCCTTCATCGCCCATTTCACCGGGCTGGAGGTGCCGACGGCATCCGAGGGCGCGAGATGACGGCCGACCTGAGCTGGGATGATCCACGAGGCCGATGAGCGGCGACCGGATTTGGCGACGCGCAAGCGCAGCGTCGCGACAAGAGATGAGGGCCGCTGTGGGTCGCCGCGGTGCGAATCGGAGGTGCGTATCGGGCAATTCCGCCTGGGACCGCATTGGCCCCCGTTAATTGATTTGTGGGGTGGCGGGCATAGGCGAAAAGAGCTGGCGATAGCCGCCAAACCCCTTTGCCGCGACCACTGGCTCCGTCCAGCGATTGCCGCCGGTCTGCCAGTCGAGATGCTGATACCTCAGAACATCGCCGTTGGCTTGAACGGCGAATATGAAGCCGTTTTCATGGCCGAATATCTCTCGAAAATTCTGCCACCCGTTTCCGACCTTGTTCGGACCGTCCCAGGCGAAAGAACCGTCCATGTTTCCCTTGTGACGATACCAGGAAAGAGTGCCGTCATTGGCGACCGCGTACAATATTCCCTTGCCGACTGAGAATATGTCCTTGCAGTTCTCCCAGCCGGTTCCGACTTTCTTCTTCTGTATCCAGTCCGCCGCGGTGCCGCCGCCATTGCGATAGGCCAGATGCCGATACCACAATAGAACACCGTCATCCTGCACGGCGTACAGAACGCCATCGCCCGCGGCTATGATCGACTTGAAATGATTCCATCCGTTCCCAACCGTAACGGGGCCGGTCCAGGCCATGGATCCCTCGTTGAACCCGTCGTGCCTGTACCACAGGAGATCGCCGTTCTCCTTGAGTCCGTAGAACATGGCGCCGCCGGCCGGATAGACGCGAGTAAAGCCTTGCCAGCCATGGCCGACGTTTTTCGGCCCTTCCCAAGCGACCAGGGCCGTCGAATCCGCGCTGGCGCCCTGCCGGTACCATGAAAGGTTCCCGTCCTGTCCGATCGCATAGAGGAACATTATGCCCTGGGCGGATATCGGGCCGAACGTGCCGATGAACTGCTGGCGAAGGCTGCCCGTCAGCGATACTTTCTCAAGAAGCTCGGCAAGCTGCCCGAAATTCCCGACTCCTTGCTGGCTCTCGATGTCGCGTTCATCCTGGAGCCCGAGATTGTCCGGCGCGAGGCAGCTTACCTGGGAGCCCGGCGGCATCGTCAGGGTGACGTCTCTCACCGGGAAGGTCCGCCGCTCCATCCTGTTTTCACACTGAATCGAGAACAGGCATTCCCCGCCGAGGGCATAATTATGCTGGGCGACCGGCCGGCACACCACTCTGGTCATTACGTTTTCAGGCAGCGTCGCCGGCGCCTGGCTCAGGTCGTCAAAGCCGTCACGTACCCGGTTTTGCGCGATGTGCCGGCGCAACTGCGCGCCATATTTTCGTTCCACGACGGCGACATTGCCGGCAGTGTCGAGGTCGATCGCCATGATCCATGTCAGAATCGCCATCGTGTAAACCGGCCCGGCGAGCTGGAATTTGAAATCCGCCGGGAGGGCGTTCGACGCCGGCTCTCCCGCAGGCTGGCCATTTTCATCGAGAGTCCAAACGGTTTCGATGTCTGTCCAATTCCATAAATCCATTTCGTCGAGCAATTTGTCAGCAAGCTGGCCGGCGCCAAAGGCTATCGAGTCACGAAAATCCATATCCGCTGGCTTGTTGTTGATATCGTGAATGGATTTTTCGAGAGCGATGCGAATATCATCAAGTCGTTTAAGGCGGCCTTGATTCTCGTCGGTTGCCTGTTGAATCACGACCTGATTGATGCGTTGCTTCAGGAGCTCGACGTCCTTCTTGATCGCATCCATTTCTTTCTGAAGGGCGGCTATCGCCTCACCCACCGGATCGGGGCTGCCATAATAGCCGAGGAAGTCGAGGGCCGATAAGGCCCCGGCGAGGACGGTCCCGTTGGGGAGCATGCTGTAGACCGTCTGCATCGTTTTCACCGGGGCCGGTATGGTCATGTCGATGCTCCTCGATCGGCCGGTCTCGCGTGTGTCGTTCGAAAATCCGCGGTCCCGAATGTGCCCGATGTGTGACGTGCGGACGCAGCAAGTCATCCTACAAATGGATGATCGTAATAATACGGTTATGGTGGCGCCCGACAGCAGTCGGCCGGCCCGGCTTGACTGCCGCCATACTGCATCAGGATCGAGATCTCCGCTGGCGGCGACAGGTGCATCGTCGCGGCTGCGATGAACGTCCCCTATTCGCGACTAACGCCGCGAAAGGCGGGGCGGAGTGTGCTGGGATCGGCACGATCGGTGCTAGACTCCGCCGCAATCCGGCCACGGCCGAATCGGACCTTGTTTCGCCTATGAACGCACATTCGCCGGTCGCGATCGACCGGGAACGGATCCTGGAGGAACGGCGGCGCTCGACGCTGAAGCTGATCGGCGTGTTCTGGCTGTTCGCCTTCGTCGTGCTGTCCGTGCGCGGCGCGCTTGTCGATATCTTTCCGTTCTACATGCTGGCGCCGCGCCGGTTGCTGATCGCCGGCTTCGGCGCCGCGCTGTGCCTGCTGATGGTCTATCTGCTCGGCCGGCGGCAGGCACGGTCGTTCATCGAGCGCGTCCTCTATGCGGTGGGCGGCGCGTTCGTGATGTCGGCGCTGATCACCTCGTTCAGCACTTTGCTCAACCGTGTCGTGCTGCCGCTCGACGGCTCGCGCGCCGCCGATTTCGTTCAGGCGGTGCAGTGGGTGATGGTCTGGATGGGCTATTTCCTCGCCTGGACCGGAACCCAGCTCGCGCTCACTTATCATTGGGAGGCGCAGGACGAGGTCCAGCGCAACGCGGCGATGCGCGATCTGGCGCAGGAGGCACGGATCGCGGCGCTCAGATACCAGATCAACCCGCATTTCCTGTTCAACGCCTTGAACGCCATTTCCGGACTGGTGCTCGAGCAGCGCAATTACGAGGCCGAGACGATGCTGCTCAATCTCGCCGAATTCCTGCGCTCGGCGCTGGCGCCGGGGCAGGGCGGCACGATCGGGCTGGAGGAGGAGATCGGGCTCCAGCGGCTCTATCTCGGGCTGGAGGAGGCGCGCTTCGCCGAACGGATGAAGGTGACGATCGAGGTGCCCAACGCGCTCGCCGAGGCGCGAGTGCCGACGCTCATCCTCCAGCCGCTGATCGAGAATGCGGTGCGCCACGGCGTCGACCGATCGGAAGGGACGACGACGATCCGGATCGCGGCGCTGCGCCGCGGCGAGCGGCTGAGCCTGATCGTCGAGGATGACGGCGACGGCGACGGGCGGCCGGCGCGGGGCGGCACCGGGCTCGGCCTCGCCAATGTGCGGGAGCGGCTTCACGTCCATTTCGGCGAGAGCGCGCGGCTGGTCACCCGCCCGCGCGCTCATGGCGGTTTCCACGTCGAGATCGACATGCCGCTCGCGGTCGGGCCATGATCGGCGAGCCGGCGCCGCTGGCCGCGCTGCTCGTGGACGACGAGCCGCTGGCGCTCAGGCGGCTCAACGTCGCCATCGCGGCGATCGGCGGGGTCGATGTGGTCGGTTCGACGACGAGCGCGCGCCAGGCGGTGGGCATGATCGGCGAATTGAAGCCCGACGTTGTCTTTCTCGACATCGCGATGCCGGGGCTCGACGGCTTCGAGATCGCCGAGCGGCTCGGCGCCGCCGCCGCGCCGGCGGTCGTCTTCGTCACGGCCTATGATCAGCATGCGGTGCGCGCCTTCGATGCCGACGCGGTCGACTACCTGCTGAAGCCGGTTGCGCCGGAACGGCTGCGCGCGGCGATCGGCCGGATCCGCAACTGGATCGCCGGACGCCCGGCGGCGCCGGCCGAACCGATGGCGGAAGGCGAGCGGCTCGGCGGCGAGGACAGTTTGTGGGTGCACCGGCACCAGGAATTCGTGCGCGTGCGGGTGGACGATATCGAATGGATCGAGGCGGAGGGCGATTATGTCCGCCTCCATGCCGGTGATGGCGGCGGCCTGGTGCGCGCGACGCTCTCGGGTCTCGAGGCGCGGCTCGATCCGGCGGTGTTCGTTCGCATCCACCGCTCGGCGATCTGCCGGCTGAGCGCGATCTCGGGTCTCCACCGCAAATCGACGGGCGCGCTCGCGGTGCGGCTCGCCAATGGCGACGAGGCGCCGGTCGGGCGCAGCTATAATAGCGGATTGCGGTCGCTCCTGCGAAGGATGCAGTCCGCATCGGCGTGAAGACCTGCGGGTTCTACCGCCAGCTCTGGTCCGTTTGGGACGTTCGTCGCGCGTCGGCGATGGCTATCGTTGCGGGTTGGCGCCGGCGCCCGGCCCTCCATAGCCCGATGGTCGTCCGGTGCGGCGCCTGGGCCCCCCCCATGTGCCGCGCCGGCGCAAACGGCCAATCGAGGAGGGATTCCCCCATGCGTTTCACCCATGTTCTCGCGATCGCCATGCTGACGGCCGGTGCGGCCGCCATCGCCCAGACGACGCCGCCGCCCGAGTCGAGCAATTCCGCCGACAGCAACAGCGCGCAGTCGAGCAACACCCAGAGCAGCGATCAGAGCGCGCAGCCCGACAGCTCATCTTCGTCTTCGTCGTCCTCGTCGAGCAGCGACAACCAGTCGTCCAGCTCGCCCGAAAGCAGCAGCACCAACCAATCGGGCGATCACCCCCAGTTCTGAGCGAGTCCCCGCTCAGTACCCCGGCAGGCCGCGCCCCCGCGCGGCCTGCCTTATTTTTGCCGCGGTTCATCACCGGCTCAGGGTCAATGGAGGAAAACCAACGCCGCCGGGCTGCGTTGAAGGCCCGAATCGTTGCATTGAGGAGCTCGTATCATGCTCAGTAAACTTGTCCTTGGCGCCGCCGCCGCGGCGACCGCGCTCGTCGCCATTCCGGCCACCGCCAGCGCCCAGCCGCGCCATCGCGGCGGAGGCTATTACGGCCATCATGACGGCGGCCGCCATTATGGTCGCGGCTATGGCCGCGGCTATCGCGGCGGCTACCGCTATTATCCGCGCTCCCGCGGCTATTATCGCCCACGCACTACCGTGGTGGTCGCGCCGGGCTATTATGGCGGCTATGGCTATGACCCCTATTATTACGGGGACTATGACTATGGCCCTGCCTATGGGGCCTATTATGGTGGCCCGCGTTACTATCGCGACGGCTATTGCGGCGACGGCGTCACCGGCGCGGTGGTCGGCGGCGGCGCCGGCGCGCTGATCGGCCGCGAGATCGGTCGCGACGGCAATCGCTACCGGCGCTATGGCCGCCGCCACAGCGGCACCACCGGCGCGCTGATCGGCGGCGCGATCGGCGCGCTCGTCGGCAGCTCCATCGAACGGTCAGACTGCTACTAAGACCAAGACACGCTAACCGGCGAGGGCATCGGCGAGCCTGTTCAGGATCGTCGTCCAGCCCTCGCCGGTCTTCCCGGCATAGTCCGCCCAGACCTTTTCGTGGGTGAGGACGACCCGCGATCCGTCGGCTTCGGGCGCGATCTCGACGGTGACGCGCGTCATCGCATCGGGCGCGAGGCCGACGCCGAAGCTGAAGACCAGCCGGCGCGGCCGATCGATTTCCTCATAGACTCCGAAATGCTCGGCAAGATCGGCGCCGCGCCGCTCGTCGATCTGGAAGCGGCCGCCGACGCGCGGCTCCAGCTCGACCCGCTCCATCACGCCATCCGGCGTCGCGAACAGCCAGCGGCCGACGCTGTCGGGATCGAGCCAGGCGTCGAACACCCGCTCGGGCGCCGCGTCGATATGACGCTCGACCCGGACGGTGACGGTGTCTGTCGCGTCGCTCATTTCAGCCTTCCCGGGCGAACCGCTCGCGCCGCGCCCGCTCGTAATCGTTGAGCTGCGGGAGCTCGCCGAAGGAGCCGGTCTCGACCGGCCCGGCGGGGCGATAGCGGCCGATCGTCACGCCCTTCGGCGAAACCTCGCTCTCGACGAGTTCGAGCGTGCCCGGCCGCGCTTCGCCGTCGAACAGACGTTTGCCGGCACCGAGCAGGACCGGGTAGGTCAGCACGGTAAGCTCGTCGATCAGGCCGCCCGCCAGCAGCGTCTGATTGAGGTCGGCGCTGCCCTGGACGAGGAGATCGGGACCGTCTTCCCGCTTCAGGCGCGCGATCGCCTCCGCCGCCTCGCCTTCGAGGCGGACGCTGTTCGCCCAAGGGATGGGCAGCGCGCCGCCGCGAGTCGCGACATATTTGGTGACCTCTTCGAAGCGCGCGCCGATCGGCGTGTCGGTCATGAACGGCCAGTAGGACGCGAAAATCTCGTAGGTCTTGCGGCCGAGCAGCAGATCGAACGGGCGTTCGAACATCGCGTCCATAGCCGCGCCGATCGTCTCGTCGGAAAGCGGGAAGGCCCAGCCGCCGAAGGCGAAGCCGCCGGAGCGATCCTCTTCCGGCGCGCCTGGCGCCTGCATGACGCCGTCGAGGCTGACGAAGGCAGAAACGAGGACGCGCCTCATGCCTCCGCTCCAAGGCTCTTCGCGACCTCGCCGAGCTGGTCGGCGCAGGTGCCCCAGCCTTCGCTGAAGCCCATCTTCTCATGGACCGCGCGGTCGGCCTCGTTGCGGTGCATCGCGACCGCGCGGTAACGGGTCTTGCCGCCGGGCGCGTCCTCCAGCGTTACGATCGCGGTGAAGGGGAAGCCACCGCAATCCGCCTCGAACCCGTCATTGGGGCGCCAGCCGGCGCCGAGCGCGCTGGTCCAGACGATACGCTTGCCGTCCTCGACATCGAGAATGCAGCCCGTGCCGGTGGAATCGAAGCCGTCGGGGCCGGTCATCCGGGTCTTGAAGATGCCGCCGGGCACGAGGTCGATCTCGACCTCCGGGGTCTGATAGGGGCGGGGCGCCCACCATTGCCGGATATGCTCGGGGTCGGTCCATGCCTTCCAGACGAGGGCGCGCGGCGCGTCGAGCAGGCGCTCGATGACGAGGTCGTGATGGTCAGCCATGCTGTGTCTCCGTGGCTTTGAGGGTGGCGAGATAGTCTTCGAGGCGGTCGAGCTGGCCTTCCCAGAGGGCGTGCTGCTCGGCGATCCAGGTCTCGGCGACGGTCAAGGCGGCCGGCTCGATCCGGCATGTGCGTACGCGGCCCCGCTTGGCCGAGCTGACGAGGCCGCTCTCCTCGAGCAGCTTCAGATGCTGGAGGACGGCGGGCAGGCTCATCGGCAGCGGCCGGGCGAGCTCGCTGACGCTCGCCGGCCCTTGCGCGAGCCGCTGCAGCATATCGCGCCGCGCCGGATCGGCGAGAGCCTGGAAGGCGCGGTCGAGCAGGAGCGATTCGTTAAGCACATGCTTAACTAATCGGAGTCGCCACTCCGGCGCAAGAGAAAGTTCGGCAGATGCTTAACTATTGCGGGCAGGTCGTGCCTGGCCCGGCGTCGAGATCGAGACAGCGCCCATCGACCGATCCCGGCGCGAGCGGCAGCCCGATCAGGCCGGCGAGCGTCGGCATGATATCGACCGTCTCGACGCTCATCGGCTGTTCGAACGGCGTCATGCCGCGGCGCCAGAACAGGATCGGCACGCGCCGGTCATAATCCCAGACGCTGCCATGCGTCGCGACCGATCCGCCGTGCGTGCTTTCCGGAATTGGCGTGATGCGCGGCTTCAGGACGACGTAGAAATCGCCCGAGCGTTCGGGATCGTAGGAGGCCCGGAGCCGCTGCATCACGCTCCAGGTTTCGGGCGGCCCCGCGGGCGCCGGCGCGGCCGCGATCTCGTCGCGCGAGACGGCGAGCGCGACCTGCGGATGGGCGCGATAGGCGGCGATCGCGGCGGCGATCGCGCGGGCGCGGTCGGTCGGCGAGAGCGCGCGATCGACCCAGACGTTGCCGAACGTGCCGCCGAACAGGACCGGACCGGCGAGGCCGAGTTGCTGGCCGATCGCGCGGCCCATCGCCGAGGCCCGCAGCGCCGGATCGGCGCGAGCGGCCTCCGGGATCGCCTCGTCGCGGGCGCGCTCGGGAAGATCGAGCCCGCCATGATCGGCGGTGAGCGCGACGGCATAGTCGATATGGGCGGCGTCGAGTCGATCGAAGAAGATGCCGAGCGCGCGATCGAGCGTCATCAACTGCACGCACATCTCGCTGCCCTGGGTGCCGTAGCCATGGCCGACATAGTCGGTCGCCGAGACGCCGACGGCGAGGATATCGGTCGCCGGGCCTTCGCCGAGGTGCATCTCGTCGCGCAGACCGGCGGCCAGCGCGAGGATGGCGCCGTCGAACGCGGGCGAGGCGCGATAGGCCGAGCGATCGCCGGGCGCGCGCGCGAAGGCGCCGTCGCCAACGGTGCGGCCGTTGGCCGATATCGCGCGGCGCCGCGATTCGCAGATACCGGTGACAGGCATCGCCGCATGGCCCTGCGCGATCTGATCGGCGACGATACGGTTGACGACCTGCACCGCCGAGGTCGGCGCGGTGCCGGCGCGGGCGACGAAGGCGTGGCCGTCCCACCACCAGCGGACATTGGGATTGTGGCCGCCCATCATGATCGCGGCGCGGTCCTTGCCGGCGACCGCCACCGATCGCGATTGCGGGTTCGCGCGGCGCATCAGATCGCCGAGCGTCGGCACGCGCAGGTGCCGATCGGAGACGGTGTAATGTTCCGAGCTGCTGCCGGGCACGGTCTCGTCCTCGGCGCAATAGATGTCCTTGTCGGCGCGCGCCGCGCCCTGATCGGTCCAGTCATTGGCGACGATGCCGGTGCGCGCCGGGCGGTCGCCGGTGAGGATCGTCGAATGACCGGGGCAGGTCTCGGTCGCCGCGTGGCTCTGAAAGCCCATCGGAAAGACCATGCCGCGCGAAAGGCGGCCGAGCCCGCCGGTGAAATATTGGCGATATTCGTTGTAGAGATCGGCCGAGAATTGATCGACCGAGATCACGACGAGGAGCCTGGGCGCCGCCGAGGGCACGGGCGCGGCGGATGGCGGCGCGGGCTGAGCGGCGGCGGGCGCGGTGGGCGCGATCGCGGCGAGGGCAAGAGCGGCGGCGAGGGTCCGGGGCGTCATCGCGGTCCTTTCGAAGGAAAGTGATGATGCGCCAATGCCACGGCCGTGTGACGATTAAAACAGCGCCTCACGGCCGTGGCCCACCGGCGGTGGACGGACCGACTCGTCAGGCGCCGTCGGTGGATCCGGGAGCCGCGTCCTTCGCGCGCAGCGGATTGTGGATCTTGCCCATGCCCGCGACCACGAGCGCGATGCCGGCGATGGCGAGCAGCCAGATGCCGATGCCGATGCCGATCATCGAACCGGCGCTCGGCACGCCATAACGCGCGAATCCGCCGGTCATCTGATCGAAGGTCGCGACGATCGCGCTCTTATAGGCGAAGACGAACAGGGCGATGAGGATCGCGACCGCCCCGGCGACGATCATCGGCACGCCGAGCGGCTTTTCCAGCCAGGCCAGCACGATCAGCGCGACCGCGGCAAGCGGCGCCAGGAAGCGGACGATCAGCATATCCGACATGCCCGAAACCGACGAATTGCCCATGAAGGTGGCCGCCGCCCCGAGCGATCGGCCGATGCTGGAATCGAGACCGAAGAGCGAGACGCTCTGCACCGGGGAGGAGATCGCCGGCAGGACGCAGGCGATGAGGACGAGCAAGGCGAGCGGCGTCGCCAGGCTTTCGGTGAACATCGCCTTGACCTTCGCGCCGGCATCCGACGCGCCGGCGGCGGCCGCCGCCGCGCCGGCGCTGCGCGCGGCGACGACCGGATAGATTTCCGCCGCCGCATCGCCATTGGCATCGAAATCGACCGCGACGCCGGCGCGCGCCGCGCCGCTGCCGCGCAAGTCGGCGCGCGCGAAGCGATAACGCTTGCCGTCCTCGCCCGAAACCATTCCCGTGCCGGCCGCTTCGTCGAAGCCGAGGATCCTGCCTTGCATTGGTCCATTCCTTTCGCCTGTTGATCGCTGTCGAGGCTAAAGCCGGGCGCGGCGTCGCGTCTTGGCGGAACCCTCAAGTTTTTCTGAAGGCGCGAACCGGGCGGCCGCTTTACAGCGCGGGGCGCGGTTCCTATCGACCGGCCATGACGGCGCATCCCGATTCCATCCTCATCGTCGATTTCGGCAGCCAGGTGACCCAGCTCATCGCGCGCAGGGTGCGCGAGGCGGGGGTCTATAGCGAGATCGCGCCGTTCAACGCGGCGGCCGAGGCCTATGAGCGGCTGAAGCCCAAGGGCATCATCCTGTCCGGCGGCCCGTCATCGGTGATGTGGGACGACAGCCCCCGCGCGCCGCAGCATTTCTTCGACGCCGGCCTGCCGATCCTCGCCATCTGCTATGGCCAGCAGACGATGGCGCACCAGCTCGGCGGCCGGGTCGCGCCGTCCGACAATCGCGAGTTCGGCCGCGCCTTCATCGAGGTGACCGGCGCGAGCATGTTGTTCGACGGGCTGTGGAAGGCCGGCGAGCGCCATCAGGTCTGGATGAGCCATGGCGATCGGGTCGAGGCGCTGCCGGAGGGGTTCAGCGTCGTCGCGAGCTCGGAAGGTGCCCCCTATGCGGTGGCGACCGACGAGAAGCGGCGCTTCTTCAGCCTGATGTTCCACCCCGAGGTCGTCCACACGCCCGACGGCGGCAGGCTGCTCGCCAATTTCGTACGCCACGTCTGCGGTCTCGCCGGCGACTGGACGATGGCCGAATATCGCGCGACCAAGATCGCCGAGATCCGCCAGCAGGTGGGGCAGGGCCGCGTCATCTGCGGCCTCTCCGGCGGCGTCGACAGCGCGGTCGCGGCGGTGCTGATCCACGAGGCGATCGGGAGCCAGCTCACCTGCGTCTTCGTCGATCACGGCCTGATGCGCGGCGGCGAGGGCGAGCAGGTGGTGAGCCTGTTCCGCAATTCCTACAACATCCCGCTCGTCCATGTGCAGGCGGAGGAGATGTTCCTCGGCGGGCTCGCCGGGCTCAGCGATCCCGAAGCCAAGCGTAAATTCATCGGCAAGACCTTCATCGACGTGTTCGAGGCCGAGGCGAAGAAGATCGGCGGCGCCGATTTCCTCGCGCAGGGCACGCTCTATCCCGACGTGATCGAGAGCGTCAGCTTCACCGGCGGGCCGAGCGTCACGATCAAGAGCCATCACAATGTCGGCGGCCTGCCCGAGCGGATGAACATGAAGCTGGTCGAGCCGCTGCGCGAATTGTTCAAGGACGAGGTGCGCGAACTCGGCCGCGAGCTCGGCCTGCCGGAAGCCTTTGTCGGCCGCCATCCATTCCCCGGCCCCGGCCTCGCCATCCGCATCCCCGGCGAGGTGACCAGGGAGAAATGCGACATCCTGAGGAAGGCCGACGCCATCTATCTCGACGAGATTCGCAACGCCGGCCTCTACGATGCGATCTGGCAGGCCTTCGCGGTGCTGCTCCCCGTCCGCACCGTCGGCGTGATGGGCGATCACCGCACCTATGACAGCGTCTGCGCGCTCAGGGCGGTGACCTCATTGGACGGCATGACCGCCGACATCTACCCCTTCGACCCCGCCTTCCTCGCCCACGTCGCGACCCGGATCGTGAACGAGGTGAAGGGGATCAACCGGGTGGTCTATGATTATACGAGCAAGCCGCCGGGGACGATCGAGTGGGAATGAGATACGCATTCATCTGGGTATCGATCGCGATCGGCGCGCTGCCCGTCCCGGCGCCTGCCCAAAAGGTAAATTTCGAAAACCGCGGAATAGTCGGGCTCTGCGTCCGTTGGGGCGTCGACACCAAGCACATCGAAGATGCCGTCGTGGTCGTTCCCTCGGCGCAGCCGGCCTTCGATGCCGACATTACGGCAATGTTGCGTGAGCGGCCTTGGAAGCGGCCGGCCGAGGGTTATAATGGCGAATGGGTTGGCATTTGGATGGTGGTTCGCGAGCCTTTCGATCGCAGTCGGCCGCTTCCCGATTGCAGCGGTCTTTCGCAGCCGCATGTGCCGGGCGATATTCCGACACAGCCATCGCAATAATGTGGGCGAATGGGGCCGATGCCCCGCATCCATCCAGCGGGATTGAGGTGTCTCTTGATTAGTTGCCTTGGCCAAGCTATCTTGGCCAAGCCATGACCATCCACGTCAATATTGGCGAGGCCAAGACCCGGCTTTCAGAGCTGATCGCCGCTGCTATGCGCGGCGAGGAGGTCGTGCTCGACAAGGCCGGCGCGCCGCAGGTGAAGCTGATGCCGATGCCCGAGGCGGAGAAGGCGCGGCGGGAGGCCATTGCGGCCAAGCGCAAGGCGGCATTTGGTTTCGCCCGGGAAAAATATGCACACCTGCCGCCCGAAGCCTTCGATGTGCCGTCATCCATGACCGATGAGCAATATGAGGAACGTATCCGGCGGAAGTTCGGTGCGCCTCCTGCTTGATACTCAGATTCTTATCTGGATGGTCAACGGCGACAGGCGCTTCCGGCTGGAATTGTCGACGACGATCGCGAATGCCGACAGCTTGCATGTCAGCGCGGTCACGGCATTCGAATATTCGGATCTGCAATCGCGCGGCCGCATCCCGGTCGATGAGCCTTTCGACGAACTCGTGGATCGCTTCGATCTCGAAATGGAAGGCTATCCGGTGGATTGCTGGCGAGTCGCCGTTCAATTGCCGCGCATCCACCGCGATCCGGTGGACCGGATGATGATCGCGCACGCCATCGCCGGCGACTTCACCTTGGTCACGGCGGATCGGACGATCCGCGCTTATCCAGTGAAATCTTGTTGGTGACGATCCGCATTCCGGGCGAGGTCGGCAAGGAGAAGCGCAACGTCGCGAGGAAGGCGGAGGCCATCTCTCTCGAGGAAATCCGTGGATCGATTACGGCTCCTTTCTGAACAAATCCTGGAAGATGAGGGCCCCCCAAATGCGGTCGCGTGCATGCACCAGCGCGCCGCCCTCGGCGAGCTTTCCCAGGCTGACGGGCGCGAAGCCGAGTTCTTTGGCCAGGGCCGCCACGGGAGCGACCGCATCCTCGTCGTCGCTCGACAGAAAGACGATCCGGTGGCCGCCCTCGACGACCGGGTCGGCGGCCAGCGTGGCCGCGATCAGGTGATTGAACCCTTTGACGAACCTGGCGCCGGTGAACGCCTTCGCGGCGAAGGCGGAGGACGGGAGGCCGTCCAACTCCTCGGGGGGAATTCCAAACGTGTTCGTCGCGTCGATGATTGTCTTGCCTTCCCAGCTCGACAGGGTCTTCGCAACCTCGCGATGCTCCCCGAACGGGACCGCCAGGATGATCGTGTCGGCCTCGAGCGCATCGCGCAGCGACCTGGCGACGACCGTGGGCCCGATCGCCTGGGCCTGGGACGCCAGCGCCTCGGGCGGCCGGCGGCTCGCGACGGCCACCTCGATGTTCTTGCGGGCGAAAGCCTGTGCCAGCGCCTGGCCGATCTTGCCGAATCCTACGATTGCATAGCGCATGATATTTCTCCGGTTCGTGTTGATATCTGGCCGGGCGCACGCCTCAGATTTGCGCCAGGCCGCCGTCCACGGCGACCTCGCTGGCGGTCATGAAGCTGCTGTCCGATGACGCGAGAAAAGCAGCGGCCGCGCCGATTTCCGCCGGATCGGCCATGCGTTGGAGCGGATTCATCGCGGCAAAGGCCTTCATGCCCTTCTCGCCCACCGCTTCCTTCGCGAGTTCGGTCGCCGTCGGTCCCGGCGACAGCACGTTTACCCGGATGCCGCTGCCTTTCAGATCCTCCGCCCAGGATCGCGCGAGGTTGCGCACCGCCGCCTTGCTCGCGCTATAGACACTGAATGCCGGGGCGCCCGTGGCGCCGGCGCTCGATCCGGTCAGGATGATCGAACCGCCCTCGCCCATCAGCGGCAGCGCCTTCTGGACGGTGAAGATCGTTCCCTTCACATTGGTGTCGAAGGTTTCGTCAATCTGCTCGGCGGTGATCTTGCCGAGCGGGAGCAGGCTTCCCGTCCCGGCATTGGCGAAGACGATGTCGAGGGTGTCGCGCTCGGCCCGCACCGCCGCGTAAAGCCGGTCGACGTCGGCCTGATCGGAGACCGAACCCTTCACCGCGCGGGCATTGGGCCCGAGTTCGGCCACGGCGGCGTCGAGAGCTTCCTGCCGGCGGCCGAAGATGAAGACGAAGGCGCCTTCCTCGATGAATCGCTTTGCCGCGGCGCGGCCGATGCCGGTCGCGCCGCCCGTGACGACGGCAACCTTGCCCTCGAGCTTTCCCATGACTTTTCCTTTCGACTTCCCTCAGTTGCCCCGAGCGTTCTTCCGGGGATGGTGTCGAACGTGAAATAGGTCCGGCCGCGTCTGGCGTTCAGTGTGAAAGTTCGCATATCGGTGGTGCAGAATCGCACCAGGTGAGCTACTAGCCTCAGCTATTCGAGGACGAGGCGCTATTTGATCGTATCGGATGCCGGTTTTGGAAGGCGCACCCCACGGTGCGGGATTGCACCATGATCGACTGGGATGACGTTCGCTACTTTCTTGCCGTTGCGCGCGGAGGCTCGGTGCGGGCCGCCGCCGGGCGGCTCGGCGTGAACCATTCGACCGTGCTGCGGCGCATTGCCCAACTGGAGCAGCGGCTGGGAGCGCGGGTGTTCGAGAAGCTGCCTTCGGGCTATCGCATGACGGCCGCGGGCGAGGAGGTGCTCGAACTCGCGGACCAGATGGAAGCGTCGTCGCACCTGCTGGAGACGCGTGTCTTCGGGCGCGACCAGAGCGTGCGGGGGCTGCTGCGGGTGACGCTGGCGCCGCCCCTCGCGACACACCTGCTTATGCCGGACTTCGCCGATTTCGCGCGTCTGCACCCGGACATCGAGATGGACATCCTGTCGTCGGGCGAGCTGGCAAATCTGACCAACCGGGAGGCCGACGTGGCGATCCGCGTCGTCTACGACCGCAAGACCCTGCCGCTCAATCTTCACGGCGTGAAGGGGCCGGAGCTGTTCGGCGGCATCTACATGTCCCGCGATCGTCTGGCCGCGTGGCGTGCGGGCGCGTCTGATCCCGTCCGGTGGATCGTCATCAGCATTCACGGCATCCCGGATTGGGCCGGCGACGGCGAGCTTCGCACCACGGAGATTCCCTTCAGGATCACGGACGCCGAGGCGCAGCTCGCCGCGGTACGCCAGGGGATCGGCGTGACGACACTGCCGTGCTTCGTCGGAGATGCCGATCCGCTGCTGGTGAGAGTGCCCGGCACGGACCTGCACCTCTACGGAACGCTCTGGCTTCTCACCCAGGGGGAGACACGAAAGACGAAGCGCGTGCGGCTCTTCACCGAGTTTATATCCCGCAGGCTCGCCGCCTACGCGCCGCTTCTCGCGGGGCTGTCCATATCGCGCGACTGACGTCCGGGAGATCGCCGACGACGCATGCCACGTTCCGGTCGCGGGCTTGGCCGTGATCGCCTGAAACGGCGTCGTTCGCACTGCGAACGATGCGCCGTATCGCAACCGGCGCCAGCGAGATTTCACATGTTGGTTTGATCGGGCGGCACATCGCCCGGCAGCCCGGCCGCGCCCGACGATTCCGCCACGCGGGGCGTGCCGTCTCCCGCTGCGTAGCAGGTCATCGAGATCGAGCCCATCGAATAGCCGCGCGCGATGGGTGCGACCGCGTCCCCGTCGGCCGCGCCGGCCAAGTAGAGCAGCGGCACGAAATGGTCCGGCGTGGGGACCGCGAGGCCGTAATCGGGATGCTCGGTCAGTTTCAGGATGTCGTGCGGATCGCCGGCGAGCTGCGCGAGCGCGGCCTCGTCGAAGCGTTCGGCCCAGTCGAACGCCGCGTCGGGCCGGTTCCATTGGACCCGGCGCAGATTGTGGACGACGTTGCCGCTGGCCAGGATCATGATGTCGCGATCGCGCAGCGGCGCGAGCCGGGCCGCCAGCTCCAGATGGTAATCGAGCGGTTTCAGCGCGTTGATCGAAAGCTGGACGACCGGAATGTCGGCGGCGGGGTACATATGGGCGAGCACGCTCCAGGTTCCGTGATCGAGGCCCCATTGATCGTGGTCCAGCCCGACCCATAACGGTTTGGCCAGTTCCGCGACCTCGCCCGCCAGGTCCGGCGCGCCGGGCGCCGGATATTCGAAGGCGAACAATTCGTCGGGGAAACCATAGAAATCGTGGATCGTCCGCGGGGTGGCCATCGCGGTGACCGCGGTCGCCCCGATATACCAGTGCGCCGAGATGACGAGCAGCGCCCGCGGCCGCGCAAGACGCCCGCCGAGATCGCGCCAGCTTTGGGTGAAGCCGTTCAGCTCGAGGGTGTTCATCGGGCTTCCGTGGCCGATGAAGAGGGCTGGCATCCGGCTCATGACGTCATCTCTGGGCCTCCCGCGCGCTCGACTATCGCGTCGCTTGCCGCGGCTGTCCAGCCGCGCGCCAAAATGCATGCCGCCTTGCGGGCGATCACGACCATTGCCGGTTACGAGCCAGGGCCCTGATCCTCGGAGCGTTTCGTGGCGTCGCGGTCGCGTTCGTAGCGCCGCTCGAGCGGGAAGGGTGGGAGCCAGGATTCGCGGCGGAGGGTCCATAGCTCGTAGGTCGGCGTGAGTTGGTTCGGGGCGTCGAGCGATCCGAGGTTGACTTCGATCTCGCCGCCGCCACGCCCGAAAACGGACGAGCCGCAGCGGGGGCAGAAGTGACGGCCCTCATAGGCGCGGGTCTCGCCTTCGATCCTCACCGCGTCGGCGGGGAAGATCGCCGATGCGTGAAACAGGGCGCCGTGATGCTTGCGGCAATCGAGACAGTGGCACAGGCCGACCCGGCAGGGGCGTCCCGTCGCCGCGATCCGCACGTCGCCGCACAGGCAGCCGCCGGTGAACCTCTCCATGCCGCGTCTCCTCCAGATTCCACCGGCTGGATTATCATGGACGAGGCGGGGCGAGTCACGCGGCGATCCGCCGCCTTTCCGCGCCCTCGGCCTCGTGCAGCCAGGTCGTGAAGCCATCCTTCGCGGGAGCGAGGGAATTGAGCAGCATGACCGCGCTGACCTGGCCGCGATGGCCGACGCCGTGGATGATGACGTGCATCAGCATCTCCTCGCGCGACATGCGGCCGGGGGCGCCGTCGGTGAAGGTGAAGTCGATTCGTTCGGCCAGTCGGTCGGAATCGAGCCCGGCGACATAGGCGACATAGTCCCGGTCGCTCGCCCGGATGTCCGCGGCGAGATCGGCCAGGGCCGGCATCCCGGCAAGGTTGGCCGAGGCGTAGCCGTGATCGGTTCGCTGCAGGTGCGCGGCGAAGATCCGGTCGACGACGCAAGCGTGGCCGAGCGCCTTGATCGCCAATGGGGTGACGGGAGAGTCTTCGCCGAGCGCGGCCAGGGCGGTCAGCAGCTCGTCATTCGCCCAGGCTTTGTATCGAAACAGGCGGTGCAGCGTCTCGTTCATGTCGCTTCCTTCGCTTTTGCATTGACTTGTGGGTTGGTAGAGCCAAAATACGAGCGATTATTCGCTTTTGAAACTCGCATTCCGGAACGAAGGATATGGCGCGCCGGCCGGCCACGAAACCAAGGAAGCAGGCCGCTCAGGAGCGATCGCGCGCCACCGTTGTCGCGCTGGTCGAGGCGACCGCTCGCATTCTGGTGCGCGAGGGCTTCGACAAGGCCAGCACCAACCGGATCGCCGAAGTGGCCGGGGTGAGCGTCGGCTCGCTCTATCAATATTTTCCGAGCAAGGAGGCGCTGGTCGTCGCCGTCGTCGAGCGCCATCGTCGCGAGATCATGGCGGCCGTCGGCGGCACGCTGGCCGAGATCGTCTCGCTGCCGGTCGCGGCGGCGGTGCCGCGGCTCGTCGCGGTCGCGATCGAAGGCCACCGCGTCGATCCCGCGCTGCACCGTGTCCTCGCCGAGCAGATCCCGCGCGTCGGGCCGCTCGAACATATCGATCCCGTCAACCGCGCGGCGCACGCGCTCTTTCTCGCCTATCTCGAAAGCCACCGGGATGAGCTTCGCGTGCCCGATGTCGGGCTCGCGGCCTTCATATGCGCGACCGCGATCGAGGCGCTGGCGCACAATGCGGTCCTGCACCATGGCGAGATGAATTCGGACGCGGCGGTCGAGGCCCTCGTCGAGGAGACGACAAGGTTGATCGTGGGCTATCTCATGCGAGGCGAGGACGCGCGACGGAACCATCGCCGATCGCGCGGGCCTTCGAAGCGGGCGACGCCTGGCGACAGGGAAAGGACGGCATCATGAAGGCGACCAGGAAAGACGCGACCGCGAGCTTCACGGCCGAGGAACGCGCCGCGATGAAGGAGCGCGCGAAGGAATTGAAGCGCGGCAAGGGCGCCAAAGCCGACGGCGAGCAGGAGGTGCTGGCGAAGATCGCCGAGATGGCGGTGCCGGACCGTGCGATGGCCGAACGGCTCCACGCCCTGATCAAGGCCATGGCGCCGGGGCTTGCGCCGCGGACCTGGTACGGCATGCCGGCTTATGCGAAGGGCGGCGACGTCGTCTGCTTCTTTCAGGCCGCGCAGAAGTTCAAAACGCGCTATTCGACGCTTGGCTTCAGCGACAAGGCCAGGCTGGACGAGGGCGATATCTGGCCGACCTCCTATGCGCTGAAGGCTTTCGATGCCGGCGTCGAAGCAAGGATCGCGGCGCTGCTCGCGAAGGCGTTGGGCTGAACCGCGCGGCGAGCGCGGGAAAGGGTGAACATGGCGGAGGAATCGGGGTCCGACCTGATCGACGCGAAAATCGCATCGCTTGGCGGCTGGCGCGGGGAGATGCTGGCGCGGCTGCGGGCGATCATCCGCGCGGCCGATCCGGAAATCGTCGAGGCGGTGAAGTGGCGCAAGCCGTCCAACCCGGCCGGCGTGCCGGTGTGGGAGCATGAGGGCATCGTCTGCACCGGCGAGACCTACAAGGACAAGGTGAAGCTGACCTTCGCCCGCGGCGCCGCGCTGGACGATCCCGCCGGCCTGTTCAGTTCGAGCCTGGACGGCAACACCCGTCGCGCGATCGACTTTTTCGAAGGCGACGGAGTCGACGAGGCGGCGTTGGTGGCGCTGGTTCGCGCGGCGGTCGCGGTGAACCTCTCGAAGCAGCCGAAGCAAGCTTAGGCGCGCCTTCCGGTCAAATAATCTGCGAGCAGGCTGGCATGGTTATGCGCGGTGTCATGGGTGTCGTAGAGCAAGGTGACGTGGCCTTCGCCGATCAGGTCGCGCAGGCGCGCGACGGCTTGCGGGTTGGCGTCGAGCTCGGCGCGATAGAGCGTCTCGAACGTCGGCCAGTCGATCTCGCCGCCGTGGAGCTGGCGGCGCAGGTCGGTGCTCGGCGCGATCTCCTTGAGCCAGATCGAAACATTCGCCTTCGCCTTGGCGAGCCCGCGCGGCCAGAGCCGATCGACGAGGACGCGGCAGCCGTCGGAAGCGGTGGCGGGCTCGCGCACGCGCCTGACCGCGATCCTCATCGCCGCCCGGGATCCGCCGGGGCGCGGCCGATCCAGGCCGGCGGGTCGCTGGCGGGAAAGGAGTCGAGCGAACTCTGCTCGACCGGATCGCCGTGCGCGGGAACGTCGGCAAGCAGCGCGCGGGCCCGCGAGTCGACCTCGGCGATCAGCGCGGCGCGGATCGCCGCATTGTCGGCCCGGTCGCGGCCGGCGACGCAGCCGCACAGGCGCTCGGCGACCGTGGCGGCGGCGTGATCGCCCAGCGTGCCGCCGTCGCGCCGGAATCGCGCCGCAGCCTCGTCGGCCGCCGCGGCGAGCAGCGTCTGGTCGATAGGATCGTCATATTCGTGAGTCATGGCGGAACCTCGCGGCAGCATAAGACAACGCCCGGTTCGGCGAAAGCGATCCGCTGCGGCGATTGTCGCCGGGCGCCCTCTGCCACATAGTCCGGCCATGACGAACGACGATCCGCATGCCGGCCATCGCTGCGCCTGGGCCGCGAACGACCCGCTGATGCGCGCCTATCACGATTCCGAGTGGGGCGTGCCGGAGCGCGACTCGCGGGCCTTGTGGGAGAAATTGATGCTCGACGGCTTCCAGGCGGGGCTGGCCTGGATCACCGTCTTGAGGAAGCGCGATGCCTTTCGCGCCGCCTTCGCCGGTTTCGTTCCCGAAAAGGTGGCGCGCTTCGGCGAGGCGGATGTGGCGCGGCTGCTCGGCGATCCCGGCATTATCCGTTCACGCGCCAAGATCGCGGCGACGATCCACGCGGCGCGGCTCTATTGCGACATGGCGGAGGCGGGCGAGAATTTCGCGGATTTCTGCTGGGGCTTTACCGGCGGAAAGGTGATGCAGGGCGACGGGCGCAGCTTCCCCGCCGCGACGCCGCTCTCCGAAACGATCTCGAAAGAGCTGAAGCGGCGCGGTTTCAAGTTCGTCGGACCGGTGATCGTCTATGCCTGGATGCAGGCGGTCGGCATCGTCAACGATCATGCCGAAGGCTGTTTTCGGCGCGAGGCTGTCTAGGGGGCGAGGCCGCCGCCGAGGAGGCTGGCCATTTGCGAATCCTGGCGTCCGGGAACGCGCAGGGTCCGCTGGACGGCTTCGGCGATCTCGCGGTCGATCGCGGTCTTCTGGCCCTGCGGCAGACCCTGATAATCCTGTTCCGACAGGCCGTGCCGCGTCAGCACGTCGTCGCGGGCCCGCTCGGCCGGGGTCTTGGTCGCTTCCTTGAGGAAATCGTTCAATACCTTGGCGAAATCCTGCTGCGGCGCGGCCTGGAGCGCCTGGCTTTTCGAATGGGCCCGGGTGCCGCCGAAAATCTGCGACGCGGCATTGCCGATGATGCTCTCGATGGACATGGGAGTCTCCGCAAAGGGTGCGGACGCGGTTTCGCAGATGATCCCTAAGGCCGCGTTAACCTTCGGAGTTGCGATTGAATCGGGCCGCTCCTTACCTTATGTAAGGAATCGAGGAGCCGGACCATGTATCATGCCAAGGTCACCAGCAAAGGGCAGATCACCCTGCCCGCGCCGCTTCGGGCGAAGCTCAAGCTCGCACCCGGCAGCCGGGTCGACTTCGTCGAACAACCCGACGGCAGCTTCCTGATGCGGCGCAAGACGGGGGATATCCGGGAACTGCGCGGCATCCTCAAATATGACGGGCCTCCGCTGACGATCGAGGAGATAAACGAGGGCATCGGTCGAGCAATCGCCGAGGATTTCGAGCGGTCCGTTTCGTGATCGCGCTCGATGCCGACATCCTCTTGCGTTATTTCGTCGAGGACGACCAAGCTCCGAGCCGGGCTGCGATTCAATTCATGGAGAGTGTTCTCACGGAAGCGGAGCCGGGCTTCGTTCCCCTTCTCGCGCTGTGCGACCTCGCTTGGTCGCTTAAGCGAACCTACCGGTTTTCCCGCACCGAGATCGCCGGTGCGATTTCGCGATTGCTGGATGCGCGTCAGATCGAAGTCGAGCATTCAGACCTTGTCAGGCGCGCGCTTGAACGGCCGAGCACTGGCTTCGCGGATGCCATTATTCACGAAGTTGGCCGGCTGAATGGCTGCACCCACACCGTCACCTTCGACCGCAAATTCGCGCGATTGGAGGGAGTGGAACTGCTGAAATAGCGCAGGCCCGCCTCACCTCTCCCCCCAGCGGAACACTTCGTCCAAGGGCACGTCGAACACGTCGGCGATCTTGAACGCCGTCTCCAGCGTCGGCGAATATTTGCCCTGCTCGATCGCGGCGACGGTCTGGCGGGTGACGCCGATCTTCTCGCCCAGCTCGGCCTGGGTCATCTCGCCGGCGTGGAAACGCAGCACGCGGATCTTGTTGGTGAGGGTGCGCCTAGCCATGCCAGCCCCGCCGGTAGCTCAAAAGGACGAACACCTGGTGCACGGTCTCCGCGATCACGATCGCGGCAAGCGCGGCATTGATGATCTTCCACGGCGGATTGGTGAACGGCATCACGACGCCGACGACGATCATCCCGACGATCAGGACATAATAGCCGGCCATGGTTCCCCGCCGCTCGATCGCTCGATCGCGCTCGTCGGCGGGCGCGTTCGCCTCGCGCCGTCCCAGGATGGCCAGGACGATGCTGCCGACGATCATCACCACTGCCTGTGCCGCCGCGACCAGCCCAAAGGAGACGATGATGTGTACGAGGTCCGCCTTGCCGAAGCCGAAGGCGGGTCCGACGATGCCGAAATAAACGCCATAGGCGAGCAGCATCGTGACCAGCGTGAGCCATGCTATCTTTTCCCGGAATGCCATTGTCACTGTCCTTATGTTCGCGATTCGCTGCACGATGTACTGTAAGGCATACGTGACGTCAAAAATGATGAACACTATCCCGATAAAATTTTCCTTTCGGGGCGGCGGGAGGCTGTGCGAGGGGAGGGGGATGATCACGATGTACGGCATCCGGAATTGCGACACGATCAAGAAGGCTCGCGCCTGGCTCGACGCGCGCGGCGTCGCTTATGATTTCCACGACTATAAGACCGCCGGGATCGACGAGGGGCGGCTGCGCGGCTGGGCGCGGGAGCTGGGCTGGGAGAGGCTTCTCAACCGTGCCGGCACCACCTTTCGCAAGCTGGACGAGGTGGACAGGCAAGGCCTGACCGAAGACAAAGCGGTGGCGCTGATGTTGGCGCAGCCGTCGATGATCAAACGGCCGGTGCTCGACCTTGGCGACCGGCGGCTCCTGGGTTTCGATCCCGCGATTTATGCGGAGGCCGTGGCTGCCGCCTCATGAAGGAGCTTCCCATGCGCTGGCTGGCCTTGCTGTTTGTTGCCCTCCTCGCCGCGCCGGCGGTGGCGCAATCCGATTACGCCGCGCGGCTCACCGACGGCGACGTCGTGCTGCGCGATTTCCGGTTCCATGGCGGCGAGACGCTGCCCGAATTGCGGATCCACTATGCGACGCTCGGCACGCCGCACCGGAACGCCGCCGGCCGGATCGACAATGCGGTGATGATCCTGCACGGCACCGGCGGGACGGGGCGCCAGTTCCTCGCGCCCCAGTTCGCCGACGAGCTCTACGGGCCCGGCCAGCCGCTCGACATCACCCGATATTACATCATCCTCCCCGACAATATCGGCCACGGCCGATCGTCCAAGCCGAGCGACGGGATGCGGATGCGCTTTCCCGCTTACGATTATGACGACATGGTCGAGGCGCAGCGCCAGATGCTGGCGCGGCTCGGCGTGACGCAGCTCCGGCTCGTCATGGGCACGTCGATGGGATGCATGCACATCTTCGTGTGGGCCGAGGCGCATCCAGATTTCGCGCGGGCGGCGATGCCGATGGCGTGCCTTCCGGTGCAGCTCGCCGGCCACAACCGGATGTGGCGCGAGGCGGCGATCCAGGGGATCCGGCATGATCCCGCCTGGAACGCCGGCAATTATACCAGCGAGCCGCTCGCGGGCCTCAGGACCGCCGAGACGGTGCTCCAGATCGTCGGCATGGCGCCGCTCTGGCTCCAGCAGGCTTATCCGACCCGCGATCAGGCCAATGCCTATATCGACCAGCGGATCGACCGGGGCGTGACGAACATCGACGCCAACGATACGATCTACCAGCTCGATGCTTCGCGAAACTACGATCCGTCGGCGCGGCTGGAGGCGATCCGGGTGCCGATGACCTGGGTCAACAGCGCCGACGATTTCATTAACCCGCCCGGCTACGGCATCGCCGAGCGCGCGGCGGCGCGGATGCCGACCGCGCGCTACGTGCTGGTCCCGGCCAGCGCCGAGACGCATGGCCACGGCACGCACACCTGGGCGCGGTTCTGGAAGGACCAGCTCGTCGATTTGCTGCGGCGGACGGAGGGGCCTAACGCCCCGGCTCCACCGAGCTGACATGGTTGAGGGCGATTACCCATCGCCCGTCCACCTTTCGCATCAGCCTTGTGTTGATGCCGTCCTGGGGATGATCGCCGCCGGTGAGGCGGTAGCGGCTGATGAGCTGGGCGGCGTCGGCGCTTAGCATCTCGATGCGGATATCCCAGAAATGGAGCTGGCCGCGCCGGGCGGGATCGCCGCCATAATCGCGGACATAATGGTCGAGCGTGCCCTGCCAGCCGTCCTGGAAACGGCCGCGCGAGACGAAGATCACGCCGGGATTTTCGAACCCCGCCATGTAGCCGCGGAAATCGCCGCGGTTCCACGCCGTCTCCATGTCGGCGATGACATGGCGGATCGCGGCCTCGTCGGCCGAGCGATCGGGCGCAGGCTGGGCGGCGGCGGTCGCGAGGACGAGGAGCGGGAGGAGGAGGGCGCGCCTCACCGGGTGAGCTTCTCCCCCGCCTCGGCCTTGGAGACGAGCAGGCCGGAGAGCTTGAAATCCGGTCCGAGCCGCGCCTGCTGGCGCTTCAGGCCCTCGACGATCTTCGCGAGGCCCTCGGTATCCGCCCAGAACATCGGGCCGCCGCGATAGACGGGCCAGCCATAGCCATAGACCCAGACGACATCGATGTCCGACGCGCGCTGGGCGAAGCCGCCTTCCAGGATCAATGCGCCCTCGTTCACCATCGTGTAGAGCGTGCGCTCGACGATCTCCTGATCGGTGATCTCGCGCTGCGGCGTGCCGGTCTTCTTGCGGAATTCGTCGATCACCTCGGCGACGACCGGGGAGGGCGTGGGCCGGCGCTTCTCGTCATAATCATAATAGCCGGCGCCCTTCTTCTGGCCCCAGCGGCCCAAGGCGGCGAGCTTGTCGCGGATATTCTCGATCCGGTTGGGATCGCGGTGCCAGCCGATATCGACGCCGGCGAGATCGGCCATCTGGAACGGGCCCATCGGCATGCCGAAGGCGACATGGACGCGATCGATCTGCTCCGGCGTCGCGCCTTCGAGCAGGAGCTGGTTCGCCTGGAGCTGGCGCGGCATCAGCATGCGGTTGCCGATGAAGCCATAGGTGACGCCGGCCACGACCGCGACTTTCTTGATCCTTTTCGCGAGCTGCATCGCGGTCACCAGCACGTCGCCGGCGGTCTTGGCGCCGCGCACGACTTCGAGCAGCTTCATGATGTTGGCCGGCGAGAAGAAATGGAGGCCGAGCACGTCCTGCGGCCGCTTCGTCGTCGCCGCGATCTCGTCGATCGAGAGATAGGAGGTGTTGGAGGCGAGGATCGCGCCGGGCTTTGCGATCGCGTCGAGCTTCGTGAAGATCTCTTTCTTCACGTCCATATTCTCGAACACCGCCTCGATGATGAGGTCGCATGTCGCGAGCGCGTTGAGATCGAGCGTGGGCGTCAGCAATCCCATCGCCTGGCCGACCTGCTCGGCGGTCATCCGGCCCTTGGCGGCGGTCGCCTCGTAATTTTTGAGCATGATCCCGGTGCCGCGATCGAGCGCCTCCTGCGCGGTCTCGACGATGGTGACCGGGATGCCGGCGGAGAGGAAGTTCATCGAGATGCCGCCGCCCATCGTGCCGGCGCCGATCACGCCGACCTTCTTGATGTCGCGCGGCTTGGTGTCCTCGGGCAGGCCGTCGATCTTGCTCGCCTTGCGCTCGGCGAAGAAGAAATATTGCTGGGCGCGCGCCTGGGTGCCGCTCATCAGCTCCATGAACAATTTGCGCTCGTCGAGCACGCCTTCGGCATAGGGCTTGGCGACGGCGGCCTCGATCGCCTTGATCACCGCCTCGGGCGCATCGAAGCCGCGGAACTTCTTCGCATTGGCCTTGCGGAAATCGTCGAACAAAGCGGGGTTGGCGCGCGCTTCGGCAAGCTTGTCGTCGCGCTCGCTCGACTTCGGGAGCGGGCGGATGTCGCGGACCTCCTCGGCGAAGGCGACGGCATGCTGTTCAAGATCGCCCTCGATCAGCCGATCGACCAGGCCGATATCGTGCGCCTGCGCGGCGCCGATCGGATTGCCGGAGGTCGCCATCTCCAGCGCCCTTTGGACACCGGCGACCCGGGGCAGCCGCTGGGTGCCGCCGGCGCCGGGCAGGATGCCGAGCTTGACCTCTGGCACGCCCAGTTTCGCGGACGGGACGGCGACCCGGTAATGGCTCGCCAGCGCGACTTCGAGCCCGCCGCCGAACGCGGTGCCGTGGATCGCCGCGATCACCGGCTTGGTGCAGCCTTCGATCCGGTCGACCACCTGCGGCAACATCGGCTGCGCGAACGCCTTGGGCGTGCCGAACTCGGAAATGTCGGCGCCGGCGAAGAAGGTCGATCCCAAGCCGATGATGACGACGGCCTTGACCCGATCGTCGGCGTCGGCCTCGTCGATCGCCTTCACCAGCCCTTCGCGTACCGCATGGCCGAGCGCGTTGACCGGCGGATTGTTCGAGGCGACGATCAGGATGTCGCCATGCAGGCGGGTGGAAATCGGGCTCATCTGTGTCTCCATCAACCTGGATTTGCCCGCATCGATAGGCGCGGGCTTACGTTTACGTCAACGGGCGTGTGCCGCGCCGTCAGGCATGCGGTCGAGCCGGGGCGGAACGCGAATGTTCCGAATGTTCGCGGTGGCCAAGCATGGCGCGAATGATCCTCTCCCGGCTTTTTCTTCGGGCAGTGGGAATCGTCGGGACGAACCTGTCAAAGAGCCGGCGGCGGGGAACAATATCCCGAGTCGCGGTCAGCATGACAGACGAAATCCTATTTGTATCCAACAGGCGTAAGGCGGTCGCTTCCATCGCCGCGGACAGTCAGGCGATTATTGATGCCCGATCGGCGGGGGCGGCGCCCAAGGTGCGAGCGGCTCACCGCGCCACAGGCGGCGGCGCGACCGGGCCGAGGTGCATGCCCGGTCGCCAGCCGCTGCGCGCCAGGAAGGCATGCGGATCGTTCATTTCCAGAATCTCGCGGATGGCGCGGCGTTTGTCGGGTGCGTGCTGATAATAAGCCCTGACGATCCGCAATCCTAAGCCGCTTCCCTGGATGCCGCGCGCAGCTTGATCTTCAACGCCTTGAGGACACGCATCATCGTGTCCAGTGTCGGATTGCCTTCCTCGCGCAGCGCCGCATAGAGGGTCGAGCGATCGAGGCCGGTGAGGCGCTGCAAATCGGTCATGCCGCGCGCGCGGGCGATGACGCCGAGGGCGTTGGCGATGTAGCTCGCCTTGCCGGATTCGAGCGCATCATTGAGCAATTCAGCTTGGCTTTCGGCATCGTCAAGATATTCGGACGAGTCGAAGGGCGTAAGCCTGATCTTATTTTCCGCCATATTCAATCTCCATCGCTATCCGTTCCGCGCTCGCGATATCTCGCGCCTGCGAAGATTTATCGCCGCCGCAGAGCAGGATGACCAATTCGGCGCCCCGGCGCGTGAAATAGAGACGATAACCGGGCCGTAATCGATCTTCACCTCGCTCACTCGCGGGCCAAGTCTCTTTATGTTGCCGAGCCCTTCGGCAAGCCGCTCGACAGCGAACGCTATCTTCTTCGTGGCTCGACGGTCACGCAGCCCTGACAACCATTCATCAAGACATCGGTCTTTACGATTCTTATCATGTGTCTGATATCCTAGACAGTTCGGCTTGTCCAGTAAAATCGACAATTCGCCTAAACCGTCGTCCGCCCATATTCCTGGCGGTAGAAGGGGTGCGACGAGGAGAGGCCGCCGTCCACCACGAGGGCGTGGCCGTTGACGTAGGACGATTCGTCCGAGGCGAGGAAGAGGGCGGTTTTGGCGATTTCCTCCGGCGCGCCGCCGCGCTTCAGCGGGTTGAGCTGGCCGAGCGTCTCTTCCTTGTCGTGGGCGCGGGCGCGGTCGTAAATGTCCTGGGTCATGCCGGTCTCGATCAGGCCGGGACAGATTGCGTTGACCCGGATGTTCGCGCCGGCGAGTTGGGTCGCGGCGATCTCGACCAGGCTGATGACGCCCGCCTTGGAGGCCGAATAAGCCGGGCCGCCGGCGCCGGCGCGCAGGCCGGCGACGCTGGCGGTGCAGATGATCGATCCCTTGCCGCGTTCTTTCATCACCGGAGCGGCATGCTTGATCGCGAGGAACGGGCCGATCAGGTTCACGCGCAGGATCCGCTCCCAATCCTGCGGCGTCTGCTCGAAAATCGAGGCGAGGCCGCCGGAAATGCCGGCATTGGCGAAGAAGATGTCGAGCCCGCCATGGGTCATCACCGCGCTGTTGATGAGCCGCAGCACATCCTCCTCGCGCCCGGCATCGGCGATGGTGACATTCTCGCCCGGGCTGACGTCGGCGGCGATCACCCTGGCGCCTTCCGCGCGGAAGAGGTCGGCGGTGGCCTTGCCGATGCCGGACGCGGCGCCGGTGACGATGGCGATCTTTCCTTCGAGCCTCATGCGCTTCGTTCCTTCATCACAGCCGGATTTTGGTTCGCGCGGAGACGCGGAGACGCGGAGAATCCGAGGTTCCAGTGCAAACCTCCCGGCGAAGCCGAATCCCTATTCCCGCTGTCGCGGGACAGTGCGCGCAAGCGGACCGGGACAGTCTCGGCACCTTCGCGCCTCCGCGTCTCCGCGCGAACCAAAAACAGCCTTTGAGCCGGCTGGGTGTTCAAAGTCCGACCCCAATCGTCGAGCCGCCGTCCACCACGATCGCCTGGCCGGTCATGAAGGCCGAGGCCGGGGCGGCGAGGAAGACGGCGGCGCCGGCGATTTCGTGCGGCTCGCCGATGCGGCGGAGTGGGGTGCCGCGGGTCACCGCCTTCAGCGTGTCGGGGTTTTCCCAAAGCGCGCGGGCGAAATCGGTGCGGACGAGGCCCGGCGCGATGCAGTTCACCCTGACGCCCGACGGACCGAATTCGGCGGCGAGGTTGCGGGCGAGCTGGAAGTCCGCGGCCTTGGAGATGTTGTAGGCGCCGATCACGGTCGAGCTGGTGAGGCCGCCGATCGATGAGACAATGACGATCGATCCTTCCTTGCGCTCGATCATCCCGGGCGCGGCCATCTGGATCAGCCAGTTGTTGGCCAGCACATTGTTGTCGAGGATCTTGCGGAACTGATCGTCCGAAATCCCGCTCATCGGCCCGTAATAGGGATTGGAGGCGGCGTTGCAGACGAGGATGTCGATGCGGCCCAGCTGACGCAGGGTCTCGTCGACGAGGTTCTGCAGCGCCTCCTTGGACGAGATGCTGGCGGGGACGACGATCGCCGCGCCGGGATGTTTGGCGTTGATCGCGTCGGCGACCTCCCGGCAGGCCTCCGCCTTGCGGCTGGAGATCACGACCTTCGCGCCGTGATCGGCGAGCGCCTCGGCGATCGCCCGGCCGATGCCGCGCGAGGAGCCGGTGACGATGGCGACCTTGTTGGTGAGGTTGAAGAGAGAACTCATGGCATTCTCCAGTCTCGCTCGTCCCGAGCGTAGTCGAGGGGCGCACGTGATGACTCTGTGCCAGCGCCCCTCGACTTCGCTCGGGACGAGCGGAGGTTGGATTCAGGCGGCGGGCGCATGCTTGGCATATTCCAGCCGGGCGATGGCCCGCGCGTGGACCTCGTCGGGGCCGTCCGCCAGCCGTAGAGTCCGGATCGCGGCATAAGCATAAGCGAGGCCGAAATCCTGGCTGACGCCGGCGCCGCCATGGGCCTGGATCGCGTCGTCGATGATGCGGAGCGCCATGCGCGGGGCCTGGACCTTGATCATCGCGATCTCGGCCTTGGCGGCCTTGTTCCCGGCCTTGTCCATCAGATCGGCCGCCTTGAGACAGAGCAGGCGCGACGAATCGATGTCGATCCGGGCGTCGGCGATGCGCTGCTCCCAGACGCTGTGCTCGGAAATGCGCTTGCCGAAGGCGACGCGGCTTTGCAGGCGGCGGGCCATGGCGGCGAGCGCCTCCTCGGCGGCGCCGATGGTGCGCATGCAATGGTGGATGCGGCCGGGGCCGAGCCGCCCCTGCGCGATCTCGAACCCGCGGCCCTCGCCGAGCAACATGGCGGAGGCCGGAATGCGGACGTCCTTGAGCTCCACCTCCATATGACCGTGCGGGGCGTCGTCATAGCCGAAGACGGTGAGCGCGCGCTCGACGGTCACGCCGGGCGCGTCCAGGGGCATCAGCACCATCGACTGCTGCTGGTGGCGCGGGCCTTCGGGATCGGTCTTGCCCATGACGATGGCCAGCTTGCAGCGCGGATCGCCGGCGCCCGACGACCACCATTTGCGGCCGTTGATGATATAATCGTCGCCGTCGCGGGTAATGGCGCACTGGATGTTGGTGGCGTCCGACGAGGCGACGGCCGGCTCGGTCATCAGGAAGGCGGAGCGGATCTCGCCCTCCATCAGCGGGCCGAGCCATTGCTCCTTCTGTTCGCGCGTGCCGTAGCGGTGGAGCACCTCCATATTGCCGGTGTCGGGCGCCGAGCAGTTGAACACCTCGCTCGCCCAGAAGATACGGCCCATCTCCTCGGCGCAGAGCGCATATTCGAGGTTGGAGAGTTGCGTGCCTTCGAATTCGAAGCTCTCGTCCACATGCCGAAGCGCGTGGCCCGGGGGCATGAAGAGATTCCACAGGCCCGCCGCCTTCGCCTCGGGCTTCAGCGCCTCGATGACCGCGATCGGCTGCCAGCGATCGCCGGCGTCGCGCTGCGCGTAATAATCCTTGATGCGCGGGCGAATCCGGGATTCGACGAAGTCGCGCACGCGGTCCCGGTAATAAGCCTCGCGTTCCGTAAGGGAAAAATCCATCGCGCCTTTCCCGCCGCTTCAGATGCCCCTTCTGGCTGCCAGAAATGGCGGATTTACGCCAGTTCCGTTTCAGAAATCGCTCAGCGCGTCGGTGACGCCGTCCGCGGCGAAGGAACCCGGCAGCGCCTGCCTCGGCCTTCGGGATCGGCGCGCGGACCGGTATCATTGTCGGTGCAGACCCGTCGGCCCCGTGGGCCCGAAAGCGCGCCGCATCCGGCCGGATCGGCGTTCGGACCGGCGTCGCCGTCGCGGTGAGTGCGGGGGACACCGTGCTGGACATCGCTATTGGGCCCGGCGTCGGTGTCGCAAACGCCGACCTTCTCTCCGCCCGACGATGAGGCCGCCATCCGTGCGCGCGCGCCCGACATGGCAAATCCGGCACCCAGGACGGTGCCCAGGAACGATCGCCGGCTCGCCCGGCGGCGCGGTTGCGACCCTGTCCTCACGCGATTCGCTCGGGCACTTCGCCGGCCGCCGCGACCAGGGTCTCGCGCGGGGCGACGGCTTCCCAGGGGAAGACGAACCAGCTCTTGTCGGTGGCGCGGTCGATCTCCGAACCACGATATTCGACGGTGGCGCGCGAGCGGATGTTGTGGATGAGGACGGCGACGCGAAGGCCGTCGGTGTCGCCGGTCTTGGCCTCAATCGCGGCGCGCAGGAAAGTGATCGTCTTGCCGCTGTCGTTGATGTCGTCGACGATCAGGATGCGCTGACCGGCATTGATCCGCGCGGCGAGCCTGTCGAGCAGCACATCGGCGAAATCGGGCTCGCCCGAGCTGTGATCGACCGAGAGCATGGCAAAGCCGGTGCGGTGCGAAAGATAGGCCGCCGGGACGAGCCCGCCACGACCGACGCCGACCAGGAAATCGGGACGCCACGTGTCGGCGAGGAGGGCGCGGGCGACGGCCTCCATCTCCGCGAGGAAGCGTTCGTGGGAGATCGGGCAGAAGCTTGGTTCGGCGGAATCCGGCATCGGCGTCCTTTGATCGGATGTCCTGCATAAACCCATCCGTCATCGCTGCGAAAGCGGGGATGACGAAGAGGAACGGGCCGGTTGACTCTCCCGGCGCGGCGCGGCACTTGACGTTTACGTAAGGGAGAGGAGTCGATGGCCGATCTGGAGGCCTTCCGGGCCGAGGCGCGCGCATGGCTTGAGGCGCATTGCCCGGCCGAGATGCGCGAGCCCATGCGCGACGAGGACGACGCCTGCTGGGGCGGGCGCCATCCGGTGTTCAAGAGCGACGCGCAGAAGGCGTGGCTGGTGGCGATGGCGGGGCGCGGCTGGACGGTGCCGGACTGGCCAAAGGAATATGGCGGCGGTGGGCTTTCGGCGGAGGAGACGAAAGTCCTGCGCCAGGAAATGGCGCGGATCGGGGCGCGCAATCCGCTCTTGAGCTTCGGCATCTCGATGCTCGGACCGGCTTTGCTGAAATACGGGACCGAGGCACAGAAGGCGCATTACCTGCCGCGGATCGCGCGCGGCGAAATCCGTTGGTGCCAGGGGTATAGCGAGCCCAATGCCGGCTCCGATCTCGCGTCGCTCCAGACGAAAGCTGACGACAAAGGGGATCACTGGCTGGTCAACGGCCAGAAGGTGTGGACCTCTTATGCCGACAAGGCGGACTGGATCTTCTGCCTGGTCCGCACAGATCCCGCCGCGCCCAAGCATCAGGGGATCAGCTTCCTTTTGTTCGACATGGCGAGCCCGGGGGTTTCGACCAGACCGATCCTGCTGATTTCCGGCTCTTCACCCTTCTGCGAGACATTCTTCGACGATGTGCGCGTGCCCAAGGACCAGGTGATCGGCGAGGTCAACAAAGGCTGGGACGTCGCCAAATATCTGCTCGGGCACGAGCGCGAGATGATCTCGGGCATGGGGCTCGGGCATCAGGCGGGGAGTTTGGGCGAGGCTTTGGGCGCGGCGCTGGCCGACGATCCCCTGCTCCGCGCGGAGGTCGCGCATTTCGATGTCGACGCGCTCGCCTTTCGCGCGATGAGCGAGCGGTTCATCGACGAATTGAAGGCGGGCCGGGCGCATCCCGCTTTGCCCTCGATGATGAAATATGCCGGGACGGAATTGAACAAGGCGCGGCACGAGCTGGTCATGGCCGCCGGCGGATCGAACGCGATCGAATGGGAGCGCGAGCGCAGCCGCGGCGGCAAGGCCGCGCGCGAGTGGCTCCGCACCAAGGCCAATTCGATCGAGGGCGGGACGAGCGAGATCCAGCTGGGGATCATTGCGAAGCGGATATTGGAATTGCCGGGGGCTTGAGGAAGGGGGCGGCCTCGGGGGCATCGAGCCCCCTCGGCCGCCAGCCCTCACCCTACCCTCTCCCGCAGGCGGGAGAGGGGAAGCAAGTTGAAAGAGGACAGGAATGCCGCTCTATCTCACCGACGATCAGACGATGCTGCGCGACAGCGCGCGGGCCTTCATGGCCGAGGAAGGCGCGATCGCGACGCAGTTGCGGCATTGGCGGGCGATCAACTGCAAGGACGGGTTCGGGCATGGCCTGTGGCGCAAGTTCGCCGAGATGGGGTTCACTGGCATCCTGATCGGCGAGGCAGATGGCGGGCTCGGGTTGGGTCATGTCGAGGCCGGGATCGTGCTGGAGGAGATCGGGCACAATTTGACGCCTTCGCCCTTTTTGATGACCGCGGTGGCGTTCGTGGAGGCGGTGAAAGGGACGCCGCATGGGGCGCGCTGGTTTCCGGGCATCCTCGCCGGCGAGACGGTGGCGGCGCTGGCGGTGGACGAGGGCGCGAAGCACCGGCCCGGGGCGATCGCGATGCGCGCTGAGCGGTCGGGCAACGGGTTCACGCTCTCTGGCGCCAAGCAGTTCGTGGTGCAGGGGGCGTCCGCGGATGTTACTTTGGTTGCGGCCCAAACCGACGATGGATTGACGGTCTTCGCGGTCGAGAAGGGGGCGAAGGGGCTGACGGTCGAGGGCGTCCGCATGGTCGATTCCTCGATCGGCGCGCGGCTGACGTTCGAGTCCGTCGCGGTCGATGCCGATGCGGTGGTCGGCGATGTCGGCGGCGGCGTGGCGGTGCTGGATCGGGCGCTGGCGGCGGGACGAACCGGCGCGGCGGCGGAGCTGGCGGGGCTCGGCACGGCGGCGATGGAGATGACCGTCGGCTATCTCAAGACGCGCAGGCAGTTCGGTCGGCTGATCGGCGAATTCCAGGCGCTGCAATTCCGCGCCGCGCATCTCTATTCGGAGCTGGAGATTGCCCGCGCGGCGGTGCTGAAGGCGCAGCAACTGCTCGACGAAGGCTCGGCCGAGGCCCCGGCGATGATCGCGGCGGCCAAGGCGAAGGCGGGCCGCGCGTCAGCACTGGCGGTGCGGGAGGGCATCCAGATGCACGGCGGCATCGGCATGACCGACGAACACGACATCGGCCTCTACATGAAGCGCGACCGGTTGTTGAACGAGCTGTTCGGCGATGCGAATTACCACGCGGATCAACTGGCGCGGATGCGGGGCTATTAGGCTCCACGCCCGCAGCCACTGAACCTCCCCTCCTTGCTGGCAGGGAGGGGTTTTTGTTGGTGGCGATATTCTTAACCTCGCCGGATCAGCATGTTCATCTGCGCCGACGCGATCGGCTTGGCGCGGTCCTGCTGCCAGGCATGGGCTTCGACATTGGCGACGCGGGCGCCCAATCGGGTGACGGTGGCGCCGGCGAACGTCTCGTGCGCGGTGCCGCCGCGCATGAAGCTGGTGGTGACGTTGATCGGTTTGATCGTGGCGCCGCTGTCCGGCCCGAGCGCGTCGCGGACCGCGCCGAAGGCGGCGATTTCGAGCAGGCCGGCGATGGCGCCGCCGTGGAGATAGCCGGGGCGCCCGAGCACCGCATCGCCGAACGGCATCGCGAAGACGAGCGCGCCGTCGCCGTCGCGCGCTGCCGTAATGCCGAGGAAATGGGCGTAAGGCGGAAGCTCGATCATCGCCGTGCCATAGAGTCATTTGGGGTTCGATGAAACCGATCCTCCCCGTCGAGGGGAGGTGGCGGGCCGGAGCCAGAGGCGTAGGGCCGACGGAGGGGTGTCAGCGTCAGAGATACATTCTCCGAGTCTGACACCCCTCCACCATTCGCCTGCGGCGAACGGTCCCCCTCCCCTCGAAGGGGAGGATTGAGAAAGCCGTCTCCATGCTGGAACACGGCGGCCCATGCACCTATCTTGAGAGCATACAGCGCCCAGTCAGGAAGCCGCGGCTAGGGGACGGGCGAAGAGGATCGTTTCATGACCAAGATCAGCAAGCGCGCATTCCTGGGTGGTGCGGGCCTGACCGCATTGGGCGCGTTCTTCGCGTTCGGCGGCGGCGGCACCGAGACGCCGGCCGAGGCTTTCCCCGTCAACCTGACCCCGGCGCAATGGCGCGCCCGGCTCGGGCCCGCGCGCTTCCACATCCTGCGCGAGGAAGGGACCGAGCCGGCCTTTTCCAGCCCGCTGCTGAACGAGCACCGCGCCGGCACCTTCGCCTGCGCCGGCTGCGCGCTGCCGGTCTTCCGCGCGGCCGACAAGTTCGAAAGCGGCACCGGCTGGCCGAGCTTCACCCGCGCGATCGTCCAGAATGTGGCGACGCAGAGCGACCGGAGCCTCCTCATGGCGCGGACCGAGGTCCATTGCCGGCGCTGCGGCGGGCATCTGGGCCATGTCTTCGACGACGGGCCGGCGCCGACGCACAAACGCTGGTGTATCGACGGGCTCGCGCTCCGCTTCGCCCCGGCCCGGGCCTAGAACGATGGGCAAGAGCGTGATCCTGCTGCCGCTGGCGGCGCTCGCCCTCGTCGGCGCCGCGCCGCGCACCGCGATCGCCTATTTCGCCGGCGGCTGCTTCTGGTCGAACGAGACCGACATGGATCGCGTGCCGGGCGTGATCTCGACGACATCGGGCTATGCCGGCGGCCATGTCCGCAATCCGACCTATGAACAGGTGTCGCAGGGGAATACCGGCCATCTGGAAACGGTGCGTGTGGTCTATGATCCGGCGCGGATCAGCTATGCGCGTCTCGTCGATCGCTTCTTCCACACGATGGACCCTACCGACAGCGGCGGCCAGTTCTGCGACCGGGGGGCGGAATATCATACCGCCGTGTTCGTGCGGACGCCGCAGGAGCGGCGGATCGCGCTGGCGGTGCGGGCGCGTGAAGGCCAGGCGCTGCACGCGCCGATCGCAACGCAGGTGTTGCCGATCAACGGCTTCTACCCGGCCGAGGACTATCACCAGGATTATGCGCGCAAGAATCCGGTGCGCTATCACCTCTACCGCACTGGCTGCGGCCGCGACGCCGGCGTGGCCCGGCTCTGGGGCCGCCACGCCTGACTTCGATCGCTCCAGCGTAGCTGGCTCCCCAGGAAAAGGGGGCAATGAGATTCCAGCTTTCGCTGGAATGACGGGGTGGGTTAGCGTTCGGGGATGACTCAAGGCTCGGCGGTTCGGCGCATTGCGAGGTGGGTTGCGCGGATCGTGCTTGGGATTCTTGCGATTCCGACGGCTTACATCGCCGCCGCCGTCCTGCTCGGGCTGGTGCCGGCCAATGTCTCGTGGCGGCCGCCGGCGCAGGGGATCACCATCTATGTGCGGACCAACGGCGTCCACACCTGGATCATGATGCCGCAGGCCAATGCCTATATGGACTGGCGGCCTTATGCGCCCGCCGGCGATCTTCGCGATCCGCGCTGGGGGAACGCCAATTATGTCGCGATCGGTTACGGCAATCGCGATTTCTACCTGAACACGCCGACCTGGGGCGATCTGTCGGTTCGGACGGCGGCGCTCGCTTTATTCGGGCAGGGGCCGAGCCTCATCCATGTCGAGCATGTCCACAATCCCGAGCCCGATGAATGGCAGCGGCCGATCAAGCTGACGCCGGATCAGTATCGCCGCCTCGTCGCCTTCATCCGCCCGCGCTTCCGGCTCGACGGGGCGGGCCGAACGATCCCGGTCGTGGGGCGCGGCTATGCGGACGACGACGCTTTCTACGAGGCCAATGGCGGCTATTCCCTCGTGCTGACCTGCAACGAATGGACCGGCCGCGCGCTGCGGGCCGCGGGCGTACGCACTGGCCTGTGGACGCCGCTGGCGCAAAGTGTGATGTGGCGGTTCGATTGATACGGGAGCGGATCGGATTTCGCGACAAATCGTTACAAACCGATCGGCTGGGGGACAAACTTGCGCGACACGATCGAAACATTAGGGGCATGATGATGAAATTCGCCGCCCCTTTTTGTTTGCTTGCGCTGGCCGGCTGCACGGTCGGTCCCGATTACCGTCCGCCCGCGACGGCATCGCTCCAGGTGCCCGGCGCCTATGCCGGGCCGAGCGCGCAGGCCGAGCCGGCCGATCTGTCGCGCTGGTGGGAGCGGTTCGACGATCCGCTGATGGCGCGGCTGATCGACGAGGCGAGCGCCGGCAATCTCGACATCGCGGTCGCCCAGGCGCGGCTCGTCCAGGCGCGCGAGGCTCTGGTCCAGGCGCGGGCGGGGCAACTGCCCAATGCCGGCGCGAGCGCGAGCGTCGGGCGCGATGTCGGCGCGGGCAACGATCGCACCACGTTCAGCGTGGGCGCCGACGCGGCGTGGGAGGCGGACCTGTTCGGCGGCATAAGGCGCGGCGTCGAGGCGGCGGGGGCGGATGCCCAGACCGCTTATTATAATCGCGAGGCGACCCGCGTCGCGATCGCCGCCGAGGTCGCGGCCAATTATATCGGCGCCCGGCTGACCCAGGAGCGGCTCGCGATCGCACAGGACACGCTGCGGATCGCCGACGACAATCTCCAGATCACCCAGTGGCGGGTCCAGGCGGGGCTCGCCTCCTCGCTCGATTCGGAGCAGGCGCGCGCGGCGCGGGCGCAGACCGCCGCCGCGATCCCGAGCCTCGAGGCCGCTTATTCGGCCGCGGTCTATCGGCTCGGCGTGCTGACCGGGCGCCCGCCCGAGGCGTTGCTCGGCGAGATGGAGACGGCGCGGCCGATCCCGCGGGGGCCGCGCGATGTCGCCGCCGGCATCCCCGCCGATACGCTGCGCCAGCGCCCCGACGTGCGCGCCGCCGAGCGCGGCCTTGCATCGGCGACGGCGCGGATCGGGGTGGCCGAAGCGCAACTCTATCCGCAGCTCCGGCTGAGCGGGAATATCGGCACCAGCGCCTTTTCATTGGGCGGGCTGTTCGATTCGATCACCGGCGGGCTGCTCGGCAGCCTCAGCCAGACTTTGTTCGACGGCGGGTCGCTGCGCGCGCAGGTCCGGTCGCAGCGCGCGGCGGCGGATGCCGCGCTCGCCACCTATCGCCAGTCGGTGCTGACCTCGCTCGAGGATGTCGAGAATGCGCTCGCCGCATTGGACGCCGCCAAGCGGCGCGGGGCACAATTCGCGATCGCGCTCGATGCCGCGAACAACAGCGCGATCCTCGCGCGCAGCCAGTATCGTTCCGGCCTGATCGATTTCCAGAGCCTGCTCCAGACCGAGAATTCGCTGCTCTCCGCGCGCGACGGGCTCGCCAATAGCCATGGCGCCGAGGCGAACGCGCTTGTCCAGCTCTACCAGGCGCTGGGCGGCGGCTGGACGCCGATCGATTCGCCGCCGACCGACCGCAACGCCGAACCTGCAACCGGGACACAAGCATGACCGACACGACCGCGAACGGCGCAAAGCCCGACAATGCCGAGCTCGAGGAGTTCCTCGGCGCGCCGCCGCACCGGCCGTGGTGGCGCCGGCCGACGACGATCGTCGCGGCGGTGATCGTCGTCGCCGCCCTGCTGCTGCTCTCGCGCTGCTTCGCCGGCGAGGGCGAGGCGGGCTATGCGACCGAAAGGGCGCATCGCGGCAATCTCACCGTCTCGGTCTCGGCCACCGGCAATCTCGCGCCGACCAATCAGGTCGAGGTCGGCTCCGAGCAATCGGGCATCATCACCCAGGTCTTCGTCGACAATAACGACCGGGTGACGCGCGGCCAGCCGCTCGCCCGGCTCGACACCTCGCGGCTCCAGGATACGGTGACGCAGGCGCAGGCGGGCCTCGCCGCCGCGCAGGCCGGGGTCGCGACCGCGCAGGCATCGGCCGCGCAGGCGCGCGCCGATCTCGCCCGGCAGGAGGAGGTCTATCGCGTCTCCAACCATCGCGTGCCTTCGGAGACCGAGCTCGACGCGGCGCGGGCGGAGAACCAGCGGCAGATCGCGGCGGTGCGATCGGCCAACGCCCAGGTCGCGACCGCGCGCGCCCAGCTCGCCTCGGCCCAGACCAATTTGTCCAAGGCGACCATCTATTCGCCGGTGACCGGTGTCGTCCTCTCGCGCCAGATCGATCCCGGGCAGACCGTCGCCGCCTCGTTCCAGGCGCCGGTTTTGTTCACCATCGCCGAGGATCTGTCGCAGATGAAGCTCGAGGTGAAGGTGGACGAGGCCGATGTCGGCCAGGTCCGCGCCGGCCAGCACGCGACCTTCACCGTCGATGCCTATCCGGGCCGCACCTTCCCGGCAACGGTGACCCGGATCGATGTCGGCGCCAACGCGACCAACGCGACCACCAGCACCGGCACCAGCCAGGCATCGACCGGCGCGAGCGGCAATGTCGTCGCCTATACCGCCGTGCTGGCGGTGCAGAATGCCGATCTGCTGCTTCGTCCCGGCATGACCGCGACCGCGGAGATCGTCACCACCGAGCAGCAGAACGTCCTGCTCGTCCCCAATGCGGCGCTTCGCTTCTCGCCGGGCCGCGACGCAGCCGGCAGCGCCAGGAGCGGCGTCACCAGCGTCCTCATCCCGCGCCGCGGCCGGCGCGGCAACCGGCCCGAGCGCGAGGCGACGATCGGCCGGGGCAGCCGCCAGACCGTCTATGTGGTCGGCGCCGACGGCCAGCCGAGCGCGGTCAGCGTCGTCGTCGGCGAGACCAACGGCACCGAGACCGAAATCTCCGGCGGCGATCTGCGCGAGGGCATGGAGGTGATCACCTCGCGGCTCGCGGCCGGCCAGGCGACGCGCAAGGGCGGCGGCAACCGGCGCCGGGGCCAAAGCGGCGGCAACGATCAGCAGGCGGCGCCGGCGGGCGGCGGCGGCCAGCGGCGCGGCGGCGGATCCAATGGCGGATGATCCCATCATCCGTCTGCGCCGGGTCACCAAGACCTATGGCAGCGGCGCGACCGCCTTCCAGGCGCTGAAGGGCATCGATCTCGATGTCGCCCAGGGCGATTTCATCGCGGTGATGGGCGCGTCGGGATCGGGCAAGTCGACGACGATGAACATCCTGGGCTGCCTCGACGTGCCGACGTCGGGCACGTTCCAGTTCAAGGGCGTGCCGGTCGAATCGCTCGACCGCGACCAGCGCGCGCTGCTGCGGCGGCGCTATCTCGGTTTCGTCTTTCAGGGCTTCAACCTGCTTGCCCGCACCAGCGCGCTCGAAAATGTCGAACTGCCCTTGCTCTATCGCGGCGAGGACAAGGCGAGCCGGCACGCGACCGGCATGGCCGCGCTCGAGAAGGTCGGCCTTAAGGATTGGTGGGATCATAGCCCGGCCGAGCTTTCCGGCGGCCAGCAGCAGCGCGTCGCCATCGCCCGCGCGATCGTCACCAGCCCCGACGTGCTGCTCGCCGACGAGCCAACCGGCAATCTCGACAGCAAGACCTCGGTCGAGATCATGGAGCTCCTGACCGGGTTGAACCGCGACAGCGGCATCACCGTGATCATGGTGACGCACGAGCCGGACATGGCCGAATATGCCCACACGCTCGTCCATTTCCGCGACGGGCTGGTCGAGAAAATCGAAGCCAACGCGCACCGGGTGGGGGCATGATGACGCGTGTAACATTCTCCCCTCCCGCTTGCGGGAGGGGATCAAGGGGTGGGCCCGGAAGGCGTGATCGTCGCGGCGGCGGACATGCCCACCCCCGGCCCCTCCCGCGAGCGGGAGGGGGGGAGTAATGTTCTTCACCACGATCATCCTAGCGGTGCGCGAGATCAGGCGGCATATCCTGCGCTCGTTCCTGACCGTGCTCGGCATCGTCATCGGCGTCGCCGCGGTGGTGACTATGGTGACATTGGGCAACGGCGCCACCGCCGCCGTCGCGCAGCAGATTTCGAGCCTTGGCGCCAACATCCTCCAGATCCGCCCCGGCCAGGGCTTCGGGCGCGGCGGCGGCGGCCCGCAATCGCCCGATTTCGACATGGACGACGTGACCGCGATCCAGGACCAGGTCGCCGGCGTGCGCGCGGTCGCGCCACAGGCCCAGTCCAGCGGCGTCGCCGTCCACAACGCCCAGAACTGGTCGACCACGATCAACGGGACGACCGCGCAATTCTTCATCGCCCAGCAATGGAACGTGACCGACGGGCGCATCTGGAACGCCGCGGAGGAGCAGGCGGGCAAGGCCGTATGCGTGATCGGCACGACCGTTCAGCAGAACCTGTTCCAGAATCAGGATCCGGTCGGCCAGCGGCTGCGCGTGCGCGACGTTTCGTGCGAGGTGATCGGCCTGCTCGCGTCGCGCGGACAGGGCGGATTCCAGGACCAGGACGATGTCGTGTTGATGCCGATCAAGGCGGTGCAGCGCCGCTTCACCGGCAGCCGCGACATCCGCTTCATCATGGTCGCGGTCGACGACAGCTACGACAGCCAGTCGGTCCAGGATTCGCTGAGCGCGCTGCTGCGCGAGCGGCGGCACATCGCGCCCGGGGCGGACGACAATTTCAACATCTTCGACACCAAGCAGATTTCCGAGACGCTTCAGGGAACGACCAAGATCCTGACCACCGTGATGGGCGCGGTCGCGGCGGTCAGCCTGATCGTCGGCGGGATCGGGATCATGAACATCATGCTGGTCTCGGTGACGGAGCGCACCCGCGAGATCGGCATCCGCCTCGCCATCGGCGCGGTCGCCAACGAGGTCTTGATGCAGTTCCTGGTCGAGGCGACGGTGCTCGCCTGCCTCGGCGGGCTGATCGGAATCCTGCTGGCGCTGGTCGCGACCTTCGTCCTGGCGCCGATCATCCAGGTGCCCTTCCTGTTCGATCCGCAGGTCAACCTGCTCGCGTTCAGCGTCTCGGGGCTGATCGGCATCGTCTTCGGCTATTTCCCGGCGCGCCGCGCCGCCGCGCTCAACCCGATCGACGCGCTGCGGCACGAATAGGAAAAAGGGGCCGCCCTCCTTCCCCCCGAAGGAGGACGGCCCTCCCGCTTCAGCGCACCCGGATGTTCGCGGGCAACCGCGACGTCGGGCACAGGCGCATCGGCGGCCCCGTCTCCTCATAGGTGAAGCGCATCCGCGTCGGCGACAGCACCTCGACCCGCGAGCCGTCGTCCATGTCCCAGCCATGACCGGATCGGTGCGGATGGCCGACCGGCGAGGTCTCGCTGGTTTCCGGCGTGCTGGGATAGATCATCGCATAGCGGCGCCCGTCGTAATAATAGATGCCGCCCGAAGGCGCCGAGCAGGGGCTGCCTTCCTCCACATAATAGCCGGCGGCGAGGCCGAGCGGGGCGACCGGCCGCGACGCGCCCTCCGGGGCGGCGGCCGGCGCGGGCGCGGGCTCGTCCTCCATGCCCGGGATCGTGCACGGGTGACCTTCGCCATCATCATGCCCGGCCGCGACATATTCCCGTCCGTTCCAGCGCATCTTGCCGAAGCAGGTGCCCGGTCCGCCGATGACGATGTCGGGCCAGGCCGCGCCGGCGCGGTGGCGGAAGGCGGGGATGCCGCCCGTATTGATGACGGCGCGCCAGCCCGTCCCTTCGGGCGTCACGATCGCAAAGCCCTGGCCGGCCATGCCGAAGCAGGCGAGCCCGCTCGCCGTCACGATCACCTCGGGCCGGCCGTCTCCGTTGAGATCCCGGATCGCTGGACCGTCGAGCGCCTGATCCTCGATCGTCACCGGACACCTGTCCTCGGGTGCGTCGCCGGGCCCCTCGGAGGCGTCCCAGCGGCCGTTGCGCTTCTGGTAGCCGGCGGCGGCGATGATGGCGTCGCGCTCCGCCGCGCCGAGCTGGGCGGAGCGCATCGGCAGGTGCCAGTTCGCGGTCGGGCCGCCGGGCGTCGCGGCGTCAGCCTGATTGGCGGTCGCGGCGAGCGGCGCGGGTGCGTTGCCCGCGGCGTCGTTCGCCGCCGCGGATCCGGCCGCGCCGCCGCCACAGCCCGCGAGGAGGGCGGTGAGCGGCAATGCCATCGCGACCGGATGTCGGATCGGTGATTTCATGGGGTCGACTGACCTTATGTGTCGGAGGAACGCGGGCAATTGCGGCGGATGTCGCGGGTGAGTTCCTCCATCCGCTCCTCGAACAGGGCGCCGGTCGAGCCGGAGTCCGGCCTGCGATCGGGATCGATCCCGGCGGTGCGAAGCGCGTCCGCGGCCTGCTGGCGCGCGGCCGGCGACTGGCGATTGTCGCCCATGATCGCGGTGGTGAGGAGCAACTGCTTCTGTTCGCTGGTGAGGCCGGCGTCGAGCGCGGCGACCGTGCAGGTGCAATCGCGCCCGCCGATCAGGCCGGGGCGATTGGGGTTGCCCGGGGGGCTCATGCACAAGGCCGTCATCTGGGTCTTGAAGGCGGACGAACCGCAGGCGGACAGCGCAAGGCCGCCGGCGGCGGCGGTGACCAGGGCGATAACCTTCATATGCATGGCGTCGATCCTTTCGATGGATGAGGCCGCCGCGGCGGTCCTCGAAACGAGACAGGGATAGAAATCCCGCCGGTCCAAAGTCTTGATGCCTTTCTCAAGAATTTCTAAAGTCGGCGCCGGAGGGGTTTCGATGGACAATGGCAGCACGTCGCGGCGCCGGCGCCGGCTGTGGCGCTTTGCCGGCGCCGAGTTCGATGAAGCGAGCTGGACGCTGCGCGTCGACGGTCAGGCGATCGCGCTCGAGGGCAAGCCGCTCGAGGTGCTGCACGAGCTGCTGCTCCACGCCGGCGAGGTGGTGTCCAAGGAAGAGCTGCTCGACACTGTCTGGCCGGGCGTCGTCGTCGTCGAGAATTCGCTCGCCACCGCGGTTTCGAAGCTACGCAAGGCGCTCGGCGAGGCCGGGGACGTGGCGGTCGAGACGGTGCCGCGAATCGGCTACCGGCTTGGCGTCCCGGTCGCGGTCGAGAGCCTGGAGGCGCCGCTCGCGCCGCGCTTCGCGTTCCAGGCGGACGATGCCGTCCCCGGCCGGCCGCAATGGCGGCTCGTCGCCCCGCTCGGCCAGAGCGGCGCCGCCGACGTCTGGCGCGCCCGCCACGACAAGACCGGCGAGACCCGCGTCTTCAAGTTCGCCGACGCGCCGGACCGGCTGCGCGCGCTGAAGCGCGAGGCGACGCTGGCGCGGCTGCTGATGGCGGCGTTCGGCAAGGACGCGCCGTTCGTGCCGCTGCTCGAATGGAATTTCGAGCGCCCGCCTTATTTCCTGGAAAGCACCGACGGCGGCGACGATCTGATCGACTGGGCGGCGATGCAGGGCGGGATCGCGGCGGTGCCGATCGAGACGCGGCTCGCCATCGCGGCGGCGGTCGCCCGCGCTCTAGGGGCGGCGCACAGCCTGGGGGTGCTCCACAAGGATCTGAAGCCCGCCAACATCCTGATCGAGGCGCGCGAAAGCGGGCCGTTCGTCCGCCTCGCCGACTTCGGCAGCGCGCGGCTGCTCGACACCGAGGTGCTGAGCGCCAACCGGATCACCGATTTCGGCGTCGGCGCGGATGGCGAGGACACCAGCAGCCGTTCGGGCACGCTCGCCTATCGCGCGCCGGAGCTCGCCAGGGACAATGTGCCCACCATCCAGAGCGACATCTATGCGGCGGGGCTCGTTCTCCTCCAGCTCGTGGTCGGCGATTTCGACTGCTTCCTCGCGCCGGGCTGGGAGGAAGCGGTGGCCGATCCGCTGCTGCGCGAGGACATCGCGCTCGCCGCCGCCGCCGATCCGGCGCGCCGGCTGTCGGCGGACGATCTTGCCGACCGGCTCGTCGGGATCGAGGCGCGGCGCGCCGATGCCGAGGAAAATGCGCGGCTGATGGCGCGGGCCCGGCAACTGGCTTTGGCGGAAGAGCGCCGGCGCCACCGGCGGCCATGGGTCCGCGCCGCCGCCGCCGCCGCGATCGTCGGCCTCGCCGGCACCTCGACCATGGCGGTGCTCGCCGCGCATCAGCGCGATCAGGCGCGCGCGGCGCAGGCGCAGGCGGAAGCGAGCTATAATTTCCTGGCCGGCGACGTGCTCGCCAGCCCCGATCCGGTCCATTCGGCCGACGGTGATACCGTGGTCGATGCGATCCGGCGCGCGAGCGACGCGATCGACCGGCGCTATGCCGCCACGCCGGCCGTTGCCGCGCGGCTGCACCTCGCGATCGCCCGCGCCTTTCATCAGCGCAGCGATTTCGATTTCGCGCGGCGGGAATATGACACGGCGGACCGATTGTTCGCGCGCGCGGGCCAGGCGGAGGGCGACGATGCGGCGCTCGGCCGGCTCAACCGCATCCAGATGGAGGCGGTGTCGGGCCAGCCCGAGCGGCTGGACCAGGCCAAGGGGTTGCTCGCGCGCGAGCGGACGCGGCTGGGTCCGCGCGGGCGCGGCGGCCGGATCGGCTTCGCGCTGGCGCAGGCCGAAGGCGCGGTCGGCTATACGGCCGATCTCGCGGTCGCGGAACGGGCCTTCCGCCGCGGCATCGCGATCGCGCAGGCCGCGGGCGCGGCCATCCCGGCGACGGACGTGCTGAAGATGCGCTCGTCGCTCGCGCTGACGCTGATGCGCGAGGCGCGTCCCGCCGATGCGGAGCCGCTGGCCCGCGCGATCGTGCGCGATTCGATCCGCATTCGCGGCGCCGACCATCCCGACACGCTGGTCGCGCGCGGGCATCTGCTCACCAGCCTGGTGATGCAGGGCAAGGCGGCCGAGGCGCTCGCCGGCAGCACGCCCTTGCTGGCCGCGATGGAAGCGCGCTTCGGCCCCGACAATCGCTACACGCTGGCGTTGCATTCGGCCCGCTTCGACAGCTTCTCGACGCTCGGCCGCTATGCGGAGGCGGCGGCCGAGGCGGAGCGCGTCTGGCACGGGGCCGCCGCGCAGGCCGGGCCGCGATCGCATCAGGCGCTTGCCGGGCAGATCGATTATGCGACCGCCTTGTGCCAGACCGATCAGCGCGATCGCGCGATCACCGTCGCCCAGGATGGATTGCGAAACATCCGCGCGGCCTTCGGCGCCGATTATCCGCTGACCCATGTCGCGCGCTATTTCGTCGCCGACTGCCTCACGCTGGCGCGGCGCTATAACGAGGCCGCGGCGCTGCTCGACGGGCTCGACCGACGCAAGGTCGTGGCGATGAACGGGCAGACGGATTTCGATGCGATCGCCGACCTGACGCTGGCCGAGATCGCGCTGGGGACCGGCCATCGGGATCGGGCGCGGGCGCTGTTCGCGACGCTGCGCGGGCCGCTGCACGACGCGCAGGATCCGCTGCTCCGCAATCGCTTTTCCGCGTTGGCGCGCGGGCTTGGGGAGACTCTGGCCGCGAGGTAGGGAGTCGCGCCGCCGAGATGCGCGGCGGCATCGCCCGAAAATCTGGCGCGCCCGGCAGGATTCGAACCTGCGGCCTCAAGATTAGAAGTCTCGTGCTCTATCCAACTGAGCTACGGGCGCGGTGGGGATGCGAATAGCGCGGATTGCGCGGGGACGAAACGCCGATCATAAGACGCGCCGGACAGGGAGGGCGCGTGCGGATCGAGAAGGTGAGCGCCGGCGCGGTCTCCGGCCAGCATTTCCGATATTACGACATCGTGATGACGGCGTTCGTCGTCATCCTGCTCCTCTCCAACGTCGTCGGCGCCGAGAAACGATCGGTGATCGACCTGCCCTGGCTCGGGGCGGTGCCGTTCGGCGCGGGCATCCTGTTCTTCCCGATCTCCTACGTGATCGACGACATATTGACCGAGGTCTATGGCTATGCCCGCGCGCGCCGGGTGATCTGGGTCGGCTTCATCGCATTGCTCTTCATGGGGGTGATGGAATGGACGGTCGTCCACCTGCCGGTCGCGGAAGGATGGACCGGGCAGGACGCCTATGAACGGGTGTTCGGCGTCGGCTGGCGGATCATCCTCGCCTCGCTCTGCGCCTTCTGGGCGGGCGATCTCCTGAACTCGCTGGTGCTCGCCAAGATGAAGATCTGGACCGCCGGCCGGTTCCTGTGGACCCGCACGATCGGCAGCACGATCATCGGGGAGGGCGCGGACAGCCTGATCTTCTACCCGCTCGCTTTCTACGGGCTGGCCGACTGGCCGCTCCACGCGATGCTCGCGGTGATGGCGAGCCAGTTCGTGCTGAAGGTCGGCTGGGAAGTGGTGCTGACCCCCGTCACCTACGCCGTGGTCGGGTTCCTCAAGCGCCGCGAAGGCGTCGATGTCTATGACGAGGGCACCGACTTCACACCGTTCCGGGCGCGGGTGTGAGCAGCTCGGCGAGGCGCGGCGCATTGGCGGGATTGAAAGGGTTGAGGACAGTCATGCCGTCGATGGCGAGCCCGTCCTGAAGATCCTCCGAGACGAAGCAGGACGCACCGGCGCCGCGCGCGACCTGCCAGATGATGCTGTCCCACAATTGCAGACGGTGCCGTCGCGCGAACGTCGCGGCCTTGATGACCGCTTCGGCCGATGTGACGACCGTCGGGATGGTCGCGACCCAGCGTTCGACCTGCGCGCTCGCCGCGTCGAAGGCGGCGAGATGCTTGCGCCGGATGACGTTCAGGAACTCGCCGAGCGATTGGGCGGTCAGCACCGCATCAACGTCCATCATGCGGATCATGATTTCAGATGCGATCCGGTGTTTCTCGGGATCGTCGCGGACGAACGCATAGACCAGGATGTTGGAATCGGCGGTGACCCTCAAAGGGCCGCGTCCCCATATTTATCTTCTTCGGTGATCTTGCCGATGCCGAGAGGCAAGCCCTTCTTCAGGAACGCGACGCTTTCTTCATAGGCTTTCCACCAGGCGTCGTCGCGGACGGGCCGCCTGGGGCGCAATTCGGCGATGACCCGGCCGTTGCGGCTGATCTCCAATATCTCGCCGGCCTCGACCCGGGCGAGCGCGCGCGAGATGTTCTTGTTCAATTCGCGGATCGACAGGACGGTCATCGGATGCTCCGTTGCTACTGTTGCAACATAGGCGCGCCGCCGTGCGGCGTCAATCGCGCCGGGCGCCCGCCCAGCGTCGCGAAGGCGATCAGCGCGGAGGCGAGGGCGAGCGCCGCGCCGACCAGGGTGGCATCGTGCAGGCCGTTCATCAGCGCCCCGCTTTGGAGCGAGATCACCGCGCCGAGCAATGCGACGACGATCAGCCCGCCGGCGCGCGAGACCGCGCTGTTGAGGCCCGAAGCGGTGCCGACATGCTGCTCGTCGACCGCGGAGAGGACGGCGGTGGTGAGCGGCGCCACGGCGAGCGCCATGCCGAGCGAGACGGTGACGATCGGCGGCAGCACCGTCGTCCAGTAGCTGCTGTCCGCCTCGATCCTGACGCCGAGCGCATAGCCGCCGGCGACGATCGCCGGGCCGACGGTGAGCGGCCAGCGCGGCCCGATCCGCGCGGCGAGCTTGCCCATCAATGGCGATCCGGCGGCGACGAGGACGGGGAAGGGGATGACCGCGAGGCCCGCCTGAGTCGCCGTGTAGCCGCCCGCCTCGATCAACGTATAGGGCAGCAGCAGCATCAGCCCGCCGAGCGCGCCGTAGAGCAGGAAGGTGAGGATGGTGAGCCCGACGAACGCCTTCGATCCGAACATCTCGAGCGGGATCATCGCATGCCCGCGCTTGCGATATTCGACGAGGAGGAAGAACAGGAGGAGAATGGCGCCGCCGACGATGGTGGCGACGGCCTCGGCGTTGAAACGGTCGGTCGCCGACCAGGTCGTCAGCCCCCAGGTGAGCGCGCCGAGGCCGATCGTCGCGAGCGCGGCGCCGATCCAGTCCGGCGGGGCGCGGGTGTCGTTCTGGCTTTCGGGCACGAACATCCAGCCGAGGACGATCGCGCCGGTCCCGACCGGCAGGTTGATGAGGAAGATGAACGGCCAGCCGGCCTGATCGACCAGCCAGCCGCCGATGAGCGGCGCGATCGCGCCGGCGCCGGCGCCGGCCGCTGCCCAGATGCCGACGGCGCGGCCGCGCGCCTCGCCCGAAAAGGCGGCGCTCAAGGTGGCGAGGCTGTTGGGGAGCAGCATCGCCGCGCCCAGCCCCTGCAGCGCGCGGCCGGCGAGGAGAAAGCCAAGGTCGGGCGCCACCGCGCACAGGAACGAGGCGATCGTGAACAAGGCGATGCCCCACAACATCACGCGCCGCCGCCCGTAAAGGTCGCCCGCCGCGCCGCCGATCAGCAGCAGGGCCGAGAGCGGCAGGGTGAAGGCGTTCATCACCCATTGCACTTCGGCGGTATGCGCGTGGAAGCTCCCGGCGATCGCCGGCAATGCGACGTTGAGCACCGAGCCGTCGATGAAGCTGAGGCTCGAGGCCAGGATGCAGGTCGCAAGGACGAGTCGCGGCCTGGCGCACGCGACGCCGTCGCCGCCGGCCGGCGCGCGGGCGGGGGCGGTCAGCGCGCCGCTCCTGGCCCCGGTGGGTCCTCGCGCGCAAACAGTCCGCGCAGTTGGCGCAGCAGCCGGCGCGCGACGAACAGCAGCAGCAGCGAGAAGGCGAGGACTATCCCCGCGACGGCGGCGGCGGCGGCGGGGTGGGCAAGCACCAGCAACAGCAGGCCGCCGGTCGCGACGTCTTCCCCGGCCGAGGCGGTGATGTTGCTGACCGGCTCGGGGCTGGCGTTCACCACCGCCCGCGCGCTCGCTTTGCCGGCGTGGCTGAGCAGGGCCGCGCCGCCGCCGAGCAGGAAGGCGGCGGCCTGCCACACCGGATCATGCGCGTCGATGATGGCGAGCGCGAGCAGCGCGCCGCCGACCGGCCGCACGAACCCGTGGACCGCGTCCCAGGCGCTGTCGAGCCAGGCGACCTTGTCGGCGAAGAATTCGGCGACGAGGCCGACGAAGGCGATGCCGAGCACCCAGGGACTGGCGAGCGCGTCGAGAGCCTGAAGGTGACTCGGAACGGCCAACCAGCCCGCGCGCATGGCCAGGCCGGTGACGAAGACGCACAGATAGAGCCGCCAGCCGGCGAGCAAGCTGACGCTGGCGGCGACGCCCAGTATCTCGGCGACGCCCATGCGGAGCTACAGCACCTCGAACAGCCCGGCCGCCCCCATGCCGCCGCCGACGCACATGGTGACGACCACGTAGCGCGCGCCGCGCCTTTTGCCCTCGATCAGGGCATGGCCGGTCATGCGCGCGCCCGACATGCCATAAGGGTGGCCGATCGAGATCGCGCCGCCGTCGACGTTCAGGAGCTCATCCGGAATGCCGAGCGTGTCGCGGCAGTAGATGACCTGGACCGCGAACGCCTCGTTCAGCTCCCACAGGCCGATATCGCCGATCTTGAGCCCGAACCGGTCGAGCAATTTCGGCACCGCGAAGACCGGGCCGATGCCCATCTCGTCGGGCTCCGTGCCCGCCACCGCCATGCCGACATAGCGGCCGAGCGGGGCCAGGCCCTTGGCGGCGGCAATTCCGGCCTCCATCACGATACAGGCCGATGAGCCGTCGGAAAGCTGGCTCGCATTGCCGGCGGTGATGAAATTGCCCGGGCCCATCACCGGCTGGAGCGCGGCGAGGCCTTCCAATGTGGTGTCGGGGCGGTTGCCCTCGTCCTTGGCGATCGTGACCTCGTGCTTCGAGACTTCGCCCGTGGCCTTGTCCTTGACGCTCATCGTCGCGGTGACCGGAACGATCTCGTCGTCGAACCTGCCGGCGGCCTGGGCGGCGGCGGTGCGCTGCTGCGACTGGAGCGAATAGGCGTCCTGCGCCTCGCGGCCGATATTGTAGCGGCGCGAGACGACCTCGGCGGTGCCGATCATCGGCATGTAGACGTCCTTGTGCATCGCGACGAGCTCGGGATCGCCGCCGAGCCGGAGTTCCGGCGTCTGGACGAGGCTGATCGATTCGACGCCGCCGGCGACGATGATGTCCATCCTATCGACGATCACCTGCTTGGCCGCCGTCGCGATCGCCATCAGGCCCGACGAGCATTGCCGGTCGATCGTCATGCCCGCCGTCGTCACCGGAAGGCCGGCGCGGAGCGCGGCGGTGCGGCCGATCGTCGCCTGGCCGCCCTGGGGAAGGGCCGATCCGACGATGCAATCCTCGACCTCGGCCGGATCGAGCTTCGCGCGCTCGACCGCCGCCTTGATCGCATGGGAGGCAAGGGTCGGCGGCAGCGTGGCGTTGAAGGCACCGCGATAGGCCTTGCCGATCGCGGTGCGGGCGGTGGAAACGATGACGGCGTCGCGGGTGGCCATGGCGTTTATCCTGTCCGTTGCGGGCATGTGACGACCTATCTAGGCGATTGCGCCGCCGATGCCAGCGGCGAAACGCGCGGCGGAGCCTGCTCTTGCGCGCAGAGCCTGGACCGGAGGGCCGCGCCGCTTGGATTCTCTGGTGCCCGGCTCGCCCATCCACCTTGCCACCGTCCGGCCGCCAAACTATCGCGCATTTTCCGTCGCCTCGGGCTCTCGTCCCGCGGATAGCGCCATCGGGACCATTGTTTCTGACGAGGCTCATTCCCGCTTTTGCATTCGTCCGACGGGGCCATGACCTGGCCGGGCGTCGCGTGCTCGGCATCGGCCTGACGCTGCTGATCGAAATGCTGATGCTGGTCCTGCTGCTCACGCTGGGCACGGCGAGGCGGCGGACGCCCGACGAGACGCGCACGACACTGGTCACCTTTCGCGCCGAAGAGGCGCCGCACGAAGCGCCCGCGCCGCGCCGCCGGGAGCCGGAACGGCAGGCGGTGGCACGGCCCACGCCGCAACAGGCGCAACCGGTGGCGCCGCCGTCCGTGCAATCCGTCCAACCGGTCGCGCCGCCGGTGACGACCACCGTCATGCCCACGACCTGGCAATTGTCGCCGGGGGTTCGCCACCGCCCCGATCGGCCGGCCGCCGCGACGGGCCCGGCTTACGGGCCACCGAACATCGGCAGCCCCGCCGCCGGCGATTCGGAGCAGGTGGGAACGGCGCCCAATGGCGAGCCGCTTTTTGCCGCGCAATGGTATGAGGAACCGAGCGAGGAGATGATGCGCTCCTATCTGTCCACCGCGCGCGGCCCCGGCTGGGGGCTGATCGCCTGCCGCACGGCGCCGGACTATCGCGTCGAGGATTGCGTCGCGCTCGACGAATATCCGGAAGGATCGCAGATCAATCGCTCGGTGCTCGCCGCGGCGTGGGAGTTCAGGGTGCGGCCGCCGCGGCGGGGCGGGCAGTCGCTGGTCGGCGCCTGGGTCAGGATCAGGATCGATTACGACCTTCGACGGCATGGGTCTGGACCCTAGTGGCGAGGCGGCCTTCCCGGCGGCGCGCGAGGAATGCCGGGCGGGGGCGGAAAAATCGCCGATGTCATCGAACCGACTTTTCCGGCAAAGGTCGCGTTAACCACTGCGCCTCTAGGGCAAGCCCCGGAAACGAGGGCGGAAAAGATGATCGCGGCATTCGAGGGCAAGCCGAAGCAAAAGGCGGGGAAGGCGGTTCCGGCATCGGCCGCGAGAGGCCCCGATCCGGCGGTCCATGCCGAGGTTCCCGATCCGATTCCCGCCGATGCGACACTGCTCCGGGCCATCGAGATTTTCCGGCAATTCCCGAAGAGCCGCTTCCTTGCGGTCGTCGATGCCGACGGCCGGCCGGTGGGCGCGCTCCATGAGCGACTGGTCCGCGATCTGCTGTTCACGCCTTATGGCCACGCTCTGCTTGCCAATCCGTGCTGCCCCTGGCGGCTGATGCAGTTCGTCAAGCCATGCCCGACGGTGGATGCCGGCGCCGCGCTCGACGTGATGATCGCCGCGCACGACCATGACACCACCGAGGGACTGATTCTCACCCGCCACGGCCGCTATGCCGCGTTGCTGCCGAGCCGCGCCCTGCTCCAGCTCGCGGCGATGCGCGAGCGCACGCTCCGGGCGGACAATCTCGCCAGCGCCGACGCCGCCATCGCGCGTGCGGCGACGCTCGAGAGCGCCTTCGACGCCTTCCACGCCGATGCCGCCCGCTTCGGCGACGCGCTCGCCCGCGCCGCCGGCGAGATCAGCGACAGCGCCGGCGGCGTCGCCGAGCGCGCCGCCCAGAATCGCGAGCAGGCGACCGCGCTCGCCGCCGCCTCGACCCAGAGCGCCGACGGCATCGCCGAGGTCGCGGCGAGCAGCACCCAGCTCGCGGGCCAGGGCCGGCTCATCGAGCATCGCGTCGCCGAGGCCAAGGCGGCGGTCGAACATGCCGTCGGCCATGTCGCGCTCGGCGCCGCGAAGGCGCGCTGCCTCGAAACGGCCGCCGATGCGATCGGCGGCATCGTCGCCGTCATCGCGGAGATCGCCGCCAAGGTGAACATGCTCGCCATCAACGCCACGATCGAGGCGGTACGCGCCGGCCCAGCCGGACGGACCTTTGCCGTCGTCGCCGGCGAGGTGAAGTCGCTCGCCAGTCAGGCCGGGCTCGCCGCGGGCGAGATCGAAGCCCAGGTCGGCGCGATGCGCGCGGCGGTGACGGACAGCGCCGGCGCCAATGCCGCGATCGAGCAGATCGTCGGCGAGCTGCAAGGGATTGCCGCCGGCATCCGCGAGTCGGTGGTCGAGCAGTCCGATGCGACCAACCTCATCGCCCGCAACGTCGAGCAATGCGCGCTCGCCAGCGCGGAGATTTCGAGCCACGTCGCGGAAATGGGCGGGCGGATCGCCTTTGCCGGGCAGATGGCGGTGCAGCTCGAAGGCGTGGCGCTGCGGCTCGGCGCACAGGCCGGCGAGCTCGGCGCGCGGGTCGAAGGTTTCCTCGACGAGCTGCGCGCCGCCTGATAATCGTTGCGGACCCGAATCGTCATGTTCGGGCGGCTGGCAAATCGGGTGGGGACATCGACATGCGCGTGCTGCGTTGGCTTGGCCGCGGCCTCGCCGGGATCGCCCTGCTGCTTCTCCTCGCCGCCGCCGCAATCTGGTTCATATCGTGGCGCGAAGTCTCGCGCGGCCACATCGCGCTCGGCGAGCGGCTCGCGGCGCCAAGCGCGGCGCAGATGGCGAACGCCGAACGGTTCGCCCACACGCTCGGCTGCTTGGGCTGCCACGGCGCCGGTTTGCGCGGCGACACTTTGTTCGACGAGCGCGGGGTCGCGACCTTGTGGGCGCCCAATCTGACCCTGGTCGCGTCGCACGCCAGCGATCAGCAGCTCGCCGCCGCGATCCGCCAGGGCATCGGTACCGACGGGCGGGCGCTGTGGGCGATGCCGTCGAACATGTTCGCCCACCTGTCCGACGGCGAGGTGGCAAGCCTGATCGCGGTGATCCGCCGCCAGCCGCGCGGCGGCGCGGCGACGCCACCGATCCGGCTCGGACCGATCGGCCGGTTCGGCATCGCGTTCGGCCAGCTCAAGTCGTCGATCGATCTGATGGAGGATTATCGGGTCCGCGCGCCCTACGATCTCGGCCCGCAATTCGCCGCCGGGCGGCGGCTGGCGACGATCTCCTGCACCGAATGCCACGGCCCGACGCTCGATGGCGGGGACGCGGTCGACGGACGGGTGCCGCCCGATCTCACCGTCGCCGGCGCTTACGATCCGGCGCAGTTCCGGCGGCTGATGCGGACCGGCCACGGCGTCACCGGCCGCGATCTCGGCGTCATGGCCGAGGTCGCGCGCGGCCGCTTCGCCTATTTCAACGATGGGGAAGTGTCACAACTCTATGCCTATTTGCACGCCCGTGCGGAACGCATGCCCCAGTGAATCGTAGGAGCGACCATGGCTCAACATCGCGACATCGCCGTCATCGTCGGCAGCCTCCGCAAGGACTCGTTCAATCGCAAGGTGGCGCTCAACCTCGCCAGGCTGGCGCCCGCCCACCTGACGCTCAAGATCGTCGAGATCGGCGATCTGCCGCTCTACAATCAGGATCTCGATCCGAAGTCCCCGCCGGCCGCGTGGCGCGCCTTCCGCGAGGCGGTCGGCGCCTGCGCCGGCGTCTTTTTCGTCACGCCCGAATATAATCGCTCGATCCCCGGCGTGCTCAAGAACGCGATCGACGTCGGCTCGCGGCCTTATGGCAGCTCGGTCTGGGCGAAGAAGCCGGGCGCGATTGTCAGCGTCACCACCGGCGGCTTCGGTGCGTTCGGTGCCAACCATCACCTGCGCCAGTCGGCGGTGTTCCTCGACGTGCCCATGATGCAGCAGCCCGAAGCCTATATCTCGAAAGCCGACACCTGGTTCGACGATGCCGGCGAGATCAGGGACGCGAAGAACCGCGATTTCCTCGCCGCCATCATGGCCGCCTATGCCGACTGGGTGGAGAAGATCCTGCGCGGCCCCGGCGAGCTCGCCGACGACGCGGCCGGCAAGGCGTAGGACCGATCCTATTCAGGCTTGATCCTCCCCTCGAAGGGGAGGATTTTCGGGTGTCACAGCTTCGGCAGGGTCACGCCGCGCTGGCCCATATATTTGCCGGCGCGGTCGGCATAGCTCGTCTCGCAGGGCTCGTTGCCCTGAAGGAACAGGAACTGGCACGCGCCCTCATTGGCATAGACCTTGGCCGGAAGCGGCGTCGTGTTCGAGAATTCCAGCGTGACATGGCCCTCCCAGCCGGGCTCCAGCGGGGTCACGTTCACGATGATCCCGCAGCGGGCATAGGTGGATTTGCCGAGGCAGATCACCAGCACGTCGCGCGGGATGCGGAAATATTCGATGGTGCGGGCGAGCGCGAAGCTGTTCGGCGGGATGATGCAGCAATCGGTCTTGCGGTCGACGAAGCTGTTATGCGCGAAATCCTTGGGATCGACGATCGCATTGTCGACGTTGGTGAAGATCTTGAACTCGTCGGCGGCGCGCGCATCATAGCCGTAGGAGGAGAGGCCATAGGAGATGCAGCCCTCGCGCCGCTGCGCCTCGACGAACGGCTCGATCATGCCCTCATTGAGCGCCTTCTCGCGAATCCAGCGGTCGGAGAGGATCGACATCAGCCGCGATCCCGCCGGACGAGCGGGCCGCCGCAGCCGGTGAGTTCGCGGCCACCGAGGCGCACGGTCACGCTGTCGCGCCAGGTCGGGCCGTTTTCGCCGCCGCAAGGGCCGGGGCGTGCCTCGATCGCGATCGCATTGGCGCCGCTGTCCGATTGCCAGGCGGTGACGCCATCCTGCATGCGGGGCAGGGTACGCGGCCAGATCGCGTCGGGCACGGCTTGGCCGGTCTCGGGATCGGGCGCGGTGCGAAGCACGATGCGGTCGTCGCCGATGGTGAGCTGCCAATAGGGATCGGCGCCGAGCGCGCTGTAACGCACGTCGCCGACGGGATTATAGGGCCGGGGACCGGTCGCGCAGGCGGAAAGCGCGATCGCGGACAGCAAAAGGAGGTGTTTCATCCCGCGATGGATGCGGGGCCGGCGGCGCCTGAGTCAACCGCCGTCGTCATCGCCTTGAGATGGAGCACGCAGATCAGCGTGAAGAGCCGGCGCGCGGTGTCGAAATCCACGTCCACCTTGCCGTCGAGGCACTCTTTCAGCGTCTCGGCGGCGTCGTTGTGGAGGCCGCGCCGGGCCATGTCGATCGCTTCGATCCCCTTGGCGCCGCCGGTGCGGACCGCCCGGAAGTATGAATCGCAGATCTGGAAATAGTCGCGGATCGGACGCCTGAGACGGGCAAGGCCGACGCGGATCGTGTCGAGCGGCGCGCCGTCCCGGTCGGCGAGGCGGATCGCGAGCCGGCCTTCCTCCACCGCCAATGCGACCCGGAACGGGCCGTCGCGGCCGGGCACGTCGAAATGATTGGCCTCGAGCAGATCGTGGATCGCGATCCGGCGCTCCTGCTCGATATCCGCGTTGCGCTTCAGGATCGATCGCTCGTCGAGCTCGATGTCGATGATGCGCGGCTCGCCCATCCGCCCCCGTTAGCGGGCGCGGCATGATTCATCCACACCAGTTCCACAGGGTTGCTGGCTTGAGCCGCCTTCCGGAAAGGTCCAGAGGATCGGGGTCATGGTCCAGCCCTTCGCCCTCGTCGAACCGTCCGAGCCCACCGGTCAGCAGCTCCCGCATAATGTCGAAGCGGAGGCCGCCTTGCTCGGCGCGCTGATGATCGACAACCGGCTCGCCGAGGACGTCCAGCTCAAGCTCCGGCCCGATCATTTCCACGAGCCGCTCCACGGCCGCATCTACGAGCAGATCCTGCGCCTGATCGACCGCAACATGGTGGCGAGCCCGGTGACGCTGAGACCCCTGTTCGAGGCCGATCCGCAGATGAAGGAGCTGGGCGGCCCGGCCTATCTCGCCCAGCTCACCGGCTCCGGCGCGGCGATCATCGGCGCGCGCGATTTCGCCGAGCAGATCTACGATCTTGCCCTCCTTCGCGCGCTCGTCGGCGTCGGCCGCGAGATGGTCGAGCGGGCGATGGACACCAGCGAGGAGGTCGAACCCAAGGGCCAGATCGAGGCGGCCGAATCGGCGCTCTACAAGGTCGCCGAGGAAGGCGGCGGCGAAGGCGGCGTGAAAAGCTTCGGCGTCGCCACCCGCATGGCGATCCAGATGGCGGAGAAGGCGCTCAATTCCGGTGGCGGCCTGTCCGGCCTCACCACCGGGCTCGAATCGATCAACGCCCGCACCGCCGGTCTCCACAATTCCGATCTCGTCATCCTCGCCGGCCGTCCGGGCATGGGCAAGAGCGCGCTTGCCACCAACATCGCCTTCAACTGCGCCCGCCGTTTCGTGCGCGACACGAAGGAGGACGGGATCGACGCGGCGAAATCGGCCGGCGCGCCGGTGGTCATCTTCAACCTCGAAATGTCGTCGGACCAGCTCGCGACCCGAATCCTCGCCGAGCAATCGGGGATCAGCTCCGAGTCGCTTCGGATGGGCAAGATCAGCCAGCACGATTTCCGCAACCTCGCCCGGGCAGCCGCCGACCTGGAGGGCCTGCCGCTCTATATCGACGACACACCGGCGCTGACCATCGCGGCCTTGCGGACCCGGGCCCGGCGGCTGAAGCGCCAGCGCGGCATCGGCCTCGTCATCGTCGATTATCTCCAGCTGCTCCAGGGCACCGGCAAGGGGGGCAGCGACCAGAACCGGGTCCAGGAAATTTCCGAGATCAGCCGCGGCCTCAAGACGCTCGCCAAGGAGCTGAACGTGCCGGTGATCGCGCTCTCCCAGCTCTCCCGCGCGGTCGAGCAGCGCGAGGACAAGCGGCCTCAGCTCTCCGATCTTCGCGAGTCCGGCTCGATCGAGCAGGACGCCGACATGGTCTGGTTCATCTACCGAGAGGAATATTATCTCGCCGCGCGCCAGCCCGCCGATGACCATCCCGATTTCGCCAAGTGGCAGGAGGACATGGCACGCGCCTACGGACTCGCCGAATTGCTCATCGCCAAGCAGCGCCACGGCGCCACCGGCAAGGTCAGGCTCAAGTTCGAGGCCAAGATCACCCGCTTCTCCGATCATGCCGACGAAGGCCATCTGCCCGAGATGCGGGGGTGAGAAATCCTCCCTGTCGCCGCAGGCGATGGGGAGGGGGACCGCGTGAAACGCGGTGGAGGGGCTCTCCGGCGCCGAAAGCCCCTCCACCATCCTTCGGATGGTCCCCTCCCCATGAGCTGCGCTCACAGGGAGGATTCAGATTGCGACTCGCGCTGCGGTGACCTAGCCATGCCGCACACCAAGGGGAGGGAAGCATGGCCTATGGGGCGCGATTTCTGGCGGGGATTCTCGCGATGAGCGGTGCGGCGTCGATCGGCGCGGCGCAGCCGCAAGGCGCGGCGCCGGCGGCCGGAGCACCGGCGGCTGACGATCCCTATACCTGGCTCGAAACCGACTCCGATCGCGCCATGGCCTGGGTCAGGAACGAGAATCAGCGCACATTGGGCGTTCTCCAGGCCGATCCGCGCTATCAGACCATGGTCGATCACGCGCTCACCATCCTCCAGGCGCGCGATCGCATTCCCGGCGTGCAGATGCGGCCCGACGGCCTCTACAATTTCTGGCAGGACGCCGATCATGTGCAGGGCCTGCTGCGCCGCACGACCTTGGCCAGCTACCGGACCGACGATCCGCAATGGGAGACCGTGCTCGATGTCGATGCGCTGTCGCGCGCCGAGCATGTGAACTGGGTCTATCACGGCATGCAGTGCCTGCCGCCGGAGATGCGGCGCTGCCTGGTCTCGCTCTCCAACGGCGGCCGCGACGCCGATGTCGTGCGCGAGTTCGACACGGTCGAGAAGAGGTTCGTCGACGGCGGCTTCAACCTGCCCGAGAGCAAGCAGGACGTCACCTGGGTCGATGTCGACACGATCCTCGTCGCGCGCGACTGGGGTTCGGGCACGATGACCGATTCGAGCTACCCCTTCGTCATCAAGCGGCTGCGGCGCGGCCAGAGCATCGATCAGGCCGAGGAGGTCTTCCGCGGCACCTCGCACGACGTCAGCGCCGGCCCGTTCGTGCTGTGGGACAATGACGGCCGCGCCCATGGCGTGCTCGCGCGGCGCGGTCTCGATTTCTTCCACAGTCAGGTGACCCTACTGCGCGACGGCGGCAATCTCGTCCTCGATATCCCGCAGAAATCCAATTTCGTCGGCATTGTCGACGGCCGCCTGCTGCTCCAGCTCTCCGAGCCGTGGGACGCGGCGCCGGGCCTCCATTTCGCGACCGATTCGCTGGTCTCCTACGATCTCGCCGAATGGGAGCATGATCCCAATGCGGCGCGGCCGAGCCTGGTCTGGGCGCCGGGCCCGCGCCAGACGCTCGACGGCGCGGCGACGACGCACGGCAAGCTGATCGTGTCGATCCTTGACAATGTCCGTGGCCGCGCCTTTTCGATGGACTATGCGGACGGCCAATGGCGCACGACGCCGATCGCGCTTCCCGCCAATGCGACGATCGGCATCTCCACCACCGCCGACCGCACCGAGCAGGCGATGTTCAGCGTCACCGATTATCTGACCCCGACGACGCTCTGGTATTATGACGGCGCCGACGGCCGGCTCGAGCGGATCAAGACGACGCCGCCGCGTTTCGACGCTTCCAACGAGGTTGTCGAGCAGTTCGAGGCGACCTCGCGCGACGGGACGCATATCCCCTATTTCATCATCCACCGCCGGGGGATGCCGCTCGACGGTTCCACGCCGACCCTGCTCAACGGCTATGGCGGCTACCAGATCTCCATGGTGCCCACCTACAGCGCGACGATGGGCCGGCTGTGGCTGGAGCAGGGCAACAGCTTCGTCGTCGCCAATCTGCGCGGCGGCGGCGAGTTCGGGCCCGAGTGGCACGAGGCCGCCCAGCGCGAGCACAAGCAGCGCACCTGGGACGATTATCAGGCGGTCGCCGAGGATCTGATCCGCCGGCGTTTCACCTCGCCGCGCCGGCTCGGCGTGATCGGCGGCAGCCAGGGCGGCCTGCTGGTCGGCACGGCGATCACCCAGCGGCCGGACCTGTTTCACGCCGCGATCATCCAGGTGCCGTTGTTCGACATGCTGCGCTTCCATCTTCTCGGCGCGGGCGCGTCGTGGATCGGCGAATATGGCGATCCGCGCATTCCCGAGCAGCGCGCCTGGATCGAAGCCTATTCGCCCTATCAGCACCTGCGCGCGGGCGTGACCTATCCGATGCCGTTCATCGAAACCTCGACCGCCGACGACCGGGTCACGCCGTTCCACGGCCGCAAGGCGGCGGCACGGCTCGCCGCGCTGCACCAGCCTTATTATTATTACGAGAATATCGAGGGCGGCCACGCCGCGGCGGCGAATTTGCAGGAGACCGCGCGCCGGCTGGCGCTCGAATATACCTATGCGAGCCAAAGGCTGGTGGACTAGCAAATCCTCCCCTCCCGCTTGCGGGAGGGACCGGGGGTGGGCCTGTGCAGAGCCTGTCGTGCCCACCCCTCAATCCCCTCCCGCAAGCGGGAGGGGAAGTTATCCCTCCAGATTGTTCGCAGCGGCGGAGGCCGGATCGGCCAACCCCACGCCGATCGTCGCGCGCGCCGCTTCGGCCTCCGAGCTCGTCACCGGATAGGCGCAATAATCGGCGGCGTAATAGGCGCTCGGCCGGTGGTTGCCTGAAAGGCCGATGCCGCCGAACGGGGCCGATGAGGGCGCGCCGTTGGTCGGCTTGTTCCAGTTGATAACGCCGGCGCGCACCGTCGACCAGAAGCGGTCGTAAAGCTCCGGCGCGCCGCCGATCAGCGAGGCCGCCAGCCCGTAACGCGTCGCATTGGCCTCGGCGAGCGCGGCGTCGAAATCGGGCACGCGGATCATCTGGAGCACGGGGCCGAACAATTCGGCGTCGGGCCGCTTCTCCACGTCGGTCACGTCGATGAGGGCGGGGGTGAGGAACGGCTTGTCGGCCTGCTTGCGGTCGAGCCGCCGCAGCGCCCGCCCGCCCTTGCCCATCAGATCGAGTATCTCGGACTGGAGATGATCGGCGGCGTCATTGTCGATCACCGGGCCCATATAGGGCGCCGGCGTCGCATGCGGATGATCGACGATCAGGCGATCGAGGATCTTCACGATCGTCTCGGCGAGCGCCTCATGCTCGCCCTCGCGCACGATCAGCCGGCGCGCGGCGGTGCAGCGTTGCCCCGCGGTCATATAGGCCGACTGGACGACGATCGCGGCGGCGGCGTGCAGGTCTTTGGCGTCCCACACCACGATCGGATTGTTGCCGCCCATTTCGAGCGCGAGAATTTTCTGCGGTGCATCGGCGAACTGGCGGTTGAGCGCGAGACCGGCGCGCGCCGAGCCGGTGAAGAGCAGCCCGTCGAGCCCCGGATGGCCGGCAAGCGCCTTGCCGACGTCCGGTCCGCCCTGGACGCAGCGAACCACGTCCTCGGGCACGCCCGCCTCATGATAGAGGCCGGCCAGATAGGCGCCGACCGCCGGCGTCTTCTCGCTCGGCTTGAAGACCACCGCATTGCCGGCGATCAGCGCCGGAACGATGTGGCCGTTGGGAAGGTGTGCCGGGAAATTATAGGGGCCGAGCACGCCAAGCACGCCGTGCGGCTTGTGGCGGACGGCGACGCGGGTGCCCATCGCGCCCTCCAATCGGCGCTGCGCGGTGCGATCGGCATAAGCGGCGATCGAGATATCGACCTTGTTGATCACCGCCTCGACCTCGGTGCGCGCCTCCCACAGCGGCTTGCCGGTCTCGCGCGCGATCAGATCGGCGAACGGATCGAGCTTGCCGCGCGCGACATTGGCGAAGCGGCGCAGCGTCTCGACGCGGACCGAAAAGGATTTGGAGGCCCAGCCCGCCCAGGCGGCGCGCGCGGCGGCGACTTCGGCGTCCACGTCGCCGGCGGCGCCGGTCCAAAGGGTCTGGCCGGTGGCGGGTTCGATCGAGATGAGGGTCATGATCCTGTCTTGGGCTCCTGCCGCGATTTTTCAAGCGCCTCGCCCATCCGGCGCACCGCGGCGACCTTGGCATGGAGCGCCGACCAGTCGTCGGCCTCGTCGATCCGCGCCCAGATCGCCTCGACCTCGTCGATGTGCATGGCGCAGGGTTCAGCGTCGGACCAATAAGGATGATCGAGCGCGCCGGGCACCGGCTCGTACCGGCCGAGGAGGTCGCGCAGCGCGCCGAAATCGTCGTAGCGATCGCTTGTCCCGCGCGGCGATCCGCCACGCCAGTCGAAGAAGAAGCGGTCGATCGTGACGGTCTGCCGGGCGAGCGCCGCCTCGATCGCCGCGACGAATTCCATATCATGCTCGAGATCGCACGGCGCGAGCCCCAGCCGCGCGAAGATCGCGTCGCGCAGCGCCTCGCGGAAGAGGTGCGGGAATCGCTCCAGCACCGGCGTCAGCACCTCCGCTTCGGCCACCGCGCGCAGCGCCATGGCGAGCTGGACGAGATCCCAATGGATCGCCTCGGGCTGGCGCGCGAAGGCATAGAGGCCGGCATGGTCGAAATAGGCCGCCGTGAAGCCACCGTCCCAGACTGGCGTCCAGCGCCACGGCCCGTAATCGAAGCTTTCGGCGGTGACGTTGATATTGTCGGAGTTGAGCACACCGTGGACGAAGCCGGCGGCGATGTAGGAGGCCGCGAGCCGCGCGGTGCCGGCGGTGACGCGGGCGAGCAGGCGCGCGGGCACGTCCTCGTCGCCTTCCTCGCCGAAGAAGTTGGCGAGGCAGTAGCGGGCAAGCTTCAGGATATTCTCGCCTTGGCCCAGCGCCGCCAGCCGCTGGAAGGTGCCGATGCGGATATGGCCGTGGCTGAGGCGGACCAAAACGGCCGAGCGGGTGGGGGAGGGCTCGTCCCCCCGCTCCAGCGCCTCGCCGGTCTCGATCAGCGAGAAGGTCCGGCTGGTCTCGACGCCCAATGCCTCCAGCATCTCGGTCGCGAGCAATTCGCGCACCGCCCCCTTCAGCGTCAGCCGGCCGTCGCCGAAACGGCTATAGGGCGTCCGGCCCGAGCCCTTGGTGCCGAGATCGAGCAGCCGGCCGCGCGCGTCGCGAAGCTGCGCGAACAGGAAGCCGCGGCCGTCGCCGATGTCGGCATTGTACACCCGGAACTGGTGGCCGTGATAGCGAAGGGCAAGCGGTTCCGGCAGGTTGTCCGCCAGCGCCTCGAAGCGGCCGAAATGGCGCACCCATTCGTCGTCGCCGAGCCCCGCCAGCCCCACGCTCGCGGCGGCGCGATCGTTGCGGAACCTGATAATCGCCCGAGGAAAATCGGCGGGCGCCACCGCATCGTAGAATTCGCCGCCCAGCGACAGAATCGCGGTCTCGGGACGATAAGTTGACGGGCGGACGGCCATGACCGGGCCTTAGGCGTAATTTTCGCCCAAGTGGAGGCCATCGCCGCTTGGCCGGCGACTCTCCGAAAGCCATCCGCTTCCGCCGCCCCGCCCTCCGAATGCCCTACCGCCGCAACAGGGGCCGGTTATTCGTGGCCAGGCAGGATTGCACGCAAAGGCCATGATTGATCGGGTTCCGTTCGCCCAGACAGTGCCGCTCGCAGTAACCGCTTCCCCTGCTCGTCGTCGTGGGGCGATCAGACGTCGCCGGGTCGGCGCGGCGATCGGCGGGGGCGCGTGTGCCGACGCGCGGGCTGGCGGGGGCCGACCGCGCGGCGTCTGTTTGTGCATCCCGCGCGCTGGCCATGCCGACGGTCGCCATTCCGATCGCCAGCCCGGCCGCGAAGACCGCGAAAAACCTACGCATCGTCATTCTCCTCGAACCAGTTTCGGGTCGGGCGCTGTCCGGCGCCCGGCATCTCACTTTCGCTGGCTGGCCGCCGGGCAAAAGGATGAAGACGTGATGGATGGCCGATCTTTCCCTGATTTCTCCGCCGCGCCCCGTCCGCCGCGCCCGCGCTTGCGTGCGCGGTCCCATCCGTCGATAGGGAAAGCGGAACGGCAGGGGTATGGCATGGCGGATTGGTCCAATGGCGTCTGGTGGTCGAACGACGGCTTGCGGCTCCACTACCGCGATTATGCCGGGTCGGCGAGCCGCCCGCCGATCATCTGCATCCCCGGTCTCACCCGCAACGCGCGCGACTTCGAAGGGGTTGCGGATCGGCTCGCCGGCGACTGGCGGGTGATCTGCGTCGATCTGCGCGGGCGCGGCGAGAGCGCCTATGCCAAGGATCCGATGACTTATGTGCCGCTCACCTATCTCCAGGACATGGAGGCGCTGGTGCGCGAGCTGGCGCTCGAACGCTTCGTGCTCTTCGGAACCTCGCTCGGCGGGCTGATCGCGATGCTGATGGCGATGAGCGGCGGCAATCGCATCGCCGGCGCGCTGCTCAACGATGTCGGGCCGGTCCTGGAAACGCGCGGGCTCGATCATATCCGCTCCTATGTCGGCCGGCCGCAGAGCTGGCCGACCTGGCTGCACGCGGCCCGCGCGCTCCAGGAAAGCCAGCGTGACCGTTATCCGGACTGGGAGATCGACCAATGGCTGGTCTATGCCAAGCGGGTCGCCAAGCTGACCTCGGCGGGACGGATCGTGCTCGATTACGACATGCGGATCGCCGAGCCGTTCAAGCTGCCCAACGACAGTGCCGTCGATCTCTGGCCGGCCTTCCGCGGCCTTGCCGCCATTCCGACGACGCTCGTGCGCGGCGAATTGTCCGATCTGCTGAGCGCCGAGACGGCGGCGCGGATGAAGAAGGAGATGCCGAAGCTCGTGGTGGCCAGGGTGCCGGGGATCGGCCATGCGCCGACGCTCGACGAGCCCGAGGCGGTGGCCGCGATCGACGCGCTGCTCGGCCGCGTTCAGCCCGCCTGATCCGATTGTCCCGCGCCGGGACGCAAGCGGGTTAACCCTGTTTGTCCATCCCCTATGCGCGGCCATGCGCGTAGAGGCGCGCGGCGATGCACGAACCCGCCGGCGCACCATCGGAACCAGATCACCGGATCGAGCGCCATTACGGGCTCGATTGGCTCCGCATCGCCGCCTTCGCTTTGCTCATTCCCTACCATGTCGGCATGTATTTCGCGCCCGGCGGCTGGGTCGTGCATGCCGCCGAACGGGTCGACTGGATCACCTATCCGCTGGCGCTGGTCCGGCCATGGCGGTTGTGCCTGTTGTTCCTCGTTTCGGGCTATGCCTCGCGCGCCCTGCTCGGCAAGCTCGGCAGCCCGGGCGCGTTCGTGCGCTCGCGCAGCATCCGCCTGCTGCTGCCGCTCGCTCTCGGCATGCTCGTCATCGTCGCGCCGCAGACCTGGGTGCGCGCGGCCGAGGCGGGCTATGCGGGCTCGCTCGGCCATTTCCTCGTCGACGATCATTGGGCGGCGATGCTGTCGGGGCGCTGGACGCTGGTCGAGCATCTGTGGTTCGTCGATTATCTGTGGGTCTATACGATGGCGCTGGTCGCCGCGCTGCTGTGGCTGCCGGCGCCGCTGCGCGCGCGTGCGGCGGCGCTTCCGGCCTGGCTGGCCGAGGGGCGGCGTGCGCTTTTCGCGCCGCTGGCGCTGGTCGTCCTGGCGCGACTTTCGATCCTCTTCCTGATCCCCCAAGGCGGCAACGTCCTCACCGACTGGCACGGCCATTTCGCTTATGTGCCGCCTTTCCTGTTCGGCTTTGCGCTCGCCGGCGCGCCCGCTTTGTGGCCGGCGCTCGCGCGCGCGGTTCGGCCGGCGCTCGCGATCAGCCTCGCCTGCGCCGCGATCCTGCTCTGGGCGGAGGCGGCCTGGCCCGACGGCACCATGCCCGGCCATCTCACCGCGATGCTGATCCTGGCGGCCTTCGCGGCGATGGGCTGGACGATCCCGCTCGTCCTGGTCGTCCTCGCCGAGCGCCTCCTCAAGCGCGATCATCCGCTGCGCGCGACCGCGGCCGAGGCAGTCTTTCCCTTCTATCTCCTTCACCAGACGGTCATCGTCTGGCTGGGCTGGGAGATCCGGCCGCTGGGGCTGCCCTTCGGCGTCGCTTATCCGCTGCTGCTCGGCGTGACCGTGCTCGCCTGCGTCGCTTTCTATCTGGCCGGGCGCGAGATTTCGTGGCTGCGGCCGTGGATCGGTCTTGCCGGCCCGGCGCCGCGTCGCGCGCGGCGGCCTTTGCCCCGGCCGCAGCCCGCGCCATAACGGCGCATGGCGTTACGCATCCTCCATTGCCATTCGACCTTCTCGCTCGGCGGGAAGGAAGCGCGGGCGGTGCGGCTGATGAATGCGTTCGGCGATGCCGCCGAACACACGATCGTCTCGGCGATGCCCGATCGGCTGGCGGCGCGCGCCGCGATCGCGCCGGACATCCGCGCGATCTTTCCCGCCGATGCGCCGCCGCTCACCGGAGCGCCGACGCCGTGGCGGCTGTGGCGGCTGGCGCGTTACCTGCGCGGCTTCGATCTCGTCCTCACCTATAATTGGGGCGCGTTCGACGCGGTGATGGCGCGCCGGCTGTTTGCCAAATCACTCAAGCTTCCGCCGCTGATTCATCACGAGGACGGGTTCAACGAGGACGAAGCCGTACGCCTCGATCCCCGCCGCAACCGCTATCGCCGCGTCGGTCTTCCCGGCGCCGTCGAACTGGTCGTCCCGTCCGAGCGTCTGGAGCGCATCGCCCGGGCCGAATGGGGCCGCGCGCCGCTGCGGATCCCCAACGGCGTCCCGGTCGCGCGCTTCGCCGGCAAGCCGGACGCTGGCGCGATTCCGGGCTTCGAGCGGCGCCCGGGCGAAATCGTGATCGGCACCGTCGCCGGCCTGCGCGCGGTCAAGAACCTGCCGCGCCTGGTGCGCGCCGTCGCCGCGATGCGCGCGAAGGAGGCGCGCCTCGTCATCGTCGGCGAGGGGCCGGAGAGCGAGCGCATCGCCGCCGAGGCGCGCGCGCACGGTCTCTCCGCCCGGCTGCTGATGCCGGGCTTCCTCGCCGATCCGGCGCGCTGGATCGGCCATTTCGACATCTTCGCCTTGTCCTCCGACTCAGAGCAATTCCCGATCTCGCTGGTCGAGGCGATGGCGGCGGGTCTGCCGGCGGTCGCGACGGCCGTGGGGGACGTCGCCGGGATCGTATCGGACGACAATCGTCCGCTCATCGTCGATCGCGAGGACGAGGCCGCCTTCACCGCCGCGCTCGACAGCCTCGCCGAACAGCCGCGCCTGCGCCAGGCGATCGGCGCCGCCAATCGCGCGAAGGCCGTGGCGGACTATGACGAAGCCGCGATGATCGCCGCTTATGCCCGGCTTTATGGCGAAGCGATCGGCCGCCCCGCCGCCTTTGCCGTCCCCGCATGATCTTTTGCGTGGGCGCGGCTTTGCGCCTATATCCGTTGAAACTGGGGTTTTCGGAGGTTTGATGTTCAAGGGTGTGAGGCCGATCCTCTATGCGGGGCGCGAAGTGCTGCCGCTGATCGAGGGCGGCAAGGGCGTGGCGGCGACCAACCATCTGAGTTCGGGCGCCTGGGCCGCGGCGGGCGGCATCGGCACGGTCTCCGCCGTCAATGCCGACAGTTACGATCCGGAAGGGCGGATCATCCCCCAGATCTATCACGCCCTCACCCGCCGCGAGCGGCACGAGGAGCTGATCCGCTATGCGGTCGACGGCGCGGTCCAGCAGGTCCAGCGCGCCTATGACATCGCCTCCGGCCGGGGCGCGATCAACATCAACGTGCTGTGGGAAATGGGCGGGGCGCAGCGCGTCCTCCACGGCGTGCTCGAAAAGACCAAGGGGCTCGTCTCCGGCGTCACCTGCGGCGCGGGCATGCCCTACAAGCTCTCCGAGATCGCGGCCTCCTACGGCGTCAATTATCTCCCGATCATCAGCTCGGCGCGCGCTTTCTCGGCCTTGTGGAAGCGCGCCTATCACAAGGCGGCCGAATGGCTCGGCGCGGTGGTCTATGAGGATCCGTGGCTCGCCGGCGGCCATAATGGCCTCTCCAATGCCGAAGACCCGCTCGTGCCCCAGGATCCCTATCCCCGGGTCAAGGCGCTGCGCGAGACGATGCGAACCGGCGGGATCGACGACAGCGTGCCGATCGTGATGGCCGGCGGCGTCTGGAATTTGAAGGAATGGAATCACTGGATCGACAATGACGAGCTCGGCCAGATCGCCTTCCAGTTCGGCACCAGGCCGCTGCTCACCAGGGAAAGCCCGATCCCGGACGATTGGAAGGCGCGGCTGATGACGCTGGAGGAAGGCGATGTCCTCCTCCACCGCTTCTCGCCGACCGGCTTCTATTCCTCGGCGGTTCGCAACCCTTTCCTCAGGAATCTCGAGGCGCGCACCCACCGCCAGATCGCCTTCACCAAGGAGCCATTGGGCGATCACGCCTTCCAGCTCGACGTCGGCGTGATGGGCAAGAAGAATTACTGGGTGACCAAGGGCGATCTCAACCATGCGCGGCAATGGTATGCCGAAGGCTATACCGAGGCGCTCAAGACCCCGGACGAGACGCTGGTCTTCGTGACCCCGGAGGAAAAACATGTCATCCGCAAGGACCAGGCGGATTGCATGGGCTGCCTTTCCCAGTGCGGCTTCTCGTCCTGGGCGGATAACGAGAAGAACACGACCGGCCGGCTCGCCGATCCGCGCAGCTTCTGCATCCAGAAGACGCTGCAGGACATCGCCCATGGCGGCGATGTCGAGCAGAATCTCATGTTCGCCGGCCACGCCGCCTTCCGCTTCAAGAAGGATCCGTTTTACTCGAACGGCTTCGTGCCGACCGTGAAGCAGCTCATGGAGCGCATCCAGACCGGCGATTGAGGGGGGAGGCTATGGTCAAGCATGTCCCGGCGGTCCTGGCGCTCGTTCTTGGCATCCTGTCCGTGAACCAGGCGCTGGCGCAGCCGCAGCGCCAGCCGCCTTATTTCGCCTCGATCGCGGCGGGGCGGGCGATGATGCGGACCGGGCCGGGCCAGAATTACCCGGGCACATGGCTCTATGTGCGCCGCGATCTGCCGATCCGGGTCGTCGAAATCTACCGCAACTGGCGCAAGGTCGAGGATCCCGGCGGCACCCGGGGCTGGATGCTGGTGAACCTCTTGAGCGACACCCGCACCGCGATCGTGCGCGGCGCCGCGCCGGCGCCGATGCTCGAATCGCCCGATGCCGGCGCGCGAATCCGATATCGCGCCGCGCCCGGCGTCGTCGGCCGCGTCTCGCGCTGCGGCGGCGGCTGGTGCCGTTTCGATGTCCACGGCCGCGACGGCTATATCCGCACCGACGCGCTCTGGGGGGTCGGCGCCGACGAAGTGGCCGGCTGACCGGGCATTTTTGCCGGAACCGGCGAGATTGGCTATCGGCATTGCCATGGCCGATCTGCCCCCGCCGCCGCCGGACCTGCTCGAAGGCGCGGCGCTGTTTCTCGATTTCGACGGCACCCTGGTCGATCTCGCCGACACGCCGGACGCGATCCACGTCCCGCTTGGGCTCGGCGCGATGCTGGCGCGGCTGAAGGCGCGGCTCGGCGGCCGCCTCGCCATCGTCAGCGGGCGCGCGATCGACGATCTCGAGGCGCATCTGCCGCGGGCCGGCATCGCCTTTTCGGGCTCGCACGGGCTCGAAATCCGCCTCGCCGACGGCGCCGCCCTGCCGCTCAGCATCCCGGTCGGGCTCGATCCGGAGATCGCGGCCGAGGTCGCGGCCTTCGCGGCGGCCCGGCCCGGTCTGCTGGTCGAGGCCAAGCCGCTCGGCGTGGCGCTCCATTATCGAACAGCGCCGGGCCTGGCCGAAGCGGCGGCGGCCTTCATGGAGGATATCGCCCGGCGGCACGATCTTTGGGTCCAGCACGGCAATATGGTCGCCGAACTGCGCCCCGATGGCGCGACCAAGGGCGATGCATTGCGCGCCTTCATGACGGAACCGGACTTCGCCCGCGCGCGTCCTGTCTTCGTGGGCGACGACCTCACCGACGAACATGGCTTCGAAGCCGCCGCCGCGCTCGGTGGCGTCGGCGTGCTGGTCGGGCCGGCGCGCCCGACCGCGGCGGCCTACCGGCTGGCGTCGGTCGCGGCGGTGGCGCGGTGGCTTTCGGCATGAACAGCCTCGATCTGTGGCCGATCGGAAATTGCCAGGTCAGCGCGCTGGTCGACAATCAGGCCAATTTCGCCTGGGCCTGCCAGCCGCGGATCGACGGCGATCCGCTGTTCTGCGGGCTGCTCGATCCGGAAAGCGGCGATGTCCCGCGCGGTGAATGGCGGATCGCGCTGGAAGGCCAGGTCTCGGCCGAGCAGCGTTATTTCAAGAACACGCCTATCCTCGTCACCCGCTTGACCGACGCCGACGGCGGCATCGCTGAGATTTTCGATTTCTGTCCGCGCTTCGAGCGTTCGGGGCGGATGTACCGGCCGGTCGCGTTCGTGCGGATCGTCCGCCCGGTCGCGGGCGCGCCGCGCGTCCGGATCATGCTCAATCCGGCCTGCGATTGGGGCGCGGCCGATGCGACGCGGACCAGCGGCACCAACCATGTCCGCTATCTGCTGAAGCCGCAGCCGCTCCGGCTCACCACCGATGCGCCGGTGCTCCACGTCCTCGACGGGCGCCCCTTCCGGCTCGAACGGGCGCTTCATTTCTTCCTCGGTCCGGACGAGCCGTTCGTCGGCAACGTGACGCAGGTGCTGTCGGCGATGCTGCACCAGACGTCGGATCATTGGCGCGAATGGGTGCGCGGCCTCGCCGTCCCGCTCGAATGGCAACGTGTCGTCATCCGCGCCGCGATCACGCTGAAATTGTGCCAGCACGAGGAAACCGGCGCGATCGTCGCCGCGCTCACCACCTCGATCCCGGAGGCGCCCGATTCGGGCCGCAACTGGGATTATCGCTACTGCTGGATTCGCGACGCTTATTACACCGTCCAGGCGCTGAACCGGCTCGGCGCGCTCGATGTGCTCGAAGGCTATCTTTCCTATTTGAGGAACATCGTCGACGCGGCGAAGGACGGGCATATCCAGCCGCTCTACGCGGTCTCGGGCGAGCCGCGGCTGGAGGAACGGCAGGCCGAGGCGCTCGCCGGCTATCGTTCGATGGGGCCGGTGCGGATCGGCAACGCCGCCTATATCCAGGTCCAGCACGACGCTTATGGGCAGATCGTCCTGTCCAACACCCACGCCTTCTTCGACGCGCGCCTGCTGCGGCCGGCGACCGAGGAGGATTTCACCGCGCTGGAGCGGGTCGGCGCGCTTGCCTGGGAACGCCATGCCAAACCCGATGCCGGCTTGTGGGAGCTGCGTACCCGCACCGCGGTCCACACCTACAGCGCGGTGATGAGCTGGGCGGCCTGCGACCGGCTCGGCAATATCGCCGAGTCATTGGGCCGTGGCGACCGCGCCCGCGTCTGGCGCCGCCGCGCCGCCGCGATCCGCAAGCGGATCGAGACGAAGGCCTGGGTCAGGAAGGAAAAGAGGTTCGGCGCCACGTTCGGCGGCGGCGAGCTCGACGCCAGCCTGCTCCAGCTCCTCGACATGCGCTTCCTCGACGCGGCCGATCCGCGCTTCGTCAACACGTTCAACGCGGTCGAAAAGGCGCTGCGGCGCGGCGATTATATGCTGCGCTACGCCTCGGAGGACGATTTCGGCCTGCCCGAAACGGCGTTCAATTTCTGCACCTTCTGGTTTATCGAGGCGCTGCACCTCGTCGGCCGGCATGAGGAAGCCCGCGCTTTGTTCATGCGGACGATCGAACGGCTGACGCCGGCGGGCCTGTTGTCCGAGGACAGCGATTTCGAGACGGGCGAGCTGTGGGGCAACTATCCGCAGACTTATTCGCTTGTCGGAATGATCAATTGCGCGACCCTCCTGTCGCGACCCTGGAGTTCGATCCGTTGAGCCGGCTCATCGTCATCTCGAACCGCGTCTCGACGCCCAAGCCGAGGAGCGAGGGCGCGCAGGGCGGCCTCGCCGTCGCCCTGCTCGCCGCGCTCAAGGAATCGCGCGGCCTGTGGTTCGGCTGGTCGGGCGAGACGGCGGAGGAGTTCACCGGCCAGATCAACATGCACCGCGAGGCCGGCGTGACCACCGCGACCGTCGATCTCGAGGAGCAGGACGTCGACGAATATTATAACGGCTATGCCAACCGGACGTTGTGGCCGCTCTTCCACTACCGGATCGACCTCGCCGAATATGACCGCAGCTTCGGCGCCGGCTACGAGCGGGTGAACCAGCGTTTCGCCGAAACGGTGGCGCCGCTGATCGAGCCGGACGATCTCGTCTGGGTCCACGATTACCATCTCGTGCCGCTCGGCCAGCAGCTCAGGCGGCGCGGCCTCAAGAACCGGATCGGCTTCTTCCTCCACATTCCCTGGCCGCCGCACCGGCTGCTGGTTTCGCTCCCGTTCCACGAACGGCTGGTCCGCTCGATGCTCGATTACGATCTGATCGGCTTCCAGACGGAGGAGTGGCTGGAGAGCTTCCACCATTATGTCGAGCGCGAGCTTGGCGGCACGGTCGAGGAGGACGGCACGATCGTGGTCGACGGGCGCCGCGTCCGGACCGGCGCCTTCCCGATCGGCATCGATCCCGCCGCGTTCCGCAAGGCGCTGGCGACCGAGGATGCGCGCAACGCCTTCGGCACGCTGAAGCGCAGCGCCGAGCATCGCAAGATGATCATCGGCGTCGACCGGCTCGATTATTCCAAGGGCCTCGCCGAGCGGTTCAGCGGCTATCGCCGTTTCCTGGAGGAGCATCCGGACTGGAGCGGCCAGGTCTCCTTCCTCCAGATCGCGCCGCCCTCGCGCGGCGAGGTCCACACCTACGCCCATATCCGCGAGGAGCTGGATCAGCTTTCGGGGCGGATCAACGGCGCCTTCGCCCATGTCGATTGGGTGCCGATCCGCTACGTCAACCAGGGCTATCCGCGCGAGGGCCTGGCCGGCTTCTACCGGGCGTCCGACGTCGGCCTGGTCACGCCGTTGCGCGACGGCATGAACCTCGTCGCCAAGGAATATGTCGCGGCCCAGGATCCCGACGATCCCGGCGTCCTCATCCTCTCGCGCTTCGCCGGCGCCGCGCACCAGCTCGGCGAGGCGCTGCTCGTCAATCCCTACAGCAAGGACGAGCTCAGCGACGCGATCCACGCCGCGCTCGTCATGAAGCGCGCCGAGCGCGTGCGGCGCTGGGAAAAGCTGATCGATGCCGTCACCCGGGACGATGTCAGCGCGTGGCTGCGCGGCTTCGTCGCGGCGCTGCGGGACGAGCCGGCCAAAGCCGCCCCGACACCCGCAATCGCGTCATCCGTCTAACGGCCCCGGCCTATCGGCAGCGAATGTCCTGCTGGTTCTGCTCGACCGAGCGGCCGAGCAACGCGCCCAGCGCGCCGCCGATCAGGGTGCCGCCGGTGCGGTGGCGGCCGCCGTCGATGACGTTGCCGAGGATGCCGCCGGCGGCGGCGCCGATGATGAGGCCGGTCGTGCCGTCGCTGCGCCGGCAGTAATAGCGCCCGTCGGAACCGCGATAGACCTCGTCCTGCGAGGTCAGCCGCCGCTCCTGGTAGCGCGGATCGTCGCGATAATGGCGGGCGGCGTCGTAATCGGTGGCATAAGGATCGGGGCCGTCGTCATAGCCGCCGCGGCTCCGGGCCACCGCATCGTCGTAAAGCGCGCGTTCGCGCTGATAGATGGCGCGTTCGTTGTCGAAGCGCCGCTGCGCCTGCGCCCAGCGCGCCTGCTCGGAACGGCTCTGCGCGGCCGCCGGGGCGGCGCAGGCGCCCGCGACGGCGAGCGCCAGGATCATGGCTGCGGTCTTCATCTCAAATCTCCTCGAAGCTGTACGTGCGAATGTGCCATGTCCAACGTGCGGTGGAAAGTCCTGTGCCATCGCTCAGCGCGGGCGCACCAGCACCCATCCGATCCCGCGCCGCTGGATCACGGCGGTGTTCCAGGTGTGGGCGATGCCGCCCCGTTCGTAACGGATGGTGAGCGTGCATCCGTCGAGCCGCGCCGAGACGAAGCGCGTCGGCGGCAAATTCTCGCCGACCATGATGTCGTCGGTGGCCTGAAAGCGCGCGCCACGCTCGGCCATCGGGATGCCCAGCGCGGCGAGCGCGCCGCGCGGCACATCGGCTTTGCGCGCATAAACATGAACCCCGCGCAAGGTACAGGCGGGCCGCTCGCCGCCGCTCGCCAGCGCCGGCGCGACCGGCGCGAGCGCGAGGCCCAGCAGGATGATTGGGCGCATGTCCGCATTCCCCTCTTCGGATTTGCGAACCTGCCCCCGGCCGCGTGAACCGGCGGTGAATCCGTCAGCGCCCGGCGAGGGCCGATCCGCCACGGCGGACAGCGATCGCGATCGCGGCATCGCGCTGGGATGCGGCCTGCGCGCGCGCCGTGGCGATGCAGGCCGCCTGGCGCGCGGGGCCGTGCGGATCGGCCGGCGAAGGCGTGCCGCAGGCCGCGCTGGCGGCGTGGAGCAGGCGCAGCTCAAGCGTCGCGCGGCCGCGCGGGGTCGCAAGGTCGAGATCCGCATAGCCGACGCCGCGCGTCGCGGCCGGCTGGCCGGCGGCGGGCAGGGTGGCGACGCTGGCCGCGATCAAGGCGGCGATGACGATGGTCTTCATGGCTGTCTCCAGGCTTTGGGTGGGGCAGCCAGCTGGCGGAGCTCTTCTAAACCAGTTGCAAATTGCAATTCAATCGGCGATGCTGCCGGGCCGTTCTGCAAGAATGCAGAATGACCGGACGGCCCGCGAAGGGCAGGAGGCGCGCATGCCCGCATCGCCGCTCGACTGGAACGATCTCAGGCATTTCGTCGCCGTCGCGCGCGCCGGCAGCACGCTCGGTGCGAGCCGGGCGCTTGGCGTCAACCAGACCACGGTCGCCCGCCGGCTCGGCGCGCTCGAGGCGGCGATCGGCCTGCCGCTGGTCGCGCGCCGCCAGGCAGGCTGCGTCCTGACGCCGGCGGGCGAGGGGTTGCTGGCGCGGGCCGAGGCGGTGGAAGCCGCCGCCGCCGCCTTTGCCGAGGCCGCCGATGCCGAGGCGCGCGAGGCGAAGGGCGAGGTTCGGCTCACCACGCTCGAAATCTATGCGGTCACCGTGCTGCCGCCGATCCTGCGCGATCTGCGCGCCGCCCACCCGAACCTCACCATCCTGCTCGACACCAGCGAAGTGGCGCGCGATCTCGCGGCCGGCGCGGCGGACGTGGCGCTGCGCGGCAGCCACGGACGGTTGAGCGAGGCGCCGGGTCTGGTCGGCCGGCGCATCGCCGACGATCCGTGGACGCTTTATTGCAGCCGCGATTATGCCGCTCGGCACCAGCGGCCGCTCACCGCCGCCGATCTCGCGCGCCATCCGATCATCGGCGGCGGCGGCGAGAAGGTCTGGCCCATGTACCGCGCCTGGCTGCGCCGTCATCGGCTCGAAGGGGCGGTCACGATGCACCACGATTCGAGCATCGGCCTGCTCGCCGCGATCCGCGCCGGGGCCGGGCTCGCCGTGCTGCCGAGCTTCATCGCCGATCGCGAGGGCGATCTCGTCCAGTGCCTGCCGCCGGTCGCGGGCGACGAGGCGGGCCTGTGGCTGCTCACCCATGAGCGCCTGCGCCGCCAGCCGCGGGTAAGGGCGGTGATGGATTTCCTCGGGGATCGGCTGGGCCGGCTCGCCGCGGCGCGGCCCGAGACCGATGAAAGCGCGTGGGCAGCCTGATTCAGCCGGCGACGCTTGCCGACTTCCGCGCCTCGCCGATCCGGTGGGCGGCGGTCAGCATCGCGGCGAGCAGCAACGTCGCCATGCCCTGATGGGCGACAGCGATGTCGATCTTCACGCCCGACAGCAAGGTGAGGATGCCGAGCAGGATCTGCACGCACACAGCCCCGGCAAGCGCGGTCGCCTCGAGCCCGAAGCCGCGCGCGAAGGCCTTGGCGGCGAGCCAGAAGGCCATCGCCGCGACCACGAAGGCGAGCCAGCGGTGGACGAACTGCACCACGATCGGATTGTCGACGAGGTTGCGAAGGAAGGGCTGCATCATCGGCGCGGCGGCCGGGAACCATTCGTCGCCCATCTTCGGCCAGGTGTTGAAGGCATAGCCGGCATCGAGCCCCGCGACATAGGCGCCGAACATGAGCTGGAGCGCCAATGTGCACAACGCCCAGATGCCGACGAGCGGCATCCGCGCCCGCGCGAGCCGGAGGTCGAGCGCGACCCAGATCGCCGCCGAATAGATGGTGAGCGCGGTCAGCAGATGGATGGCGAGCCGGATGTGGCTCACCTCCGGTCGATCGACCAGGCCCGACGCGACCATCCACCAGCCGATCACGCCCTGCAACCCGCCAAGGCACAGGATGCCGATCAGTTTCCAGCCATAGCCTTGCGGAATCGCTCGCCGCCACCAGAACCAGAGCAGCGGCAGCGCGAAGGCGAGGCCGATCAGCCGCCCGAGCAGGCGGTGCACATATTCCCAGAAGAAGATCGTCTTGAAATTGGCCAGGCTCATGCCGCTGTTGACCTGTTGGTATTGCGGCGTCGCGCGATAGGCGTCGAATTCGGCCTGCCAGTCGGCCTGGCTCAATGGCGGGATCGCGCCCGACACCGGCTCCCAGCGCGCGATCGACAGGCCCGATTCGGTGAGGCGCGTGATCCCGCCGACGACGACCATGCACAAGACGAGCGCGGCGATGACGAGAAGCCAGGTCGAAATGGCGCGCGGACGCGGCGCGGGCGCGGCGGGACGTTGCAGCATGGCCGCCCTATGGCGGAGGCGGAGCCGAAAGCCAATGGCGCGTCCTTGCCGCTCTTTTTCATTCCATGATATATTGTAACTCTCGCGCGGGACGCTTATAGAACCCCCGGGCAAGGGAGTCGCATGTTCGAAGGCGCCATCAGGAACGGAACGATCGACCGGCTGGCCATCGGCCTGTCGGGGCTGTGCCTCGTCCATTGCGTGGCGAGCGCGGTGTTCGTCGCCTTGCTCGCCTCGGCCGGCGGTTTCCTGCTTCATCCGGCCTTCCACGAGGTTGGCCTGACGCTCGCGATCATGCTCGGCATGTTCGGGCTCGGTCGCGGCGTGATGCAGCACGGCTTCATGCTGCCGGCGGCGATCGGCAGCCTCGGCCTCGGCATGATGGCGGGCGCGCTGACGCTCGGCCATGACGGGGGCGAGGTGCTCTATTCGATCCTCGGCGTCCTCACCTTGGCGCTCGGCCACGATCTCAATCGTCGGGCGGTCGTCTAAGGCCGCCCCCGGCATAGCGCCGCGGACGCGAAGCGGCCCCGAAGCTATGCGGGAGTCGGCCAGACCGGCCGACGGGTCGCTCCCAAGGAGCGAACCCGATCGACGTCACGGGACAATGGTCCCGTGACGGCCAAACCCCCAACCCCCCTCCGCCGCGCTTGTCCGCGCACGCCCAAAGGCTTACATTCCGGCTTATGGATCATCACCATCATTCGCATTCCGGCACCGACCTCGCGGAGGTGGCGCGGACCACGATGGAGCGCGCCGGCGAGCAATGGACGCCGATGCGCGCCGCCGTGTTCGGCGCGCTGGCGAGCTTCGAGAAGCCCGCTTCGGCCTATGACATCGCCGAGAAGGTGAGCCAGGACCAGGGCCGCCGCATCGCCGCCAACAGCGTCTATCGGATCCTCGATCTCTTCGTCGGATCGAACCTCGCCAGCCGGGTCGAGAGCGCCAACGCCTATGTCGCCAACGATCATCCCGATTGCGTCCACGACTGCATCTTCCTGATCTGCGACAGTTGCGGGCAGGCGACCCATGTCGACGACGACAGCGTCACCGGCAACGTCCGCGCCGCCGCCCGCAAGGCCGGCTTCGCCCCCGAACGCCCGGTGATCGAGGTCCACGGCCGCTGCGAGGATTGCGCGGGGGATTAAAGGCCGATCGGCCTTCAATCGAGAAATCCTCCCCTCCCTGCTGGCAGGGAGGGGAGAATCGTGATTGTCGATACCACCGAGCGGCCCCGCTCACCCGCCGTGGCTGAAGCCCGGATAATCGCTCATCCCGCCATCGACGAAGATGCTCGTGCCGGTGACATAGCCGGCGACGTCGGACGCGAGGACCAGCGCCATGCCGGCGATCTCCTCGGGCGTCGCGAGCCGCCCCATCGGGATTTTGGCAATGAGATCGGCAAGGCCGGCCTTGTCGCTCCACACCGTCTCGTTGATCGGCGTGCGGACCGCGCCCGGCGCGATGGCGAGCACGCGCACATTGTGCGGCGCCGCTTCCTGCGCGAGCGTACGGACCAGCATCGCCAGCCCCGCCTTGCTCGCCGCATAGGCGCTGTAGCCGCTCCACGGAATCGCCTGATGGACGCTGCTCGTCGCCAGGATCACGCCGGCGCGCGCGGGGATCATCCGCTTCAACGCTTCGCGCGCGCAATGATAGGCGCCGCCGAGATTAACCGCGATCACCTTCGCCCACGCCGCCGGATCGCTCTCCCACGCACAGGCGCGCGGCCCGTCTATGCCGGCATTGCTGACCAGCACGTCGATCCCGCCCCATGCCGCGTCCATCGCCGCGAACATCGCCGCGACCGCGTCCGCATCGGCCACATCGGCGGCCAGCGCGATCGCGGTCCCGCCCGCCGCGTCGATTTCCGCCACCAGCGCGTCGGCGGCCTCCCGATGGCCGAGATAGTTGATCGCGACGCGCGCGCCTTCGGCCGCGAAGGCGCGCACGATCGCCGCGCCGATTCCCGAACTGCCGCCGGTGACGAGCACGCGCTTGCCGTCGAGCTTGAGGTCCATGACCGTAGAACCGCGACGACCCTGCTCATGTTCCAGCCGCTTGGCGCGGTCCCGCCGCTCGGCTAGCACCATGCGATGCAGGGGTTGGAGCTTGCCGCCGCGGGGCTCGGCCTCGTCAACGTCGCGCTGGTGGTGCGCCGCTCGATCTGGAACTATCCGTTCGGCGTCGCGATGGTCTCGCTCTATTTCTTCGTCTTCTTCGAGGCGCGGCTCTACAGCGACGCCTTGCTCCAGATCTTCTTCCTGGTGATCCAGCTCTACGGCTGGTGGAACTGGCATGGACATGAGAGCGGCGACGGCATCGCGGTCGAAGCCCTCACCAACCGCCAGCGCCTTTTCTGGCTGATCGGCGCCGGGGCCGCCTCGACCCTGTGGGGCTATGGCATGGCGCGCTACACCAATGCGGCGATGCCGGTCGCCGACGCCTTCATCGCCGGCATGAGCGTCTCGGCCCAATGCCTCCAATCGCTCCGCAAGGTCGAAAGCTGGGTGCTGTGGATCGCGGTCGATGCGCTGGCGATCGGCGTCTATCTGATCCGTGGCCTCCAGGTGACGGCCGGCCTCTACGCGGTGTTCCTCGTCATGTGCGTGTTCGGCCTCGCCGGCTGGCTCAGGAAGCTGCGCGCCGAAGCCCTCCCGGCATGACGACGCGCGGCTTCGTCCTTGGCAAATTCATGCCGCCGCATGCCGGCCACCAGCTCCTGTGCGGCACCGCCCAGCGCATGGTCGACGAGCTGACGATCCTCGTCTGCGCGCTCCCCGACGATCCGATCCCCGGCGCGCTCCGCCTCGAATGGATGCGCGCGCTGTTCCCCAGCGCCCGCGTCATCGGCCACGACGCGATCGTCCCGCGGGCGCCGGAGGACAGTTCCGATTTCTGGCCGATCTGGCGCGCCATCGTGAAGACCGCCCATCCCGATCCGATCGACTTCGTCTTCGCCGGCGAGCCCTACGGCCTGCGCCTCGCCGAGGAAGTGGGCGGCACCTTCATCCCCGTCGGCGCGCGGGTGATGGGGCAGGATCCGCACGGCCTTGGCGGCCTTTCCGGCACCGCCGTGCGCGCCGATCCCTGGGCGCACTGGCCGCATCTCTCGCCGCCGGTGCGCGCTTATTATGCCAAATCCATCTGCCTCCACGGCGTCGAGAGTACCGGCAAGTCGGTGATGTCGGATCGCCTCGCGCGGCATTTCGGCACGATCTGGGTTCCCGAATATGGCCGCGCCCATTGCGAGACGCACGGGCTGGAGCTGACCGAAGACGATCTCCTCCTGATCGGCCGCGCCCAGGCGGCGATGGTCGCGGCCGCGCGGCCGCTCTGCGACAAGCGCCTGATCGTCGACACCGACGCCCTGATGACCGCCGCCTGGTGCGAGATGCTGCTCGGCCGCATCCCCGCGCCACTCCTCGCTTACCCCAAGGCCGATCTCTACCTCCTGCTCGCGCCCGACGTCGAATGGGTGGACGACGGCACCCGCTTCTTCGGCACCCCCGCCCGCCGCGCCCGCTTCGCCGCCATCTGTAGGCGGCTGCTGGAGGAAGCGGGGGTGAAATGGGTCTCGATCGGCGGGCGCTGGGAGGAGAGGTTCGAGCAGGCGGTCGCGGCGATCGAGGGGATGGGAGGATGAATGAACATCAAATCCTCCCCTTCGAGGGGAGGGGGACCGCGCCGCGCAGCGGCGTGGTGGAGGGGTGTCAGCGTCCCAGAATGTATCTCATGCGCTGACACCCCTCCGTCAGCCCTGCGGGCCGCCACCTCCCCTCGAAGGGGAGGATCGACAGTCAGCTCAACTCTTTGAATTTCACTCAATCGCCCCCTTCACCAGCCCAACCACATCGCCCCCGCGCCCCGCCAGCACCGCCTTCACCGAGTAAAGCGCCGTCCCGAAGACCTGGCTCGCCTCCACCTTGGGCGGCATGACCAGCTCGAACCGGTCCGTGACCACGTCGAGCAAAGCCGGCCCCGGCGCGTCCAGCCAGTCGCGCACCGCGCCCGGCAATTCGCTGCTCTTTTCCACGCGGCGCGCCCACAAGCCCATCGCCTCGGCGACGCGGGCGAAATCGGGGTTCTTCAAATCGGTGTAGGCGTCGAGCAGGCCCTCCACCTTCTGCTCCAGCTCGACGAAATTGAGCGAGCTGTTGTCGAAGATGCAGACCTTGATCGCGAGATTCTCCTGCACCGCGGTCAAGATGTCGCCGAGCAGCATCGCGATGCCGCCGTCGCCGGAGAGCGAGATCACCTGCCGCTCCGGGAAGGCCGCCTTGGCGCCCAGCGCCTGCGGCATCGCGTTCGCCATCGTGCCGTGGGTCAGCGAGATCAGCGTTCGGTTGCGCCCGGTCGAGGCGACGTGGCGCAGGCACCACACCATCGGCGATCCGCCGTCCGCAGTGAAGATCGCGTCGGCCTCGGCGGCGGCGGAGATCGTCGCGGTCAGATATTGCGGGTGGATCGCATGATCGTCGTCGGCAATCGCATGCTTGTTCTGCGCCTCCACCGCCTTGGCGCGGTGCGCCAGGCAATCGTCGAGAAATCCTCGGTCCCCGCGCTGCGCGACCAGCGGCAGCAGCGCGTCGAGGGTATCGCGCACATCACCGACCGCCGCGATGTCCACCGGATGGCGCCGCCCGAGATGCGTCCCGTCGATGTCGATCTGGATGATCGTCGCGTCGTCCGGGTAGAATTGCCGCCAGGCGAAGTCGCAGCCGAGCAGCAGCAAGGTGTCGCACGTGGTCAGCGCGTGATAGCCGCCCTCGGACCCGAAGATGCCGGTCATCCCGACATCGAACGGGTTATCATGTTCCAGGAAATCCTTGGCGCGCGAGGTATGCGCCACCGGCGCGGCGAGCTTCTCCGCCAGCGCCACCACGGAATCGTGCGCGCTTTGGCAGCCCGATCCGCCATAGATCGCGACGCGCTTGCCCTTGTTCAGCGCCTCGGCGATCCGCGCCAGCTCATCGTCGGAGGGGCGGGTGCGCGGGCTCGCGCGATGCACCGCGAAGGCCGGCTGGTCCGGCGCCTTCGCCTGCGACACGTCGGCGGGCACGATCAGCACCGCGACGCCCTTCTTCGCCAGCGCCGCCTGCGCCGCCATCGCGGTCTTGCGCCGGGCCTGCTCGGGCGTGCGGATCTCTTCGCAGAACACCGAGCAAGCCGAATAGACGGCCTTGAAATCCACCTCCTGGGGAAAATCGAAGCCCAGCTCGTCGCGCACGATCTGGCTGGCGATCAGCACCACCGGCGCGCGGTTGCGGTGGCTTTCGAACAGGCCGTTGATGAAATGCAGGCTGCCGGGCCCGCACGATCCCGCGCAGGCCGCCAGCTCCCCGGTCAGCAGCGCATCCGCCCCCGCCGCGAACCCGCCCGCTTCCTCGTGCCGCACATGCACCCAGCGGATGCCGCTCGTCCGGATCGCGTCGGTGACATGATTGAGCGTGTCGCCCGGCACGCCGTAGCAGCGTTTGACGCCCGCCTGTTCCAGCGTCTCGATGATGATTTCGGCGACGGTTCGGCTCATTGGCTTGCTCCTCGTGCGTGACCGGCGCGGCGGCGATAGCACGATTGCGCCGGCTTATCCGATTGTCGGCCCACCGATCGGCGGGCGGCAACCGCGAATCAAGGCCTGGAGCGGTCACTTCGCCTCGATCTCGAGCGCCCCGGCGGCCGCGAGCGCATCCAGCACGTCCCGGGCATCCAGGATCGCGCCGGGCGCCTGTCCGCCGGGCGCGTCGAACCGGCCGTCGACCAGGCGCCACGCGATCTCGCAGACCAGCGGCGCCGAAAAGGCATAGATGTCACGCCCGCGCGCGATGATGCGGCGCGTCTTGCCGCCGCGCGTCGCCTCCACATCGACAATGAAGCGTTGCGGCGAACGCCCCGTCGCGTCCGCCGGCGCGGGGGGCGGTGTCGCCGGATCGCGTATGTCGTGCAGCGCGTTGTCGCTGAGATAGGTGTGAAGCTCACCGGTCTCGATGTGCCGCGCGATCAGGATGATCTCCGAAAAGGGCAGCTCGATCATCGCCTGGCGGCCGAGCGGATCGCCGAACCGCCACTCCCTTCGCGCGGGCGGCGCGGGCAGGGGCGCCAGCCGTCCCGCCGCGACGATCAGGCGCCGCGCGCGGTTCCGCTGCCCCGTGATCCGGGTGCCGCGCGTGGGATGCCAGCCATCGAGTCCGATCATGATTTCGATCGCGTCGGCGCGGTCCCAGTCGCCCAGCGCGGTGGTCGCCAGCAGATCGGCGAAGCCGCCATAGAAGCCCACTGCCGGCATGACGACGATGCCGGCGGCGCGCGCGGCGGCGTCGTAATCGTCGAGGATCGCGCGCGCGCTCGCCTGCTCGGCCGATATGTCGAGATAGTGGATGCCGGCGCGCAGCGCGGCCGCCGCGACCGCATCGGCGGTGTCGATGAACGGCCCGGCGCAATTGATGACAGCCCGCGCGCCGTCGAGCGCGCGATCGAGCGCCGCGCGATCGTCGAGGCGGGCCGGGAGGCGGCGCTGATCCTGGTCCGGGAACGCCGTGTCGAGGGCGGCGGAATCGCGGGCGATGGCGATCGGCGCGATCCCCCGCCGCCGCAGCTCGGCGACGACGAAGCGGCCGGTATGCCCGGTCGCGCCGACGACCGCGATCATGGCGCCGTTCGCCTGTTCGGCTGGCTCGTTCATTCCGACCTCATCGCTACAGACCTGTTCGTTCGCCAGTACGAACAGGTCTGTAGCGTGTCAATCGCTGTTGTGCTAGGCGCTTCTCAGGACAATGATCGCCGGGAGACAGCGATGACGGACCCCAACAGCGCCCAGGTCAGGACGCGACTCCTGGAAACCGCGTGCGCCCTCTTCTACCGGCGCGGGGTGCGGGCGGTCGGTGTCGATCGCATTGTCGAGGAGGCGGGCGTGGCCAAGACGAGCCTGTACCGTCACTTCCGGACCAAGGACGATCTCGTTGCCGCCTTTCTCGCGCGCGAGGACGAGGATTTCTGGGCCGTCTGGGATGGCGTCGCCGGCCGCCACGGCGACGATGCCCTCGCCGAGCTCGACGCGCACCTCGGATGGATCGGCGAACGGGTCGGGCGCGAACATTATCGCGGCTGTCCGCAGCTCAATGTCGCGGCGGAATTCCCCGACGCCGATCATCCCGCGCGCAAGGTCGCTATCGCCCACAAGCGCGAGCTGCGGCGGCGGCTCGGGATTCTCGCCCAACGCCTTGGCGCCGCCCGGCCCGATGCGCTCGCCGGCCAGCTCGCGATGCTCGTCAACGGCGCGTTCGTGAGTGCGTCGCTCTTCGCGCCGGGCGAGGCGGCGCCGTCGCTGCGCGACGCTGCGCGCGCTCTGATCGCGGCGAACCGGAGGTAGCGTCCGCGCGCGCTTTGGCCCCAGCGGCGCGGAGGGCCAGGGGGCATGGCGGACTTTCCGCCTCCGCCTTCGCCCCATTTTCCTACACGGCCGGATTCGACTATGATCGGGCGGCGCGCGCGGCGTCGATTTCGCCGGCAACGAGGTCGGCCAAGGCTGGGAGGAAGGGTGCCCGTTTTTCCGGTTTTCGTACCTGTCGATTTTCGGGCGATCCCATTGGCGGGAAACGATTATCGTCGCAAAGTTCATGAAAAAGGCGACGGACTCCAGGCACTTCGTGAACTTCGACGCAAATCCGCGGCTTTTTCGGGACCGCGCCGGCGGTGGCGGGCGGGAAACGGCGCCCTTCGCGTTCGACTTCCCCGTCCGATCCGCTTATGTGAAAAAATTGCATTGGGGATAATATGAACGACCGACCCGAAACGCCGCTGCTCGACACGGTCGGGACGCCGTGCGATCTGCGTAACCTGGATCGCGGCCAGCTCCGCCAGTTCGCCGACGAATTGCGCGCCGAGACGATCTCGGCGGTCTCGACCACCGGCGGGCATCTCGGCGCCGGGCTTGGCGTGGTCGAGCTGACGACGGCGCTCCATTATGTCTTCGATACGCCGAACGACCGGCTGGTGTGGGATGTCGGCCACCAGGCTTATCCGCACAAGATCGTCACCGGCCGCCGCGACCGGATCCGCACGCTGCGCCAGGGCGGGGGTCTCTCCGGCTTCACCAGGCGGTCCGAGAGCGAATATGACCCGTTCGGGGCGGCGCACAGCTCGACCTCGATCTCGGCCGCGCTTGGGTTCGCGGTCGCCAACAAGCTGTCGGGGGCGCCGGGCAAGGCGATCGCGGTGATCGGCGACGGCGCGATGAGCGCCGGCATGGCCTATGAGGCGATGAACAACGCGGCGCAGGCCGGCAACCGCCTGATCGTCATCCTGAACGACAACGACATGTCGATCGCGCCGCCGGTCGGCGGGCTCTCGCACTATCTCGCGCGGCTGGTCAGCTCGAACAAATATCTCTCGGTCCGCCATCTCGCCCAGCGTTTCGCGCGCAAGCTGCCCGAGCCGCTGCACAAGGCGGCGCGCAAGGCCGAGGAATATGCACGGACCATGGTGACGGGCGGAACGCTCTTCGAAGAATTGGGCTTCTATTATGTCGGGCCGGTGGACGGCCATGACGTGGAGCGGCTGGTCGCCATCCTCGAAAATGTCCGCGATGCCGAGGTCGGGCCGATGCTGGTCCACGTCGTCACCCGCAAGGGCAAGGGCTATGGCCCGGCCGAGGCCGCGGCCGACAAATATCATGGCGTCGTCAAGTTCGACGTGGTGACCGGCAAGCAGGACAAGGGCCCCGGCGGCGGCCCGCCCGCTTACCAGAACGTGTTCGGCGAGACGCTGGCGAAGCTCGCCGGGACCGACCCGAAAATCTGCGCGATCACCGCCGCCATGCCGTCGGGCACCGGGGTGGACAAGTTCGCCGAGGCGCATCCCGAGCGCGCCTTCGATGTCGGTATCGCCGAACAGCATGCGGTCACCTTCGCCGCCGGCCTCGCCGCGCAGGGGATGCGCCCGTTCGTCGCGATCTACTCGACCCTCCTCCAGCGCGCTTACGATCAGGTCGTCCACGACGTGGCGATCCAGAACCTGCCGGTCCGCTTCGCGATGGACCGCGCCGGTCTGGTCGGCGCCGACGGCGCGACCCATGCGGGGAGCTTCGATCTCGCTTACCTGTGCACCCTGCCCAATTTCGTCGTGATGGCCGCCGCCGACGAGGCCGAGCTCGCCCACATGACCAAGACGATGGCCGAGCATGACAGCGGTCCGATCGCGGTGCGCTATCCGCGCGGCGCCGGCATCGGCGTGCCGCTCCCCGAGGCGCCCGAAGTGCTGGCGATCGGCAAGGGCAGGGTGGTCCGCGAAGGCAAGAAGGTGGCGATCCTCTCCTTGGGCACCCGTCTCGCCGAGGCGCTGAAAGCCGCCGACCGCCTCGACGCGCAGGGCCTCTCGACCACCGTCGCGGACCTGCGCTTCGCCAAGCCGCTCGACGAGGAACTGATCCGCCGCCTGCTCGCCACCCACGAGGTCGCGGTGACGGTCGAGGAAGCGTCGATCGGCGGCTTCGGCGCCCACGTCCTCACGCTGGCCAGCGATTCCGGCCTGATCGACGCCGGCCTCAAACTCCGCACCATGCGCCTCCCCGATACCTTCCAGGACCAGGACAAGCCAGAGAAGCAATATGCCGAAGCCGGACTGGACGCGGACGGGATCGTCGAGACGGTCCTGAAGGCGCTCCGGCACAACAGCGCGGGTGTGGTCGAAGGGGCGCGGGCCTGAACCGCTCAGATCATCCGCACCCGCCCGACATAATCGGCGAGTCGCCTGTCGCTCGTCACCAGCTCAACCTTCTCCACGCTCGCCTGCGCCACCAGCGCGCGATCGAAGGGGTCGCCGTGGAGGCGCGGCAGGTTGCCGGCGACGATGGCGTGCTCGCCGGTGAATTCGAGCTCGCGCCAGCCGTCGCGGAGAAGCGTGGCGCGGACCTCGCGGGCGTCGGCGCGCAAATTGGTTCGCTTCAGGTTCGTCTTGATTGCGATTTCCCAGATGCTGATGACGCTGAACATCGGCTGCGTGTCGGGGTCTTCGAGCTCCCGGCGTACCTTCCTGGGCAGGCGCTCGGGATCGTCGAGCGCCCAAAGGACGATCTGGGTGTCAGCGAGCAGGCTTGTCATCGAGCGGCCCGAAGCCCTCGGGGCCGTAGAACATCTCCTCGATCTCCTTTTCGGACATCGTGTCGAAATCGTCGGGAATGCTCAACTGCCCCCGCAAGCCGCCTAGCCGGCTCTTGCGCGGCGCGGACGATTCGAGGGCCGTGACCTTCACCAAAGGCTTGCCCGCCTTGGCGATGATGAAGGGCTTGCCCGCCACCGCCGCCGCGATCAGGGCGGACAGGCGGGTCTTGGCGTCGTGGATGTTGACGATCTCCATGGACCCTATCTAGTAAACTAAGTCCACTTAGTCTAGTTCATTCATATGTCCAAGCAACGCGCCGATCAGCTCCTCGTCGATCGCGGCCTCGCCGAGAGCCGGGCGAAGGCGCAGGCCCTGATCCTCGCGGGCCTTGTCTTTTCGGGCGAGCGCAAGGTGGACAAAGCGGGGCAGGGGCTTGCCCCCGAGGCGCCGCTGGAGGTCAGGGGCAAGGACCATCCCTGGGTCTCGCGCGGCGGGATCAAGCTTGCCCACGGGCTCGATCACTTCGGCTGGCAGGTGACCGGCGCGGCGGCGCTCGATGTCGGCAGCTCGACCGGCGGCTTCACCGACGTGCTGCTCCAACGCGGCGCGGCCAGGGTGTTCGCGGTCGATGTCGGCACCAACCAGCTCGCCTGGAAGCTGCGCCAGGATCCGCGCGTGATCGTCCACGAGCGGACCAATGCGCGCTACCTCACGAGCGACATCGTCACCGAACCGATCGACCTTATCGTCTGCGACGCGAGCTTCATCGGCCTCGCCAAGGTGCTCGATTCGGCGCTGGATTTCGCGAAGCCCGGCGGTCGCCTGATCGCGCTGATCAAGCCGCAGTTCGAGGCCGAGCGGCACGAGATCGGCAAAAGCGGCGTGGTGCGCGATGCCGCGGTGCACGAACGGGTGAGCGCGGCGGTCGCGGCCTGGCTGGAGTCGCGCGGCTGGGTGGTCGCGGGGATCACGCCAAGTCCCATCACGGGACCGGAGGGCAATGTCGAATTCCTGATCGCGGCGACGCGCGCTTGATCGCCGCCCCGTGAAGCCCTAGCGCCGCGCCATGGCCGGCCTCGCCTCCAGATCGCAGCTCCGGATGAGCTTCCTTCGCTACGCGCTGGTCAGCGTGCCGGCGATCCTGCTGCTCGGAATCCTTTCCGGCGCGCTTGCTGGATCGGGGGCGGACAATCTTTGGTACATGGCGCTTCGCAAGCCGCCGCTGACCCCGCCGGGCTGGGTGTTCGGCGCGGTCTGGACGATCCTCTACGTCCTGCTCGGCATCGCGCTGGCGATGCTGCTCCATGCGAAAGGGGCGAAGAAGCGCGGGCGGCTGATCGTCCTGTTCGCGATCGGGCTCGCGCTCAATTTCGCCTGGTCGCCGGTCTTCTTCCGCTTCCACGAGATCACGGCGGCGCTTGGTATTCTCGTCGCGATGATCGTCATCACCATCGTGCTCGCCCACCGGCTCTGGCCGATCCGCCGCGTCGCCGCCGCGCTGATGCTCGTCTATCTCGCCTGGCTGATGTTCGCCGCCGCATTGAGCGAGGAACTGCTGCGGCTCAATCCCCAGGCGCAGGCGGTTGCGCCGGCGGCATCGAGCACCGATATCCGTCTTTGAAACCCGATCGAGGAGGGCTTGCGATGCAATCCCAGAACAAATTGTTCGACGATTTCGTCAAGGTGATGAACGGCGCCGCCGGCACCGTCGCCGGCATGACCCGCGAGGCGCAGGCATCAATGCAGGAGCGCGCGCGCGACTGGATCGGCGGGCTCGACATGGTGAGCCGCGACGAATTCGAGGCGGTGAAGGCGATGGCGGTCGCCGCGCGCGAGGTGGCCGAGGCGCTGAAGGCGCGGGTTGCCGCGCTCGAAGCCGGAACCTCCGGAGCTGGCGCGAAGGGCCGTGCGCGCAAGACCGCGCGCGCCTGAGAATCGGCTGATTATCCACAATTTTCTGGCGGTCCGTCGCGGCCTTTCCTTGCGCTTTGCCCGCCGGAAAGGCAGTTGAAGCGAACGAAAGCGGACCGGGGACGCTTTATGAATATGGACGAATATGAGCTCGAACGGGAGGCAAGCGCCCCCATCGACATGCTCGAAACCTATTACAGCGCGCTCGGCTGGGATTTCGAGCGCAATGGCGAGGACGAGATCGTCTCGACCTTCCAGGGAAGCTGGACGCAATATGAGCTGCGCGCGATCTGGCGCGCCGAGGATCATGTGCTCCAGTTCCTCGCGCTTCCCGACATCCGCGTCGCGGCCGAGAGGCGCGAAGCCACTTACGAGACGATCGGCCTGATCAACGAGCAGCTCTGGCTCGGCCATTTCGAGCTCTGGTCGGCCTCGGGCCTCGTCCTCTTCCGCCACGCCGCCTTGCTTGAGGGCGATGACGGCGCGACGCTGAGCCTCCAGCAGGCCGAGACGCTGGTGGAAGCCGCGATCGAGGAATGCGAGCGTTTCTACCCGGTCTTCCAGTTCGTCCTGTGGGCCGACAAGACCCCCCAGGAAGCGATCGCCGCCGCCCTGATCGAGACCCAGGGCGAAGCCTAGGCGCCCTCCGCTCACCCCTTCCACTCAACGTCATCCCAGCGAAAGCTGGGTTCTCCCTTTCTTCTTCGCGCCTTCGCGTGAACCAATTCTGCTTTTTCTCACGCGAAGGCGCGAAGGCGCGAAGGCGCGAAGGAAGGTAAAAGGGAAAGTGAGATTCCAGCTTCCGCCGGAATGACGGGTCGGGTTTAGTGGCGGTGCCAACTTGGAGTTCCCGATGCCCGATCCCCTTCTCCCCGGTCCGCTCTGGTTCGTCGGCTGCGGCAATATGGGTTCGGCGATGCTCGATGGCTGGGTCGCGGCCGGGATCGATCCGGCGCATGTGACCGTCGTCCGCCCGACCGGCCGGCCGGTGGGGCACGACGTCCGCGTCCTCACCGATTATCCCGAGGACGAGGTGCCGGCGATCGCCCTTCTGGCGATGAAGCCCTATCAGCTCGACACGGTCGCGCCCGCGCTGGCGCCGATCCTCGATCGCGGCACGATGCTCGTCTCGATCCTCGCCGGCGTCGAGCTCGCCTCGCTTCGCGCACGCTTCGCGGCGCCCGTCACGGTCCTTCGCGCCATGCCCAACCTGCCGGTCAGGCTCGGCAAGGGCGTGGTCAATCTGTGCGGGGAGGGCGCCGATCCCACCGCGCGGGTGATGGCGACGGGGCTGATGGCGGCGCTCGGCCATGCCGAATGGTTCGACGACGAGAGCCTGTTCGCGCTCGCCGGCCATCTGACCGGTGCCGGGCCCGCCTTCCTGTTCCGCTTCATCGACGCGCTCGCCGCCGCCGGGGAGGCGCTCGGCCTTCCTTTCGAGCAGGCGGCGCGGCTCGCCTTACGCATGGTCGAGGGCGCGGCGGCGCTGGCGGCGGCGTCGCCCGACGATCCCGAAGCCCTTGCCCGGCGCGTCGCGAGCCCGGGCGGGACCACCGAGGCGGGGTTGAAGATCCTCGACGACGAACGCGCGCTCGCCGATCTCATGCTCCGCACGCTGGAGGCGTCGCGCCTGCGCGGGGCCGAAATGGCGCTGGCGGCGCGGGCGGCGGCGCGCGATTGACCGGCCGTCCAGCCGGCTTTATCCCGCCGCCATGACCGACACGTCGAGCCCGGAAGCCCCATCGACCCTGTCCGGCCCGGCCTTCCGGTTCGAGCCCGGCGCCGCCGTGACCGATAATGCCGAGCGCGACCGACTGCTCGTCGATCCCGGCTTCGGGCGGGTCTTTTCCGACCATATGGCGACCGCCCGTTACAGCGCGGACGCGGGTTGGCACGATTTCAGCCTCGCCGCGCGCGCGCCGGTGACGCTGTCGCCGGCCGCGTCCGTGCTCCATTACGCGCAGGAGATTTTCGAGGGGCTCAAGGCCTATCGCGGACCGGCGGGCGAGACATTGCTGTTCCGGCCGGACGCCAATGCCCGGCGCTTCCGCGCGTCGGCCCGGCGGATGGCGATGCCGGAGCTGCCCGAGGCGCTGTTCCTCGATTCGGTGCGCGCTTTGGCCCGCGCCGATCGCGACTGGATCCCGCCGGGAGAGGGCGGCGCCCTCTATCTGCGCCCCTTCATGTTCGCGAGCGAGGTCTTCCTCGGCGTCAAGCCGGCGTCCGAATATCTCTACATCGTCATGGCCTCCGCGGTCGGCAGCTATTTCAAGGGCGGCGCCGGCGCGATCACCTTGTGGGCGACCCGCGACTATGCCCGCGCCGCGCCCGGCGGCACCGGCGCGGCGAAATGCGGCGGCAATTATGCCGCGAGCCTGATCGCCCAGGCCGAGGCGACCCGCCAGGGCTGCGACCAGGTCGTCTTCCTCGACGCCCTCGAGCATCGCTGGGTCGAGGAACTGGGCGGCATGAACATCTTCTTCGCGTTCGACGACGGCAGCCTGGCGACCCCGCCGCTGTCGGGCACGATCCTCGCCGGCGTCACCCGCGACTCGATCCTGACGATGACCCGGGCGCGCGGGCTCGCCGTGCGCGAGGAGCCCTATTCGATCGACCAATGGGAGGCGGATGCAAAGAGCGGCCGGCTGGTCGAGGCCTTCGCCTGCGGCACCGCGGCGGTGGTGACGCCGATCGGCCGGTTGCGCGGCGACGGGATCGACGTCGTCATCGGCGACGGCGGGCCCGGCCCGGCCGCGACGCGCATCCGCGCCGATCTGCTCGCGATCCAGCACGGCGCCGCGCCCGATCCGCATGGCTGGGTCGAGCGGCTCGACTGAGGCGGGAGCCGCGCGAAACGGCCTTTGCAGAAGCGCGCGGCGGCGATAAGGCCGCGCTTCAACCGCCTGATGGGGCGTCGCCAAGTGGTAAGGCAGCGGCTTTTGGTGCCGCCATTCGCAGGTTCGAATCCTGCCGCCCCAGCCAGCCGGAAAAGGCCAAGACCCGGCGGCGCGATCCGCCGCCGGTTCTTCCCCCTAGAAGCGCGTCGACAATTCCAGGCCGAAGGTGCGCGGCTGGAGGATGGTGACCTGGGCCGGGCCGCCGAACGCCGACAGCACCGTCTGCGCGCTGAGCTGGCCGCGCACATCGAACAGGTTGCGGACATAGAGCTGCACGTCGACCGGCCCGGCGGTGATCCCCGCGCGAAGATCGACCGACGCATAGTCCGGCAGCCGGTATTGCGGCAGCGAGGCATTGGCATCGAAGCTGACGGTGCGGTCCGAAACGTAGCGCAGGGTCGCGCCGATCGAGGGATGGAGTGGGCTTCGCGCGACGCGATAGTCGGCGTTGATCGCGGCGGTGAAATGCGGCGTGTTGGGCAGCCGTTCGCCGTCGGCCGCGCCAAGCCCAGCATTGGCGTCGGTCACATAGCCGTCATTATAGGCGAAGGCGCCGGTGAGGGTCAGCGCATGGCTCGGCCGCGCGGTGAGCGTCAGCTCGAGTCCCTTGATATGGGCGCCGCCGGCATTGAGATAGGTCGTGACGCCGGCGACGGCGGTCAGGAGCTGGATGTCCTTCCAGTCGATGAAATAAGCGGAAAGATCGACGCCGAAGCTGCGATCGGGCGTCTCCGCGCGAAGGCCGAGCTCATAGCTCGCGAGCGTGTCCGATTTGTAGGTGTCGGGCGCGGCCGGCTGGCCGGTGACGGGATCGAGCACGAGATAATTGGGCCCGCCCGGCCGATAGCCCGTCGCGAAGCGCGCATAAGCGGTCACGTGCGGGCTGAACCGGTAGCGCGCATTGGCGAGATAGGTGACGACATCCTCGTGCGACGCGCGCGGCGGTCCCCCCGTCACCAGCAGGCCGGAGGCGTCCTGTTCGAACCGCTGGCTGTTGCGCGCGTAGCGCAGGCCCCCGGACACGTCGAACCGGTCGTTGAAATGATAGGTGAGGTCGCCGAAGGCGGCATATTCCTCATAGGTGCTGCGGATGCGCGCGGTGACGATGTTGACCGGGATCGCCGCCCCGTTGGCATCGAACGTGTCGCCGATCTGCTGGAGCAGGCTGCTCTCGTGGGTATAGAAGCCGCCGATCAGCCATTCGAGCCGGCTGTTGGCGCCGGAGGCGAGATGGACCTCTTCGGTGAATTTGCGGGTACGGGCGACTTCGTTGACCGCGACCGCCTGGGCGGGAATCCCGAAAAACAACTGGAGCAGGGGGGCATAGACCGCCGAGCCGTCCGTCGCCGCGAACGTCCGCGCCGTCTGGTAGCTGGTGACCGACGACAATGTCGCGCCGCCGAAATCGTTCGTGACCGAGCCGCTGACCAGCCGGAAGCGCGAGCGGAACGGCTCGTCCAGCGGATGGACCTGATCGAGCGCGCCGGCGATCGGTGTGCCGTCGAGCGCGATGTCCGCATAGCTGCCGCCGTCGCGACGGATATCCTGGGCAAAGCCGGTCAGCCGGATCGACAGCGTCTCGGTCGGCTTCGCCAGCAGATCGACGCGGCCGCCATAGATGTCGCCGGTGTCGACATTGCGCTCGCCGGTCGCGACATTGTCGGTATAGCCGCCGACCCGCGAATAATAGCCGGTGCCCTGGATGGCGATCCGATTCCGGGCGATCGGCGCGTTGAGCGTGCCGGACGCGCTATAGCTCATCGCCCCGCCATTGGTGGTGGCGATGCCCGCGCGCAGGCTGCCGCCGAAATCGGCGAGCGAGGGCGCGCGGGTGACATATTTGAGGACGCCGCCCATCGAGCTCGCGCCGTAGAGCGTGCCCTGCGGGCCGCGCAGCACCTCGACCCGGTCGATGTCGAACAGGCCGACGTCGAGCGCGCGCCGCACGCCGTTCGCGAAGGACGAGCTCGATCCGTAGGGCACGTCGTCGACGTAGATGCCGACGGTCGGCCCGATATCCGCGCCGGTGGTCACGCCGCGCATGCTGATCTGCGCGCTGCCCGCGCCCTGGGTCGTGAACTGGAGACCGGGAACGGTATCGGCGAAGTCGGTGAACTGGCGCGCGCCGCGCCGCGCCAGCTCGTCGCCGGACAGCGAGGTCACCGATTGCGGCGTATCGATCAGCCGCTCGCTGCGCCGCTGCGCGGTGACGATGATGTCGCCTTCCCAGCCGTCGTCGGACGGCGGCGGCGCGGCTGCGTCCTGGCCGAAAGCCGGCGCCGCCGACAGGAAAAGCATGGCGCCGCCCAGCAAGGCGGATCGCGCGGTCCGGAACGTCTTGGCAGTCATGGCGAACCCCTCCCTTGATATCGAATCGCGTCGCTTTGTCCGTCCATCGGATCGGGCGCGGCGCGGCTTCATCCCCACAAATCCCCGGCAAAAGCATGCAGATCGCGGCCGTCGTGACGAAGCCGCGCATCGTCCGGATTGCGGACGACGAGCGGCGCGTCGAGATCGACGACCTCGCACAGCGACGCGACGACATAGGCCGGCGCCATCGCGATGCCGGTGCCGATCATGCAGCCGACCATCAGCCGGAATCCGCGCCCGCGCGCCGCTTCGGCGAGCGCCAGCGCCTCGGTCAGGCCGCCGGTCTTGTCGAGCTTGATGTTGACGTAATCGTAGCGGCCGGCGAGCCGATCGAGATCGGCGCGATCGTGGCAGGATTCGTCGGCGCAGAGCGGGACGGCCCTATTGTATCCGTCGAGCAGCAGATCGTCGCCCTGCGGCAATGGCTGCTCGATCATGAACACGCCGGCATCGGCGAGAGCGGGGGCAAAAGCGTTCAGCCGCTCCAGCGTCCAGCCGCAATTCGCATCGACGAACAAGGGCATGTCCGGCAGCACCGCGCGGACCGCGCGAACGCATTCGAGATCATGCTCGCCGCCAAGCTTCAGCTTGATCATCGCCGCATCGCGATGCCCGGCCGCGGCGGCGGCGGTTTCGTCCGGCGACAGGATCCCGATCGTGACGTCGGACGAAACCGTGCCGGGGGTCTCGAGGCCGACCAGATCCCAGATCGAGCGACCGCTTGTCTTCGCTTCGAGATCCCACAAGGCGCAGTCGAGCGCGTTGCGCGCGGCGCGGGCCGGCATGGCCGATTGCAAACGCGCGCGGTCCAGCTCCCCGCGCTCGATCGCGGGCAGCACGCGCTCGATCTCCAGCAACGTCGCGGTCGCGGTCTGATCGTAGATCGACATCGGGCAGCATTCGCCGCGTCCGACGATGCCGTCCCGTTCGGCCCGCACCTCGACCACGTCGACGGCCGAGATCGTGCCGAACGCCACCCGGAACGCTTGGCGGAGCGGGATATGCCTGATCGCGACGGACAGCTTCACAATCGGGCGAGCCTCGCTTCATAATTTGCAGAAAGTGCAAATTATCAGACAAGGATTGCATATCAAGCAAAATATTGAGCCCGGCCGCGCCCCGTTACAATGGCCGGAGCGCGGCCCAATCGTCCGGCGTGAACATCCGGGTATCGAACGGGCGGTCGGCGCCCGGGGCGTTGTGATAGGTGACGAGCAGCTCGGCGGGCGCGTCGTTCGTCGCAACGACGCTGTGCCAGACATTGGCGTCGAGGTAGAGCGAATCGCCGCGTTCGAGGACGACCGGCGACTGTTTCTGGCAATAGACCATCGCGGCGCCGCCGATCACGTAGACGATCTTCTCGCCCGGATGGCGGACGAACTCCGAATCCCAGATGCGGATCGCCTGGACGGTGACGTGGAGGCAATCGAGCGACCGATCGGCATCGCGATCGAACAGATATTCGATCCGCAGCTCGCGATCGAAGCTGGTTTTGCGATTCCGCGCGCGATCGACCATGAACCGCGCGGGCCTGGGGTCGGCCGAGGGCCGCGCCGCGCCGCGGCGATCGCGCGAAACCAGCATCTCCGGCGAGACATCGAGCGCGCGCGCCAGCATCTCCACTTTCTCGACCGTCATGCCGAGCCGCGTGTTCTCGATGCGGGACAGCGACGAAACGGAGATGCCGGTCAGCTCGGAAAGCTGCTCCAGCGTCATTTCGCGGCGCTTGCGAATGTCCCGGATCAAGGCGCCGATCGAATCCCGCGCCTCGTCGTCCGGCACGGCATCCCGGTGTCGTCTGGCCATGATCCGTCAGTATCGCGGGGCGGCTCCGCTGGCTAGTCGAAGCGCGGCCGGGGCGCTTCCATCGCCGCGCGACGCTTGGCGGTGCGGGGGCGGATTGCTAGGACGCCCGCATGGAACGCATCCACATCGGCATCGGCGGCTGGGATTATGATCCCTGGCGCGAGACCTTCTATCCGCCGAAGCTCGCCAAGGCGAAGCAGCTCGACCATGTCGGCCGGACGCTGACCGCGACCGAGGTCAACGCGACCTATTATTCGACGCAGAAGCCGGAGACGTTCGCGCGCTGGGCGCGGACGGTGCCCGATGGTTTCCGCTTCGCGCTCAAGGCCTCGCGCTTCTGCACCAATCGCCGCGTGCTCGGCGAGGCCGGCGAATCGATCGGCAAATTCTGCGGGCAGGGCTTCACCGAGCTCGGCGACAAATTGGGGCCGATCCTGTGGCAGCTCGCGCCGACCAAGAAATATGATCCCGACGAGATTCGCGATTTCCTGGGCCTGCTGCCGGCGCGCCAGGACGGAATCGCGCTCAGGCACGGGATCGAGGTTCGGCACGAAAGCTTCCGATCGCCCGAATTCGTCGCCCAGGCCCGCGCCGCCGGCGTCGCGATCGTCTTCGCGGATCATGATGTCTATCCCGAGATCGCCGATCTAACGGCCGATTTCGTCTATGCGCGGCTCCAGCGCACGCGCGCCGAGGAGCCCGCCGGCTACGCGCCCGCCGATCTCGATCGCTGGGCCGGCGTGATCCGCGGCTGGGCGAAAGGCGAGGCGCCGGCGTGGTTTGCCTATGCGTCGGACGTGCCGGCGCCGGCCGCGCCGCGCGAGGTCTTCGCCTTCGTCATCAGCGGCGCCAAGGAACGCAATCCGGCCGCCGCTGTCGCGCTGATCGAACGGACCGCCTCGTGAGCGGCTTTTCCGCCGAAGCCGAGGCGGCGCGGCTGTTCGATCGGCTGGGGATGACGCCCGGCGCCGGCGACCTCGACTCCGTCTCGCCGATCGACGGCGGCCTGATCGGCAGGGTGGCGAGCGCCTCGCCCGCCGATGTCGCCGCCGCCGTGGATCGCGCCCGCGCGGCCTTCCTCCAGTGGCGCCTGGTGCCGGCGCCGCGCCGGGGCGAGCTGGTCCGCCGCTTCGGCGAGGCGCTGCGCGCCGACAAGGAGACGCTCGGCCGCCTCGTCACGCTCGAATGCGGCAAGATCCTCCCCGAAGGCCTCGGCGAGGTCCAGGAGATGATCGACATCTGCGATTTCGCGGTCGGCCTCTCGCGCCAGCTCCACGGCCTCACCATCGCGACCGAGCGGCGCGACCATCGGATGATGGAGACCTGGCATCCGCTCGGGCCTGTGGGCGTGATCTCGGCGTTCAATTTCCCGGTCGCGGTCTGGGCGTGGAATGCCTGCCTGGCTTTGGTCTGCGGCGACAGCGTCGTGTGGAAGCCGTCGGAAAAGACGCCGCTTTGCGCCGCCGCCGTCGCCGCGATCTTCGCGCGGGTCGCGGGGGATTTCGAAGAGGCGCCGGCCGGCCTGCTCGAACTCGTCCAGGGCGGGCGCGAGACCGGCGAGGCCCTTGCGGACGATCCGCGCGTGCCGCTCGTTTCGGCGACCGGATCGACCCGGATGGGCCGCGCGCTCGGCCCCCGCGTCGCCGCCCGTTTCGGCCGGAGCCTGCTCGAGCTTGGCGGCAACAATGCGATGATCGTCGCGCCCTCGGCCGATCTCGCGCTTGCCGAACGGGCGATCGCCTTCGCGGCGGTCGGCACCGCCGGGCAGCGTTGCACCAGCCTCAGGCGGCTCATCGTCCATGAAGAGATTTACGAAGCCCTCATCGGCCGGCTGAAGACGATCTGGCCAAGTCTCCCCGTCGGCAATCCCCTCGATAGCGGTACGCTGGTCGGCCCGCTGATCGACGAAGCCGCCGTCGCGATGATGCAGGCCGCGCTCGCCGAAGCGCGGCGGCAGGGGGGTATCGTCCAGGGCGGCGCGCCGATCGAGGGCTGCTACGTCCGCCCGGCGCTCGCCGAAATGCCGGCGCAGACACAGGTGGTACGCGAAGAGACGTTCGCGCCGATCCTCTACATCCTTAAATATCGCACGCTCGACGAGGCGATCGCGCTCCAGAACGGCGTGCCGCAGGGCCTTTCCTCCGCGATCTTCACCACCGACCTGCGCGAGGCCGAAACCTTCCTGTCCGCGGCCGGCTCCGATTGCGGCATCGCCAACGTCAATCTCGGCCCCTCCGGCGCCGAGATCGGCGGCGCGTTCGGCGGCGAGAAGGAGACCGGGGGCGGCCGCGAAAGCGGGTCCGATTCGTGGCGCGCCTATATGCGCCGGGCGACCAACGTCGTGAATTACGGACGGAATCTCCCGCTTGCCCAAGGGGTTGATTTCGGCCTGCCCGAAAAGGGCTGACCCCGGTAAAACCCCAAGCGATTTGTTAACCGCTGCTGGGCTATTTTCCTGTCGCCTCGGGGGAGATAGACGTGGGTTATTCGCGCAGGGTCGGCCCACCGATCGTTTCGGCGGCGGTGGCGACGATCGTCCTGACCAATTTTGCGACGGTGAGCATCGTCAAGGAGAGCGCGAGCTCGCGCCTGGAGCTGTTCACGACGATCTGGCCGATCGCGCTCACGTCCGCCGTCGCCATCATCCTCGTCATGTCCTTCCTCTACCGCTCGCTCTCCGATCTCGTGCAGGAGCTCGAGGCGCGGCAGGCGGCGGTGCAGCATCAGGCGCTGCACGACCGGCTCACCGGGCTCGCCAACCGCGCTTTGCTCGAAGACCGGCTCGCCCAGGCGCTGACCCGCTATCGCCGCAGCGGCGAGCAGGTCGCGCTGCTGATGCTCGATCTCGATCGCTTCAAGCAGGTCAACGACACGCTCGGCCACAATGCCGGCGACCTGCTCGTCGCCGAGGTGGCGGAGCGGCTCCGCAGCCTCGCCCGCGAGACCGACACGGTCGCGCGCATCGGCGGCGACGAATTCGCGATCGTCCAGGTCGGCGCCAAGGGCGAGGCCGACGTGCGGCGCCTGTGCGAGCGGATCATCGCCATCATCCGCGAGCCGTTCATGATCGGCGAGCGCGAGGCGCGGGTCGGGGTCTCGATCGGCGCCGTCTTCGCGAGCCGCGAGGTGGCGGAAGCAGCCGAGCTGATGCGTAAGGCCGACATCACCATGTACCGCGCCAAGGCCGCCGGCCGCGACTGCTTCCGCATCTTCACGGAGGCGATGGACGCCGACGTCCAGCGCCGCGACCGGATCGAGAACGCGCTTCGCACCGAGCTGCGCGGCGCCGGCGATGCGCTGAAGCTCCATTATCAGCCGGTGATCGGCGCGCGCGGCGAAGTGACCGGGCTCGAAGGGCTGCTGCGCTGGACCCATCCGCTGCTCGGCCAGCTCATCCCGGCCGAGGTCATCCCGATCGCAGAGGAATGCGGCCTGATCGACGAGCTCGGCCTGCTGACCTTCCGCGATGCCTGCCGCATGGCGCGGCGCTGGCCGGCGCTTGCGATCGGCGTCAATCTCTCGCCGGTCCAGTTCCGCGATCCGGGCTTTCCGGCGGTGTTGCGCGGTATCGCCGCGGCCGAAGGGGTCGAGCCGCGCCAGATCGACCTCGAGATCACCGAGACCTTGTTCATCGAACATGGCGCCTTGTGCCTCCAGGCGATCGACGAATTGCGGCGCGACGGCTTCCGCATCGCGCTCGACGATTTCGGCACCGGCTATTCCTCGCTCTCGTGCCTGCGCCGCTTCCCGGTCGACCGGATCAAGCTCGACCGCTCGTTCATCGATGTCGCCGCGCGCGACCAGAGCGTCGCGATCATCCGCGCCGCCGTGACGCTCGGCCACGCCATGCAGGTCGATGTCATCGCCGAAGGGATTTCGTGCGCCGAAGAGGAGCGGATCGCGCTCGACGCCGGCTGCGACGCGCTCCAGGGCCACCTCTACGCGCCGGCGATGACGCCGGACCAGGTCGCCGCCTATCTCGCCGAGCGCACATCGGCCATTCCGGACGCCGCTTAAGCGAGGCGCCGCACCAGATCGCCGAGCGGCGAGACCAAAGGCGCGTGCCACGACGTCACCAGCGCCCACAGCACGATCCCGCCGATCAGCACGGTCCAGCCCGGCGCCGCCGCACGCCAGGGGAGGCGGCCGGCGATCAGCGCGCCGAACGGCACGACCGAGGTCTTCGCCGCCCAATCGCCCCAGGCGGGCCCGATCTGGCGCTGCTTGCGGAGATCCTGACCGATCGATCCGAACAAGGCGAGGACGAAGATGCCGCCGGCGACGATGAGGTTGCGCGGGCTTCCGGAGATCGAGGCGTGGACGAACGCCCACAGCATGAACGCATTGTTCATCGGGTGGCGCGTGATCGCGAACACGCCGCCGGGCTCGCCGATCGTCACCGGCGCCGCGCCTGGATTGGGGAAGGCCGGATTGCGCTGGAGCGACCCGGCGAAAAGGATGCAGGCGACCAGCATCAGCGTCGAGCCGGCGAGCCACCAGCCGGGCGGCGCGATCCACAGCGGATCGCGGTCGTCACCCGCGCGATAGGCGACGATCATCCATATCAGGGTCGCGAGCGACACCAGCGAATAGACGCCAAGGAAGCCGCGCTCGGTCAGCGCGCCGACGAGGCCCGCGCGGAGCGGATGCGACATCAGGAAATGGAGCCCGACGAAGGCGAGCGTCGCGATCGCGAGGCTCGCCAGCGGCGTCAGGCCCATCACCCTACTGCCTCGGATCGTAGGCGTGCGGCAGCGCGCCTTCCCGTGATTGGCGGTAACGGTCGCGAAGCTCGGTCTGGTGGTTGGTCAGCGATTGGCGCACGCCGTCGATCCAGACCGCATCGACCCCGGTCGACAGTTCGAGCGGATCGCCGTCCCAGACCACCACGTCGGCATGCCGGCCCGGCCGAAGCGTGCCGATCTCGTCGCCGAGGCCGACAATGTCGGCGGGCGTGCCGCTGATCGCCGCGAACGCCTGGTCCCAACTGAGGCCGGTGGCGCCGGGAACGCGGGTCAGGGCGACGAGATTGCCGGCATATTGGGTCGAGACCCGGATCTGGCGGGTGTCGTTGTCGTTGAGCATCCCGATCGCGACCTCGACGCCGGCCGCGCGCATGCGGCCGATATTCGATTGCGTCGCGGCGAGCTGCTCGAAGCTCGCGGGCAGATCGTTGAGCGCATTGGCCAGCACCGGCACGTGCGCCGCCGCGATCCGATCCGCCACCCGCCAGCCCTCCGCCGCCCCGACCAGGACGAGCTTGAGGCGCGGGAATTCCTGACGGAGCGCGAGAATCTGGAGAATGTCGCTCGCCCGCTCGACATGGACGAAGAGCTGCTGGGTGCCTTCGAGCACGGGCACGAGCGCCGCCGCGTCGAACCGGGTCAGCAGCACATCGTCCGATCGCGCCGCATTGCCCTGGATATAGGGATTGTCGGGCGATCCGTCGGGCCCGTTCGGCCGGCGCGCGGCGGCGGGGAGCCGGAGATCGCGCGCCTCGCGCAGCGCGTTGCGGAGCATCACATAAGCGGCGGCGCGGCTGCCGCCCGCATTCTCGGCGCCGTTCTCGCCCATCTCGATATATTGGAAGGCGCGGGCGCGGGTGATCGGCTGCATGTCACCGCCAAGGTCGATGATCGCGCCCTGGCCGGCGAAGATGCTGTGCCGGCCGGTGCCGGGCGAAACGATCGCGCGGGTGATGCCGGCGGCGCGGTTGACCGCGATCGCGGTGTACATCGGATTGATCGCCGGCGCGATGTCGAGCGCGGCGTTGAACGGCGAATCCGGCGCGCGCGAATCGTTGGTCTCGTCGACCGCGTCGACCTCGACGAGGCCGAGGCGCGAGAAGCCGGCGACCAGCCCCGGCGTCACCCATTTGCCATGGGCATCGACACTGGTGGCGCCGGCCGGGACCGGCACGTTGGCGCCGGCGGCGACGACCCGCCCGTCGCGGATCACGACGGTGCCGTTGTCGATCGGCGCGGAGCCGTCGCCGATCACGACCCTGCCGCCGGTGATGGCGACGGTCTCGGCGGCGGCGGGCATCGCGGCCAAGGCGGCGATGCCGGCGAGGAGCAGCGAAAGCGTCTTCATTTCGTGTCTCCCTCGCCGGGCTGGCCGAGCTCGAAATCGCTCACCGGGCGCATCCGGGGATTGTTCATGTCGTACATGAGCGCGCCGTCGATCCACACCTCTTGCGGACGGGTGTAGACGCTGAACGGATTGCCGTTCCACAGCACGACATCGGCGCGCTTGCCGGCGCGCAGGCTGCCGGTCTGGCTGTCGATGCCGAGCGCGTGCGCGGGATTGATCGCGAGCCAGCGCCAGGCGACCTCGTCGGGAATGTTGATCCCCATGCGCCGTCCGTCGGCCAGCGCCTCCGCCGCGGCCTGGTTCAGCCGCTGGATGCCGTTCGGATCGTCGGAATGGACGATCGCGCAGGCGCCGCCATTGTGGACCATCGGGATATTCTCGTTGATCGCGTCATAGGCCTCCATCTTGAAGCCCCACCAATCGGCCCACATCGCCGCGCAGGTATCGTTCTCGCGCAGCAGGTCGGTGATCTTGTAGGCTTCGATCGCGTGGTGGAAGCTGGCGATGTGGAATCCGAACTCGTGCGCCATATCGAGCATGTTGGCCATTTCGTCGGCGCGGTAGCAATGGACGTGGACGAGAACGCGCCCGGCCATCGCGTCGACCAATGTGTCCATCGCGAAGTCGCGCGGCGTGTTGGGATCGCGGGCGCGGCGCTCGCGATATTCGATCGCCCGCTGCCAGGTCTCGCGCGCCAGCGCGATATTGCCCATCCGGGTCGACGGCATCTGGTTGCGACGGCCGTAGACGCGCTTCGGATTCTCGCCGCAGGCCATCTTCAGCCCGCGCGGCGCATCGGGAAAGCGCATCGCCTGGACGGTGCGCGCCGGGACATTGCGGAGCGTCACGCCGCGGCCGCCGAACAGGTTCGCCGAGCCGGGCAGGATCTGGAGCGTGGTGATGCCGCCGTTGGCCAGAGCGCGGGAGAAACCCGGATCCTGCGGCCAGACGCTGTGCTCGGCCCAGACTTCGGGGCGGACCGGGCTCGTCGCCTCGTTGCCGTCGGCGAGCGCGCTGACCTCGGGGCTCGGATAGTCGCCGAGATGGGAGTGGACGTCGATCACGCCCGGGGTCACCCACAGGCCGCGCCCGTCGATCCGCGTCGCGCCCTCGGGAATCGGCGTATCGGGCCCGCCGACCGCCTGGATCTGACCGCCCGCCATGACGACGGTGCCGTTCTCGATCCTTGCGCCCTCGCCGTCATAGACGGTCGCGCCGGTGATCGCGGTCGGCGTCGAGGGATAGGGATGATAGGTCGACGGATAGGGATCGTCGGGCGGCACGTAACGCGGCGCGGAAGAATGCGGCGCCGCCGCCGACGCGCTCGGCGGCGGCGACTGGTTCGCGCAGGCGGCGAGGCCGACAGCCGTTGCGGCCGTGAGGACGATTCGAAGCTTATTGAACACCGTGCATCCACCTCTTGATGAGCGGGGAAAGGACAAGCAGGAACAGGCCGATACCGACAGCGATGAGGCCGATGTTCCAGAACACGCCGACATAAGTGTTGAGGCTGACCTGGAGGTTGGTGACCTGCCCGCCGACCGTCTCGACGCTGGCGATCTGGGCGATGATGCCGGCGAAGAACTGCGCGCAACTGATCGACAGGAACCACACGCCCATCATCAGGCCGACGATCCGCGCGATCGACAGCTTGGTGATCATCGAGAGACCGACTGGCGATATGCACAACTCGGCAAGGCTGTGTATCAGATAGAGGCCCGCAAGCCACCACAGCCCGACGCGGAAATCGGGACCCGCAAAGCTCGTTCCCCAAACAAGAAACAGGAAGCCAGCGCCGACGCCGATGAGCGCGATTGCGAACTTGACCGGGATGGAAGGCTCCATGTTGCGTTTCGCCAGCCAGGTCCACAGCAGCGACATGACCGGCGCGAACAGGACGATGCTGATCGGATTGAAATTCTGGGTCGCCGGCGCGGACATGGTGAACAGGCCGAAGACATCGCGATCAGTATTGCGATCAGCGAAAAGGGTCAGCGAGGTTCCCGCCTGTTCGAACAAGGTCCAGAAGACGACGTTAAAGGTGATGAGCACCATCGCGACGACCATCATCTGGAATTCCTGCCTGGTGCCCTTGAGCCACGACCATATCAGGATCGCCGGGACGCCGATAAGGAAGGACCCGAACAGCAATTTGCCCATAAGCGGCAAGGACTTGATATAGCCGATGAAGCCCGATCCCGGTTCCGGCGCCGGCGTGTTCATAAGGTTCGTGAACAGCAGGTAGAAAATCGGCACCGTGGCGATTGCGAGCACATATATCAGCAATGCCCGATCAGGTCCGCTGCGCTCGGGGGGCTCTCCTAATCCAGCGAGGCGACCACCGTCGAATTGGATCAGGAGCCATGAAATCAGCATGCCGACGCCCGCGCAGCCGAGCCCGATGGGCCAGCCGAACCGATCGGCGAGAAAGGGGCAGGTCCATTGGCCGAGGATCGAGCCGAGATTGATGCCCATGTAAAAGATAGTGAAACCGGTGTCGCGCCGCCGGTCGCCTTGTGCGTAAAGCGCGCCGACCATGGTCGAGATGTTCGGCTTGAAGAAACCGTTGCCGATCGAGATCAGCGACAGCGCAGTCAGCAGAATCATGAGCATCGTAGGATTGACGTCGCTATTCGATTCGAGGCCGTCCTTCGGAACTGTCCTCGCGACGTGACCGTCCGCGGCGAGCAACGAGACGCTGCCGTCCGCATTGCCTTGGATCTTCAACCGTTGGCCGTGGTCGATCAGATAGCGCGCTTCGTCTGGATTACTCGTCGGCGTATCGCTGAAATTATCGATCTGTATTTCGTATCGCTGCCCGTCGATCACTGCGTAGGGCGTCGAAGGCGATCCGCCGAAAGCGAGGGTGAAATAGCCGATCGCCATCACGATCGCGCCGAACTTCACCGATCGCTTGGAACCAAGATATTGATCGGCGAGAAAGCCGCCGATGAGCGGAGTCAGATAGACCAGCGCGGTATAGCCGCCATAGAGCCCAGCTGAGGCGCGGTCGCCGAGGATAAAATGCTTGGTGAGGTAGAGCGTCAGCAGCACCCGCATACCGTAATAGCCGAACCGCTCCCACATCTCCGTGGTGAATAGGCGGGCGAGCTGACGCGGATGGCCGAACCACGTCCTTTCACGGGCCGGATTGATATGACTGATGTCGGGCTCGCCCCGGGAGTCCGCGGTCGGCGTGTCTACCATGTCAAGCTGTCCCCCAATGTGTCGCCGTTTAGCCCGGCTTTGTATGGCGCGCAGACTAAAGGCAAAATTTCTCCTGTGAAGCCGGATTGTTACGCGGCGGCGCGGCTGTTAGCGCGATCCGCCATGTTCAATGACCTCTCCTCGCCGCTCGCTTATCTGGAAAGCCGTCGCTCGGCGCGGCCGCGCGATCTCGCCGCGCCGGGGCCGGATGCGGGCCAGCTCGCCCGCATCCTCGCCATCGCCGCGCGCTCGCCCGATCACGGCAAGCTCCATCCGTGGCGCTTCGTCCATGTCGCCGGGGAGCAGCGAGGGGCCTTCGCCGCCTTGCTCCAGCGCGCCTGGCGCGCCGCCAATCCCGATCCGAAGCGACTGGAGATCGAGGCGGTCGATCGTTTCGCGCAGCAGGCGCCGGAGCTCGTCGTCGCGCTGTCGAGCCCAACCCGCGATCACAAGATTCCGGTCTGGGAGCAGGAGCTTTCCTGCGGCGCGGCGTGCATGAACCTGCTCCATGCCGCGGCGGCGCTCGGCTTCGCTGGCGGCTGGGTGACGGGCTGGGCGGCCTATTCGCCGGAGGTGCTGGCGGCGTTCGGCCGGCCGGGCGAGCGGATCGCGGGTTTCCTCTTCCTCGGCACGCTCGCGATGCCGCTGGAGGAACGCCTGCGCCCCGCCTCGGAGGAGGTGGCGTCCGAATGGCGGCCCGCAAACCCTTGATTTCAACTTTCGCTTGACGCTGTAGCTGTATTATCCCACTATCACGGCCATGAACAATGATCGTCCCGTCTATCTGCGCCTGCGCGACACGATCGCCGCGATGATCCTGGAGGGGCGGGTGCGCGACGGCGATCCATTGCCGTCGGTCCGCAGCCTCGCCGCCGATTTCGGCGCCAACCCGCTGACCGTCGCCAAGGCCTATCAGACCTTCCAGGAGGAGGGGCTGGTGACGGTGAAGCGCGGCGTCGGCATGTTCGTCGCGTCCGGCGCGGCCGATCGTCTGCGGGCGAGCGAGCGGCAGGATTTCCTCGATCGCCGCTGGCCGGCCATCGTCAGCCATATGCGCCGGCTTGGGCTCGATCCCGCCGATCTGGTCGAGCGCGCGCTGGCCTGACCATATTTGCGACGAAGACGTCGCGCCATCGACGAAGACGACAAATCGCGCGACCGGGGTTGTTGCGCCGAAACGACCCCCTTCCCATATTCAGTGGGCTATGCGGATTGCTCCCCTTCGCGCCTTCATGCTTGCGTTCGTCGGCAGCCTCGTTCTGCTGTTCGCGGCCTATGATGTCGCGGCGCAACTGATGCAGGCGCCGGTCGAAGCGCCGCGCGGTCCTTTGCCGACACCGGTCGCGCCCGCTTGATTTTGCCGGCGGCGTGCCGCACCATCGCGATGGCAGCCGACGGAGGCGTCCGATGCGCTCTTTTCCCCTTTCAGTCCTCGCTTTGGCGGGCGGATATCTGGCGTTGTGCGCCAATGCGCCGGTCCATGGCGGGCCGGCGATCGTGCCCTATATGTGCGGCGACGGTCATGCCGCGAACGTGATCTACGAATCGGGCAATGATTATGTCCATGCCGCCGCCCGCGTGACCTATGACGGGCGCACGATCGAGATGAAGGCGGCGCCGACCCTCTACGGCGTGCGCTATCGCAGCGCCGCCGCCGCCGGCGCGACGCCGCTCGCCTGGTCGCTGCGCGGCGAGGAAGGCGTGCTCAGCGAGGCGCCGACCGACACCTCCTATATCGCCGCGGAGCATGAGTTGGCCCGCTGCGCGCGCGTCCGCGAGGGCGGGGCCGAGCAGGACAGCGAGGCGCATGGGGCGCACGAATAGTGTGACCCTTTTGCCGCAGTGATGCGGCGCTTCGGCGTCGGCGCGTTGACTCGTCGCTGCACTTTTGCGTTTGGCCCCTTATGTGCAGCCCCTTATGGGCAAAGGCCGATGGCCAATCGGCGCGGGCGGGGTTCAGACCGGATTTCATGACGAAGGGCAGATCGAGCCTGTGGATCGGCGGCATGGCGATGCTCCTTGCCGCATCGTCGGCCCAGGGCCAGACGCAAGGCGGCAACAACGCGACGCCGGTGGTCGGATCGCCGGCGCTCCAGAATTTCCAGCTACAGCCGCAACAGCAGCCGCAGCCGGAACGGGCGCAACCGCAGCCGCAGCCTCAATCTCAGCAGCAGCCTCAACAGCAGCGACCCGCACCGGCGCAGGTGCCGCCGCCGCCGGTTCAGGTCGCGCCGCCGTCGCCGGCCAACGCGCCGCCGCGCGTCGTTCCGGCTCCCGTCCCGACCCAGCGCCAGGCGGCGCCGCCAGCGACGACCAATCGACCAACGCCGGCGCAGCGTCAGCCGCAGGTCGCGACGCCGACCCGGCAGCCACCGCCTGGGCCGAGCCAGAGTCTCACGGTGCCTCCGGCTGTTGTTCCGTCCGCGGGGCAAGGCGCGCAGGCCGCGCCGACCGTCGCCGCGCCGCCGCCGGTCAGCGAACCGGCGCCGATCTCGATCCCCGGCGAGCAGCCGCCGGCGGCGGATGCCGGTCCCGGCACGCCCGTCTGGATCGCCACCCTGGGCGCGGCATTGCTCGCGCTGCTCGGCCTCTTCTGGCTATGGCGCCGCCGTGCGCGCCGGGCCGGGGAAGAGGCCGAGGCGCCGCCGGCAATGGCATCCGAACGGCCCGTCCCGGCGCCGCGCCAGGCGACGCCGTCCGCTGTCGCTCCGCCCGCGCCGGCGAGCGCGGATCGGGCCTGGCTGGAGATTGAGCTGCGCGCCGAACGCGCGACCTTCAACACCACCGAGGCGCTGGTCCAGTTCGAGCTCGATCTCGCCAATGCCGGCGCGAGCGCGGCGCGCAACGTGCGGATCGACGTGAAGCTGTTCAACGCCGGCGCCGAGCAGGACAAGGAGATCGGCGCCTTCTTCCGCACCGCCGGCCGCGAGAGCGCGCGCGTCACCCTGCCGGGGATCGAGGCCGGCGTGAACGGCACGATCCGCGGCGAGGTCACCATCTCGCGCGACGAGATGAAGGCGCTCCGGCTCGACGAACGGCTGCTCTATATCCCGGTGATCGCGGTCAACGTGCTTTACGATCATGGCGACGGCCGCACCGGCCAGACCTCCAAATCCTATGTCGTCGGCCGCGAGCTCCAGCAGCCGAGCGAGAAGATGGGCGCGTTCCGCGTCGATCAGGGCCCGCGCGTCTGGCGCACGATCGGCCAGCGTCAGCACAAATTGGCGCGCCGGATCTAGATCGTACCGACATTCAAAATCACCCCACCCTGACAGGGAGGGGTAGGGGTGGGTTTAGAGCGATTTCTAGTCAGATGGAATCATCTGGCGACTCGGAAATCGCGCAAAAACAACGACATAGAGCGGCCGATCCGATGCAATCGGATCGCAAGCCGCTCTAGCGCCGGGCGAGGCTCGATGCCTCGACCGGTGCTGTTGCTGAGTCAGGGACGAGTCTTTTGGGCGCGCGGACGCGCGCACCCACCCCCCACCCCTCCCTGCACGCAGGGAGGGGAGATGTTTCTGTCAGATACCGATACGACCCCTCCTCTCGGGGAGGACTCCTCAAGCCCCAAACGCCTCTTCGTCCACGCTGTAGAGCAAATGCGCGCCGCCGGTGACGTGCGCCTTGAGGCCCAATGCCTCGGGCACGATCCGGTCGAGATAGTAGCGGGCGGCGGCGCGCTTCATCGCGAGGAATGCGGGATCGCCACCGGCGGTTTCGGTGGCGCGGGCCTGGCGGCACATCAGCCAGCCGGCCGCCGCCACCGACACCATCGTCAGGAACGGATAGCTTGCTGCAAGGGCATCGTCGCCGCTCGCGCCGGCAAGGCCCTCGCCCAGCGACAGGACGTCGTCGGCAAGGTCTTTCAAATTCCCCTCGCCGCATTCCTGCGCCTCGGCCCGGATGTCGGCGAAGAGGCCCGCGAACACGCCGCCGCCGTCGAGCCCGAGCTTGCGCCCGACCAGGTCGGCAGCCTGGATGCCGTTCGTGCCCTCGTAGATCGGCGAGATGCGGGCGTCGCGATAATGCTGGGCGGCGCCGGTCTCCTCGATATAGCCCATGCCGCCATGGACCTGGAGCGCGAGGCTGGTCACCTCGACGCCGACATCGGTGCCATAGGCCTTGACCAGCGGCGTCAGGAGGTCGGCCCGCGCCCGCGCGGCGGCATCGCCCAGGCTCGCCCGGTCGGTCTGCCCGGCGCAATAATAAGTCAGCGCCCGCGCCGCCTGGGTCAGCGCCTTCATCCGCATCAGCATCCGCCGCACGTCCGGATGCTCGATGATCCGCGCCGGCTGGCCCGCGCGGCTGCCCTGGACGCGCTCGCGGGCATAGGCCACCGCCTGCTGCATCGCCCGCTCGGCGATCGAGACGCCCTGCAGGCCCACGTTGAGGCGGGCATTGTTCATCATCGTGAACATCGCGCGCATGCCCTGATTCTCGCCGCCGATCAGCCAGCCGGTCGCGCCGCCAGCATCGCCATAGGACATGACGCAGGTCGGCGAGGCGTGGATGCCGAGCTTGTGCTCGATCGAGACGCAGCGAAGATCGTTGGCGTTGCCGTCGGGCAGGATCTTGGGCACGATGAACAGCGAGATGCCCCTGGTCCCCGCCGGCGCATCGGGCAGGCGGGCGAGGACGAGGTGGACGATATTGTCGGCAAGATCGTGCTCGCCGAAGGTGATGAAGATCTTCTGGCCTTTGATCCGGTAGCTGCCGTCCGGCGCCGGATCGGCGCGCGTCTTGAGCGCGCCGACATCGGAGCCCGCCTGCGGCTCGGTGAGGTTCATCGTGCCGGTCCATTCGCCGGTGACGAGCTTCGGCAGCCACATGTCCTGCTGCTCGGGCGTGCCGTGATGCTTCAGTGCCTCGACCGCGGCCGGGGTCAGCATCATGCACAGCGAAAAGCCCATATTGGCCGAGCCCAGATCCTCCATCACGACGCTGGCGAGGCTGAGCGGCAGGCCCTGGCCGCCGAACGCGGCGGGACCGGCGAGCGTGCCCCAGCCGCCCTCGACATAGGCGCGATAGGCTTCGCGGAAGCCCGCCGGCAGCGTCACCTTGCCGTCCGCCCATGTCGCGCCGACCTCGTCGCCGACGCGATTGAGCGGTGCGAACTCACCCGCCGCGAACGCCCCGGCGCCCTCGACGATCGCATCGACGGTGTCCGGCGTCGCCTCCGCGAAGGCATCCGCACTGGCGAGTTCGTCCATGCCGACGATGTGCCTCAAGAGGAACTTCTGCTCCTCGGCCGGCGGCGTGTAGGTCATGGCGGCTCCCCCGAATGTTGCGCTGTTCTTGTCGTGGCTATAGCGCGGCCAGATGAGCGCGCGAAAGACGCCGATCAGCCCTTTCAACGGCGACGCCCTCGCCGAGGCGGCGCGGCGCATCCTGCGCGGTGAGCTGGTCGCGGTGCCGACCGAGACAGTCTATGGACTCGCCGCCGACGCCACCAACCCGGAGGCGGTGGCGCGCATCTATGCGGCGAAGGGGCGGCCTTCGTTCAACCCGCTGATCGTCCATGTTCGCTCGCTCGTCCAAGCGGAGTGGATCGCCTATTTCAATAGCGACGCGCTCGCGCTGGCCCGCGCCTTCTGGCCCGGCCCGCTGACATTGGTGCTGCCCCGCCGCGCGACCAGCGGCCTCGCGCCAGCGGTCAGCGCCGGGCTGCCGACGGTCGCGCTCAGGATGCCCAAGCATCATATCGTCCAGGCATTGCTGACGCTCGCCGAACGCCCGCTCGCCGCGCCTTCGGCGAACCGGAGCGGCAGCATCAGCCCGACGACCGCGACGCATGTCGCCGAGAGTCTCGGCGAAGATGCGCCGATGATCCTCGACGGCGGGCCGACCGAGCGGGGAGTCGAATCGACCATCGTTGCGGTCGGGCCGCAAGGCGCGCGGTTGCTGCGGCCCGGACCCATCTCTGTCGAACAGTTGCGCGACGCCGGCATGAGCCTCGCGCTCTCCGGCGGGAGCGGCATCGAGGCGCCGGGGATGATGGCGAGCCATTATGCGCCATCGAAGCTGGTGCGGCTGGATGCGATCGAAGCAGCGACCGACGAATGGCTGATCGGCTTCGGGCCGGTCGAAGGCGACGAATCCCTCAGCGCCAAGGGCGACCTCGCCGAGGCCGCCGCGAACTTCTTCGCCGCACTCCATCGCGCCGAGGCCGCGCCGCCGGCGCGTATCGCGGTCGCGCCGATTCCCGACACCGGCCTGGGGGCCGCAATCAATGACCGACTGCGCCGTGCCGCGGCGCCACGACCGGAGACGACATGAACAGCAACGACAATCTGACCGCCGATCGCCCTACCTTCGTGACCCATCTCGAATGCTCGATGACCGGTACGCGCTATGAGGCGGACCGGCTCTACAACCTGTCCGAGGCGGGCTGGCCGCTGCTGGTCCGCTACGATCTCGATGCGGTTCGCGGCGCGCTGACGAAGGAGGCGCTGGCCGCGCGGCCGATGGACCTGTGGCGCTGGCGCGAGTTGCTGCCGGTGCGCCGCACCGAAAACGTCGTCAGCCTCGGCGAGGCCGCGACGCCGATCGTTTCGCTGTCCGCCACCGGGGCGCGCATCGGTCTCGCCGATCTCTCCGCGAAGGACGAGGGGCGCCTGCCGACCGGATCGTTCAAGGCGCGCGGACTCGTCATGGCGGTGTCGATGGCGAAGGCGCTCGGCGTCACCAGGATCGCGATGCCCACCAACGGCAATGCCGGCGCCGCGCTCGCCGCTTATGCGAGCCGCGCCGGGATCGAGACGGTCGTGCTCTGCCCGTCCGACACGCCGGAGGTGAACGTGCGCGAGATCGCCGCGCAGGGCGCGCGCGTCTATCGGGTGAACGGCCTCATCGACCAGTGCGGGGCGATCGTCGCCGAGGGCGCGAAGAAAGGCGAATGGTTCGATCTGTCGACGCTGAAGGAGCCCTATCGGATCGAGGGCAAGAAGACGATGGGGCTTGAGCTGGTCGAGCAGCTCGGCTGGAACGTGCCCGATGTCATCTTCTACCCGACCGGCGGCGGCACCGGCCTCATCGGCATGTGGAAGGCGTTCGACGAATTGGCGGCATTGGGGTTCATCGGATCGAAGCGCCCGCGCATGGTCGCGGTCCAGGCCGAAGGCTGCGCGCCGATCGTCAAGGCGTTCGAGGCGGGCGAGGAACATGCGCCGCGCTGGGAGGATGCACACACGATCGCGTCGGGCATCCGCGTCCCCAAGGCGATCGGCGATTTCCTGATTCTGCGCGCGGTGCGCGACAGCGGCGGCTTCGCCATCTCGGTCTCCGACCAGGCGATCGAATTGATGCGGGACGAGGCGGCCCAGCGGGACGGCCTGCTGCTCTGCCCGGAGGGCGCGGCGACATTGGCCGCGGCGGCCAAGGCGCGCAAGGAAGGGCGGATCGGTGCGAGCGACAAGGTGGTGCTGTTCAACTGCGCGACCGGCCTCAAATATCCGCTGCCCGATCATTCGCACATGCTCGACCGCAACGGTCCGATCGACCACGCGGCGCTTTGAAGCTGGATCCATCCTCCCCTTAGAGGGGAGGGGGACCGTTCGCCGCAGGCGAATGGTGGAGGGGTGTCAGCGGTCGAGAATGAGTCTTGGACGCTGACACCCCTCCGTCAGCCCTGCGGGCCGCCACCTCCCCTCGAAGGGGAGGATTTGAATTGGGCGCATGTTTCGCGCGAAAACTTTACTCGCCCGTCATGATTCTTATCCTCTGCCCCGGCCGCCTGTGAGTCGCGGCCTGAAGCAGGGGAGGACAACCATGACGAATACGCAGCGTGGACTTGCCGAATTCTTCGGCACCTTCTGGCTGGTCTTCGGGGGCTGCGGCAGCGCGGTGTTCGCCGCCGGCGTGCCGGACCTCGGCATCGGCTTCGCCGGCGTCGCGCTCGCCTTCGGCCTCACGCTGCTCACCATGGCCTATACGATCGGCCATATTTCGGGCTGCCATCTCAATCCGGCCGTGACGATCGGCCTTTGGGCCGGTGGCCGCTTCCCGGCCAGGGACATCCCGCTCTACATCGTCGCGCAGCTCATCGGCGGGATCGTCGCCGCCGCCGTGCTTTACGAGATCGCGAGCGGCAATCCCGATTGGTCGCTCGCCGCCAACGGGCTCGCCCAGAACGGTTTTGGCGAACATTCGCCGGGCGGTTATTCGATGGTCTCGGGTCTCATCATCGAAATCGTGCTGACCTTCTTCTTCCTGATGGTGATCATGGGGGCGACCGACACGCGCGCGCCGGCCGGCTTCGCGCCGATCGCGATCGGCCTGTGCCTCACCCTGATCCACCTCATTTCGATCCCGATCACCAACACCTCGGTCAATCCGGCGCGCTCGACCGGTCCGGCGATCATCGCCGGCGGCTGGGCGCTGCAGCAGCTCTGGCTGTTCTGGGTCGCGCCGATCGCAGGCGCGATCATCGGCGGGATCGTCTATCGCGCGATCGGCGCCGATGCGAAGGCCAGGCCCCCGATCGAAGGCGAGGCGCTTTAGGCTCGAAAATCCTCCCCTTTGAGGGGAGGGGGACCGTTCGCCGCAGGCGAATGGTGGAGGGGTGTCAGCGTCTGAGAATATATCTCGACCGCTGACACCCCTCCGTCAGCCCTTCGGGCTGCCACCTCCCCTCGAAGGGGAGGATCAGCCAAGATCGTCAGGCCGCCGTCTCGCTCTTCACCCGCGCGGCGAAGCTCTTCCTGAGCTTCTGGAGCTTGGGCGGGATGACCGCGAGGCAATAGGGGCTGCTCTGCCCTTCGCCTTCCCAATATTCCTGGTGATAATACTCCGCCGGCCACCATGTACCCCGCGGCTCGATCGTCGTCACGATCGGGCCGGGCCAGTTCGCCTGGTTGCGTGCGATCGCCCGCTTCGCCGCCTCTTCCTGTTCGGGCGAGCCCGGGAAGATGGCGGAGCGATATTGGGTGCCGACGTCATTGCCCTGTCGGTTGAGCTGGGTCGGATCGTGGGTGGCGAAGAAGATGTCGAGCAGATCGTCATAGGAAAGCTGATCGGGATCGAAGGTGATCCGGATCGCCTCGGCATGGCCGGTGTCGCCGCCGCAGACCTGGCGGTAGGTCGGATCGTCGGCGTGGCCGCCGGTATAGCCGCTCTCGACCTTCGAGACGCCGATCACGTCGTTGAACACCGCTTCGGTGCACCAGAAGCACCCGCCCGCGAGGGTCGCCTGCTGTTCCGCCATATCTCGTCTCCAGCTTGAAGGGCCGTTTCATCCCCGATGGGCGTCGGCCGTGCCGTCAGGCGGGTTGCCTGGCGGCCCCTTCGGAGGTGGCGACGGGCGCCGCCGGCTTCAAGCCCGACTCCATAGCGAGCGTCAGCGCCTCGGCGAGATTGCCGACGCCGAGCCGGTCCATCATGTTGCCGCGGTGCATCTCGACCGTGCGTAGCGAGATGCCGAGCCGCCCGGCGAGCTGTTTGTTCGCTTCGCCGGCGAGCAATCCTTCGAGAACCTCGGTCTCGCGCGCGGTGAGCTGATCGACCCGCTCCTTCGCGGCGCGCCGCCTTTGCCCCGCCGCGAGCCGTTCGCCCAGCAGCCTGAAGCCGGTCTCGAGGCAGGTGCTGAGTGCCTCTTCGGCGAACGGCTTCTGGATGAAATCGATCGCACCCTGCTTCATCGCGCGCACGGCGATCGAAATCTCGCCATGGCCGGTCATCACGATCACCGGCCAGTCGACACCGCGCTTGGCGAGCGCCTCCATCACGCCGAAACCGTCCATCACCGGCATCCTGAGGTCGAGCAGGATGCAGCCGGGCTGAAGATCGTCGAGCGCGTCGAGAAAGTCCTGGCCCGAGCCGAACGGACGCGACGGCGTGTCCGACGCGCTCAGCATATAGCTCAGCGATCGGCGGACGTCGCGATTGTCGTCGACGACGTAGACGTTGCGCGGTTCGGTCCGTTTTTCCACGAAATTGCTCACCCTCGATGCGGCAAAATGGGCGCAGGCGCCGCAAATCGCAACAGCATTTGCAGGCTTCTCGACGCGAGTCGAAGGCATCATGCCGCGCCCGCCGGCTTCGGCGCGGTTCCGGCACGGTTCGTCGCCGCGGCGAAAAGCTTGTTTACCAATCGGCGCGAAGGTTGCGGCGAACGGCGCTTGCGTCGCGGCGAAGCGACCGCGCCCCCCGGCTCTCCGGATTGAGGGGAAAAGGGGAAGCACCTAGGTTCCGGTCATGCCGGGGAGGAATGAACCCATGTTGTCGCGAAGGCAGATCGTCGAGGCGGGCTGCGCCACCGGCGTGCTCGCAATGGCCGCCGGATCGCCGCTGATCGCGGCGGTCGTGGATCCATCGACGCTGCGCCGCCGGCCGGACGCGCAACCATCCTCACCTTATGACGCGGCGCCCGTGGCCGGGCAGGTTGCCGCCCGCCCGCGCGTGCTGGTCGATCCGACGGTCGATGCCGCGCTGGTAACGCGCGCGCGCGCCGCCTTTGACCGGCATCGCGGCCGGATCGCGCGGCCCGAGACGGTCGCCATTATCGATTTCGCCAAATCGTCGAGCGAGCCGCGCTTCTATCTGCTCGACACGAACAGCGGCCGCGTGACGCGGCATCTCGTCGCCCATGGCCGCGGGTCCGATCCCGCCCATACCGGCTTCCTGCAGCGTTTCTCGAACGCGATCGGTTCGGAGGCGAGCTCCAGCGGCGGCTATGTGGTCAGCACTTATTATCAAGGCAAATATGGCCGCTCGATGCGGGTTTGCGGTCTCGATCCGTCGAACAGCAATGCCGAGGCGCGCTCGATCGTCGTCCACACCGCCTGGTATGCCGAGCCCGACGTGATCCTCCAGATGGGCCGGCTCGGCCGCAGCGAGGGTTGCTTCGCATTGCCCCATCAGAGCCTCCAGGAGGCGCTCGCCCGCCTCGGACCCGGCCATTTCCTCTACGCCGACCGTATCGCCTGACGCTTAGGGTCCAGACCCTAATCGGCCGGCGGCGCGCCTTCGGCCGGGATCTGGAGATCGGCGACCATCCGCCAGCCCAGCGTCCGCTTTTGCCAGATTCGCGCATAATGGCCCCAGCGTGGGGTTTCGCCGTCGCGCCAGCGCGCTTCGCCCCAGGTGAAGGCGAGATCGCCATCGCGGCTGGCGACGCCGCCCTGCCGACGCAAACTGACCTGCGCCGGCCAGCGCGCCAGTTCCGCGTCCTGATCGGCCTGGCGGGGCAGCGTCGCCGTGGTCGAACCGGCGACCAGCGCATCGCGGGCCAGCCAGGCGCGATGGGCGGCTGGCGCGTTCCCGGCGGCCGCTTCGGCGAGCTGGTTCTCGATCCGGCTCACTTCCGCCAGCGCCAGCTCCGGCGATCCCGCGCCATCGGCGGCCGGCGCGAGGCGGACGACGGGATCATAGGGATCGCCCGGCAGCGCGGCGGCGAGATCGATGCCGCCGTCATAGATCCAGCGCCAGCGCCCGTCTTCCTGCCGCAGCCACACGGTGAAATAGCGGGTCGGCGTGTTGACGCCGCCGGTGGTGAAGCCGAGGTCGCCCGAATTGGCGACGCCGGCGAGCAGCGGCCACCACTGGAGCGGCTCGCCTGGTGGAACCGCGTCGGGCATCGCCTGGAGTCGCGGGCGGATCGGGGTCGGGCCGGGATCGAAGGTGAAAGCCTGATCGGCCGCATAAGCGAGGAAGCCGCGCTTGATGCCGTTGGTGGCGGTGAAACCGGCGAACGCCCGCTCGGCCGCGATCAGGCTATCGAGCGCGTCCCCTTCCGGGGCGGGAGCGGTGGCGCTGGCCGGCACCGCTCCCGCCAGCACAAGACCCATGAGACCGCGGACAATCCAGCGCATCGGCAAGCTCCTTCACGCGCGGATTGGCATGGCGGTGGCGGGGCGGGCCCGATTTTCGGCGAACGATCCCGCCGGTTCGACCGCCGCGCCGTGACGGATCAGTCGCGGCTCGCCTGCTGGGTGTTCGCGCTGGTCCGGTTGAGCGCCTGGCGCACCGGCGCGTCACGGTCGTAAATGTCCGGATAGGTCACGATATTGCCGTCGGTCGTCGCCGCCGCGGTGAAATAGGCGATATAGACCGGCACCGGCTGGGCGAGCGGGATCGACCGGGTCTGGCCACGCGCGATCGCGGCGTCGATCGCGGCGCGATCCCACTGGCTGCCGCCCGGCGCGAGCAGGTCCGCGGCCAGATCGCGGACATATTGGGTGCGGATGCAGCCATGGCTGAATGCGCGCACCGGCCGGTCGAACAAAGCCTGGGCGGGCGTATCGTGGAGGTAGATCGCATATTGGTTGGGCATTTCGATCTTGAGCCGGCCGAGCGCGTTGCGCGGCCCCGGCGGCTGGCGCAGCAGGCGGGTGCCGTTGACCTCGCGCACCTGATAGCCGGCGGTGCTGCTCATGTGCGACGAGATGCTCTGCGGCACGTTCCACCACGGATTGACCGTGATCGCGGTGATCGTCGCGGTGAGCTGCGGCGTCGGCGTCCGCCGGGCGCCGGTCACGCCGCGATGGCGGGTGACGACCCGCCCGTCCTGCACCAGCGCCACGGTGAAGGCCGGCACGTTGACGATGACGTGCCGCTCGCCAAGGTCGCGCGGCATCCAGCGCCAGCGTTCCATATTGGCGCGGATGATGTCGCGGCGGGCGCGATCGTCGGGCGCGGTGTTGGCGAGCGCGGCCTTCAGCCCGATATATTGCGGGTGGGTCGGCAGCAGCGCGTTCAGCGTATCGGCGACGTCGCCCTGGCTCGCGCGCAGCAGCATCGCCTGCTGCCGCGCCGGATCGATCACGTTCAGCGGCATGTGCCAGTCGACCCGCGAATCGCCGCGGACATAGCCGCCGGAAAGATCGCCGACGAGGCGCGTGAAGATCGGCGTGGCGACCGCGCCGAGCGCGACATCGTCGCCGCTGTCGATCGCGGCGCGCAGCCGATCGGGCGCGTAGATGGCGGGATCGAGCCCCTCCTGGCCGATCGCCTGGATATATTGATAGAGCGCCTCGGCCGCGCGGCGCTGCCAGACGATCTGGACCGGCGCGGGCGGGGCCAGCGTCGGCACCGGTTGGACGGCGTTCTGCACCGCATCCTGGGCGAAAGCGGCGGTCTGGATAGCGCCGGGCATGGTCGGCGAGGCGAGGGCGATCGCGAAAAGCGACAGGCGAGCGGTTCTCATCATGCCTGCCTTTTACCGAACGGCGCGTCGCTTCGCTAGAGCGGTTCGCCGAGAGATGAAGGTCCGTTTCGAAAATCCTCCCCTTCGAGGGGAGGGGGACCGTTCGCCGAAGGCGAATGGTGGAGGGGTGTCAGCGTCTGTGAACGAATCTCGACCGCTGACACCCCTCCGTCGCGCTTCGCGCGCCACCTTCCCTCGAAGGGGAGGATCTAATGTCCTTGCCCGATATCCGGCGACGGCGCCGGATTGTGGTGCAGCCACCCGAAATAACCGCACAAGAGCCAGAACAGACCGTTCAGCCAGATGTCGTTGCCGTAAAGCGGCATCAATCCGAACATCGTGTCGAGATGCGGCACGACCCCGCACAGCATCAGCGCGAAGAAGGAGATACCGGCGCGCCGGCACCAGCTCACCGCGCCGGCGAGGCTGCGGCTGCCCATGATCCCGGCCGCGCCGATCGCCGCATAGACGATGTTGTGGAGCGCGGTGGCGCCGAACCAGCCGAACAGCAGCGGCGTGCCCTTGTCGAGCGAGAGGCCGTGGACGCCGCTCGCCGGGTGGACCAGCGGCGGCACGAAGCCGGCAACGCCGATCAGCACCAACAGGAGGCCGAACGCCAGCGCGAAGCGGCGGCTCGTCACGCGCCCGCCTCTGTCTCTTCGCCGAAGTCGGAGCGCCGGGCCACCGTCGCGGTCACCGCCACGTCCATGCTGACATTGCCGAGCGTTCGCATGAGATCGGGCAGCGTCTCGACCGCGATCAAGAGGCCCAATGGCTCGATCGGCACGCCCATGGCGAGACAGATCGGCGCGATCGAGGTGATGAAGCTCGCCTGGCCCGGTATGCCGACCGCGCCCATCGTCGTCACCGCGCCGGCCGCGACCCCGGCGGCAAGGCGGGTCGGGGTGAGCTCGATCCCGAACCAATAAGCGACATAGATGGCGACGGCGAGGTTCATCACCGGCCCGGTCGCGCGGAACACCGCCACCGCCATCGGCAGCACGATGCCCGAGGCGGCGGCCGGAACGCCGAGTTTCTCCGTCCCCTTCAGCATCGCCGGCAGGGTGGCGAGCGAGGATTGGGTGCTGAGCGCGACCGCCTGGCTCGGCAGCAGCGCGCGGGTGAACCGGCCGAGCGGAATGCGCGCGCCGAACAAGGCGAGCGGCCAGGCGGCGAGCCAGACCACCGTGCCGGTCGCGGTCACGATGAGGACGTAGTGGAGCAAGGCGCCGAAGGCGGCGCTCCCGGCGCGCACCCCGACGACATAAGCCAGCGCGAAGACGCCGATCGGGCCGATCCACAGCACCCAGTTGATGACGATCAGCATCGCATCCTCGATCGCCTTGAAGAAATCGACGATCGTCCGGCGCTGCCCGTCCGGCAACCGGATCACCGCGAAGGCGAAGACGAGGACGAAGACGATCAGCGGCAGGATCGCGTCGCTCGCCGCCGCGGTCACCGGGTTGGTCGGCACGATCCCGCGCACGAAATCGCCGAAGCCCGGCACCTGGCCGACCGCCGCGGTGGTGGTCAGCGCCTGGCGGAGCGCGGCGGCGGCGGCGGCCGGGAGCGGGAAGAGATCGAGCAGCAGCGGCGTCAGCAAGGCGGCGACCAGCGCCGAGGCCCAGAGCAATATGACGAAGAAGATCAGCGCGCGGCCCGCCAGTCGTCCCGCCTTCGCCGCCTCGGCCGATGCGGCGATGCCGGTGATGAGCAGCGCCACGACCAGCGGCACGATCGTCATCTGGAGCGCATTCAGCCACAGCGCCCCGATCGGCTCGGCGACCGAGACCGCGCCCGGCGCCCAGCCCGGCCCGAAGCGCGCGCTGGCGATGCCGAGCACGAGGCCGGCGACGAGGGCGATGAGGATGCGGCCGGCCTGCGACATGCACCTTGCTTAGCGGGGCTCCTCCGAACGGGAAAGCCACCCTCTCTCGTCATCCCGGCGAAAGCTGGGATCTCCCTTTTCTTCTTAGCGCCTTCGCGCCTTCGCGTGAGAAAACAGAATTGGTTCACGCGAAGGCGCGAAGAGGAAAAGGGAATGGGGTTCCAGCTTTCGCTGGAATGACGGAAAGCATCGGAAGGGCGAGAAAGACGGTCAGCCGCACACTCGCCCTTAATCATCCATCGCGCTATGGGGCGGGCATGACCCGCAAATTCTTCGGCACGGACGGGATTCGCGGCCGCACCAATCAGATGCCGATGACCGCCGAGATGGCGTTGAAGATCGGCCAGGCGGCCGGCGCGCATTTCCTGCGCGGCTCGCATCGCCACCGCGTCGTCATCGGCAAGGACACGCGCCTCAGCGGCTATATGATGGAGACCGCGCTCGTCGCGGGCTTCACCAGCGTCGGCATGGACGTGGTGATGGTGGGGCCGGTGCCGACGCCGGCGGTGGCCTTGCTCACCCATTCGATGCGCGCCGACATCGGCGTGATGATCTCGGCCAGCCACAACAAGTTCGCCGACAACGGCATCAAATTGTTCGGCCCCGACGGCTACAAGCTCTCCGACGACGACGAGGCGGCGATCGAGGCGTTGCTCGAAAAGCCGCCTTTGCTCGTCCCGCCCGAGGCGATCGGCCGGGCGAAAAGGATCGAGGATGCGCGCGGCCGCTACATCCATGCCGCCAAGGCGACCTTTCCGGCCGACATGCGGCTCGACGGATTGAAGGTCGTGGTCGATTGCGCGAACGGCGCCGCCTATCAGGTCGCGCCCTCCGCGCTGTGGGAACTGGGCGCGGAGGTGGTCGCGATCGGGGTCGAGCCCAACGGCCTCAACATCAACGACGAATGCGGATCGACCGACACCGCCTTGCTGCGGCGCACCGTGGTCGAAACCGGCGCCGACATCGGCATCGCGCTCGACGGCGACGCCGACCGGTTGATCGTGGTCGACGAGACCGGCACGATCATCGACGGCGACCAGCTGATGGCGCTGATCGCCACCGCCTGGCACCGGCGCGGGGTACTCAAGGGCGGCGGGCTGGTCGCGACGGTCATGTCGAACCTCGGCCTCGAACGCTATCTGGACGGGCAGGGGATCGCCCTCGTCCGCGCGCCCGTGGGCGACCGCTATGTGCTCGAGAAGATGCGCGCCGGCGGCTACAATGTCGGCGGCGAGCAATCCGGCCACATCATCCTTTCGGATTACGGCACGACCGGCGACGGCCTCGTCGCCGCGCTCCAGGTGCTGGCCGAGCTCATTCAGGCGGAACGCCCGGCGAGCGAGGTTCTGAACCTCTTCACGCCGCTGCCGCAACTCCTCAAGAACGTCCGCTTCGACGGCGGCGCGCCGCTGGAGGCCGAGGCCGTCAAGACGGCGATCAGCGCCGCCGAGGCGCGGCTCGACGGGCATGGGCGTCTCCTCATCCGCAAATCGGGGACCGAGCCGTTGATCCGGGTGATGGCGGAAGGCGACGACGAGACGCTGGTCGCCGAAGTCGTGGCGTCGATCTGCGACGCGGTGCGGGCGGCCTGATGCGCGGCGCGTGCCGGGCATGAGCCGCTTCCGGTCCCTGCGCGACATGGTCCGGCGCGGCCCCGTCGCGCCGCCGGCGCCGGCGGGCGGCGCCGCCGCCGATCCGGCGCCGCCGGCGACGCCCCGCATCCTCGTCATCGCCGGCTCCGATTCGGGCGGCGGCGCCGGCATCCAGGCCGACATCAAGACGGTGACGATGCTCGGCGGCCACGCGATGACCGCGATCACCGCGATCACCGCGCAGAACACGATCGGCGTGCAGCAGGTCGCGACCGTTCCCACCGACCTGGTCGTCGCGCAGATCGATTCGATCGTCGGCGATCTCGGCGTCGATGCGGTGAAGATCGGCATGATCGGATCGGCCGAGATCGCCAATGCGGTCGCCGATTATCTGCCGAAGGATCGATCGGTGCCGATCGTGTTCGATCCGGTGATGGTCGCGACCAGCGGCGGCATCCTCGCCGACGCCGCGACGATCGACGCCTTCCGCCGCCTGATGGACATCGCGACGATCGTCACGCCGAACCTGCCGGAATTGCAGCGGCTCGCCGCCGGCGACGATCCGGTCGCCTCGGCATTGCGCCTCGTTTCGGACCATCGCTGCGCGGTGCTGATCAAGGGCGGCCATGACAGCGGCGAGGCGCTGGTCGATGCGCTGATCGAGGAAGACAATATGACGAGCTGGCAGGACCGGCGGATCGCGACCGGCGACACGCACGGCACCGGCTGCACGCTCGCCAGCGCGATCGCCCTGTTCCTCGCACGGGGCCTGGCGCTTCCCGAGTCGGTCGATCGTTCGCGCCGCTTCGTGCGCCTTTCGCTCCTCGATGCGCCCGGCCTCGGCCAGGGGCACGGGCCGATGGGGCAGGGCGCGGTGCGGCTCGACGTCGGCGGCGAGATGCGATTGAACCAGGTGACGGTCGGCCTCGACGATTATGAGGCAAGCTTCGCCTTCTATGCCGCGCTCGGCCTCAAGCCGATCGTCGCCAGCCCGCCCGATTATGCGCGCTTCGAGGCACCGGGCGGCGCGACCCTCTCGATCCACCGCGCTGGCGAAGGCGATCCGCCGGGGGGCACGACCATTTATTTCGAGTGCGACGATCTCGACGAGACGGTGACCCGGCTGCACCGCGACGGCTTCCAGTTCGCGCATGGCCCGACCGACCAGCCCTGGATGTGGCGCGAAGCCCGCCTGCGCGATCCATTCGGCAACCTCATCTGCCTCTACCGCGCCGGCGAGAACCGCCGCTATCCGCCCTGGCGGATCGGATAGCCGGGGCGCGCGCGCTAACGCCAATCCTCCCCTTCGAGGGGAGGTGGCAGTCCGAAGGACTGACGGAGGGGTGTTAGACTCAGAGAACGAAGCTCAGAAGCTGACACCCCTCCACCATTCGCCTGGGGCGAACGGTCCCCCTCCCCTCGAAGGGGAGGACCGGTGTCGTTATCCACAGGAAAGGGAACGAGATTCCAGCTTGCACTGGAAGGACGGGAAGGAGTGAGGCTAGGCTCACTCCAATGGCGCGGCCCGATTTCAAGCTTGAGAAGGTCCATCCCGGTCCGGTCGCCGGCGTGGATGAGGCCGGCTGCGCGCCGCTCGCGGGACCGGTGGTCGCCGCCGCGGTGATCCTCGATCGCGCCCGGTTCCCGCGCGGCATCGACGATTCCAAGGTCATTCCCGAAAAGGGCCGCGAGGCGCTCTATGCGAAACTGACCAAGGTCTGCGTCTGGGCCGTGGGCAGTGCTTCTGTCGAGGAGATCGACGAACTCAACATCTACTGGGCGCGGATGCTCGCGATGACCCGCGCGGTCGATGCGCTCGGGATCGCGCCGGCGATGGTGCTGGTGGACGGCAATCGCTGCCCGAAATGGGATCGGCCCAGCCTTGCCATCGTCGATGGCGACGCCAAATGCCGGTCGATCGCCGCCGCCTCGATCATCGCCAAGGTGACTCGCGACCGGATCATGAGGGAGCATGCCCGCGCCCATCCCGGCTATGGCTGGGAACGCAACAAGGGCTATCCGACCCCCGAACACCAGCGCGCGCTCGTCGCGCTGGGGCCGACTCCGCTCCATCGGAGGAGCTTCGCGCCGGTGCGGCAGTTGACGTTGGGCCTCTAAAAATCCTCCCCTTCGAGGGGAGGTGGCAGCCCGCGGGGCTGACGGAGGGGTGTCAGCGTCCAAGATTCATTCTCGACCGCTGACACCCCTCCACCATTCGCCCGCGGCGAACGGTCCCCCTCCCCTCGAAGGGGAGGATTTTGAGGGCTTGAGTCCTCGCGGCCACACCACTTTGGATTGAGTCCCCGCACGGCTCTGCCCCCCATATCTAGCGGCGGACTCCTTTCGTTCGCGCCGCCGTGACACGACCTCAACCTGCGCCGCCAAGCCTTTGAACTTGACCGCGGAGTCCGCGTGACTCACCATGGTCGTTCGTCTGGTGGGGGCAGAAAGCATGAACATGGCGACACGGCTCGCAACGAGCGAGCGGCGCACGAAGAACGCGTCGCCAGCGATGGCGCTCGAGCTTCCCGTGGGCCGGATTCTCCAGGAGGATTGCGTCGCCGCCATGGCGCGCCTGCCCGATGGCTGCATCGACATGATCTTCGCCGATCCGCCCTACAACCTTCAGCTCGGCGGCGATCTGTTCCGGCCGGAGGGAAGCCGGGTCGATGCGGTCGATGACGATTGGGACAAGTTCGACACGTTCGCGTCCTACGACGCCTTCACCCGCGCCTGGCTCGCCGAGGCGCGGCGCATCCTGAAGCCGAACGGCACGCTCTGGGTGATCGGCTCCTACCACAACATCTTCCGCGTCGGCGCGGCGCTCCAGGACGCGGGCTACTGGATCCTGAACGACATCATCTGGCGCAAGTCCAATCCGATGCCGAATTTCCGCGGCACCCGCTTCACCAACGCGCACGAGACCCTGATCTGGGCGTCGCGGAGCGAGGACAGCCGCTACACGTTCAACTATCGCGCGATGAAGGCGCTGAACGACGAGCTCCAGATGCGATCGGACTGGGTGATCCCGATCTGCGCCGGCGGCGAGCGCGCGAAGGGCGACGACGGCGCCAAGGCGCATCCGACCCAGAAGCCCGAGGCGTTGCTCTATCGCGTGCTGCTCGCCTGCACCAACAAGGGCGATGTCGTGCTCGACCCGTTCTTCGGCACCGGCACGACCGGCGCGGTCGCGCGGCGGCTTGGGCGGCAATGGATCGGGATCGAGCGCGAGACCCGCTATGTGAAGGTCGCCCGCGCCCGGATCGATTCGACGCTGGAGCTCGACGAGAGCGCGATGAAGGTGATGCCCTCGCGCGGCTCGCAGCCGAAAGTGCCGTTCGGGGCGCTCGTGGAGACCGGCCTGATCGCGCCGGGCGTTATGCTCACCGACACGAAGCGGCGCTGGACGGCGCGGGTGCTCGCCGACGCGACGATCGAGGCGATCGGCCAGCAAGGGTCGATCCACAAGATCGGTGCCGCCGTCCAGGGCGCGCCGAGCTGCAACGGCTGGACCTTCTGGCATGTCGAGGACGCCGGCGCGCTGGTCCCGCTCGATGCGCTTCGGCAGCAATATCTCGCGGCGCTCGGTTGATCGCCCTTCCCGCGAAGCGGGCATCCTTTCCTTCTTCGCGCCTTCGCGTGAGAAAAGCAGAATTGGTTCACGCGAAGGCGCGAAGGCGCGAAGAAGAGGAGTTGCCGCTACGCGGCGGGAGGGGCAGGAGCGGCTTATGAGCGATCGGGTCCATCTTCGTCCCACCGGCTTCGTCGATGCGCCGTTCGGGCATGACGGCAAGGTCGCGCGGCTGGCCGGTGGGTTGCTGTGGTTCGCGGCTGTCGAGATCGTCCGCGACGACGGCGTGGAGCTTGTGCCGGTCGAAGGTTTCGAGGCGCGGCTGGATTCGCTGGGTGAGGGTGCGCGGAACGCCTGGGCGAACCTCACGTCGCCGCGCCCGCCGCTCCGGCTCGGCGAGCGGGTGATCCGGCTCGATCAGCCGCAGGTCGCCGGCATCCTGAACGTGACGCCGGACAGCTTCTCCGGCGACGGCCGGGGCGACGATGTCGAGGCGGCGGTCGAGGCCGGCTATGCGATGGCCTCGGCGGGCGCGGCGCTGATCGACGTCGGCGGCGAATCGACCCGCCCCGGCGCGAAGCCGCTCTGGGAGGGCGACGAGATCGCCCGGATCGAACCGGTCGTGCGTCGGCTCGCCGGCGGCGGCACCGCCGTCTCGATCGACACCCGAAAGGCGGAGGTGATGCAGGCGGCGCTGGCCGCTGGCGCGGGCCTCGTCAACGACGTGTCGGCGCTGACCTGGGATCCGCGCGCGGTCGAGATCGTCGCGGCGGCGGGCTGCCCGGTCGTGCTGATGCATCACAAGGGCGATCCGGCGACGATGCAGGACGACCCGCGCTACGATCGCCCCGTTCTGCTCGAGATTTACGACTGGCTGGAGGCGCGGATCGCCGCGGCGATCGCGGCCGGCATCGATCGGGCGAAGATCATCGTCGACCCCGGCTTCGGCTTCGGCAAGAACGTCCAGCACAATCTCGCGATCATGAACGGCCTCGCGATGCTCCACGGCCTTGGTTGCCCGGTCATGCTCGGCGCGAGCCGCAAGCGCACGATCGGGGCGCTCGCCAACGAGGCGCCCGTCGATCGACGACTGGCCGGATCGATCGCGCTCGCGCTCAAGGGCGCGGAGCAGGGCGCCCAGCTGCTGCGCGTCCACGACGTGCCCGAGACCGTGCAGGCGCTGCGCGTCTGGCGCGGGCTTCGTGACGCGGCGCTGACGCCGTCATGATCCGGTCCCGCCCGTAAACGTCGCGCTGGAAGCGCACGCCGTCGCGGGTCGGGATTGCGGTCAGGTAGGTGATGTAGACCGGCACCGGATCGGGCAGATCGACGCGCTGCTCGGCCGCGCCGCTCGGGATCGGCGGATGGCCGCGGAACAGCCAGCGTCCGAGCCGCGCCGCGTCCTCCAGCCGGACGCAGCCCGAGCTCGCCCGGCGATCGTCGCGCGCGAACAGCGCCCGCAGCGGCGTATCGTGGAGATAGACGCCGTAAGGATTGGCGAACATGAACTTGATCCGCCCCATCATGTTCCACGGCCCCGGCAGCTGGCGCAGGTTCACATAGCGTCGTCCGGTGGCGACGGCGCGCCAATCGACCTGGCCCGGCCTCAGCACGCGCGCGTTCGGCGACCAGTCGGAAAGCACCTGGAGATGTTCGGCGGCGATCGCGCCGGGGCCGCGATGCAGCGCCTTGCGGGCGCGCGCGCGGATGAGGTCGGGGGGCACGTTCCAATAAGGATTGAGCGCGGCATAGCGGATCGTCGAGGCGAAGGCGGGCGTCGCCATCGCCTCCTTGCCGACGATGACGCGCATCGATCCGGCGATCCGCCCGTCCTCGATCATCCATAGCCGCGCCGAAGCGGTATCGACGATCACCATCCGTCCGCCCGGTCGGGCCGGGATCGCGCGGGCGCGCTCGATATTGGCCTGGATGAGCCGCTCGTAATGGGCCGCGCCGGTATTGAGCGCGGCGATGGTGGCGGCGTCGGTGCGGCCGGTGACGGGGAGCGCATGGACGTCCTGAAATTCACGCAGACGCGCCGCGAGGCGATCGTCGTCCGCGCCGGGCGCGAGACCGAGCCGGCGGCGAAGCGCCGCCGCTTGCGCCGGCCCGTGGCCGGGCACCTGGATTTGCGGCAGCCGCCCCCATGTCGCGCGATAGCGATCGAGCCCGCGCACCAGTCCGTCGAACGCCGGGTTGCGGCGCAGCGCCGAAGCGGGGGAGGGCGCCGCGGCCGCCGCTTCGAGCAGGGCGCGCGGCGTCTTCGCGTGCGGCGCCAAAGCGGGATCGACATAGTGCATGTCGTTATGCGCCGGCGGCCGGTTCCGCGCCTGGGCATAAGCGACATAAGCCTGGGAAAGCAGGAGATCGGCGCGCACCAGCGCCGGCGTCGCCCCGCTCGCCGCGGCGGCGAGGGCGCGGTCGAGCGCCGGCGAATGGACCTGCGCCGCCAGTTGATGCGCTTCGGGCCGGAGCGTCCGCCCCATCGTCCAGAGCGGCCGGAAATCGCGCGCCTGATAGAAGCCGGCAATCTCCGGGCCGACATCGAGTCTCGCCGTCTCCAAGACCGGCGCGATCGGCGCCATCGCGGCCGGCACGGCGCAAGTCGCGGTGAGCATGAGCGCCGCGCCGAGCACACCGCCCCGGGCAAGAAGAGGAATGATCCGCACGCCGGGTAAAATACCGGTGATGGCGCCAGCCGATCAACCGCAATGGACGGGCTGTGCCATGCCTGGACGGAGATACGGGAAAATCCTCCCTAAAAGGGGAGGATCGGATGTCTCGACCCTAAGCGGCGATATCCCCGATGCCGAGCTCGCCCAGCTTGCGGTAGAGCGTCGAGCGGCCGATCCCCAGCCGGCGCGCCACTTCGGTCATGCGGCCGCGATAATGGCCGATGGCGAGGCGGATGACGTCGGCCTCGATCTCCTCCAGCGGGCGCAGATTGCCGTCGGGGCGGTAGAGGGTGATGCCGGGGCCGTGGGCGAGCGCGGCGGTGGCCGACTGCCCGTTCAGCGGCTTGGCGTGATAATCGTCGGCGCGCTTGCCGTAGGTCGCCTCGGTCGCGATGTGCGGAAAATCGGCTGCGGTCAGCGCATCGCTCTCGCACAGCACGGCGGCGCGGAAGAGCGCGTTCTGGAGCTGGCGGACATTGCCCGGCCAGCCGTAGGACATTAAAACCGCGAGCGCGTCGTCGGTGATCGAGACATGGTGCATGCCGGGCTGCTCGGCGATCCGGCTGAGCAGGTGGCGGGCGAGCGCCGGAAGATCGCTGATCCGGTCGCGCAGCGGCGGGATCGGGACGTGGACGACGTTCAGCCGGTAATAGAGATCCTCGCGAAAGCGGCCGGCGGCCACTTCGTCGGCGAGACGGCGGTTGGTGGCGGCGATGATGCGGACATCCACATTCTGCGTCACCCGGCTGCCGAGCCGCTGGAATTCGCCGGTCTCGAGCGCCCGCAGCAGCTTGACCTGGGTGTCGAGCGGAAGATCGCCGATCTCGTCGAGGAACAGGGTCGAGCCTTCGGCATCCTCGAAGCGGCCGACATGGCGGTCGAAAGCGCCGGTGAAGGCGCCTTTCTCATGCCCGAACAGCACCGATTCGACGAGATTCGAAGGGATCGCACCGCAATTCACCGTGTGCAGCGGCTTCTTGCCGCGCGGGGAGGCGGCATGGATCGCCTGGGCGATGATCTCCTTGCCCGATCCGCTCTCGCCCTCGATCAGGACCGAAACGCGGGCGCGCGCCGCCTTGGCCGCGATCGCGAGCGCGGAGCGGAAGGCGGGGGCGGAGCCGACGATCTCCTCGAAGCCGAGGCTCTTGGCGATCTTCTCGGATAGCGGGCGCAGCTCGCCGGTGCGCTTGCGCCGGTCGGTCGCGGTATTGAGCGCCGCGAGCAGCCGATCGGGCGCCAGCGGCTTGACGAGGAAATCGGAGGCGCCGGCGCGCATCGCCTCGACCGCGGCGGCGACGCTGCTCTGCGCGGTGACGACGAGCAGCGGCAGACCGGGCTTCAGCGCGCGGACCTCGCGGACGAGCGCCTCGCCTTCCGCTCCGGTCAGCCAGTGATCGAGCAGGATCGCGTCGAATTCGGGCTCCTGCGGGTCGGCGACCATCGCGCGCGCCGCATCGACGTCATTGGCGCCGCGCACCCACCAGCCGGCGCGCGCGCCGATCGCGGTGATCAGGCGCCGCTGGGCGGGCTCGTCATCGATGAGCAGCAGGCAACGTGTCGGATCCGGCCGCATGTCTTCCCCTCTTTGTCTCGAAGGGAAGGCCTTAATCCGATTGGGTAAAGGTGGCCTTAAGAGCGTGGCAGCCGGTAATGATCGGCAAGCCGGTCGAGCGCGAGGCAGAGGACGAGCCGGCCGGCGCGGGCGGGCCAGCCCAATGCGCGTTCCGCCTCGCGCATGCCTTCGCCGGCGCAGACGATACGCCACAATATGTCGGCAAGGCCGGGTCCGGCCGCGGCGGCGGCCGCGTTGAAGCGGCGGCGGGCGGCGAGGTGGGCGTCGCTGGCGGCGGCCGGATCGCGGGGCGCGCCGCGCGGGCCCTTGGGCGCCGCGTCCCAGCGCATCGTCACCGACGGCGCGAGCTGGGCGCGCTCCCAGTCGGCGCGCAGGGATTCTCCGGCGTCGAATTGCCGGTCGCTGACGAGCCCGCGCGCCTTGAGCCATCCGAGCGGCGATTCGGTCAGGTTGACGGTAACGGTCCGCGCCGGTCGGCGTGGTCCCGTCGCGCGCGTCCGTGCCGCCCCGTCGCGAGGCAAGGGGCGCTCCGCCAGCAATCGGTTCCGGTCCATCTTCATTCCTTTCATTGCCGAATCGGCCAGGAAGCTCTTGCCATTTGGGCGAGGGTGTAGGAAAGTCGATTAACCGAAACGGTTCGAGGATCACGTCATGATCACCCGCATTCGCGAAGTCCGCCGCGCGCGCAAGATGACCTTGCAGGATGTCGCCGATCGCTGCGATCCGCCGACGACGCCGCAGACGATCGGTCGGCTGGAGACCGGCACGCGCACCGTCTCGGTGGGTTGGTTGAACCGGATCGCGAAGGCGCTGGGCGTCGAGGGGGGCGATCTCGTCCGCCTGCCGGACCGCGCCGATGTGCCGGTCGCGGCGATCCTCGACCATGATGGCGCGCACGCGCCGCGCCGCGAGGGCGTGGTGGTGCCGCCGCAAGCGTCGCCCGGCCTCATCGCCGTCACTGTCTCGTCCGGCGTCGGCGACTATCGCAGCGGCGACGAGATCTGGCTCGACCGGCTGGCGCCCGACGCCTTCGCCGCCGCGCTCAATCGCGACATGCTGGTGCCGCGCCCGGCCGGCCGCTTCCTGTTCGGCCGGCTGATCGGGCGGGAGGATGGGAAGCTTCACATCCTCCCGCTCGGCGCTGGCGGACGCCAGACCGTGGTCGCCGATCCGCCCTGGGCCGCGGTCGCGGTGCGGCTGATCCGGAGCCTCTAGCCACGCCAGCCACGCCGCTCAGGACGCCGTGGCGACGTGCCCGGCCCCGCCGCGTCCGCAATCCGTTTGAAGGAAGACGGGAAGCCGTTCCCGACCGCTTAGCCTTACTCCGGCCCCGCTGGTAATGACGAAGCTGATCTTGCAGGTGACGCAGCCGTCGGATTCGCACGTGATCTGGTTGGTGTTCGCGCCGACGCCGCAGCCGCCAGTGCGACCTTCATCCGCGCAGACGCAGGAGAAACTCCCGGCGATTCCGGCCGTGATGATCCTGCCGCCACCGGCCATTCGCGCGACGGTCACGCCATTGCCCTGTCGCACGAACTGGTATCCGGCGCGCGGCGCAAGACCGCCGTTGCGGGCGACGACGAGCGCGCTGGCATCGACAGGGGAGCCGGCGCGGCGCCAATGACCTGCCTGCCAGGACCAGCCGGCGCCGGTGCAGGCATAATGGCCCAGGGTCCATTCGAAGCCGGCCCGCGCGGCCGGCGTGCGGTCGGCATCGGCCGGCAATCGCGGCATGGTGGCGAAATCGCAGCCGCGCGCGGCCGTGGCGGAGGCCTGAGGCCTGGCGCGATGGCTGCTGGGTGCGGCGGGGATGGGGCGCCTGGCGCGCTGGGCCGGCACGGCGGGCGTGGACGCGATCGCGAGTTGGCTGACGGCGATCAGCACGGTCGGAAGCTTGGGAATGCGCATGCTCGACTCTCCTGTTGACGGGTGGATCAACCGACCTCTGCCTCGCCTGAAGCGCGCGCGGCGCGAAAGGATGAGCACCTGATGCGAAGCTGATGCGGTGCCGATTTTCGACATCCCCCCGGCGACGCGGCGATCGCCGCCGCAACGACTATGCGGACCGGCTCGGGATGATGTAGAGACGGCGCGTCGCGGTGGGCGCGACGAGGAGAGCGGATGATGCGACCCTTGAGTCCCGCCCACGCGGCCTTCGCCGCGACGATGATCGCGCTCGGCCTGATCGGGCTGATCTCCGGCGATTTTGCCCCGGTCTTGAGCGGCGTGCCCGGCGACATGCCGGGACGCGAAGCGCTGGCCTGTGCCGGCGCTCTCCTCTTGCTCGGGGCCGGGCTGGGCCTCGTCTGGCGACGTACCGCGGCGCTTTGTGCGCTCGTCCTGCTCGCCGCATTCCTGCTGTGGCTGCTGCTGGTCAAGGGACGCTTCATCCTGATCGCGCCGCTCCAGGAAGCCTCCTATCAGAGCGCCGGCGAGACGACGGTGATGGCCGCCGCCGCCTGGGTGCTGCTCCATCGGCTTGCCGGTGGCTGGCGGAGGCCGGGGCTCGCCCTCCTGGCCGGCGATACGGGCCTGCGCATCGCCAAGAGCCTCTACGGGCTGGCGTTGATCGCGTTCGGCTTCTCGCATTTCGTCTATCTCGATCTCACCGCGCCGCTGGTGCCCGCCTGGCTGGGCTGGCCGGTCGGCTGGGCGTATTTCACCGGCGGCGCCTATCTCGCGGCCGGCGCGGCGATCCTCGCCGGACGCCGCGCCCGGTTCGCGGCCGTGCTGGTCGCCGTGCAGATCGGGCTGATCACTTTGCTCGTCTGGGGCCCGATGCTCGTCGCCGGCGGCATGACCGCCATGCACTGGCGGGAAACCGTCGTCTCGGTGGCGTTGACGGCGGCCGCCTGGGTGCTGGCCGAATTCCGGCGCGGCGATCGCGGGCTGGTGGGCGCTGACGGGCTCGAACCGCCGACCCGCACGGTGTAAACGTGCTGCTCTACCAACTGAGCTAAGCGCCCGATCAGCCGCGCCCTGCCACCAAGGCCGTCGCGGTTCAAGCCTCAGATCGCCGCCGGGGCGATCCTCTGGATGGCGCGCAGATAGGCGTTGAGCGCGCGCGCGGCCTCGTCGGACAATTCGATATAGACGCGGCGGCCGTCGCGCGGATCGGCCGATCGGACGAACAGGCCGCGATCGGTGAGCGCCTTGATCCAGCGCAGCGCCGTGGTCGCCGGCACGGCGGCGGCGATGCACAGGCTGGAGACCGCGACCGGGCTCTGCTCGATCCGCGCCGCCATCAGGTCGAGCAGCATGTCCCAGGCCGGATCGGCGAACAGCTCGCCGCGGAAATATTGGTCGCGCATCCGCCGGGCGCGGATCATCGCGCGGATCTGCGCCGCGCCCATCGCCGGTTCGTCCTCCTCGGCCGGCTGCGCCTCGGGCTCGCCGCCGGGCTCGTCGCCCGAAAGATCCGCGAGGATATTGGCGATCCGCGCCGCCTCCTCCGACAATTGGTGGAGCAAGGCATTGCCCTGACGGCTGACATCGTTGAGCCGCGCGAGGGCGGGCCGGCTGGCCAGCGCGAGCGCGGCGGCGCGCTCGGCCTCGCTCGGATCGGCGAGCAGCGCGATGCCGTCATGCCAGGCGCGCGCGGCGGCCAGATCGAGCAGGGCCGCCGGCGCCGAGATCACGCTGCGCTGCCCGGCTCCCGCCTGGACGGCGAGACGATCGAGCAAGGGGGCCAGCGTGGCTTCGTCGCGCGCGCCCTCCAGCTCGACATGGACGGCGTCGGCCGCATGATCTTCGAGGCGGCGGGCGGCGCCGGCGAGATCGGCCACGGCGGCGATCCGGCAGCCGGCGGCTGCGGCGGCGCGACGGCCACGCCCCAATCCGTCCTCAGTATCCCCGAAGATCAGAACCGATGGTTGGTCTCGATATTCGATCATCGCCAAATCTTCATGCCGCGTCATCCCGTCCCCCCGTCAGTTCGTCTCCGAATTGGAGAATCGCCGTTCGGGGGAAATCGATGAACAGATTTCCGCTCCGGAGCGGAGCGGATTTCAACATAAGCATATGTCACGGAACTTTGATTGATCTTTCTCCGATCGTTCTGAGGATCAGGATAGGGTGCGTATCTTCGCGCGACATCCGCGGCGGCAACGATCGCAACCCATTCCAGTCTCCCTGTCGGGGCGAATATTGTCGGCCTGTTTCATCCATTGCGGATGAAGTTCGGCGGCGATCCGGACCCAAAGCGGATGCCCGCCGCACGCGGCGTTCGGTTCGCGCGCCTGGCCTTCAGGAAAACCGCTCGATCAACTCCCCGTCGTCGACGGTGAGGTCGCGGACGGCGGTCGCCGTCGCGCCGCCGTTGAGCGCCATGAAGGCGCCGCCAAGAAGTCCTCCAAAGATCCAGCCGATCACCATGACCGGCGTGATCGTGGTGAACTGGCGGATGAAGGCGGCTTGCTGGACCGCGGGATCTTTGCCCGGCGCGAACAGGCCGCCATTCGCCAGCGCCGACATGTAAGACGCCGCGGTGACGCTCGAGACCACAACCGAGCAGATGAAATAGAGGAAGAAGATGGCGATGAAGGCGCCGAACAGGGTCCAGAAGCGGCCCTTGCTCAGCCGCCATGCCTCGCCGATCACGAAGCGGCGCCTGAGCAGGGTGAGGGGGAAGGCAAGGCAGAGCCGGACGGCCAGCCAGATGACGAGACACAGGAAAGCGATGGTGAGGATGAGGCCGAGCAGGACCGCGAGCACGATGCCGGCGGTGCCGCCGCGCCCCAGGAATGCCGCGCCGACGCCGATCACCAGCGCGCCGGCCACGATCAGCGCATAGAAGGCGACGATCATGACGATCGCGAGCAGGGTCTCGCGCAATTCGTCCATGCCGAAGCGCAGGAACGCGAAGCGGCCGTCGCCGGGCCGAAGCACCGCGCGATAGGCGGCGGTGAGGAGGATCATCTGGACCAGGAGCGCGGCCAGCCCGAACAGTCCGAAGCCGACGAACAGGGCGGGCAGATCGTCGAGGGCGCGGGAATTGGTGCCCATCGTCATCATCTGCGCCTGGATCGGCAGCCAGAACAATGCGCTGCCCACGGTCACGGCGAGATAGATGCCGCACCAGACGAGCACCGTGACCGGGCGATCGCGCACCAGGCCGAAGGCGCCGTTCAGGATCGAGCTGATGCTCGTCATGCCTTATCCTTTTCCTGTTCGCGATGCCGTGTCGGCCGGCGCGCCCGCGCGCCGCGATCGTCCGCGCGCAAGCGCCGTCCGCATCAGCCCATCGACTTGACGATCTCCTCCGCCATCTTCTTGGCGTCGCCGAGCAGCATCATCGTGTTGTCGCGGTAGAAGAGGTCGTTGTCGACGCCGGCATAGCCGACGCCGCCCATCGATCGCTTCACGAACAGGACGGTCTTGGCCTTTTCGACGTCGAGCACCGGCATGCCGTAGATCGGCGAGGACTTGTCGGTCTTGGCGGCCGGATTGGTCACGTCGTTGGCGCCGATCACGAAGGCGACGTCGGCGCGCGCGAATTCGGCGTTGATGTCCTCGAGCTCGAACACCTCGTCATAGGGCACGTTCGCCTCGGCGAGGAGGACATTCATGTGGCCCGGCATGCGCCCCGCGACCGGGTGGATCGCATATTTGACGGTGACGCCCTCATGCTTGAGCTGGTCCGCCATCTCGCGCACCGCATGCTGTGCCTGGGCGACCGCCATGCCGTAACCGGGGACGATGATGACGAGCTCGGCCTGCTTCATCAGGAAGGCGGCGTCCTCGGCGGAGCCGCGCTTCCACGGCCGGTCGCTCGCCGCCGCCGCGCCGCCGGCCGCGGCATCGCCGCCGCCGAAGCCGCCGGCGATGACCGAGATGAAGTTGCGGTTCATCGCCCGGCACATGATGTAGCTGAGGATCGCGCCCGAGCTGCCCACCAAGGCGCCGGTGATGATCATCGCGCTGTTCTGCAGCGTGAAGCCCATCGCCGCCGCCGCCCAGCCCGAATAGCTGTTGAGCATCGAGACCACGACCGGCATGTCGGCGCCGCCGATCGGGATGATGAGCAGGAAGCCGATCGCGAAGCTGAGGCCGACGACGGTGAAGAACACCCAGGGCGATTCGTCGCTGACGAAATAGCCGATCAGGATCAGGATCGCGGCCAATGTGCCGAGGTTGATGAAATGCCGCATCGGCAACATGATCGGCTTGCCCGACATGTTGCCGTTCAGCTTGAGGAAGGCGATCACCGAACCGGAGAAGGTGATCGCGCCGATCGCGACGCCAAGCCCCATCTCGACCCGGCTGCCCGGATGGATGAGCCCGCTTGCTTCCGCGATGCCGAACGCGGCCGGATTGAGATAGGCCGCCGCGCCGACGCAGACCGCGGCGAGGCCGACCAGCGAGTGGAAGGCGGCGACGAGTTGCGGCATCGCCGTCATCGCGATCCGCCGCGCCGTCACCACGCCGATGACGGCGCCGATCGCGATCGCGACGAGAATCTCGCCGAACAGCGGACCGTCGAGATTGGCCATGAAGTCGGCGCCGCCGATTCCGGTGACCGGTCGATAGTAGAACAAGGTCGTGCCGACCGCGAGGACCATGCCGAACATGCCGAAACGGTTGCCCTTGCGCGAGCTTTCGGGGCTCGACAGGCCGCGCAGCGCGAGAATGAAGCAGATGCCCGCGGCCAGATAGGCGAGCATCACCCAGGCGGGTGCGTGAGCGACCTCATGCATCAGCGCCGCTCCTTCTTCTTGTACATGGCGAGCATTCGGGCCGTGACCGCGAAGCCGCCGAAGATGTTGATGCTGGCCATGACGACGGCGGCGAGGCCGAGCCATTTCGATCCGGTGGAGCCGGCCGCCGCGGCGGCGATCAGCGCGCCGACCACGATCACCGACGAGATGGCGTTGGTGACGCTCATCAGCGGCGTGTGCAGCGCCGGCGTGACCGACCAGACGACGAAATAGCCGACGAAGCAGGCGAGCACGAAAATCGACAGGATGGTAATGAAGTCCATGCCGTCTCCCCCCTGTTGAGCCGCGTCGCCCCTGACTCGGCCCTGCCAGTGCGGGCGCACCTTGCCCGCCATAAGCGTCGCTGTCGAGAGGCTAGTCCCGCGCGCCGGGCGGTTGCGGCGCGAGGCCGGCCCAGGCCGGGTCCATCCGCGACTCGAGCAGGCGCAGCAACCGGGCGTAGCGCCGCTCCCAATAGCCGTCCGGCAGCGGGCGGCATGGCTCGCGAAGGCCGCGCGGATCGGACGCGCGCCGGACCGCGGCCTCACCGTGACGCTGGGCCATCGCGTGCATCAGCGCCGCCTCGCGCGCGCCGTAGCGATCGTCCCAGCGCGCGGCGACGCGCGACGGCGCGAAGCCGGCGCACAGCACCGATTGCTCGCGCGCGATCCCGCCGTAAAGGCGCATCGCCGAATAGACCGAAAGATCGCTCGCGCGGCTCCAGCCGGTGCCGGCCGCGGCGGGCGCCGCCATCGCCGCGAGCCCGATCAGGAGGAAGGACCATCTGTTCATTGCCGATACTCCGCGATCCGCCGCGCCAGTTCGTCGAGGGCGCCGGAATAGGCCGCCAGCGCCTCATTATACGATTCTTCGCCGCCAAGGCACGGCTCGCGCCCACCCTGGCGCGCGATTGCGACAAAATCATTGCCGCCCGCCCAGATCGGATAATCCGCCCCCTTGCGCGCGGCGAGCTGCCGCAACTCGTCGAAGCGGGCGGCCTCGGCCGCGATCTCGGCGCGGGTGGATGCGCCGGGACAGGTGCGGAGGAAGGCTTGCGCCGATGCGGCACGGAAGGCGGCCTGACGCAGGGGTTGCGCCGACTCGTTGCCGGGCGGCGTGGCAGTTCCGCAGGCCACGCAGAAAAACGCCAGGAAAGTGATCCTCACAAATCCTCCCCCTCGAGGGGAGGTGGCAGCCCGCAGGGCTGACGGAGGGGTGTCAGCGGTCGAGAATGAATCTCCGAGTCTGACACCCCTCCACCACGCCGCTGCGCGGCGCGGTCCCCCTCCCCTCGAAGGGGAGGATTTTGGGCTTGTGCTCTTGCTTGTGCGACGACGCCAAGAACCACCGCTTCAACATCCGTCAGCACTTCCTTTGCCGGGACACGCATGACCACGAACCCGCGATCGGCGAACCAGGCATCGCGCATCTCGTCAAGGATCGGCCGATCGCCGCGATCATGCGCCTCGCCGTCGATCTCGATAATCAGCCGCGTCGATTGGCAGAAGAAGTCCGCGACATAAGGCCCGGCCGGATGCTGCCTGCGGAATTTGAAACCGCCCGGTCGCTTACGCAACTCGCGCCATAACAGCACTTCGGGCAGGGACATTTCCTTGCGAAGCTTGCGGGCTCGTTCGACTGTCCTTTCGGGACCGTTCAGCATCTCGATCCTCCCCTCCGAGGGGAGGGGGACCATGCGTAGCATGGTGGAGAGGTGTCAGCGGTCGAGAATATTCTCATACGCTGACACCCCTCCGTCGCGCTTCGCGCGCCACCTCCCCTCGAAGGGGAGGATCACTATCTCACCCCAAAAGCCGCTCGCTCACCACTTTGCCGCTTTGGGTCAAACGCACGCCCTTCACGATCTCGTCGTCGTCGGGGAGTATCGGGGCCTTGGTCTCGCCGTCCCAGAAGGCGGACAGGAAATTGTAGAGGTTGCGCGAGAACAAGGCCGAGGTGTCGGCGGCAAGGCGGCTCGGCACGTTCTTGTGGCCGACGATCTTGACGCCATGCTTCTCGACCACCTCGCCGGCGACGGCGCCCTCGACATTGCCGCCCTGCTCGACGGCGAGGTCGACGATGACGCTGCCGGGCCGCATCGTCGCGATCTGCGCGTCGGTGATGAGGCGTGGCGCGGGCCGGCCGGGGATCAGCGCCGTGGTGATGACGATGTCCTGCTTGGCGATATGGCTGGAGACCAGTTCCGCCTGCGCCGCCTTATATTCGTCGGACATTTCGGTGGCATAGCCGCCGGCGCCCTCGCCCTCGATGCCGGCGACCTTCTCGACGAAGATCGCCTTGGCGCCGAGGCTCTGGATCTGCTCCTTGGTCGCGGCGCGAACGTCGGTGGCGGAGACCTGGGCGCCCAAACGCCGGGCGGTCGCGATCGCCTGCAAGCCCGCGACGCCGACGCCCATCACGAACAATTTCGCCGCGGAGATCGTGCCCGCCGCGGTCATCATCATCGGCAGTGCGCGGCCATATTCGGCGACTGCGTCGAGCACCGCTTTGTAGCCGGCGAGGTTCGCCTGGCTGGAAAGGATGTCCATGCTCTGCGCGCGGGTGATGCGCGGCGCGAACTCCATCGCCAGCGCCTCGATCCCGGCGGCGGCATAGGCGTCCACTTCAGCGCGCCGGCCGAACGGGTTGAGCGCGCCGATGAGGAGGGTGCCGGCCTTGACGCCGTTCAGTGCCTTCGCCTCCGGCCCCTGGACGACGAGGATCGCGTCCGCGTCCTTCAGTGTCGCCGCGCGCGCGCCGACATTCGCGCCCGCCGCCGCATAATCGGCATCGGCGATCGAGGCCGTCTCGCCCGCGCCCTTCTCGATCGCGACGCTGGCGCCGAGCGCGATATATTTCTTCACCGTTTCCGGCGTGGCGGCGACCCGTCGCTCGCCCGGGGCACTTTCCTTGAGAACCGCGATCTTCATCCCCCCGACCCCCCTTCGCGCCAGCTTAGTTCCGGATGATCAGCACCACGAGGAACGCGATGATGAAGCAGATCACCGCGCCATATTTCATCAGCCCGGTAAACCAGGCGTAGGTACTTTCGTGCGCCTTCAATGCGCGTTCGCTTTCGTCCGCCGCCATGATCGATCCCTGTAAAGAAGCCTGTTCGGGAGCGTTCTTATCAAGGGTCCGCCGCGAAGGGCAACCGGCAAAGCGCCCGAAGAGGGCGCTTTGCCCGGCCGGCGGGTCGGCGCGAGCCGAGCCCGACCGACGGCGCGGCTTTGCCGCGACGCCTTCCCATGGCGCTCGGGCGCTTTGCCTGATGACAAAAAAGTAATGTCGCGGCCACCCTCCCGAGAGATGGCGCGCCCCATAAGGCGGCCCAGGAGGCGGCCGGTTCCCGATCGCCTCGCCGAGATTTTGGAGACGGGATGGGGTCCGCCGTGATCCCTTGCCGCCCGGCGCTCCCCCCTCGCGCCGGGCGGCTTTTATTTGGAAGGAAGGGAGCCGAGGAACTTGCCGTCGAGCGCGTCCAGCCTATCATCGCTTGGGAAAGGTGAGGCAATGGGCCGCAAGATCCTGCTCGTCGAGGACGACCGCGAGACCGCCGATTATCTGGTGCGCGGGCTGACCGAGGAGGGGCACAGCGTCGAGCATGTCGGCGACGGCCGCGAAGGCCTGTTCCTCGCCACCGGGCAGAGCTTCGACCTCATCATCCTCGATCGCATGGTGCCCGCGCTCGACGGGCTGTCGGTGCTGAAGGCGCTGCGCGCGGCAAGCCTGGAGACGCCGGTGCTCGTCCTTTCCGCGCTGGCGTCGGTGAGCGATCGGATCGAGGGGCTCGAAAGCGGCTCGGACGATTATCTGACCAAGCCCTTCTCCTTCGCCGAATTGCTCGCGCGGGTGAACGCGCTGCTGCGCCGAAGCGAATCGCGCGCGGCCTCCGCCGATCATCGGCTGATGGTCGGCGATCTGGAAATCGATCCGCTCGCCCGCACCGTGAAGCGCGCCGGCCGGCCGATCGAATTGAAGCCGCGTGAATATCGGCTGCTCGAATATTTCGCCCGCAACAAGGGCCGCGTCGTCACCCGCACGATGCTGCTCGAGCAGGTTTGGGACTATCATTTCGATCCGGGCACCAACGTGATCGACGTCCATGTCAGCCGGCTGAGGCGCAAGCTCGAGGACGGCTTCGACAATCCGATCCTGCACACGGTGCGCGGCGCCGGCTACCGACTCGGCAATCCGGGCTAGGGCGCCGGGAGATGAAGCTGCCGACCGGCCTCAGGGTGGCATTGCTGGCGGCGATGCTGACGCTCGCGGCCAACCTTGCCGTGGTCGGCTTCATCCGCTGGCGCACGCATGACGAATCGGCCGGGCTGGTCCACCGCCAGGTGATCGAGGAAGGCTCGGTTCTCGACGATGTCTATGCGACCGGGGATGAGGCCGCGCTGCGCCGCGCCATCGCCGACATTCTGGGCGCGCGCGATCCGCAATATTTCGCGGCCCTCCTCGATCACGGCGGGCGACCCAAAGCGGGCAATGTCGTGGCGGTCGAAGGGCCGGTGAATGTCGCCGGCTACCATGTCGGCCGCATCGTCCGGCGCGGCGCGGCGCCGGTCGAGGCCGCCTACACGCTGAGGCCGCTCGCGGGCGGCGACTGGCTGCTCAGCGGACGAAGCTTCGCCCAGCGCGTGGCGTTCGAGAATACGCTGGAACGGTCGCTGCTGCTCGCGCTCGCCATTTCCGTCCTGCTCGGCCTGATCGCCGGCTATGTCCTCGCCCGCTATGTCGATCGCCGCGTGCGCGATATCGCGACCGTCGCCGACAGGATCGGCGACGGCGACATGACCCACCGGGTGCCGCTGTCCGGCAGCGACGACGCCTTCGACGGGCTTGCCGGGCAGATCAACCGGATGCTCGACCGGATCGGCGCGCTGATGGAGGAATTGCGGCTGCTGACCGACTGCCTCGCCCATGACCTCAGATCGCCGATCGGCCGGCTGCGCGCGCGCATCGACGCCGCGATGGCGGCCGAGGATGACGGGCGGCGCGAGGCGCTGTTCGCCGGCGTCGTCCACGAGGCCGATTCGCTGATGCGGATCCTGACGACGGTGCTCGAGATCGGCCGCGCCGAAGCGATGGCGCCGCGCGGCCAGTTCGCCTGGCTCGACCCCGGCGAGCTGGTGGCCGAGCTTGCCGAAATGTACGAGCCGATCGTAGAGGAAGCGGGCGTGGCGCTGGTGCTCGACAGGGGGCCGGCGCTGCTGCCGTTGTTCGGCCACCGCCAGCTTCTCGCCCAGGCGATCAGCAACCTGCTCGACAATGCGCTCAATTACGCGGCCGGGGGCGAGCTGCGGCTCTTCGCTTATTGCGAGGAACAGACGATGCGGCTCGGCGTCGCCGATCGCGGGCCGGGCATCGCGCCCGAAGACCGCGCGGAGGCGCGCCGCCAGTTCGGCCGATTGAACGCGGCGCGCGCGCCGGGCGGCGCCGGGCTCGGCCTCGCTCTGGTCGAAGCGGTGGCGCACCTCCATCACGGCCAGCTCGATCTCGGCGACAATGCGCCCGGCCTGATCGCGGCTCTCGTCCTGCCGGTGCGTGGGCGGGAGTAAGCGAGCCGGGCCCTTCGCAAATCCTCCCTTCGAGGGGGGATAGATTGGCGTTCAGCCCTTCAGCGTTTCGTCGAACAGGCCAAAGAGCGCGCGCCAGTGCCGCTGGTCCGCCGCCTCATTGTAGATCGGGAAGTCCGTCTGGGTCCAACCATGCGCCGCGCCTTCATAGAGCTCGGCGCGATAATCGACGCCCGCGGCGTCCATCGCGGCGTTGAATCGCTCGGCCATCTCCGGCGGATAGCTGTGATCGTTGTCGGCGACGCCGATATAGACGCGCGCCGCGATCTTCGGCGCCAGCAGATGCGGGCTGAGCGCGGTGTCGGTGGCGAGGTTGCCGCCGTGGAAGCTCGCCGCCGCCGCGACCCGATCGGGATGAAGGCCGGCCGCGGTCAGCGCCATGCCGCCCCCCATGCAATAGCCGACGACGCCCACCTTGTGTCCGGCGACGTCGGATCGGGTATCGAGCCAGGCGAGGAAGGCATCGGTATCCGGGCCGCCGGCGCGACGATTGTCGGTCGAGGCGAAAAAGTCCTTCAGCGCCTCGCGGACATTGCCGCTCGCGAACACCGCCTTCGGATCGAAGGGCGGATAATCGCCGATCCGGTAGAAGAGATCGGGCAGCAGGACGAGATAGCCGTCGTCGGCCATGCGCTGGCCCATGTCGAGCAGCGAGGGGCGGATCGCGAGCCCGTCCATGTAGAAGATCACGGCCGGCCAGGGGCCTTCGCCTTCGGGCGGCGTGAACACGGAGGCGCGGCAATTGCCGTCCGCCGTGCGGATCGAAATCTCCTCGCGACTCATTGGGTTGCTCCTCGGTATGGTGCCGCCGCGATAGGAGATCGAACAGTCCTTGTCGCGCCCCGATCCGCCGTTGCGGCGGCGTTCCGATCGGCGCTTGCCACCCTTTCGGTTTCACGCGACAAGACGGACGGGCGACCGGCTGGGGAGGGCGGCGTGCGAGGCGAGGAGCGGGAGGCCCGGATCGATCCGGACGGCATGGCCGCCCAGCCGACGCAGCAGCGGATCGAGGCGCTCGATTTCGTGCGCGGCGTGGCACTGTTCGGCATCCTCTACATGAACGTCCTGCTGTTCGGCCTGCCTTACGCCTATAACAATCCGGCCAATGCCGGAGGCGCGACCGGCGCCAATCTATGGGTCTGGGGCTTCGGCGAGATTTTCGTCGAAGGCACCCAGCGCGGCCTCTTCTCGATCCTGTTCGGCGCGAGCACGATCCTGCTGACGTCGCGGCTGGAGACGGCGGGGCGCCGCGACAGCGCCGACATCTATTTCCGGCGCAGCCTGTGGCTGATCGCGTTCGGCATGGTTGACGCCTATGTGCTGCTTTGGAACGGCGACATCCTGTTCCTCTACGGGGTCGCGGCGCTGTTCCTCTATGCGTTCCGCGTGCTGGTGCCGAAGCGGCTGATCGCCTTCGGCGTCGTCGCCCTGCTGATCGCCTGCGCCTGGAACGGGTACGAGACCTGGGATCTGCTCGCCAAGCATCGGGCTTACGAGGCGGCGGTGGCCGTCCAGAATGCGGGGACGGAGCCGAGCCCCGCCCAGCAGCAGGCGATCGCCGAATGGCCGACCGCCGCCGCCGAGTTCGTGGTGACGCCGCAGGACGCGGCGGCCGCGACCGCCGCCGCGGTGCGGCCTTATCCCGAGCTGTTCGTCAGCCTCGCCCCGCAAAATGCCTATGCCGAATCCTGGGGAACCTATCGCTTCTTCTGCGACGTGTTCGGCATGATGCTGATCGGCATGGGTCTGTTCAAGATGGGGGTGCTGACGCTCAAGGTGCGGACGCGCGTCTATCTGGCGATGATGGGCCTTGGCTATGCGGTCGGTCTCGCGGTCAACGCGGCCGAGACGCGCTGGGTGATGGACCATGGGTTCAGCGCGGTCGCCTTCGCCCAGGCGCACGTGACCTATGATGTCGGGCGGCTGGCGACGACGCTCGGCCATCTCGGCGCGCTGCTGCTGTTCGTGAAGTCCGGCCTGCTGCCCTGGCTGCGCCGCGCGGTGGCCGCGGTGGGGCGGATGGCGGTGACCAACTATCTCCTGCAGTCGCTCGCCGGCGCCGTGATCTTCATCGGCTTCGGCTGGTTCGGCCAGCTCGAACGCTATCAGCTTTATTACGTCTTCGCCGCGATCTGCCTTGGCGAGCTCGTCTTCAGCCTCGCCTGGCTGCATTTTTTCCGGTTCGGACCGGTGGAATGGCTGTGGCGCTGCCTCACCTATCTGAAACGCCCACCGCTCCGGAAAGCGGCGGCGATTGCGCGCGCTCCGGCCGGGGGCTAGCTTCGCGGCTCATCCCGAAATCCGCGTCCGGAGCCTCGCCATGATTCTCTACGGTTCGTCCTTCTCCCCCTTCGTCCGCAAGGTGCTCGCCTTCGCCGCCGAAAAGGGGATCGAGCTCGAGGTCCAGCCGACCCGGCTCGGCAACCAGGATCCCGCCTTCCTCGAGGCGAGCCCGTTCGGCAAGATGCCGGCCCTTCGCGACCCCGGATCGGGATCGGGGGCGGGAGATGATTTCGTGATCTCCGATTCGAGCGCCATCGTCGCCTATCTCGAGGCGATCAAGCCGGAGCCCAATCTGATCCCCACCGAGCCGCGCGCCCGCGCCCGGACCATCTGGTATGACGAATTCGCCGACACGATCCTGTTCGGATGCGGCGGGAAGATGTTCTTCAACCGGGTGGTGGCGCCGGTCTTCCTCGGCAAGCCGGGGGACGAGGAGGTCGCGGCCAAGGCGGAGTGCGAGGAGCTGCCGCCTTTGCTCGACTATCTCGAGCGGGTGATCCCCGACAGCGGCTTCCTGGTCGAAGACCGGCTGACGCTCGCCGACATCGCGGTGGCCGGGCCGTTCGTGAACCTGAAGCATGTCAACGTCGTCGCGGACCCGGCCCGATATCCGAAGATCACGGCCTATGTCGGCGGCATGCTGGCGCGGCCGAGCTTCAGCAAATGGGTGGACAAGGAAACCGCGTTGCTGGAACGCGCCGCGTAGCGCCGCCAGACATCGCTCCTTAGCCGCCGGGGATTCATGTTTCGCAAGATTTACGATTGGATGCTGCGGATGGCGGGGCATCGCCATGCGCTGTGGATCATGGCGGCGGTGTCGTTCGCCGAATCCTCCTTCTTTCCGATCCCGCCCGACGCGATGGTCGTGCCGATGGTGATCGCCCGGCGCGACCGCGCCTTCACGATCGCGACCGTGTGCACGATCTCGTCGGTGCTCGGCGGCGCATTGGGCTATGCGATCGGCTATTATCTCTACGACAGCGTCGGCCACTGGCTGATCCATCTCTACGGGATGGGCGGCGGGATCGAGAGCTTCCGCGCCAAGTTCGCCGAATATGGCGCCTGGATCGTGCTGCTGAAGGGGCTGACGCCGATCCCGTTCAAGCTGGTGACGATCGCGAGCGGCTTCGCGGCGTTCAATTTCCCGCTGTTCATGCTGTGCGCGCTGATCACGCGCGGGGCGCGCTTCTTCGTGATCGCCGCCTTGCTCAGGCGTTACGGAGCGCCGATCCAGGATTTCGTCGAGAAAAGGCTCAATCTCGTCGCGTGGGTCTTTCTCGCGCTGCTCGTCGCCGGCTTCGCTGCCGTCATGTACCTGTGATTCGCCCGTGATTGGTGCGAAGGCCCGGGCGTGCTAGTTTCATGCGTCCATTTTCGGGGGGAGACGCCTTATGGCCGACGTCGTCATCTGCTACGCGCCCGACAATCAAGCCACCGCCCGCCAGCTCGCCGATGCGATCCGCCGCGAAGGTTGGTCCGTCTGGTATGACGAGAGCCCGGCCGCCGGCGGCGGCGCGGGCGGGGTCACCGAGCAGATACTGAACGCCAAGGCCGCGGTCGTCGTCTGGTCGGCCTCGGCCGCCGCCTCCGAATGGGTGCGCGCCGACGCCAATGTCGCGCGGGGCCTCAGGCGCCTCGTTCAGGCGAGCGCCGACGATGCGACGCCGCCGGTGCCGTTCGAGGCGGGCGAGGTCGCGTCGGTCGCGACCTGGCTCGGCGACACCGCCCATCCCGGCTGGACCCGCATCCGGGCCGAGATCGCCGCGCTGGCGGGCCCGCCGGCCGGCGACGAGAAGACGGTGATCATGTCGGGCCCGCTGCCGCCGGCGCCGCCCCTGCCGCCGGCCGAGCCCGTGGCTGCCCCTCCACCGCCGCCACCGCCACCGCCACCGCCACCGCCGCCACCGCCACCGCCGCCGCCGGAGCCGGTGACCGTGCCCCCGGTTGCGGTTGTGCCGGAAGCCGTGACGGCCGCGCCCCCCGCGCCGCCACCGCCGACTCCGACGCCGGTCGCGGCTTCGCCCGCCGCGGCATCCGCCGCCCCGCCCCGGAAGGGGAAGGGCGGGCTCGTCGCGATCATCCTGATCCTCGTCCTCGCTCTGCTCGCCGCCGGCGGCTGGGCATGGATGCGCTACGGCCAGCAGATTCTGGGCGGCGCGGCGACCAACGAATCGATGACGAACCTCGCCGCGCCGGCGCCGACGCCGGTGGGGCCGCAGCAGCTTCCGCCGATGGTCGATCAGGCGGCCGGCGATGCCCAGGCGGATGCCGACGCCGACAATGTTCTGCAAGCCGCCGTGCCGCCGCCGGTCGGGACCGCCGTCGCCGGCGGCAAGCCCGGCGCTCCCGCGACCCCCGATGCGACGGCGCCCGCGCAGACGGCCGAGGCGGGCCAGGTGGCCCCGTCGGCCGCGCAGCGTCCGGCGCGGCCGCGCCGGGATCGGCCGCGCGGCCCGCGCGTGCGCTATGTCAATTCGGAGGTGATGCGTCAGTTCTGCGCCGGTGCCGGCAAAAACACGCCGCAATGCCGCACCTTCCGGTCGAACACGCGGCGGCGCTAGGCGCCGTCACCAATTCGCGGCCCGCGCGTTCGAAGGGGCAGGACCGTCAAGCCCGGTCAGCGCGCCGCGAAGGCGCAGGTCAAGCGCGGCACCAGCGCGGCGAAGCCGCCCCACAGCGCCGAGGCGCGGACCGACAGCGCCGATCGCCGCACCGTGCTCGCCGCTTTGGTCGGCATCCGGACGGTGCGAACCTGACATCCGCCTTGCCAAGCGGGCGGGCGGCCCATAACGGCAGGCTTTCGCAGTGCAGCAGGGACAACAGGGGATGGCTTCGCCGAGGCCCGCCGAGACGATCGTGGCGCATCAGCCGCGGCTCGCCGATCACAGCGCCGACAAGAGGATGTTGCTGCTCGCCGCGATGGCTTTGGTCGTCGGCACCGGTGGCGTCGTCTCCGCCTGGGTGCTCGTCCACCTGATCGCGCTGGTCACCAACATCGCCTGGTTCGGCCGCTTCTCGTGGGAGACGGCGGTGATGAGCGAGGGCGCGGGCGGCTGGAAGACCGTCGCGATCCCCGTCATCGGCAGCCTGATCGTCGGGCTGATGGCGCGCTACGGATCGGACAAGATCCGTGGCCATGGCATTCCGGAGGCGATCGAGACGATCCTCTACGGCGAGAGCAAATTGTCGCCCAAGGTCGCGCTGCTGAAGCCGATCTCCTCGGCGATCTCGATCGGCAGCGGCGGCCCGTTCGGCGCGGAAGGGCCGATCATCATGACCGGCGGCGCGATCGGATCCTTGTTCGCGCAGCGTTTCCGGTTGAGCGCGGCCGAGCGCAAGACCCTGCTCGTCGCCGGCGCCGCAGCCGGCATGACCGGCATCTTCGGCACCCCGATCGCGGCGATCCTGCTCGCGGTCGAGGTGATGCTGTTCGAATGGAAGCCGCGCAGCTTCGTGCCGGTCGTCCTCGCCTCGCTGACCTCGCTCGCCTGGCGGCCCCTCTTGATCGGCAGCGGCGCCCTGTTCCCGTTCGCGGCGACGATCCCGGCCGGCGCGGAGGTGCTCGGGCTCGCCGCCGCCCTCGGCTTGGTCGCCGGGCTGTTCGCCGCCTCGCTGTCGGTCGCGCTCTACCGGATCGAGGATGGCTTCCATCGGCTGCCGGTCCACTGGATGTGGTGGCCGGCACTGGGCGCGATCGTGGTCGGGATCGGTGGCCTCATCGAGCCGCGCGTGCTCGGCGCCGGCTATGCCAATATCCAGGATCTGCTCGACGGCCACCTGCTGTGGCAGGCGGCTTTGCTGCTGCTCGTCGTCAAGGCGGTGGTTTGGCTGACCGCGCTTGGATCGGGGACGTCGGGCGGCGTGCTCGCGCCGCTCCTGATCCTGGGCGGCGCATTGGGCGCGATCGCCGGCCAGTGGCTTCCGGGCAGCCCCGGCATGTGGGCACTGCTCGGCATGGCGGCGGTGATGAGCGCGGCGATGCGCGCGCCATTGACCGCGGCGATCTTCGCGATCGAGCTGACCGGCCGGTTCGAGCTGCTGCCGGCGACGGCGGCGGCTGCGGTGGCCGCTTATGCGCTTGCCGTGCTGGTGCTGAAGCGATCGATCCTGACCGAGAAGATCTCGCGGCGCGGGCGGCACATCTCGCAGGAATATTCGGTCGATCCGCTGGCGCTGTCGCAGGCGGGCGAGATCATGACGAAGAACCCGGAGACGCTGGCGCAGGACATGACGGTCGCCGACGCGATCCGGTTCTTCGAGGGCGCGAAGCATCGTTCCTATCCCGTGATCGACGCGGCCGGCCGGCCGATCGCGATCGCCTCGCGCGCCGACGCGCTGCGCTGGCGGCAGGCCGATATCGCGCCGGAGGTGACGCTGCGCGATCAGCTTTCGGACGGCTCGCTGCCGGCGGTCAGGCCCAACACGCCGGCGATCGAAGTCGCCAATCTGATGATCGCGGAGGAGATCGGCCGGGTCTGCGTGATCGCGCCGGAGGACGGCCGATTGCTCGGCCTCATCGCCCGGCGCAACCTGCTGGCGGCGCGCGCGACCAAGGTGCGCGAGGAGAAGCCCGGCACGCTGACTCGCTGGCCGATCTGATCCGGAGCATTTGGCATCCGCCATTCCCGCGATATGAGACGGGAAGGGGAGGCGCGATTGACCAGCCGCAAGACGTTGTTGCGCGATCGGGACGGTTCGGGCGAGGCGCGGGTCGAGACTGTCGAATTGTTCTTCGACCTGGTCTTCGTCTTCGCGATCACCCAGCTTTCGCACCGCCTCGGCCATCATCCGACGCTGCATGGCGCGATCGAGACCGGGCTCCTGTTCGTCGCGATCTGGTGGACCTGGGTGTACACCGCCTGGGCGACCAACTGGCTCGATCCCAACCGGACGCGCGTGCGCTTCCTGATCTTCGCATTGATGGCCGGCGGGCTCGTCGTGTCGATGTCGATCCCGGGCGCGTTCGGCGAAAAGGCCGTGCCCTTCGCCTTCGCCTATGTCGCGATCGAGGTCGGGCGCGGGCTGTTCATCGCCGCCTCGTTCAGGCCGCACGACCGGGTCAATTACATCAATTTCGTCCGCATCCTCGTCTGGCAGATCGGCAGCGGCGCGTTCTGGATCGCCGGCGCGATCGTGGCGGAGCACCGGCTGGCCCTGTGGGTGGCCGCGACCGGCCTGTGGTCGATCGCGCCCTCCGCCACATTCTACGTGCCGGGGCTCGGCCGATCGCGCGCCGCCGACTGGAACATCGAGGCGCATCACCTCGCCGAACGCTGCGGCCTGTTCATCATCATCGCATTGGGCGAATCGGTGCTCGCGACCGGCGACACCTTCGCCGAGATCGCCTGGACCTGGCCCGCGGCGATCGCCTTCGTCGGCTCGTTCGTGGGGACGATCGCCTTGTGGTGGATCTATTTCAACATTGGGGCGGAGCGCGCGGTGCATGCGTTCGCCGCGAGCCGGGAGCCGGGCAGAATGGCGCGGCTCGCCTACACCTATCTGCACATCCCGATCGTCGCCGGGATCATCGTCGGCGCGGCGGCGATCCAGCTCGTCATCGCGGCGCCGGCGGGGGTGATGTCCGTCCCCGCGCTGGCGATGACGACAGGCGGGCCGGCCCTGTTCCTTGTCGGCACCGCCGCGTTCAAGCGCGCGGCGGGCGCGCGCACCTGGCCGTTGTCGCATCTCGCCGGGCTTGCCGCCTTGGCGGTGCTCGCCTTGCTCGGCCGCGGCCTCCAGCCCTTCCAGTTCGGCGTCATCGTCGCGGCGATCACCGCCGCCGTCGCGATCTGGGAGACGCTGTCGCTTTCGCCGCGGCTTCACGATTCCGAAGGGAATCCGGCTTAGGGTCCAAACGCGATCAGTGGGGCGGCCGCCGGTTCCCAAGCCGGCGGCCGTTTTTCCGTTCCGCGCCGTTTTGCTGTTTCCGGGACGCGCCGGCGGGGGTAGAGCGCCGCGCCATGAACATCGACCTGATTCCAGTGGGCGACAATCCGCCCGAAAGCCTCAACGTCATCATCGAGGTGCCGGTCGGCGGCGAGCCGGTGAAATATGAATATGACAAGAAATCGGGCGCGCTCTTCGTCGATCGCATCCTCCACACACCGATGCGCTATCCGGCCAATTACGGCTTCGTCCCGCACACGCTGTCGCCCGACGGCGATCCATTGGACGCGCTGGTGATCGCGCGCAGCCCCTTCGTCCCCGGCTGCGTCGTGCGCGCCCGGCCGATCGGCGTGCTCAACCTGGAAGACGAGCATGGCGGCGACGAAAAGCTGATCTGCGTGCCGGTGGACACCACCTTCCCTTATTATGCGGACGTAGCGCAGCGCCAGGACCTGCCCTCGATCGTGCTTCAGCAGATCGAGCATTTCTTCAAGCACTACAAAGACCTGGAAGAGGATAAATGGGTCCGCGTCGGCACCTGGGGCGACGCCGCGGAGGCGCGGCGGATTGTCGTCGAGGCGATTGAGCGGGCGAAGGGCTAGCGCGGCGCGCCCGGGCCGCGACAACTTGCCAAGCGCCCCGGCGGCAGGAATAATCGTCCCATGAGGCTGGGGTGGGATGAAATCAAACGGCGCGCCCGCGCCTTCAGCGAGGACTGGAAGGACGCCCATTACGAGAAGGGCGAGACGCAAAGCTTCTACAACGACTTCTTCGAAATCTTCGGGGTGCGCCGCCGCGCCGTTGCCAGCTATGAGCGCCGTGTCGAGAGCATCGACGCCAATCGACGTGGCTTCATCGATCTGTTCTGGCCTGGAACGCTGATCATCGAGCAGAAATCGGGCGGGCGCGATCTGTTGAAGGCACAGGGTCAGGCGCTGGAATATTTCGACTGGCTGCCCGACAAGGACAAGCCGCGCTACATCCTCACCTGCGATTTCCAACGCTGGCATCTGGTCGATCTCGACACCAACCAGGGCTGGCGCTTCACGCTTCACGAGCTTCACAAGCATATCGAGGCGTTCGCCTTCGTTCTCGGCCGCCAGCGCACGTTCGAGACGCAGGCAAAGGTCACGATCAAGGCGGCGGAGCTCATAGGCAAGCTCCACGACGCGCTCGAGGAATCGGGCTATACCGGCCACGATCTCGAGCAGCTTCTGGTTCGCCTGCTCTTCTGCCTGTTCGCCGACGACACCGGCATTTTCCAGCCCGCGCAAATCTTCCTGCAACTGCTGGAGAACGATACGGCCGATGACGGTCGCGACACCGGCCGTGTGCTCATGGAGCTGTTCGATATCCTCGATACGCCCGAGGACGGACGCCAGCAGGGCCTTTCGGCCGAACTCAACGCCTTTCCCTATGTGAATGGCGACCTCTTCGCCGGCCGCCTGCGGACCCCCGTCTTCGACGCGAAGATGCGCCAGTTGCTGATCGACGCCTGCCGCCACAATTGGAGCGGGGTCAGCCCCGCCATTTTCGGCTCGCTGTTCCAATCGGTGATGGACGCCAAGGAGCGGCGCGCGAAGGGCGCGCACTATACGTCCGAAGCCAATATCCTGAAGGTCATCGGGCCGCTGTTCCTCGACGACCTGACCGCCGAACTCGATCGCATCGTCGCGCGCAAGACCGGGCGCGACGCGCTGCTCGACGAATATGTCGCCAAGTTGTCGCGCCTCACCTTCCTCGACCCGGCCTGCGGCTGCGGCAATTTCCTCGTCATCGCCTATCGCGAGCTGCGCCGGCTGGAGCTGGCCGCGCTGGAGGCGCGCTGGCCCAAGGAGATGGCCGGCACCGGCGATGCGCGGCGTCAGGGGATCATCGATCCCGGCCTGCTGAGCCGCGTCCAGGTCAGCCAATTCCACGGCATCGAGGTGGAGGAATTTCCGGCGCGCATCGCCGAGGTGGCGATGTGGATGGCCGATCACCTCGCCAACAATGCCTTGGGCGAAGCGTTCTCGACCAACTATGCGCGCATCCCGCTGAAGGACTCGGCCCATATCCTTCATGCCGACGCGCTCGAGACCGATTGGGCGGGCCTGCTGCCACCCGAGCGGTGCAGCTACATCATGGGCAACCCGCCGTTCGTGGGCGCCAAGTTCCAGACGTCGGAGCAGCGCGCGCAGGTGCGCCGCATCGCCGGGCTGGGCGGCAGCGGCGGCACGCTCGATTATGTCGCGGCGTGGTTTTTGAAGGCGGGAGATTATATAAACTCTTGTAATAAAACGAGTAATGGACTAATTCGGACAGCGGACAGCGGACAGCGGACAGCGGACAGCGGACAGCGGACAGCGGACAGCGGACAGCGGACAGCGGACAGCGGACAGCG
>Ga0164241_10000140_pt1 | contig 172067 bp, 164 predicted proteins | sample OricomyardsoilBY_FD_108780 | JGI IMG/M metagenome (GOLD analysis project Ga0164241, IMG submission 108780) | Backyard soil microbial communities from Emeryville, California, USA - Original compost - Back yard soil (BY) | ecosystem: Environmental > Terrestrial > Soil > Unclassified | place... | reverse complement strand
CCCGTGCGCAGCGCAAAGTCCTGGATCTTGGCGATCTTCTGGCCGTGCACTTCGCCGAGCGAGCCCCCAAACACGGTGAAGTCCTGCGAGTAGACGGCGACCTGGCGTCCGTCGATGGTGCCGTATCCGGTGACCACGCCGTCGCCAAAGGGACGGTTCTTCTCGAGCCCAAAGTTCTGGCTGCGATGGCGGCTGAGGCGGTCGAGTTCAACGAAGGAGCCGTCGTCCAGGAGGGCGTCCACGCGCTCACGCGCGGTCTTCTTTCCGCGCGCATGCTGCTTCGCTTGTGCGGCCGCCTCAGGTGTGGCGACGGCGGCTTCTGTCTTGCCGCGCAGCTGGTCAAGCGCGGCGGCTGTGGTCTTGCTGGGTTCGGACACGTCACTCCCTTGGTGGCTGGCAGATAGCCTAGCCCCGTGAGTCAGCCCACGCCCGCGGCCATCGCCGCGTCTCGCGCGCCGTTGTCGCGTGCGGACTTCGACGACGTCGTTGGCGACGGCCGGCCGTTGAGCAGGCTCGACGTTGTGGCCACCTCTCCCTCAACCAACACTGCGCTGCTTGGCATGGTTTCTAGCCAGCCCGACGCCTGGGGTCACCTCAGCGCCTACGTCGCCGATCATCAGACGGCCGGTCGCGGTAGGGCGGGGCGCTCGTGGGCAACGCCGGCGCGCGCGGCGCTCACCTCTTCCTTTGTCTTGCGACCTTCGGTGCCGGCTGCCGATTACGGCTGGGCGCCGCTCGTTGTTGGCCTTGCCACGGTGCGTGCGCTGCGGCGCATGGGCGTGGGAGCCTTCCTTAAGTGGCCAAACGACGTTGTTGTGGAGCACGGGGTCAAGGACATCGCGGAGTGGGGTCGCTGGCGCAAGTGTGTTGGCATCCTGTGTGAGGTAGTGCCCGGACAGTCCGCCATCGTTGCTGGTATCGGTATCAATGTGTCTCAAGCGGCTGGCGAACTGCCCGTGCCGCATGCGGCGTCTCTCGCGACTCTTGGAGCGTCGTCACTTGATCGCGTTGCGCTACTTCGCGCCCTTGCTGCGGAGCTGCGAGACGTCGTCACCGCGTGGGAACGCGGTGACGACATTCCGGCACTCGTGGCCGCCGCGTGCGCGACGATTGGCTGGGATGTGACTGTGGATGTGCCCGGAGCGGAACCAATTTCCGGCACTGCTATTGGGTTGTCGCCATCGGGTGGGCTCGTGCTCGACACGGCGAACGGTCCGCGCGAGTTGCTTGCCGGCGACGTGAGGGTGCGCCGGTCTTCGCCGCAGGGCCGCGGATGAGCGTGACTGACGGCTACGAGCGGCGCGGCTCGTGGACGCGTGGGCTGTGGCTGTGGTTGAGCAGTTCCGCCGTCGCATGGGTGCTGTGGGGGCTGATGTGGGCCGTGGAGTTCGCTGTAAACGATCACAGCACAGATGAGTTCTGGCCACTCGCCTTGTATTTCCTGTACGTCGCGGGCACCATCGCCTTCCTCGCGATCAATGCGGTCATCTGGTTCACCATTGGTCGGCTCGTGGACGTCAAAGCACGGACACCGTGGCCGTGGTACATCCTCATCGGCGCGGTGCTTGGCGGATGGTTGGCGATTGGCTTGAGGGACGCGAATCCCTACGCGCTGATTGCAGGGCTCGGCGTGATCGCAGCGGGCGGCTATGGGATCGGCCCGTGGGTTGCGGGCCGCACGTTTGAATCGACGCCTTGGCGCATTGGAGTGGGAGTGACGATGGGGCTAGGTATCGCATCAGTGGTCGGAGCAATGTTGTGAAGCCGTCAGAGACGCCCGGCAGCGTTGCCCGTGCGCTGTATGGCTGGCGCGCCACGGCATCTGTGATGTTGCCGATTTGGGTTGGTGTGCTTGCGCTCTCCTCCTTCTCCGTAAGGACAAATGACGCGTGGCAAGACCTCGCGTTCGTGGTCCTTGTGATGATCACGTATGTGCTGGGCGTGCTCGTTGTGGTGCCGCTGTTCGCTTTCCTGATAGGACGCTGGCTAGACCGGCGCACCGCTCCGCGGGGAGTTCGACGCTCGGTCACGTGGTTTGCGATCTACGGCTTTGGCTTCGCAATCGTTCTGGTGCTCTTGTTTGGGCTCAGCGGCCTCACGTGGATCGGTGCCTCCACATTGCTGTTCGCGCCTACGCTCGCCGCCGCGGCAGGGAGGCTGCTCGTCGAGGTGCGCGGCAGGGTGGGAAGCATCGTGCTGTGGGTGACCTTTGCGCTCGCGATCGCGGTGGCGCTCGGTATCACCCTCACGTTGATTGCCGGCCGGATCGGGCCTTAGGCGCCCGCTAGGCCGGCTCCGTGAGGCTCTCATCGTTATTGCGGACGTTTCCCACGCGTTTGTCCACGGCGTGCCACGTGAGTTCCGGAGTAGGTGCCGCGACCGCAGCGAACAGGTCGTCAGGGTGTGATGTTGGATCGAGCCACACCTCGACGTTGTCGGTGTCCAGCATCGCGGGTTGGCGATCGTGGATGTCATTCATCTCGCCGCGCGATGCGGTGGTGACTATCGAGAACGAGATCAACCACGGATCTTCCTTCGCCGCCCGCCACACCTCGACGAGGCCCGCAAACGCGAGCGGAGAGCCGTCGACAGTGTGGATGAACTGGGGCACCTTCTCGTCTCCGAGCTTCTGCCACTCGTAGTAGCCATTAGCAGGGACGATGCAGCGGCGCTTGGCGAACGCGTTCTTGAAACTGGGCTTCTCAGCGATCGTCTCGACGCGAGCGTTGAACATCTTTGAGCCGATGCCCGGGTCTTTAGCCCACGTGGGAACCAAGCCCCACCGTGCCGCCTCGGCAACCCTGGCGTCGGGCGATTGCCGGATGATCAAGCCCTGCTGCATGGGCCCAAGGTTGAAGTTGGGCGGGAGCAGGCGGGCGTCGTCGGCGATGGTGGCGATGGCGAAGGAATCAAGCAGTTCTTGCTCGGTGAGGAAGTTTGCGTAGCGGCCGCACATGTCTTCATCGTGGCACAGCGGTGCGACACGAAGCCGGGGAGTTTTCCACAACTGGGGTTGCTTTGCGGCGTGCGCGACGCTACCTTCGGCGCATGGGGGGTGACCCAGTAACGACCGTGGAATCCCGCGTTCGCGAAGAAATTCGCAGGCGCGGGGTCGATCCCGTGCGCGACGCGGACGCCGTGCGGGGACTCATCGCGGAAGTTCTCGAGGAATGGGATCGACAAGCCCTCGCTGGCACCGTTACGCCGGTTGCCGACAGGGCCGACGCCGCGCGAACCGTCCTTTCAAACGTCGCTGGCCTTGGGCCCCTGCAGCAGTACCTTGACGATCCCGAGATCGAGGAGATCTGGATCAATCGACCGTCGCAAGTATTCGTTGCGCGCCGAGGCGTCTCCGAACTCACGCCCACCATCCTCACCGATGGTCAAGTGCGCGATCTTGTTGAACACATGCTGAAGTTGAGCGGTCGCAGGCTCGATCTCAGCTCACCCTTCGTCGATGCGTCGCTGCCCGGAGGCGAGCGACTCCACGCCGTGATCCCCGACGTCACGCGCGAGCACTGGAGCGTAAACATCCGCAAATACGTGGCGAAGGCGCAGTCCGTGCGGGACCTCGTGGAACTGGGGACGCTCACAGACCACGCTGCACGCTTCCTCGACGCGGCGGTGGTGTGCGGACTTAATGTGTTGGTCGCAGGCGGCACGCAAGCCGGCAAGACCACAACTCTTGGTGCGCTCGCGGGCTCAATCCCCGCTCGCGAGCGCATCATCACCTGCGAGGAGGTCTTTGAGCTGAAGCTCGCCCACCGCGACGTTGTGGGCCTGCAGTGCCGGCAGGCATCGCTTGAAGGAACCGGGGAGATCGATCTGCGACGCCTCGTTAAAGAGGCCCTGCGCATGCGGCCAAGCCGCGTCATCATTGGCGAGGTCCGCGAGGCGGAGAGTCTCGACATGCTCATCGCGCTCAACGCCGGCATTCCAGGCATGTGCACGGTGCACGCGAACTCCGCTCGCGATGCGGTGGTCAAGATGTGCACGCTGCCGCTACTCGCCGGCGAGAACGTGTCAGACAGGTTCGTTGTCCCCACCGTCGCCTCAGCAATTGACCTGGTAGTTCACCTTGCCGTCGACGCCCGGGGGCGTCGACGCGTCACCGAGATAGTCGCTGTGACCGGTCGCGTCGAGGCCGGGGTCGTAGAAATTGAACAGCTCTTTGCGAATCGTGGCAACGGACTTCAGCGCACCGATGGCTTCCCGCCCCACGAGGATCGGTTCGCTCGCAACGGATACCAACTCGCGGACCTGATGGCTGCATGACATGGTGCTCCTACTTGGGCTGACGCTCGGACTCGGGCTCTTCCTTGTCTGGACGTCTTTCTGGACGCCGTCGCCGCGCCGCGCCGCAGGCGCCGACGGCTGGTCCGCGCGCACCCAAGACCGTCTGACGCGCGCCGGTGCCCCAGGGGTTACGCCCGCTGCGCTCGTGACTGTATCCAGCGTCGGCTCGATTCTGATCTTCTTGTTCGCAACCGGCATTTCCGGGTCGCCCGTGGTCGCATTGTGTTTTGCGGTCATGGCGGCGCGTGGGCCATTCGTGCTCGTAAACTCCCGTTCGCGGGCGAGGGTACGCGCCACTCGCGCCGCATGGCCCGACGCTGTTGATCACCTTGCGAGCGGCATCCGGGCCGGGATGTCGCTACCGCAGGCAGTCGCCCAATTGGGATCGCGAGGTCCAGACAAACTCCAACCTGCGTTCGCCGCCTTCGGTGAGGACTTCCGTGCGACTGGGCGTTTTGGCGAGTCTCTCGACGCACTGAAGGAGCGACTCGCGGATCCTGTTGCCGACCGAATCGTCGAGGCCCTGCGTGTCACCCGCGAAGTCGGTGGCACCGATGTTGGCTCGATGCTGCGCGCCCTTAGCGAGTTCCTCCGCGACGATGCCCGTACGCGCGGTGAACTCGAGGCGAGACAGAGTTGGACGGTGAACGCGGCACGGCTCGCCGTCTGCGCGCCATGGGTCGTGCTTGCCCTGCTCGCAACCAGGCCCGGAGGAGTCGCGGCATACAACTCCGCGGCTGGCGCGACAGTGCTCGCGGCCGGCGCGCTCGCATCCCTCGTCGCGTATCGGTTAATGGTGAGCATCGGCCGCCTCCCCGAGGAAGCGAGGGTGCTCCGATGACCCCCCTCGCGTGGCTCGCCGCAGTGGCACTGTCAATTGGGATCGCGCTCGTATGGTCATGGATCGGCGAGCGACGGCCAAGTCTTGACGCTCGCCTCGCACCATACGTTCGCCCTGCTGACGGTCGCGACTGGATGAGTCATACGGCACCCAAGGGGGTGCCGGCCAGGCTGCTCGCCCCGGTAATTAGGGACTTTGCTCGCGTGCTTGAGCGCTGGGGATCGTCAGCAGCCGACGTTCGAGCGCGGCTTGAGCGTTCAGGCGCGGGGGTAACTCTGGAGCAGTTTCGTGCGCAGCAGGTCGCGTGGGCGGCCGTTGGGCTCGGCATCGGCTTTGTCGTAGCGACGACGCTGCGATTGGGCCGCAACGCGCCGCTCATCGCGTTGTTGATTCTCGTGGGCTTGTGCGCTGTGACAGGCGCTCTCGCTCGCGATGGTTGGCTGACGCACGCCGCGCGCAAGCGCACCGAACGGATCATCGCGGAGCTACCGGCAATTGCCGATCTTCTCGCGCTTGCCGTCACCGCAGGGGAGGGAGCAAGAGCGGCGCTCGAAAGGGTCTCAACCACCACGTCGGGCGCCCTTTCCGAGGAGCTGGGCCGAGCCCTCGCCCAAGCGCGGTCAGGGGAGCCGTTGTCGCGGGCCTTGCTTGACATGGCTGCGCGTTCTGGCGCGGCGCCCCTTCGACGGTTCGTCGATGGCGTGGTCGCGGCACTTGACCTCGGAACACCGCTCGCGGGGGTGCTGCGGGCGCAGGCACACGACGCGCGAGTCGCCGGACGGGAACAACTCATGGAGCGCGGCGGCAAGCGCGAAATTCTCATGCTGATTCCCGTGGTCTTCCTGATCCTGCCAGTCACCATCATTTTTGCGATCTATCCCGGACTCATCGCCATTCGACTGTCCGGGTAACAACTAGAGGGGGAACCCATGAAGAAAATTCGGTCAACACTGGCGAATGATCGGGGAGATGTACCCGGCTGGGTGCTCATCACGCTCATGACGGCGGGGCTCGTCGCCGCGATATGGGCGCTTGCTGGCCCGGCGCTCGCAGATGTCTTCAACAGCGCGATTGCATCCGTCACGGGCGGTTGACGACACTGGCAGTGCCGTCACAGAGTTTGTGCTCGTCGGCGCACTGCTCGTGTTCGTCGCGTGCGGTCTCTTTCAGCTTGCGTTGACTCTTCACGTGCGCAACATCCTTGTGTCGTCCGCTTCTGAAGGTGCGCATATTGGCGCCCTTGCTGACCGCGACCCCGCAGACGGCGCCGCGCGTGCGGAACAGTTGGCGCGCGCCGCGCTGGGAAACGTGAGCGTTGACGCGTCGGCAACTTTAGTGCCGCAAGGGGACGGCCACGTGGTCGTGGTCAGGCTTGAGGCGCCAGTGCCGGTTCTGGGGCTGTGGGGCGTTGGCACCATTTCTGCCTCAGCTCATGCGATTGACGAGTCCGATGACTGAGCGCGACGACGGCGCCGCGGTAGTGGAGTTCCTGCTGCTTTCGCTCCTGCTGCTGATACCCATCGTGTACTTGGTGCTGACGCTTGCCCAGGTCCAGTCCGCAGCGTTCGCCGCGGAGGCCGTTGCAAGGGACGCCAGTCGTGCAGCGGTAGTTGGAGGGGTCGATGCGCTCCAGAATGGGGCCTCGTTCGCTGAGGCCGAGCGCGAGGCCCGCGACCGAGCAAATTCCGCGGTCGCCATCACGCTCGCTGATTTTCGCGTTGACTCCCAGGACGCCGAAGTATCCCTGACATGTAGCGCTTCGCCTTGTCTCACAGCCGGTTCGGAGGTTCAGGTCTCCGTGGCGATCGAACTGTCCTTGCCTGGGATTGGCGACCTGATCCCGGGTGTCGCGGTGCAAGTCGGCGCGAGCGGCTCGTCGCCAGTCGACGGGTACGTGCCATGAAGCGCCGGGCGCCGGCTCTTGATGATGACGAGGGCACGATCATGCTGCTGACGCTGGGGTTTGTGATCCTGGGGCTCTTGCTCGTGCTGGTGGTTGCTGCGGCAACCCAGGTCCACCTCGAGCGTATGCGATTGACCCATGTTGCCGACGAGTTGGCGCTCGACGCCGCAGACGCGCTTGACGTTGGTCGGTACTACGAGGGTTCCTTGCCAGAACCCGGTGTCGACGGCGTTGTTGCGCTCGCTGAGGGCGAGATCGAGAGGCTGGCCAAAGAACGTGTAGCGGCGGCCGCAGCACGCGCGGGACTTCCTCAAACGGAGGTAGTCGAGGCGGTGACCACCGACGGCTACACCGCTACGGTGACCGTACGCACCACGGTGCACCCGCTGTTCGGAGTGGATGCGCTCTTGCCCTTTGCCGACGGAGTCACGCTCACGGCGACGGCGAACGCTCGCGACTACTAGCGTCGGGCCGTCGCAAGCGCCCCTGCGCCCGTGAGCACCTCCGCCCGTGAGCACCTCTGGAATGGTGGATGTGGTACCCAAACCGGCCGATTTGGGTACCGCATCCACCATTCGGGGTTGCGGGGCGGTGCGCAGGTGCACGGGAAGGGCACGGGCAAAGCAAACGGGGCGGCCCACCGAAGTGGACCGCCCCGTGGCGCTTGTGCTGTGTGGACTACGCCTTGACGGCGCCGTCCATGATGCCTCGCACAATCTGACGTCCGGCTACGAACAGCAGCGCGATCAAGGGGATCGTCGCGATGAACGAGCCCGTCAGAATGATCGAGAACTTAGGAGTGGAACCCGCACGGAGGTTGTGCAGGGCGGGACCAATTGTCTGCCACGACGAGCCACCAACGGCCACGAGGGCCCAGATGTACTCGTTCCACGCACCGACGGCCGCGATCAGACCCAGCACGCCCAGAGCGGGACGCAACGTGGGAATCACGATGTTGGTGTAGACGCGGAACGTGGATGCGCCGTCGACCTTTGCGGACTCGATGATCTCGTCCGGAATCGCGTCTTCGATGAACTGGCGCATATAGAACACGCCAAATGCGGAGACTAAGGCGGGTACCGTCACAGCGAATATCGTGCCGATCCATCCGATCGACTGCATGATCTGGTACGAACCGACGATGCCCAGCTGCGCGGGAATCGTGAGCGTGAGGACAACAAAGTAGAACAGTGCGTCCCTGCCCTTGAAGCGAAGCTTCGCGAAGGCGAAGCCGGCCAGCGAGCAGAAGAACAGCGTTCCAGCAACGACGATCGCCACGACGATGATCGAGTTAATGAAGGACCTCAGGAAGTTCACCGAGTCGTACGACGGGTACGTGGCATCGGTGATGGTGCCCGTGATGATTCCCCAGTTGAAGGAGAAGTAGGGACCGGGCAACGCCGTGGGGAACCCATCGACGTAAACCTTGTCTTCCTTCCACGTCGAGATGATGCCTGCCCAGTACACCGGCCAGAAGCCGATGATGAGGATCAGGCTCAGCAGGATGTAGTTGACCCAACCAGCAGGAGTGTCCTGTGGCGAGCGGCCCAGCAGTGCTGCGCTATTCGCCTTGACGGGCTCGTTCGCGGGCGCGGGCTTGTCGACTACCTGGGCGCTCACTTGCGGCCTCCAATCTTGTTAGACAGCCAACCGTTCATGGCGGCCACGACGACCACCACGACGAACAGCACCCACGACATAGCGCCAGCAAATCCGAAGTTGGTGTTATTCCATCCGGTGTGCCAAATCAGTTGAGCCACAGTGCGCCAGAGATGTCGGTTACCGCCACCCATTCCGGACGCAGGGTTGTCGTCGAATTGGACCGGCTCAGCGAAGAGTTGCAATGACCCGATAGTCGAGAGCACCACGGTAAAGATCACCATTGGGCGGATCATCGGAACCGTTATTGACCACAACTGCCGCCAGGCACCGGCGCCGTCGAGCGCAGCTGCCTCGTAGACATCCTTAGGAATGGCCTGCATTGCCGCGAGGTAGAGGAGGGCGTTGTAGCCCGTCCACTTCCAGTCGATCATGATGACAAGCGCGAGCCATGCGGACCAACGCTCTTGGCGCCAGTCAATGCCCTCAATCGTTCGAGAACCGTAGGTGGTCTCAACACCAAAGAGGCTGAGGATCCAGTTTGCCTGACCGCCGTCACGTGCGAAGAACGTGGAGAACACGATCGACGACGCGACGATCGGCGTGATGTAGGGAACCAGGATTCCCACGCGGAACGTGCTCTGCAGGCGCAAACGACGGTTCAGCAGCGATGCCAAAACAAGAGCCAAAAGCAGCTGGGGCACTGCCGAGAGAACGAACAGTCCAAAGGTGTTGATGAGCGCCTGCCAGAAGTCCCAGCTGGTCAGGGTGCGCTCAAAGTTCTCTAGACCAACCCACCGCTCAGTGAACGTGCTGATCGAGGTGCCGTCGCGTCCTACGGGGTACTCAGGTCGGTAAGACTGGAACGAGATGAGTGCGCTGTAGACGATCGGGAAAATCCCGAAGGCGACAAAGAGAAGAAAGAAGGGGGAAATTAGTACATAGGGAACGACTGAGTGATCGAACCGGGACCAAAGCGAGGACTTGGGTCCTCGAGCTTTGCGCGGTGATACTGCTTTGTCGTCCGTGCCGGCGGCTTCGGCCTCAGCGGCCTCGACGCTGTTGGCGGACATTGGTTACCTCCGTTGGTAGGAACGCTCGTTTTCCGATGCTAGTCGCCACGCGAAACGGGGGCAGGTCTCTCGACCCGCCCCCGCCCGCTTAATTGCGACGTGGGTCGGACTACGAAGCGGCGTCCGCGTCCGATGCAGCCTGGATGGCAGCGTCCCATGCGCCGGCTGCGTCAACGCTGCCAGCCTGAACTTCGTTCAGAACACCCTGAACGGCCGTGGAGACGGCAGCGTTCTTAGGTGCGTAGTAGATCGCCGACGGGATGTCGAGGGCGGTCTTGGTGAAGATCTGTCCAACAGGAGCGTCAGAGAAGAACTCGTTGGTGAAGTCCTGGATCGCAGCGTCGGCGTAGAACGCGGACTGCGAAGGCAGGTTACCAACCTCCTGGAAGATGTGGATCTGCTGGTCCTTGGCGATGAGCCACTCGATGAAGTCGTAAGACTCCTGCGTGGTGTGCTCGTCGTACTGCTTGGGGATCGTCCAGAACGAGCCACCCCAGTTACCACCAGGTCCGGGGATGTCAGCGATATCCCACTTACCAGCGGTGTCAGGAGCCTGACCCTGGATGTAGCCCATCATCCACGCCGGGCAAGCGAGGACGGCGAAGGAGCCGTTCGCGAAGCCGGTGTTCCAGTCGTCAGACCAGAGCGTGATGCCCGCGGACAGGCCAGCGTCGATGACATCCATCGAGATGTCGAACGCAGGCTTGGAGGCGTCCATGTCGAGCTCGTTGTTCTTGTTGTACCAGGCGTAGCCCGTGCCGAGCTGCGTCTGAGAGGGGACGAGGATGTTCGTGGCGTTGTCCACCCAGAACTTGCCCTCGCCGGAGCCCTCTTGGTACTTCTTGCCGAGCTCGATGAAGCCCTCCCACGTGTCGCCAATTGCAGCGTCAACGTCGGCGCGCTCAGAGGCGATGCCGGCAGCCTCGAACAGGTCCTTGCGGTAGCACAGTGCAAGACCACCAACGTCGGTACCAAGACCGATCGTGACCGTCTCGTCCGCGTTGGAGGCCTGGGCCCACTTCCACGGAAGGTAGCTCTCCTTGTACTTACCGGCACCGAGGTCGAGCAGGTTGACAAAGTTCTCCTGCTGCGCGACGAAGCCCGTCATGTAGCCCTCGTCGATTGCGGCAACGTTGGCGGCGCCGGAGCCGGCGATGATTGCCTGCTGCAGAGCGTCGTGCTGGGCACCAAATTCACCGGTGTTCAGCTTGATGGTCACCCAGTCGCGCTCAGCCTTGTAAGCGTCCACCAGCGTCTCAAGACCGAAGTTACCCCAGTAGTTGACGTTCAGCGTCACGGGAGTGGTGTCGACGGGCTCAGACGGCATTGCAGACGGCGAAGGCGTTTCCTCAGCGGGGGAGGAGCACGCGGAGAGCAGGAGTGCCGAGGCCGTACCAACAGCGAGCACCGTCGCCGTACGGGATCGAGTCCACTTCATTGTTGAATCCCCTTTGGTTCATGCGGCGCCCCCTCGTTGGGACGCATTGCCACTGTAGCGCCGCGCAAAACGTTTCGAGCGCCCGGACGGTCACGGATTGATTACGATCCGGACGCCACTTGGCGACGGCATGCGGGCGCCCAAAATCAGCGCGCGCCGGCCACCAGGGAGTTCACAGATACGAGCACGTTAGGGGCCAAGAATGCGTCCGGGGCCACGTCGCTTGCCGACGCGATACGCACCACAGCGCGGTCGCCCGGAATTAACGTAACGAGCGCAATGTCAGCAACTGCGCCAGGATCCACCTTGTCCGCTAGGACGGTCAGGTCGCGTACGAACCCGTTCGCGAGGAGGTCAATCTCGTACCCGCCATCGACCGCCCGCGCGTTTGCGGTGAACGGAGCGGCCTCGTAATCGATGTCCTTGTCCTCTGCAAACGTCCACACCGCCCGAACGTGCTCGTCGTCGCCCGGGTATCCGGCGTCGGCAACGAGAACCTCGCCCACAGCGTCGGCCGCTTCGCGGACGTGAGCGGGCACCTCAAGGGTCACCGTCTCGCGCGCACCGGCGCTGAGGTGAGCGGTAGCGACCGCTAGCTCCGTGCCGTCAAGGGCCATCCGAGTGAAGGTGAGCGTCTCGTTCCACGCCTCGTCGCTGTCATTCACCGCAACAAGGTGGACGTCGCCAGCAACGTCAAGCGAGCCGTCGGCCCCGCGCGGCTGGAACGTGAGAAGTCGAGGCTCAAAGACCTTCTTGAGCGCGTAGTACAGCGGCTTTGGCCGCTCCTCGCCGTCGATCGCGGCCCATGACGTCACGGGCCAGCAGTCGTTGAGCTGCCACACGATCGCGCCAGCGGTGTGCGGCCACCATGAGCGGTAGTGCGCAATACCGAACTCGATCGCGCGTGCCTGGTTAAGAGAGGTGATCCAGTGCCACGTCTCAAAGTCATCGCTGTCAGGAAGGTGAGGCACGTAGCCCGCGAGCAGCTTGTCGTTGCCGCGGTCAGCCTTTTGGTGGGCGAGCCAAATGTCAGAGGTCTTGTCGAAGCCCTCTGCAGGCAGGTTGGCGAGCATCGTCGCCCACGTGGCCGGTCCCTGGAAGCCGAACTCCGAGCAGAAGCGCGGCGCGTAGTCCGCGTAGTGCGTGTAGTCGACCTGGTTCCACACCTTCCACTCGTGGACGGTGCCCACACTCGGGTCGTTGGGGTGAATGGTGTCCACGTAAGGGTGAGAAGAGAAGGGTGACGACGGCGTGTAGGGACGCGTGGGGTCCAATTCGCGAAGGATCGCGGGGAGGATCTCCTCGTAGTACTTCTGTCCCCAGTCGGTGAGCCCGGCCGCGGCCATCGCCTGCTGCCAGCCCCAGTCAAACCATCCCCACACGTTCTCGTTGGAGCCGTTGTAGATGACGAGCGAGGCGTGCGGCGCGAGGCGCGTCACGTTTTCGCGAACCTCTGCCTCGACCTCGGCGACGGTCTCCGCGTCCTCTGCGTACGCCGCGCAGGCGAACAGGAAGTCCTGCCACACCATCACGCCGCGTTCGTCGCAGACGTCGTAGAAGTCTTCGGTCTCGTAGATGCCGCCGCCCCAGATGCGCAGCAGGTTCATGTTCGCGTTGAGCGCCTGGTCAACGCGACGCTCGAGTCGCTCGCGCGTGATGCGCGTCATCAGGTGGTCGTCCGGGATCCAGTTGGCTCCCTTGACGAACACGCGGCGGCCATTAATAAGGAAGGTGAAGGCACCGCCCTCGCGGTCAACCTCGATCGAGCGGAAGCCGATGCGGCGAGCAAATGAATCAAGGTGCTCGTCCGCAGAGTGCAGGTCCACGACAAGCCCGTGCAGCGTCGGCTCGCCGTAACCAACTGGCCACCACAGCTGCGCGTTCGGCAATTCCACGCGCACGGTCGCCGTGGTTTCGCCCGACGCCACGGTCACCTTGGTCTCCACGCCCGCCACCGCGGCGAAGACAGAAAGCGGAACGTCCGACGCTCGCTCGATTTCTACATGGACGGTCACCACGCCGGTGGTGCCCTCAAGCGTCACGAGCGGGCGAACGGACGCAAGGCGCGCAACGCGCCAGCGCTCGAGACGAACGCCCTTCCAGATGCCGGCTGTCTGCAGGTCCGGTCCCCAGTCCCAACCGAACGAGCACGCCATCTTGCGGATCGCATTGAACGGCTGGGGGTAGACGCGGCCCTTGGCGAGGATCTCGTCTGGATCGCCCTCAATGAGCCCCTGCCGCGCGGCCTCGGCCATGAGCTTCTCGCTGGGCTGCGGGCGTGGGCGGTCACCAAGCACCTTTTCGCGAGCGAACGCGTACTCGAGCGCGGAATCGAAGTCGACGGCGAGGTTGTTTGCGCCGCCGACGAGGGCCTCGCGAACATCGAACCGGTAGGAGCGGTGCATGTTTGCCGTGCGGCCGAGTTCGGTGCCGTTGAGCGTCACGGTCGCGATTGTGTCGAGGCCGTCAAAGACCAAGTCAACGCGTTCTCCCTCGGTGGCTTCCGTCGCGGCGAAGGTCGTCGCGTAGCGCCACGAGCAGCGCCACATCCACTGCAGGTCGCGCTCGTTGGTGCCGAAATACGGGTCAGGGATGAGGCCTGCGCGAAGCAGGTCAACGTGCGTGGATCCGGGGACCTCGGCCTCGAACGTGCCGCCAGAAATGGGCGCCGGAGCGTCCCCGCCGGTGTGTGCGAGGGTCCAGCCTTCGCGGAGCGGATTGACGAGCAGCGTTACAGCGGACATTCCCGTGCCTTCCAAGGTGAGTGTGTGCGATAAGTCTGCCACGGCGTCGGGCCGAAACGATTCGGGTAGCGAAGTCCCAGGCGAACCTTCGCGCCCGGTGATAAACAAGGGTCCTTGGGGCTGATGTGGCGCGTGTGACTCAAAATGGCGCTTTGGGAGTCACATCAGCAACATGCGCCCCAAGGACCCTTGTTTGTCAAGCAAGCGTCGGGCCGGCGGCCATGGGCCGGCGGCCATGGGCAGGCGATACGGCCCGACGCTATGGCCCGGTTAGGCGGTGATGGCCTCAGCAAGCTCGTCGAAGACGCGGATGTACGCGTCCACGGCCTCAAATGAGTGCACAACAGACAGCGTCCACTCCTCTTCGCGGCCCGGCGTCATGAAGATGCCGTGGTTCATGTTCCACAGCCATGCGAGGTCGCACAGTGGAACGTCCTGGTTTTCCTTGAAGGTCTCGTAGTCCACGATCTTGGTCGTAGAGAACGTGACGCAACCCTTAGAGCCGATGCCGATCGCGTAGCCCGGCAGGTCGTACTTCTCGATGATCGCCTGGCAGCCGGCGACGATGCGGTCGTTGAGCGCGGCGAGGTGCTCGTAGGCCGCGGGAGTCAGCACCTCCTCAAGCGAGGCGCGCGCGGCAACCATCGACAGCGGGTTGCCGTTGTAGGTGCCAACTTGGTACACGGAATGGTCCTCGACCACACTCATGACCTCTTCCGAGCCGCCGATTGCGCCGGACGGCAGTCCGCCGCCGAGCACCTTGGCAAGCGTCACCATGTCGGGGAGCACGCCGAACTTCTCAGTCGCGCCACCCGCGGCGATCGCGAGGCCAGTCTTGACCTCGTCGAAGATCAGGACGATGCCGTGCTTCGCCGTGATCTCCCGCACAGCCTCGAGGTAGCCGGGCTCAGGCAGGACAACGCCAAGGTTCATCATGGCGGCCTCCATGATCACGCAGGCTGGCAGGCGGTCCTCGGCCGCGAGGCGCTCAATGCGGCGCTCCATCGCGGGCGCATCGTTGAACGGCACGGCGACCGTCATGTCGACAACGGCCTGCGGGATTCCCGCACCATAGGGCAACGACTCGTAGTTCTCGCGGTCGCCGATCTTGTCGTACTCAACGCCGATCGACACCATGACCGTGTCGTGGTGCCCGTGGTACGAGCCGAAGATCTTCATGACGGTGTCGCGGCCCGTGAAGGCACGCGCGATCCGGATCGCGTCCATCGTCGCCTCTGAACCGGAGTTGGTGAACCGCCACTTAGGCAGTCCCCATCGCCGCGCGAGCTCGTCGGCGACGACAACGGAGTCTTCTGTCGCGACGCCAAAGTGCGTGCCGAGCGGGAATCGCTTCGCGACGGCTTCGCCAATTGCTGGGTGCGCGTGACCCTGAACCATCGAACCAAAGCCGTTGTGGAAGTCGTAATACTCGTTGCCGTCAACGTCTGTGATGCGGTCGCCGGCTCCCGACGCGATGTAGATGGGCCACGGGTCCCGCGACTGATATGACGAGGCGACGCCGCCGCTCAGGTGCTCGGACGCGTGCCCGTACATCTCGCGGGACTTCTGCGTCCGAGCATTGAGGAGTTCGGTTTGGTCCGCGATGAGCTGATCGATGCGCTCGCGGTCAAGGCTGATGGCCATAGTGTTCTCCGCCCACCCGGCCTGGCAGTGGGCTTCGGTGCTGTGAAATGGGCCCCGCCGCCGGCCTGGCGCTGGAGGGGCAAAGCACGTTGCCGTTGCCAGGGTATCTGGCGACAGGGGGTTCCCGCCAGGCACGGCCCGACGCTGTGGTCGCGCAATGCGGCGGCTATCCACAAGCCCCGGCCCGTCGGCAGCTGCCAGCGTAGACTCGGCGCATGACGCCTAAGGCTGACGAGGTGTACCAGGCAGGGCTTGAGCTCGGTGAGGATGAACGAGTCGCCGTTGCTCATCGCCTGCTTGCAAGCCTCCACCCACAGGGTGGGGGCGACGAGCCCGGAATCGACGCCGCGTGGCAAGGCGAGATTGCTTACCGCGTCGACGAGATTCTCGCCGGCACTGTCGAACTCACTACGTACGAGCAGACTCGAGTCAAGGCGCGAACGCTTCTCGATGACTCGACCCGTTGACGAAACGTCCCCTACTTCATCCAGCGGCGGAAGTTGAGTATCTCGACGCGATCCGGCACTACGAAGCGATCCGGCGCGGGCTCGGAGCCGAGTTTGACCGGGCCGCGGCGGGCGCGGTCGAGGACATCGACTGGAATCCCGAGGCATGGCCGCCATTCCCCGGCTGGGATCGCCTTCCGCTTGTGCGCAGCCGCAACGTGGATGTGTTCCCGTACCGGGTCGTCTACTTCGTTCGTGGCGACGAAGTGATTCTCGTGGCGTTCGCGCACCAGAGCCGCGAACCCGGCTACTGGGCGCAACGCATCGACTCCTGACCAACCACCACTTGCCAAGGTGGCTCGGCGTCGGGTTTGATTCTCCTTGGAGCCGCCCCCGCGCGGCGCCCCGACAGGGAGTGATAACCCGTGGGTGCCACGGTATTCGAACGCCAAGCACCGGACGCCGCAGTCGTGCGCGAAGCGCTCGCGGACTCCCGTCTTACTCCCTTCTGGCTCGACGACGTCGAACGCCCCTCCTTCCCTCGCCTCGACACTGACGCTTCCGCGGATCTCGTCATCGTCGGCGGCGGCTACTCCGGCCTCTGGACGGCGGTTCTCGCCAAGGAGCGTGACCCAAACCGCACCGTAATCCTGCTTGAGGCTCGGCGCGTCGGGTGGGCAGCGTCGGGCCGTAACGGTGGCTTCTGCGAGGCGACCATCACCCACGGCGAGGAGAACGGCGAGAACCGTTGGCCCGAGGAGGCGGAGGAGCTCGCGCGAATTGGCCTCGCGAATCTCGACGAGCTCGAGGCGACCGTTGCCCGCTACGGCATGCGGGTGGATTTTGAGCGCAATGGCTCGCTCCAGGTGGCCACTGAGCCGCATCAAGTGGAGTGGCTAGGTTCGGACGCGCTCGACGCCGAGGCAACCCGCGCGCTCGTGAACTCGCCTACGTACCTCGCGGGCGCTGTGGATGCGCGCGGCACCGCGCTCGTGCACCCCGGCAAGCTCGCAATTGAGCTCGCTCGCGTCGCGACAGAACTTGGCGTGCAGATCTACGAGTTCACTCCCGTTCGCTCGCTTGAAGACGGCCCGACGCTGGTGACAGACCGCGGCCGCGTCACCGCCGGCAAGGTTGCGCTTGGCACGAATGCGTTCCCCGCGCTGCTGAAGCGCAATCGCCTGATGACCGTGCCGGTCTATGACTACGTGCTCATGACCGAGCCGCTCACAGCCGCGCAGCTGAAGTCGATCGGTTGGGAGGACAGGCAGGGGCTCGTCGACAGCTCAAACCAGTTTCATTACTACCGGCTCACGGCAGACAACCGGATTCTGTTTGGCGGCTACGACGCGATCTACCACTCTGGCCGAAAGGTTCGCCGCTCGCATGAGGATCGGCCTGAGTCATACGAGAAGCTTGCGAGCCACTTCTTCACGACGTTCCCGCAACTCGAGGGCCTTAAGTTCACGCACCGCTGGGCTGGAGCTATCGACACCTGCACTCGGTTCTGTGCCTTCTTTGGCACCGCGCGAGGCGGCGACGTTGCCTACGCGCTGGGCTTCACGGGCGAGGGAGTGGGTGCCACGCGGTTTGGTGCCAACGTGATGCTCGATCTCCTCGAGGGAGCGGACACCGAGCGCACGCGACTTCAGATGGTTCGGGAGAAGCCACTGCCGTTCCCGCCAGAGCCGTTCGCCACGGTGGGAATCAACGCCACCAGGTGGTCCATTGACCGCGCTGACCACAAAGAGGGTCGCCGCAACCTGCTGCTCAAGGCGCTCGACGCCGTGGGAATGGGGTTCGACTCATGATCCCCGGGCAGAAGTACAGCAGCAGCGCAGAGGGCGTGCTTGGGGAGTGGAACGGCCTCGAGGTCGGAGTTTGGGAGTGTGCGCCAACCGTGGAAACCGACACCGAAGCGGATGAGGTCTTCGTGGTGATCGAGGGAAGCGCAACCATCGAGTTCGTTGAGCCGGCGCTGCCCGCAATTGAGATTGGGCCGGGCGACGTCGTCCGGCTCGCGGAGGGAATGCGTACCGTATGGACCGTGCGCGAGACCCTCCGCAAGGTCTACGTAGCGTAGGGCGTGGAGGTCCTGCGCTGCCTTTGCTAAGTGTGCGGAACTTGCATCGAAGTCGCGCCAAATTCGCCGTCTGCCAGTTCCGCTTGACCGAAGTTGAGCCCGGGTAGACACTGAGGTTCTCGGGGGCAACGGTGCGTTCGGGAGGAGCCTTTCAAAGGGGGATTTATGTTCAGCACAACTCGACACCGTGCCCTCGCTGCGACAGGGAGTTTGCTCCTAGCTGGTGGTGCCGCTGCTACGCCGTGGCGCCAACTTTCTACTGGTGGAACGCACACTGGGACGAACCACGAAGGCTGCGAGTTTGACTACAGCCTCAACCCGACCGCGAACCGCGCCACGAGCACCAACGTCGACTGTGACACGGTCTACGTTCGCCACTACTACGTAACTTCCGGTGGTGGTGGCGGATTCACCAGTTGGAAGTCGGGGTCTGTGAGCGCGACATCGACCGCCACCGCAGTCATCCAGTACTCGCAGCACTACGGCCAGTACTAGCAAGGGATGGGAACGTTTTCGCGCATAGCCTCAGTCCGCTCGGTGTGGGCAGTCGGTATCGGGATGAGCCTGGCGGTGGCGCTTGCTGCCTGTAGCGGATCCCGGGCCGACCCCTCGGGCTCGCAATCTGCAGACTCCGTGTTCTTTGAGGGGTGGATCGAGCAAGCCCAGGGCACAGCGAGCGAAGAGCAGTTGACAATCCTTGAACGCGCGCGCGAGGCGGGTGCCATGGAAGAGGCGGACGTGCAGTCCGCATTGGAGCGCACGTTCCAGTGTTTTGAGGACGCCGGCATCACGTATACGCAGACCATCGACGAGAACATGGGTCTCCCGTTGCCCGCCTACTCGTTCGGTGGGGGGATAAACGCCGCACCGGACGGACCGTGGGTTGGTGTCGCGGATGCGTGCATCAACGCCAACAGCTTCTACGTGGAGATGGCGTATCAGAACCAGCCGCGCGCGATAGACATTCAGGAAGCGTGGTTCGCGGCGAACGGTCGCGAACAGGTTGTCGCCTGCCTCAAGGCGAACAACTGGGACTTCGACGAGGACGCTTGGTGGCAGGAACTCCTCAAAGCCTCGACCGAACTTTGGAAGGAGACAGCGGGACTCAACGACGGAGGGACACAGGAGGGTCCAAACGCCGTCGACTGCTGGACCGACGCTGGCCTGTAGCGCCCGCGTCGCGGCACCCGCCGCTGTGCCCCACAATATGACTGATGCCCATTCACCCAACCCGGGCGTCGCGAAGGGACACATCGATATCTCGTGCTGCAGCACCACGTAGGAGGAGAGCCGTTCGGCTCCGCAGATCGGTCAGGAAAGATCTACAACCCCGCGACGGGCGCTCAGATAGATGAAGTCGCCTTCGCGTCCACCGACGAGGTGGGCCACGCGATCGAGGTGGCGACGGCCGCACAGAAGAAGTGGGCGGCGACGGGGCTCGTTCGCCGCGCGGACGTCTTCTTCCGCATGCGCCAGTTGCTCGTTGAACGCCAGGACGAGCTCGCCGCGATCGTCACGCGAGAGCACGGCAAGGTCCTGAGCGACGCGAAGGGCGAGGTAAGCCGCGGCATCGAGAACGTCGAGTTCGCCGCCGGGCTGGTGCACCTTCTCAAGGGCGAGCACTCCACTGGAGTCGCAGGCGGCGTTGACGTACACACGATCAAGGCGCCTGTTGGCGTTGTCGCGTGCATCACCCCGTTCAACTTCCCCGTGATGGTGCCGCTGTGGATGAGCGCGTCCGGGCTCGCATGCGGCAACGCGGTGATCCTCAAGCCGTCAGAGAAGGACCCGGGTGCCGCGAACTTCATCGCCGCGCTGTGGGAAGAGGCGGGCCTGCCAGCTGGCGTCTTCAACGTGGTCCACGGCGACCGCGCGGCCGTTGACGCCCTGCTCGAGGCCCCTGGCATCGGCGCCGTGAGCTTCGTGGGCTCCACGCCCATCGCTCGGTATATCTACGAAACCTCCGCAAAGAACGGCAAGCGCGTCCAAGCCCTGGGCGGCGCCAAGAACCACATGATCGTGATGCCCGACGCCGACCTGGACTCCGCGGCCGACGCTGCGGTGGGTGCGGCGTACGGAGCGGCAGGAGAGCGGTGCATGGCGATTTCCGTACTGGTCGCCGTTGGCGACGAGACGGCCGACGCCGTGATCGCCAAGATCTCCGAGCGCGCCGCGCGCTTGACCATCGGCAACGGCGCGGACGCCGCAACGGAGATGGGCCCGCTCATCACTCGTGAGCACAGGGACCGCGTTGCCGGGTACGTGACAGGCGCGGAAGGAGAGGGTGCCTCGGTGGTGCTCGACGGCACTGCGTTGTTGAACAGCGGCACGCAGCCGTTCGATAGCGACGGCTACTTCCTTGGCGCGAGCCTCGTCGACAACGTTCGCCCTGGTATGCGGGTGTATGACGACGAGATCTTCGGACCAGTGTTGTCCGTGGTGCGGGCCGCGTCCTACGACGACGCGGTCGCCATCATCAACTCCAGCCCGTATGCGAACGGCACCGCGATTTTCACTCGCGACGGCGGCACCGCTCGCGCCTTCCAGCAAGACATCGAGGTGGGCATGATCGGCATCAATGTGCCGATTCCCGTCCCCATTGGCGCGTACTCGTTTGGCGGGTGGAAGAACTCGCTGTTTGGCGACTCGCACATCTACGGGCCGGAGTCCATCCACTTTTACACTCGCTCCAAGGTGGTCACCACGCGCTGGCCCGAACCGAGCGAGTCGCAGATCGAGCTCGGCTTCCCGAGCAACCACTGAGTGAGTACTGAGGAACCACACACATGACCGCAAACGACCCCCGCTACGTGTTCCATTCGTGGAGCGCCCAGGCGCAGATCGCCCCCCTCGACGTTGTGCGAGGGGAGGGGAGCACCTTCTGGGACTCGGAAGGAAAGAGCTACCTCGACTTCTCCTCGCAGCTCGTCAACCTCAACCTGGGCCACCAGCACCCTGACCTCGTCAAGGCGATTCAGGACCAGGCAGGCAAGCTCGCGACGATTCAGCCAGCGATGGCGAACGACGTTCGCGGCGAGCTCGCCCGCCGCGTCGTCGAGGCCGCAGGTGAAGGCTTCGCCAAGGTGTTCTTCACCAACGGCGGCGCGGACGCCAACGAGAACGCGATCCGCATGGCTCGCCTCGTCACGGGCAAGCGCAAGGTGCTGTCGATGTACCGCAGCTATCACGGCAACACCACCACTGCCATCACCGCAACCGGCGACCCGCGAAGGTGGGCAAACGAACCTGCCGACCCCAGCGTCGGGCACTTCTTTGGGCCGTATCTTTACCGCTCTGCTTTCTACGCGACCACCCCGGAGGAGGAGAGCGCGCGGGCGCTGGAGCACCTGGAGCAGACGATCATCCTCGAGGGCGCGAGCACGATTGGCGCGATCATCATGGAGACGATCGTCGGCACCAACGGCGTGCTGATGCCGCCGCCCGGATACCTCGAGGGCGTGCGAGCGCTGTGCGACAAGTACAACATCGTGTGGATCGCCGACGAGGTGATGGTGGGTTTTGGCCGCGTTGGTGAGTGGTTCGCGTTCCAGTCGACATCTGCGGTTCCGGACCTCATCACGTTCGCGAAGGGAATCAACTCGGGCTACGTGCCGCTTGGCGGCGTCGTCATCAACGAGCGCATCTCCGCCGAGTTCGACAACCGCGTGTTCCCCGGCGGCCTCACGTATAGCGGTCACCCGCTTGCCTGCGCAGCGGGCGTCGCGACGTTCGAGGTGTTCCGCCGCGATGGCATCCTCGAGCGCGTCAGGGACCTGGGCGAACGCATCGTCCGCCCAACCCTTGAGGGCTGGGTGGAGAGCCACCCAAGCGTGGGCGAGGTGCGCGGATCGGGACTCATGTGGGCCGTGGAGTTGGTGCGCAACCGCGACACGCGGGAGCCGCTCGTGCCGTTCAACGCGAGCGGTCCAGCGAATGCCCCCATGGTCGCGTTTGCCTCCGCCGCCAAGGCGCACGGAGTGTGGCCGTTCGTGCACTTCAACCGCATGCACGTGGCGCCGCCGCTGGTTATCTCGGAAGACGAGCTGGTGCGCGGTCTCGCGGTGCTCGACGAGGCCCTCGCGGTCGCCGACGCGGAGGTCGCTGCGTGACTACGCTCGGCAGTATGGAATTGGACACCGGGATGACTGCAGTTGTCGGCGGCCCGACGCTCCCTCAAGAACGCAGGATCGTTACCGAGATCCCTGGTCCAGTTTCGCGAGAGCTACTTGAGCGCAAGGCCGCGGCGGTCGCCGCTGGCGTGGGGCACACGGTTCCCATCGCTGCGGTGGCCGCGGGTGGCGGCGTGATCGTTGATGCCGATGGCAACTCGCTCATTGACCTAGGGGCAGGCATCGCCGTGACCTCGGTTGGAAACTCGCATCCGAAGGTGGTCGAGGCGGTTCAGCGCCAGGCCGCGGCCTTCACGCACACGTGCTTCATGATCTCTCCGTACGAGGGGTACGTCGCCGTCGCGGAGGCGCTCAATCGCCTTACCCCTGGAGACCACGCCAAGAAGAGTGCGCTGTTTAACTCCGGCGCGGAGGCGGTCGAGAACGCGGTGAAGATCGCGAGAAAGTTCACGGGTCGCCAGGCCGTCGTGGCCTTTGACCACGCGTATCACGGCCGTACCAATCTCACGATGGCCCTCACGGCAAAGTCGATGCCTTACAAGAGCGGCTTTGGCCCGTTCGCCTCCGAGGTCTACCGCGCGCCAACGAGCTACCCGTTCCATGACGGGCTCTCCGGTGACGAGGCAGCGGCCCGCGCTATCTCCGTGATCGACAAGCAGGTTGGCGCGGCCAACCTCGCTGCCGTGATCATCGAGCCCATCCAGGGCGAGGGCGGTTTCATCGTCCCCGCGGATGGCTTCCTCAACGCGATCTCCGAGTGGTGCACCGCTAACGGAGTCGTCTTCATCGCCGACGAGGTGCAAACGGGCTTCACGCGCACCGGAGCAATGTTCGCTTCCGAGCTGTTCGGCGTGGTTCCCGACCTCATCACCACAGCCAAGGGAATCGCTGGCGGCCTGCCCCTCGCGGCCGTGACCGGCCGCGCGGAGATCATGGACGCAACCCACGTGGGCGGGCTGGGCGGCACCTATGGCGGCAACCCCATCGCGTGCGCTGCGGCGCTAGCCGCGATCGAGGCCTTCGAGACAGAGGGCTTCATCGAGAGCGCAAAGTCGATTGGCGAGGCGCTGTTCACCGGCCTTGGAGAGATTCAGGAGTCCGACCCTCGCCTTGGCGAGGTGCGCGGGCGCGGGGCAATGGTCGCCGTGGAGTTTGTCAAGGCTGGGACGCATGAGCCTGACCCGGCCCTAGCGTCGGCCATTGCCAAGGGCTGCATTGCCAAAGGCGTGGTCGTGCTCACCTGTGGGACGTACGGAAACATCATTCGTTTCTTGCCTCCCCTGACCATTCCCGAGCCGTTGCTCGCGGAGGGACTCGACGTCGTCGCCGAGGTTTTGGCGGGAGTCGAATGATCACCGAATATGAACTACTCGAGGCCGTCCCCAACCAGTTGTTCATTGGCGGGGAGTGGGTCGATGCCGCCGCGGGGGAGACCCTCGACGTTCGCGATCCGGCAACCAACAGGGTGATCCGTTCAATCGCGGCCGCTCGCGCCGGTGACGGCATGCGCGCCCTTGACGCCGCCGTCGGCGCGGCAGACGAATGGGCCGCAACTGCTCCCCGCGTCCGGGGAGAACTGCTCCGCGCTGCCTTCGAGAAGGTGCGAGAGCGCGCGGACGAGTTCGCTCTGCTCATGACCCTCGAGATGGGAAAGCCGCTCGCGGAGGCCCGCGGCGAGGTGGGCTACGGCAACGAGTTCATGCGGTGGTTCTCCGAGGAGGCCGTGCGCGTCACCGGCCGTTACGGCCTCAACCCGGAGGGTACGGGCCGCATGGTGGTGTCGCAGCACGCCGTTGGGCCCTGCTTCCTCATCACCCCGTGGAACTTCCCGCTCGCGATGGCGACCCGCAAGATTGCTCCCGCGCTTGCCGCGGGCTGCACCGTCGTGGTCAAGCCAGCGGAGCTCACGCCGCTCACCACCTTGTACCTCGCCAAGGTGTTCGAAGAGGTCGGCGTCCCTGCAGGGGTCGTCAACGTCATCACGACGCACCATTCTCGCGAGGTATCAGAGCCGATAATTGCAGACCCACGCCTTCGCAAGCTGAGCTTTACGGGCTCGACGCCGGTGGGTCAGGCGCTCATCAAGCAAGCGTCCGAGCGGGTGCTGCGGGTGTCGATGGAACTCGGCGGCAACGCACCGTTCGTGATCTTTGAGGATGCAGACCTCGACGCCGCGGTTGAGGGCGCCATGGCGGCGAAGTTCCGCAACATCGGCCAGGCGTGCACCGCGGCAAACCGCTTCATCGTTCACTCGTCCGTTGCGGACGAGTTCGCTCGCCGCGTCACCGAGCGCGTCTCCGCGATGAAGGTTGGGCGCGGCACGGAAGACGGCGTCAACATTGGCCCGCTGATCAATGCGGCCGCCGTAGACACCTCCGTCTCCCTTGTGGCCGACGCCGTGGCGAAGGGCGCCCGCGTGCTCACCGGCGGCTCGGCGATCGAGGGCGAAGGCACCTTCTTTGAGCCGACGGTCGTGGCCGATGTGCAGCCGGGAAGCGACATCCTCGTCGAGGAGATCTTTGGTCCCGTGCTCGCTATCGCGACGTTCGCCGACGAGGACGAGGCCGTCGCTCTCGCCAACGACACCGACTACGGGCTGGTCTCGTATGTGTATACAAAGGACCTTGCCCGCGGGCACCGCATGATCGACAGGCTGCAAACGGGCATGATGGGCCTCAACATAGGCGTCGTGTCTAACGCGGCGGCACCGTTCGGCGGCGTCAAACTCTCCGGCCTCGGCCGCGAGGGCAGCTTTGAGGGAATCAACGAATACCTGTCAACCAAGTACACGCTCATCCCCGTTTGAGTAAGGACAGCACCATGACCGATTACGCCGTCGTCAACCCGTCAACCGGCGAGACCCTCGCCACCTACCCAACGATGACCGACTCGCAGGTTGGGGAAGCGGTCGCCGCTGCGGACTCTGCGTACCGAACTTGGGCGCGCACAACGTCGGCCGCGGAGCGTGCGGAACTGGTGCGAAAAGTTGCTGAGCTTCACCGCGAGCGCCGGGACGCCCTAGCCGCGATCATCGTTCGTGAGATGGGAAAGCCGCTGTCGCACGCCTACGGCGAGGTCGACTTTGCCGCGGACATTGTCGAGTACTACGCGGACAACGCCGAGGCGATCACCGCCGACGCCCCGCTCGCGATCCTCGGTGAGGGGACCGCGGTCATTCGCCGCACGCCTATCGGCCCGCTGCTCGGCATCATGCCGTGGAACTTCCCCTATTACCAGGTAGCACGCTTCGCGGCTCCAAACCTGGTGCTCGGCAACACGATAATCCTCAAGCACGCACCGCAGTGCCCAGAGTCCGCAGCCGCGATGGAGCAGATCTACAAGGACGCGGGCTTCCCGGAGGGTGCCTACGTCAACGTCTACGCCACAAACGACCAGGCGGCCGCGATCATCGCAGACCCGCGGGTGGCGGGTGTCTCGGTCACGGGATCCGAGCGCGCTGGTGCCGCCGTTGCGAAGGTTGCGGGGGAGAACCTCAAGAAGGTCGCGCTCGAGATGGGCGGTTCCGACCCCTTCATCCTGCTCTCGACCGACGACCTCGACGCCGTGGTCGAGGCCGCCGCAGAGGCTCGCCTCGACAACTCGGGGCAGAGCTGCAACGCGCCAAAGCGATTCATCGTGATCGACTCCCTCTATGACGCTTTCGTGGAGAAGTTCACGGGACTCATGACGAGCCAGGTCGTTGGCGATGGCTTCAGCGACGACACGACTGTTGGACCCCTTTCTTCCCTCGCCGCCGCGGATCGGCTTGAGGACCAGGTCAACCGTGCGGTCGCGCAAGGCGCGACTCTCGTCACTGGCGGAACCCGCGAGGGCGCGTTCTTCCAGCCCACGGTGCTTACGGGAGTCACGAAGGACAACGACATCTACCACGAAGAGCTCTTCGGCCCTGCCTCCGCTATCTACAAGGTCGCATCGGAGGATGAGGCAGTTGCGCTCGCGAATGACACTGGGTTTGGGCTTGGGTCTTACGTGTACACGACCGACGAGGCGCAGGCGGATCGCGTGGCTAACGGGATCGACGCGGGCATGGTCTACGTCAACATCGTGCTCGCCGACAGCCCTGAACTACCGTTCGGCGGCGTGAAGCGCTCGGGCACCTCGCGGGAGATGGGGCTGCTCGCCGCCGACGAGTTCGTCAACAAAAAGCTCGTGCGCGTAGGGCGGTAGCCGCCCGGCCGCGCCACTCTCAGTAGCTGTCGATTCCCGCCTCACGGACACATGCAAAGCGGTCGAGCGCTTCCTGTTCCCTGGGAGTGCCTATGTCACTTTCCTGCATCACGAGCAGGGTTTTGAGTTCATCTGCAGTGATGTCGTCTTCGAGTTCGTAGCCGAGACCCCGCAGGCAGGTGATGAGAACAGGCATGCCCGCTTCGAACGCACTGTCGCTGGCCTCGACCGCGGCTGGCTGGCGCATGTAGAGGACCTCCACAAACTCCGAGTTGGCGTGGACGCACGCGTCGGCAACCGCGGTACTCTCGCCTCCTTCGAACGCGTAGTCAGGATAAGAAATCCCGCTCTCAACGCGCGGTGGCAATACCTCGTACCTGATGCCTGCGGACTCGAAGCACGCAAAGGTCGCATCAACTGCGGATTGCACGGTTTCGAATGAGACGGAACCCAGATTTGCAGCCTGCTCTATCAGTTCCAGCTGCTGCTCATTCGCCCCATCGGCCTTCGCGTCCTCGAGCGCGCTCAGAGCGAGCGCCCTAAACTCCTCGACGCTAGGTGATGGATCGGGCACGGGCGCTACCCCGGAACACCCTGCGATCGCCAGCACCAATGCCGCTACGAATGCAGAATGCTTCCGACCGGTCAGCGCCAAGCGTCGAGTCCATGTTGGCCAAACTGGATCCTTGAGCTACCGCCGGGAACGAACTGTATGTAACTCGTGCCAATCCTCCAACTCGAGTAGCCGACCCATGCGCCGTTCTTGTAGTTGGCACGCACCTTGATAAAGTCGCACGAATTAGGGTTCTCGCCTAGTCGGATCGTTTGGGCGAAGTCCGTTTCCGAGGAGCCGTAACCGCGGCAAATGCCGTCGTTGAAGTTCACGTAGCCACCCGGATAGGTGGTCTTCTGTGTATACGCCGCGGCGGGCGCGGCGATCGCGAAGAGCGCGATGAGCACGACTCCGGCTGTTGCTGCCAATTTATTCATGATGTATCCCCCTGAGCGCGTATCGCGCCGCGGACCCCCCGCGACTTCGCGTCCTTCGAAAACTAACGCGGCCTCGCATCGCACGCAACCCGTGGCGCGCGCCGTCCACACTCGACCAGGGTCGATTCGGAGCGCTTCCGCCTAGCGAGCGCTCTACATGTTGGGGTCTGCGCCGTCCGGCCAGGCGCAGATGCAGACCTTGTTTCCCGCTCGGTCGGCAAGGATCCACGAAGCAGGCGACTCGTCGACGACGATTCGCCCGCCCGCGGCAACGGCGGCGTCCACCCGTGCTTGTGCGTCCTCACCGGACACAGAGACATCCAGGTGCATCGCGTGCTTCAGGGGCTTGTCCGGATTAAGTTCCTGTAGCCACACCACTGACGAGTTGCCGAGCGGGTCAAAGGCGTTGTCTTCCGCAGCGGCGTCGTACCCAAGCACGGCGCGCCAGAAGCCAAGGTCGAGGTCCGCCGGTTGAGCGGCGATCGCTATTTGAACTTCGTGGACGGCGGCGCGATCCGCGTCCGCGCCATACTCGCGCGCAACCGCTGACACTGCCCTCGCGACGTCGATGTGTTGGCTCTTGAGTTGCCACACGTCGCGGGTGAGTCGCACGCTCAACCGGGCGTCGCTCAAGGTGAGCACAGCGCCGTTGCCCGCAAAGCCGGGCACCTTTGCCACAGCGTCGGCCAGGCGCACGGCGTCGGAGAGCGAGCCAACGCGGTAAACCGCAGCGGCGCCGCCGTGAAGCACTACCCAGTCATCAAGGCCGTCAGCAGCGATGAATGCGCGCCAGCCGTCTCTACTCATGTGGCCACCGGCTCGGGGTTTGGCGCAGGCTCGGCGATCATCTCCGGCGCGCGAGTGACGAGAAGCCATGCGGGAAGGATCGCGAGGCACAGGACTGTGAGCAGCGGAACGGAGGCCGTGACGGCAGCGGCAATGAACAGCGCCATCCAGCCGTTTCGCGACACCGCAAGCACGACGCCCAGCACCGCGGCTCCTACAGCGGCAGTGACGGGAACCGCAGGGAACATTGAGTGAACCATGAGTCCAAAGGCCACGCCAATGAACATCGAGGGGAAGATGCGGCCGCCCCGGAAGCTCGCGGCGGCCGCGACGACAAGGGCCGCGATCTTCACAACTGTGATGAGCGCGAGCTGCGCGGTAGACATCGAATCGGCTTCGTTTACGAGGTCGACCGACTGGTGGGCACCCTTGAACAGAGTCACCGGCCCACCAATGACCCCGAGCACGCCGAGCACAAGCCCGCCGATGCCCAGGTAGAGCACCGGATTGCGGAGTGAGTGCAGGGCAGCATGGACCCGCGGCATGGCGATCGCAGCGACGATTCCAAGGCCAGCCGCAGCGGTCGCGATGAGGCATGTGCTGAGCAGATCCCACCCGCCAATGGAGTACTCCGGAAGTTTCGGTAGCGGCATGCCCTCGCCGATGAGCTTGGTCACGATTGCGCCTGTCGCTGCCGCTACCAGCGGCGCGAAGAGCGTGTCCCACAGCGGCTGTTTGTTCTTGAAGCCAGCAACGATCTCGGTGAGCAGCAGCGCCGCCGCGAGCGGGGATCCGAACATCGCACCAATGATCGCGGCCGTCGCGATCAGCGTCGTCGACGGGGCAGGAAGACCCGGCACGAATCGCGCGGCGAGCCAAACGCTGAGTCCCACGCCGATCGCGATGACGGGATTTTCCGGTCCCAGGCTCACCCCTCCCGCGAGGCCAAGCATCATGGCGATGGCGATTCCTGGCAGGGCAATCAGCGCGGGTGGCGCGGAAACCAGTTCCACCGTCGCGGGATCGACCCCGCCGCGCCCAGGCATGAAGCGCACCACCGCGCCAACGGCGAGGCCGGTCGCCGTAAGCACCGCGATGATCCAGAACGCGCCGTCTGCGGCGAACCCGAGCGCGGACGGGAGGTCGTCCCACAGCGCATCGGTGAGGACGTGCTCGAGCGCATTGACGCCGGCCATCAGCAGGCCGCCGAGGATGCCTATTACGATCGCGGGCAGGGCGAGCCTGGCCAGTTGGCCAACTGTTGGGCTTTGAGCGGTGCGTTCGGTCACACCCGAAGCCTAGGGTCGCCGCCGCGACGGCGCGGAGATTCGCGCCGGTAGACTTGCCGGTCGTGGCCACTGACTTCCCCGCTGATCTCGCCGAACTGCGAAGCACGTTCGCTCAGATCGAGGCGGTGAGCAACCCGGAGGCGCTCAAGGCCCGGATCGCCGACCTGTCCCAGGAGGCCACGGCCCCCAACCTGTGGGACGACCAAGAAAACGCTCAACGCGTCACCAGTTCGCTCAGCCAGACGCAAGCGGAACTCGATCGGCTCGATGCAATGCGCTCGCGCATAGACGACCTTGAGGTTCTCGTTGAGATGGGCACAGAGGGCGACGACGCTGAGACGCTTGCTGAGGCCGACGCTGACTTGGCAAAGCTCAAGGCTGACCTTGCCGCCATGGAAGTTCGCACTCTCATGACGGGGGAGTGGGACGACCGCGGCGCCGTTGTCACCATTCGTTCCGGCGCGGGTGGAGATGACGCAACAGACTTTGCCGAGATGCTGCTCCGCATGTACTTGCGGTGGGCCGAGCGCCACAACTACCCGGCGAAGGTCATGGACACCTCGTACGCGGAGGGCGCCGGAATCAAGTCCGCGACCTTCCAGATCGACGCGCCGTACGCGTACGGAACGCTGTCAGTGGAGGCCGGCACCCACCGCCTCGCTCGGATCAGCCCCTTTGGCTCCGCGGACAAGCGCCAGACGAGTTTCGCTGCCGTTGAGGTCATCCCCGTGATGGAAGAGGCAGTCGAGGTCGAGGTCCCGGAGGCCGACATTCGCGTTGACGTGTTCCGCTCTTCCGGTCCTGGCGGCCAGTCCGTCAACACCACGGACTCTGCCGTCCGTATCACCCACCTGCCAACGGGCCTCGTGGTGTCGATGCAGGACGAGAAGAGCCAGATCCAGAACCGCGCCGCGGCCATGCGAGTCCTTCAGACGCGCCTACTCCTCCTGAAGAAGGAAGAAGAAGCCGCTCAGAAGAAGGAACTTGCTGGCGATATCAAGGCCTCGTGGGGTGACCAGATGCGGTCGTACTTCCTCTACGGACAGCAGCTCGTCAAGGACCTCCGCACGGGCTACGAGGTCGGGAATCCACAGATTGTGTTCGACGGCGACATCGATGGCTTTATTGACGCGGGCATCCGCTGGCGTCGCTCCGCGGACAACTAGCCGCGCAAAGAGCCGCTAGCTCTCGAGCTCTGCCAAGTACGCGAGCGCCCCGCCCCACACCCATGATTCCCAAGGGTGCTTGGGGCCTATGTGACTGGTGTGACTCAAAAAGGGCTCCAGACAGTCACATCAGTCACTCCAGCCCCAGGGACCCTTGGGAGTCACGCGTGTGACTACTCGCACACCCGGGGAGGCGGCGCGCCTACTCGACCCCAGCGTCGGGCCATGTTCTGCTAGACGGGATGCGGGTCCTACCCCCCGCGTCCGGCGAGCCATGATCAGATTCGACAGCGTGTCCAAGGTGTATGCACGGGGAGCGAAGCCTGCCCTCGACAACGTCAGCCTTGAAATCGAACGCGGAGACTTCGTCTTCCTCGTGGGTTCCTCGGGCTCCGGAAAGTCCACTTTCCTCAAGCTGATCCTCCGCGAAGAGCGCCCGACGGACGGCGAAATCTACGTCGCGGGCCGGCACCTCAATCGCCTGTCGAGCTGGCGCGTGCCGCAGTTCCGCCGCGAGATCGGCGCCGTGTTCCAGGACTTCCGCCTGCTACCTAACAAGACGGTGTACCAGAACGTCGCGTTCGCACTGCAGGTCATTGGCAAGAAGCGCCACGTGATCAACTCGAGCGTCCCCGAGATCCTCGACCTCGTTGGACTCGCAGGCAAAGAGAAGCGCTTGCCCCATGAGCTTTCCGGCGGCGAGCAGCAGCGCGTAGCGATCGCGCGCGCGTTCGTAAACCACCCCCCGATCCTGCTGTGCGATGAACCAACCGGAAACCTTGACCCGGGCACCTCAATCGGCATCATGCGGCTGCTTGACCGCATCAACCGCACCGGCACCACCGTGCTCATGGCCACCCACGACGACGAGATCGTTGACCAGATGCGCAAGCGCGTCATCGAGCTCAAGGCCGGTCACATGGTCCGCGACCAGGACCGCGGTGTCTACGGAATGGAGCGCGTATGAGATTTCGCTTCATCTTCTCCGAGGTAGGCAACGGCCTGCGCCGCAACTCCACCATGGCGCTTTCCGTGGTGCTGGTGACCTTCGTGTCGCTCACCTTCGTTGGCGCGGCGGCGCTCATCCAAATGCAGATCGGTGAACTCAAGCGAGACTGGTACGGCAAGGTCGAGGTCACCATTGGGCTGTGCCCTGACAACGCGCGATCTACCCAGTGTGCTGTGGGCCCCGTGACGCCAGATCAAGAGGCCCAAATCCGTTCGGTCCTTGAGGACGGCCCAGTCTCGGATCTGGTTCAGAAGGTCTACTACGAGACCAAGGAAGAGGCGTTCGAGAACTACAAGCGGCGCGACAACCAGGGCATTACGGATTTGCTCACCGCTGACCAGATGCAGTCGAGTTTCCGCGTCAAGTTGAATAACCCTGAGCAGTTCCAGGTGGTGTCCGACGCTGTGGCAGGGATGGCCGGCGTTGACTATGTACAGGATCAGCGGGACATTTTCTCGCAGCTCTTCAAGTTCCTGAACGCCGCCACCATTGTCGCTGTGGCCCTTGCCGCGGTGATGCTGCTCGCTGCCGGCCTGCTCATCACCACGACGATCCGTTTGAGCGCCCTCAGCCGTCGCCGCGAAACCACGATCATGCGCATGGTGGGATCGTCGCGCACGCTGATTCAGGCGCCATTCATGCTTGAGGGCGCGGTGGCGGCATCGCTGGGCGCGATCTTCGCGGTTGGCGCCCTGTACGCATCGGTGCGTTACGCGGTCGGTGACTGGTTGCAGTCCTCCACACCGTGGGTTGCTTGGGTCAACGAGGCCGACGTCATCGCTGTTGCCCCGTATCTCATTGCCACCGCAGTGGCCCTCGCGGCCGCCGCGTCGCTGATGACCCTAGGGAAGTACACCCGAGCATGATCGCTCGCAATCGCTTCTACATGGTCCTCGCCGCACTTCTTGCGGTCGTGGTGGTTTCTGGCTGGGCATTTGCCGGCGCCGATGCCTCGGGCGCGGCTTCAAACGTGCGCAGCGATTCCCAGTACGACGACGACATCGAGCGCGCCAATGACAAGGCAGACGCGGTCAAAGATCGGTTGGATCGCGTCGAAAGCGAACTCGAGGACACCGATGCGGAGATCGTCAAGACGAACCGCAGGATCGCCAGCCTGGAAGAGAAGCTGCCTAGCTTGCGGGACGCGCTGGACGCCGCAAACGAGCGCCTGAACGCGGCAAAGGTTCAGCAGCAGATTGTCGCGGACAAGCTCACGGCCGCGATCGCGCAAGACAAGGACATCACCGAGCAGATCGCGCAAGATGAACTGCGCGTCGAAGACCTGAAGATCACGCTCGGCGCACTCGCGCGAGAGCAATACATGGGATCTGCCACCAACGATTCGCTCGCGATCGTCTTTGGTTCCGAGTCGTCTTCAGACTTTGTTCAGCGCTTCGCGGCGCAGCACTCGGCCGCGCGCGTGCAGTACAACGCGCTCGACGAGATCGAAGAAATCGCCGCCACTAACCGCAACCGCGGTGCACGCCAAGAAGCGGTCCGCGAGTACATCGAGGAACTCAAACTAGAGGCCGACGCCCTGGTAGTGGAGGCCAACGAGGCCCAGCTGCTCGCGGAGAAGAAGAAGGCGGCGGTTGATGCAGCGCTCGACGAGCTCACTGAACTCAAGGAGAAGCTCGCCGCGCAACGCGCCACCGCGCTCGCCAAGCAAAAGGAGCTAGAGGCGAAGCAGAAGGCCGTGCGCGACCAGCTCTTGGCACTCGTCAAGAAAAAACTCGCTGAGGAGCGCGCGGGCAATCCCACGCCCCTGGGCAAGGGCTTCCTCAGCTTCCCAACATCCGTTCCATACATCACGAGCAACTATGGAAACCGGTATCACCCGGTGCTGCATTATTGGCGCTTGCACGCGGGCACGGACTTCCGCGCATATTGCGGAACCAAGATCTACGCCGCAGCTGGTGGCAAGGTTCAGTGGGCGACCCAGGTTGGCGGCTTCGGCAACCAGGTGATGATCGACCACGGCATCGTGAAGGGCAACTCGGTTTTCACCAGTTACAACCACCTGTCCCGCTTCGCCGTGCACAGTGGCCAGTACGTGACCCGCGGTCAGTTGGTCGGTTATTCGGGTTCCACGGGAACGTCGACGGCCTGCCACCTGCATTTTGAGGTCTACGTCAACGGGCACACCGTCAACCCCATCTCGATCCTCGGCCCGGTCCCGTAATCCGCGGCAGGGTCTACACTCGTCTGTCGGCCCTGCACACGTATCGAGGAGGTGAGTCATGGCTAAGGATTCTGTGAAGGTCGTGGCGACCAACCGAGCGGCGCGTCACGACTACTTCATCGACGACACCTTCGAGGCCGGCCTCGTGCTCACGGGCACCGAGGTCAAGGCTCTGCGCCAGGGTCGCGCGACAATCGGCGACGGCTACGTGCACGTCGAGAACGGCGAGGCCTGGCTCGAGAATGTCCACATTCCCGAGTATTCGCAGGGCAACTGGACCAACCACGCTCCAAAACGCAGGCGCAAGCTGCTGCTGCACGGCCACGAGATCGACGAGCTGATGGTTCGCACTCGCGAAAAGGGCCACACGATCGTTCCGCTTCGCCTGTACTTCCTTGACGGCCGCGCCAAGATTGAGATCGCGCTTGGCCGGGGCAAGAAGTTCTACGACAAGCGCCAGGCGCTCAAGGAACGTCAAGACTCTCGCGAAGCAGACCGCGCAATCAACGCCCGACGCTGACGCACCTTTACGGCCACACGGCCCGACGCTGGCGCACCTTGGCACCTCTGCCCGGCATGATGGGGGCATGAGATGGCTATTTGCTGCGCTGCTTGCCGCCTTGGCAACCTTGGCGCCCTCCCCAGCGACGGCGTCGGGCCTTGTTGCCAGCAGTGATTGGACGGGCAACCAGATCACTCGCTGGGACGAGACGTACGATCTGCAGCCCGATGGGTCGGCACGAGTCAGTGTTGAGATCGACTTTGACTTTGGCAACGACCCCGGCCACGGCCCGTACTTCACCTTCCCCACTCGCCAGGGCTATGACGACACGTACAACCGCGTGTACGACATCACGGATGTGGAGGCGTCGAGCCCCACGAGAGCGCCGGCGAAGGTGTACCTCGAGGGGGGCGACTACTGGCTGGTTGTTCGCGTTGGCGACGAGAACATTGACGGCGTGAGTGGAGAGCATACGTATGTGCTGACGTACACCGTTCACAACGTCATGAACTCGGTCACCGACGCGGTAGTGCCCGGCGAGAGCGACCCGATCTCCGCAGACGAGTTCTATTGGAACGCGATCGGCGACGGCTGGGAGATCCCTATCTCGAACGTCACTGTGACCGTCACGAGCCACGTTGACTCGATAGCTGCCCAGTGCTTCGCGGGGGCCACCGGCGTTGCCGATACATGCGCCTCCGCAACCGTGGCTGGTCCGCGCGCGACCTTCACCCACCCTGCACTCGCGCCGGGGCAACCGATGACCGTGGACTTGCTGTACCCGGCCGGAAGTTTTGCCACCGAACCGGTCCTCGAAATCGCGAACGATACCGCGAGAGCGTTCCGCTGGTCGTGGCCGTGGGTGTACCCCGGCTTGCTCATCCTGGCCGTAGGCGGCTTCCTGGTTGTGCGCGCACTTGTGCGCGCTACGCGTGACGAGTACTACGTAGGCCTCACTCCCGGACTCGCGCCAACGTCGCCAGAGGGCACCACCACGCGGTCGTTCCGCTCCCCGCCAACCGTTGCGGTCGCGTTCGAGCCGCCAAAGGGAGCGCGACCCGGACTGATCGGCACTTTGTGGGACGAGGAGGCGGACGTCGCCGACGTGACGGCGACAATCGTTGACCTCGCGGTCCGCGGGTATTTGCGAATCGACCGGGTCGACGGCGCCGACTATCAATTGGTCAAGCTCAAGGACTCGGACGCGACGATGCTCAAGTACGAGGGCGAACTGTTTGACGGCATCTTCGAGGGGCGTGACCAGGTGCTGCTCTCCGACCTCAAGACGACGTTCGCTAAGACGCTGCAAAATGTGTCCGCGCAAATGTACGAGGACACTGTGAGCCTCAATTGGTACTCGCGGTCCCCGGCCTCAACGCGAATGTCGTGGGGTTGCCTTGGAGTGGTCTTGGCCGTGGTTGGGTTCTTTGGGGCGTTTGGCATCGCGGCCATTGGCGGCTCCGTGCTGGTTGCGCTCCCGTTCATCCTCATTGGTGCGGTGCTGCTGTTCACGATCAAGGCGGCGCCCTCTCGAAACGCGGAGGGTTCGAGGGTGCTCGCGGAGTCAAAGGGCTTTGAGCTGTTCTTGCGGACCGCAGACGGCAACCAGCTGCGGTTCGAGGAGGGTCAGGACCTGTTCTCCAAGTACCTGCCATATGCGATCGCGTTTGGCATCGCGGACTTGTGGACCAAGAAGTTTGAGGCGCTTGCCGCGCAGGGCTATCCCGTCTCTGAACCCAACTGGATGACCGGCTACGCGGCTGGCACGTTCTGGGCCGCAGGCAACGGCTTCACCGGTGCGATCTCCGAATTCTCTTCACTAGCGTCGGCCGCTGTTTCTGCGCCAACGCCAAGTTCTAGCGGCGGTTCCGGCTTCAGCGGCGGGGGAGGCGGCGGCTTCTCTGGCGGCGGCGGCGGAGGCGGCGGAGGCGGCGGCTGGTGACAGTGTCGGTACGCGCGGGTAGACTGGTCGTACAACTCCACAGGGGATGATCGGTTTCGACGTGTGTTTACATCGCAGGTGAAGCGGGCCAAGGATGCTGGGTTATCTTGTGAACGCCCCCAGCAACTTATAGGTGCCGAAACCAAGCGCACCGACTTCGCCCTCGCTGCTTAAGCGAGCCTGAAGTCCGTCAGCCTAGGTTTGTTCTCGACCTAGTTCCTGGCGTCATCTAGAGAACTCGCTGGTCGCCGGCGTCACGGCGGCGACCGGGACTTCACACCGTGACTGGGCCTACTCCCAACTCGCCTGAAAGCGGGGAGGGGCCGAGAAATAACTTCTCAGGCTGCGCCCGGAGAAGCCCTGCTTTTGGACATGCGGACGCGGGTTCGATTCCCGCCATCTCCACCATCCCTGTTGTGCAAAGCCCCGAGCTTGGACTGGCTCGGGGCTTTGTCTTGCCCTCGGGGTCTCGCGTCACCGGGCCTTTGCCTGCCCGACGCTGTGGTCGGGTCGTCAGTCGAGCCCTCGGTACTTGCGGTGAACGGTTTGCTTTGAAACGCCGAGAAGGGTGCCGATCTCGCCCCACGTGTGCCCACGGTGGCGTGCCTTGCGCACCGCGAGCAGTTCTCGCTCAGAGAGTGCCTTCTTTGCCTTTTCGATCTCGACGAGTTCCTTGATGAGGTCGTCGCCGTCGAATCCGCTGTCGACTGAAGTCTTCATGCCGTCAGCATATGTTGACTGCCGGATCAACCGAAGCGAATCCACTCTTGGCGAACTCGTAGGCTGGGTTCATGCACACGCGCGCCCTCGCCAACGCCCCTTTTTCTGTCTCAGCTATTGGCCTCGGCTGCAACAACTTTGGTCGCGTGGGCACGGTCAGTGAGTCCCAAGAGGGGACCACGGCGGTGATTCACGCGGCGCTCGACGCCGGCGTCACGTTCTTCGACACCGCGGACATCTACGGCGGCTCGTGGGGGGTGAGTGAATCTCTCATGGCAGAGGCGCTGCGCGGCCGTCGCGATGAGGCGGTCATCGCCACCAAGTTTGGACACGGGGAGGTCGCGACTCCCCTTGATGCTCTCGGGGCCAAAGGCTCGCGGGCGTATATGCGAGCGGCCGTCGATGCCTCTCGAGAGCGTCTTGGGACCGACACCATCGACCTATTCCAGATTCACACGCCAGACCCTGCGACACCCATCGAAGAGACTCTCATTGCGCTCGCGGAGCTCGTCACGGAGGGAGCCATCCGAGCGTACGGTCACTCCCAGTTCACGGCCGAACAGGTCCGCGCGGCCAACGACGCGGCAGACCACCTTGGGGTTGTGCGCTTCGCCACGAGCCAAGACCAACTCAGCTTGGCGGTGCGAGATGCCGAGGTGGACGGCCGCCTCGCGGCGGCGATCGAAGGCGGTCAGGCGTACTTGCCGTTCTTTCCGCTTCACAATGGCCTGTTCACAGGCAAGTTCACTCGCACAGAGCGCCCCGCGGGCACGCGAATCGCGCAGATCCGTCCACACCTTGCTGACGAGGCCGACTGGGATGCAATGGAGGCTTACCAGGAGCTATGCGACGGCTGGAGGCTGACGATGCTGGAGGCAACGTTTGGTTGGTTCCTCGCGAACCCGGCCATAGCGTCGGTCATTGCTGGGGCCACCCGGCCGGAGCAGGTGACAGCGAACGGCGCGGCCGCCGACGTCAAACTGTCGAGCGCCCAGGTGGCGGAGATCGAAGTGCTGTTCCCTGCAAGCGCTGAGGCTTAACCCTCGAGCGTTGCGCGGATTCGCGAACCCCACGGGTCCGCGAAGGTAATTTCGCGCCCGTCATCCTCAACGGCAACGCCCACGAAGGCGAGGCGAGAGCGCAAGGCGGCGACAGCGTCGGGCGATGGCAAGACGATGTCCATGCGCCCCAGGCCGAGCGATGCGGCGCGCGGGCCCGCGCCGCGAGAGTTCCACGTGTTGAGCCCGATGTGATGGTGGTAACCGCCGGCCGCGACGAACAGGGCGGTGCCCATCTCGACGACCTCCTCGAAGCCCATCGCGTCGACGTAGAAGCGCTTGGCCGTGGGGATGTCTCCAACCTGGAGGTGCACGTGACCAACGCTCGCTGCAGAGGCAGGCGCGGCGAACTCCGCCTCGTCGAGGTGGCGTGTGAGATAGCCGTTGGCGTCGATGTACTCGGCGCCCATGAGCGGGCGGCCGTTGGCATCCCGACCCCACGCGTCGCGTGGCCGGTCCCAGTACAGCTCCACGCCGTTGCCCTCGGGATCGTCGAAGTAGAAGGCCTTGCTTACGAGGTGATCGGCGCTGCCCGTGTACGAGCCGGGCGAAGCCTGGGCAACGCGCGCTATGGCCGCGGCAAGTCCGGGCTCCGTGTCGAAGAGCACGGCTGTATGGAACAGCCCGGCACCCGAGCGGCTGAAGCTTGGGAGGCCACGGGCCGGGGTCAGCGTGACGGTCTCGACCGCTCCGCGGCCAAGCACGTGGGTGTGGCCATCGACCCGGATCAGCTCGAGCGCGAGCACGTCGCGGTAGTAGCCGAGCATCGTGTCGAGGTCGTCGACGAGAAGTTCAACGGCTCCCATGCGGGTGCCGTCACCAAGGAGGTCAGTCATGCGTCGTAGAACGCGTGGCGCGCGCCGCCATTCCCAAACGAGCCGTTAGCGGCCCATCGTGACGCGCTCGGGGCAGTTGAACGGGTCGCGAGCGCTGAGCCCAACGCGGTTGAGGTAGCTGACGATGATCCCGTAGGAGCGGAGGAGGTTGACCTCTGTGTAGGGGAGGTCGATGCTCTTGCAGTACTCGCGCACGATCTCGCGGGTGCGGAACAGTTGCGGGCGGGCCATGTTGGGGAACAGGTGGTGCTCAACCTGGAAGTTGAGGCCGCCAAGCAGGATGGTCATGAACCAGCCGCCCGCGATGTTGCGGCTGGTGAGCACCTGACGTGACAGGAAGTCGACCTTCTGGTCCTCGGCGATGATCGGCATGCCCTTGTGGTTCGGCGCGAACGATGCACCCATGTAGAAGCCGAACACCAGGGTCTGAACCACGAAGAACGCGGCGGCAATCGGCAGGGGCAGGAACAGGAACAGGGGAACAAGGTAGACGACGAAGTGCGCGATCAAGCCGAGGAGTTCTGGCCAGCGCTTGCGGAAGTTTGCTCCGGTGACCGCGATGACCGAGGCGACGTGGAGGGCAAAGCCTTCGAAGGCCAGGAGCGGGAAGAACAGCCATCCCTGGTTGGCGGCCACCTTGCGCAGGAGGCCCCGCTGGTTCGCGGCGTCTTCGCCGCGGAAGACGACGATCGCCGGGGCAATGTCTGGGTCCTTGTTGACCGTGTTGGGGTTTGCGTGGTGGCGGGAGTGCTTGTTCATCCACCACTGGTAGCTCATGCCAATGCCGATGGTCACGAGGAACTTGCCGAAATTGTCGTTCGCGGTGCCCGACTTGAAAACCGTGCGGTGCGAGGCCTCGTGTCCAAGGAAGCCGATCTGCGTGAAGACAATGCCGAGAGCGACCGCCATAAGCAACTGCCACCACGAGTCCCCAAGGAGCACGATGCCCGTGATGATCCCGGCGAGCGCGAGAACGAGCGCCGCGAAGTACGAGCCGTAGAAGACGTAGCTGCGCTTGAGGAGCCCTGCATCGCGAACGGTCATCGCGATCTCCGTGAAGGATCGGGTGATGTGATTCACGGGGATCGTAGGCGCCGCGTTAGGGCTCGACGTCATGGGCTGCGGGCCTCTCGCTCGGGTGTGAGTTGGTGTGACTTCCCAGCCGGATCGAGCTCGCGCTCACTAAACAGATGTCCGTACCCTACGCGACCGTAGGTTATCTGTCACGCTCAACCGCCGGTCTGCGGGAAAGTTCACAAAGGGGACGCGCCTTGCCTGGGGTCAACATTGTCGGCGTCCTCACATCCGTTGCCGGGCGTGGAGCCCAAACACATACGCTGTCCCAATGACCGACGCCCGTGTTCCTGCCATGGCGCTGCGCGGTCTCACCAAGATTTACGGCACCTTACGAGCCGCCGATGCCATCGATCTCGACATCCCTGTTGGTAGTTTCTACGGCGTCGTTGGACCCAATGGCGCGGGCAAGACAACGACCTTGTCGATGGCTACCGGCCTGCTCACCCCTGACGCGGGCACAGTTCACATTTGCGGCTACGACTTGTGGCAACAGCCCGACGCTGCCAAGCCATTGCTTGGCGTGTTGCCTGACGGTTTGCGCACCTTTGACAGGCTCACCGGGGCGGAACTGATCTCCTATGCGGGGAGGTTGCGCGGCTTGGCCCCGGATGTCATCGAGGCGCGGCGCGACGACCTGATTGCGACCCTTGATCTTGGCGGGGCGGCCCGCACTCTCGTGATGGACTACTCGGCTGGCATGGCCAAGAAGATCGCGCTCGCGTGCGCCCTGGTCCACGCCCCGCGCGTTTTGGTCCTTGACGAGCCGTTCGAGGCGGTGGACCCCGTGAGCGCTACCGCGATTCGCGGCATCTTGATTGGCTTCGTGGCCGGTGGGGGAACGGTCGTGATGTCGTCGCATGTCATGGCGCTGGTTGAGCGGCTCTGCACTCACGTGGCCGTTGTTGGTGGGGGTCGCATCCTGGCCGCAGGAGAGCTTGACGCGGTGCGCGCAGGCAGCGAACTTGAGGAGCGGTTTGTCGAACTCGTTGGTGACGACCGCGAGCACAGGGACCTCACGTGGTTGCGACCGTCCTAAGGATTCGCTTCGCATCGATGCGCCATCTGCTGGCGCGCGAGTGGTGGCGCATGCTCGTTCTTGTCGCATCGTGCGTGTGGCTCGTGACGCTCATACCAGGCGTGTTGTGGGGGCGCTACTCACTGCTTCAGGCCATCCCCGACGCTCGCATGGTCGCATTGACGACCTTGGGCTTCATCGTGGCGATTGGCTGGGCGGCACTGCCGGTGCTGATTGCTGGCGGCGACGACACGCTTGACCCGCGCCGGTTCGCGCCCCTCGGGGTCAAGGTCTCGACGATCATGCCGGGCCTCTTCGTTGCAGCACTGATCACCCTGCCAACTCTCTTCTTCGCATTTTTGTGGCTCACCTTGGCGTCGAGTTGGTTCACCGAGGGGGCCGCTATCGGAGCGTTGGGGCTGGTGGGAGCGGCAGTTCAGACGGTCTCGTGCGTCGCGCTGGCAAAAGTGACCGCATCGTGGGCGGCCCGCGTGTTCGCCAACCGTCGCGCCCGTGCCGTCGCCCTCATCGCAACCGGACTGGTGGTCGCCGCCACCGCATACGTGGCGTGGCGGGCGCTCTCCACGGGTCTTGAGAAGTTCTTTGAGGAAAACTTTGACCGGGTCATCGACGCCGCGGCTGCCACCCCCATCGTTTCCGCGCTGACCGCACCGGCCTCGGCTGCGGCGGGCGAGTGGGCCAGCGCGTGGTGGCGGCTGGGAATGGCAGTGGCGTGGACTGCGGTGTTGGTGCTCGCTTGGCGAGCGAGCGTTGGCCTGGCGCTTGTGACCCCGGTGTACAGGAGCGCGGGAGCGCGCGGTCGCAGTGACCGCATCGTGCGAGCCGGCCGCGCGAATCCGCTCTTACTCCGCAGTGACCGCATTGGGCCAGCGGCGGCCGTATATGCCCGAGTGGCACGCGCTTGGCGCTCGGATCCGCGCTACGTCACCGGCCTGGTCAGCGTTGTGGTCATGCCGGCGGCGTTCGTGGCGATCATCATCCCGGCCTTTGACCTTGACCCGCGCTGGGCGCTCGCAGCACCGTTCGTGATGGCGACTTCAGTTGGCTGGGGCAGGCACAACGACATCGCGTACGACTCCTCCGCGGTGTGGATGGATGTTGTCGCGGGCAGGCGTGGCAAGGACGTCATGCGGGGTCGGTTTACCACTGTCGTGGTGTGGGCGCTGCCTCTGGTGATCCTCGTAGCGCTGCTTACTGGCGGGTGGTCAGGGCACTGGGAGCTCGCCCCGCCGGTGACAGGCGCGGCCGTCGGTGCGCTCGGCGTGTCCCTTGGTGTGGCGGCGGTGACCTCCGTGCTGCTGCCGTATCGGGTTCCCGCTCCGGGTGAGAATCCTTTTGGCGCAGAGGTTGGCTCGGTTGGCGCGGGTCTCGTTGGACAACTCGCGTCGTCTGCGGCGACACTCCTGCTCCTTCCCTTCGTGATCGTGCCTTGCGTGCTTGCCATCACCGTCGATTCGCGGTGGGGCGTCGTCGCAACCGTTGGCGGCCTGGGGCTCGGAGCGGTGGGCTTTGTCTACGGCGTGCTGGTCGCAGGCAGGCTGTACGACAAGCGCGCGGGCAAGCTCCTCGCTGCAATCCGTTGACCGCCCGCGATCGCGGCGCCGGTTTACGATTGCCTTATGAGTGAGACCCTTGACCCCCAGCCGATGACGCAGCCGCAGGGCGGCACCGCCACGATCGAACGCGTCGAAACCCGCGAGCTTGCCGAACCAGGCGATGCCGAGCGCTTCGCGCACTACGTGCGTAAGGAGAAGATCCTCGAGTCCGCGATGAGCGGAGAACCGGTGATCGCGCTGTGCGGAAAGGTGTGGGTTCCTGGGCGCGATCCGGGCAAGTTCCCCGTCTGCCCCGCATGCAAGGAAATCATCGAGGGTCGCTTTGGTCCGGAGGACGGCGGCGAGTAACGCTCAACTCGCCCCGGTCCCCTCGTAGGCTGTTGCCTGTGGAGACGGAGCGGCAGTCACAGACCGAGGGTGGCGTCGCCACCAGGCTCGATGACGTGTGGATCACCATCGTCTGGAACGACCCCGTCAATCTCATGAGTTACGTAACCCACGTCTTCCAAACGCACTTTGGCCTTTCACGCGAGGTTGCAGCCACGCGCATGCGCGAGGTTCACGAGCACGGCAGATCCGTTCTCGCATCCGGCCCGCGAGAAAAGATGGAGGTTGACGTGCAGGCGATGCATTCATACGGCCTGTGGGCCACCCTGCAAAGGTCAGGCGAGTGAGAGGGTTCAGGGCCGAGGGCGGCAGTGCCGTCGCGGAACTCGACGATGAAGAACGACTCGTCGTTGCCCGCATCATCGCCGACGTCGCCCTTTTGCTCGGTGCCGACGCGTTCGGTGAGGACTACGACGCTCACCCAGCCCCAACGTCGGACATAGACGATCCCTTTGAGCACTTACGCGGCTTCGAGGAGTCAATCCGCGAACCGAGCGATCCCGCGATCCTGCGGCTGCTGCCAAACGCCGCGCCAACGGATCGCGAGGCCGCTGACGAGTTCCGGCGCCTCACCGATGGCGAGTTGCGGGCCACGAAGGTTCGGCGATTGCGCAGGATGTGGGATCAGTTAAGCGGCGGCGATGGGGCAACGGGCGGGGATGAGTGGGTGGTGCCGGCCGACGAGGCGCTTGCCACCGCGGCAGGGCTCACCGATGTGCGGCTCGTGCTTGCGTCGCGGCTTGGTCTGACGACGGACGACGACGCGGAGCGACTGCATCACGAGATTGACCTTGCGACGCATGCGCTCGAGACCGACGACGATGGCGTCCTACCTATCGACCACGAGCGCGTGTGGCTGGGGATGCTCTATCAAGCGCTCACGTGGCTCCAGGAAACCCTGGTTGAGTTTGTGGCAACAGACGGCGAGGAGACGGATGTCTAGCGCACCCATTGGCGTGTTCGATTCCGGCGTTGGGGGCCTCACGGTCGCCCGCGCAATGATGGACATGATGCCGCACGAGTCGATCCACTACGTTGGCGACACGTTGCACGGACCGTATGGGCCGCTGCCCATCGCAGACATTCGCCATCACGCGCTCGCGATCATGGATCAACTGGTCGACGACGGAGTGAAACTGCTGGTAATTGCGTGCAACACCGCCTCATCTGCAGTGCTCCGCGATGCGCGTGAGCGATTCTCGCGTGAACGGGGAGTGCCGGTAGTCGAGGTGATTGTGCCCGCCGTCAGGCGTGCGGCCGCACTCTCGCGGAACCGCCGCGTTGGGGTGATCGGCACCTACGCAACGGTGACGTCCGGAGCTTACGATGACGCCCTCGCAGGAGCTCCGGACATCATCGTGACGAGCCAGGCGTGCCCGCGATTTGTTGAACTTGTGGAGGCCGGCATCACGAGCGGCCCGGAGGTCGTGACGGTTGCTCGCGAGTACCTCGCTCCCTTGACCGAGGCAGGCGTGGACACCGTGATCCTTGGCTGCACCCACTACCCCATGCTTGCCGGCGCGATCGGCTACGTGATGGGTGAGGACGTCACTCTCGTCGACTCGGCGACTGAAACGGCGATCGATGTGTATCGCGCACTCGCCGCGAACGGCATCGAGGCGCCCACTGACACGGTTCCCGAACACCGCTTCTTCGCGACGGGCAAGCACGAGCAGTTTGAATCCCTTGCCCAGCGCTTCCTTGGGCCCGTGGTGACAAAGGTTGAGTCGCTGTGAGGCTCACCATCGTCGGGTCCTCTGGATCCCTCGCAGGCCCCGACTCTGCGGCATCGTGCTACCTCCTTGAGGCGGAGGCCGCGGGCAGGGTCTGGTCGCTTGTGCTCGACCTCGGTTCGGGTGCCATCGGGCCGCTGCAGAGCTACGTCAATCCATCGCGAGTCGATGCGGTGCTCATCTCTCACGGGCACCCGGACCACTGCGCGGATCTTGGCGCGCTCTCGGTGCTGCGCCGCTACGGGCCGGATCGTGACGCCGGACTGCCGCGAATCGCGCTGTTTGGGCCCAACGGGCTTGATCGCAGGGTCATGGAAGTCGCTGGCGACCCAAGCGGCGACGACCTCACGGTCTTTGACTTCACGGCGCTTCAGCATGGGGCCCGCATCTCACTGGGTCCATTCGACATCACCGCCGCGCGCGCCTTCCACCCGGTGCCAGCCCTTGCGTACCGCATTGAAGGTCCGTCGCCGTATCAAGGCAGGGCATCGCTGGTCTTCACCGGAGACACCGATCGCTGCGACGAGGTGGATGCGCTTGCCAAGGACGCCGATCTGCTCCTTGGAGAGGCGGGCTGGGCGCACCGCTTGGAAAACCCACCTGGAATCCATCTCAACGGCGACGAACTGGGCAAACTTGCCGCAGCGTCGGGCGCCAAAAGGCTTGTTGTTACACACATCGCCGCATGGGTGCCGCCAGCCGAGGCGATGGCGCAAGTGCACGCCCACGTCCCCGACGCGAGTCTCGCGGCGCCGGGGCAGGTCTACGAGGTCTGACGTCCCGCTGTGGCCGGGGGGTGCGGGGCGCTCGCGCGCGGCTAGGCTCGCCCCATGACCATCACTCGTGCCGACGGCCGCGCCTTTGACCAACTCCGCCCCATCAGCTTTGAGAGGGGCTTCCAGACCGCCGCCGAGGGCTCGTGCCTGGTGACGTTTGGCGGCACGCGGGTGCTGTGTTCGGCCTCGTTCACGCAAGGCGTTCCGCGCTGGAAGCAGGGCAGCGGCGAAGGCTGGGTCACCGCCGAGTACTCGATGCTGCCTCGCGCAACGAACACCCGCAATGACCGCGAAAGCGTGCGCGGCAAGATTGGCGGCCGAACCCACGAGATCTCGCGACTTATCGGCCGGTCCTTGCGCGCCGTTATCGATGTGAAGCAGTTGGGGGAGAACACCATCGTCCTTGACTGCGACGTGATTGACGCGGACGGCGGCACGCGCACGGCGGCCATCACGGGGGCGTACGTTGCACTGGCCGACGCTATTGCTTGGGGCCGCGCGAAGGGCGCCATCGGCGCTGCCAAAGAGCCGTTGCTTGGCTCCGTGTCCGCCGTCAGCGTGGGGATCATCGATGGCATCCCGATGCTCGATCTCCCGTACGTCGAGGACGTGCGCGCGGAGACCGATATGAACGTTGTGATGACCGGCACCGGAGGGTTCGTGGAGGTGCAGGGCACTGCAGAGGGCGCGCCCTTCTCCCGCGCAGAACTCGACGAGCTGCTCGCGCTTGCCGCCGCCGGCAACGCCGAACTCACGCGGCTGCAGGCCGCCGCGCTGGCGTTGTAGGCATGGCGCGGCTCGCGCTCGCGACTCACAACGCTCACAAGGTGGGCGAGATCACCGCGATCTTGGCGCCGCTCGTGCCGGGGCTGATCGAGGGTGACATCGCGAGCGCTGGCGAGCTTGGTGCGCCCTCGCCGGTCGAGGATGGCGTCACGTTCGCGCAGAACGCTCTGATCAAGGCGAGGGCGCTGGCCGCAGTTTCTGGCCTGCCGGCGATCGCAGATGACTCCGGCATCTCAGTGGATGTCATGGGAGGCGCGCCAGGGATCTTCTCCGCGTTGTGGTCAGGGCGCCACGGCGCTGATGCGGAGAACCTCGCGCTACTGCTTGCCCAGATGGCGGACATCCCCGCGCCCAACCGCGGCGCAGCCTTCGTCTGCGCCGCCGCTCTCGTGAAGCCAGACGGCACCGAACTCGTGGAAATCGGAACTCTACGTGGGCGCCTGGCCGGGGCAGCGTCGGGCGGGAACGGGTTTGGTTATGACCCGATTTTCATCCCTGAGGGGTTTGAGGTGACGTCAGCTGAACTGTCACCTGAGCAGAAGAATGCGATCTCGCATCGCGCGCTTGCCTTCCGCGCTCTGGCGCCAGCTATTGCGCAGGTGCTTGGCGCCTAGCGGAGCACGTTACGGCAGCACGCCGCAGTGGGCGAGCGCCTGGCGCAGGAGCACGTCTTGGCCGTGAGCCATCTCAGTTGAGACTTCGTCAGCAGCGGCCTCCTCAGGGCTCAACCACACGATGTCGAGGGCGTTCTGGCTGGGCGAGCAGTCCCCGTCAACGGGCACCACATACGCCAGCGCAACCGCGTGCTGACGGCTGTCGTAGAACGGCGACACCCCCAGGGTGGGAAAGTACTCCGCGATCGCGAACGGGGTTGGGGAGGTCGGCACGCGAGGCAACGCGACGGATCCCAGATCCTTCTCAAGGTTGCGGATCAGGGCATCGCGAACGGTCTCGTGATAGAGCACGCGGCCGGCAACGAGCGCGCGCGAAATGACGCCCTCATCCGCGCGAAGCAGCAGCCCAACCTCAGCAACCTCGCCCCGGGGATTAATGCGCACCGGAATCGCGTTCACGTACAACAAGGGAAGTTCGGACCGCACATGATTCAGTTCGTTGTCGCTCAGCCAGCCGTTGGGCTCTGACGGAAGTTCAGCCATGTCGGTCATGACTCTTTTCTACCTCCTCGACGCGTGAGTTCCCAGATGCGCGCCGAGGCATGACACGCTTAGACCTGAAGACGCGGCGCCAGCCGCAAGAGAGGACACCATGGCAACCGTTGACCTGACCACGGACACCTTCGACGAGACCGTCAGCAAGGACGGCATCGTCCTCGTCGACTTCTGGGCGGAATGGTGCGGACCGTGCAAGCGCTTCGCGCCGATCTACGACGCCACCTCAGAGGTGAAGACCGAGATCACCTTCGCCAAGGTAGACACCGAGGCTCACCAGGAGCTCAGCGGCAAGTACCAGATCACCGCGATCCCCACGCTGATGGCGTTCCGCGACGGAATCATGGTCTTCAACCAGGCAGGCGCCCTGCCCGGCCCGCAGCTCAACCAGCTCATCGAGGCCGTTGAGGGCCTCGACATGGACGAGGTTCGCCGCCAGGTCGAGGACCAGCACTCTCACTGACACGGCCCGACGCTGGGGCCGGCTTGTGGCCCCGGCGTCGCCCAGCATGGCGTCGCCCCAGTCCTTGCCCTAGTTCCCCCTGGAATGGTGACTGACGTACCCGAAATCGCGATTTAGGGTACGTCAGCCACCATTCGGGGGGTGTGCGGCGTGGTTAGAGGCGCGCGAGGGCGATGACTACGGCCACGATGCCGAGCGCGATGATCACGCACGACGCCACGACGCCGATGATCCGCGTGGTGCGCTCTGAGACCGCAGAACCCACCGCAGCGCCCACGAGCGCGAGTGCAGACTGCCATGTGAGCGACGCGATGAAGGTTGCTGCGACGAACACGATTGGTCCGAGCGTCGAGTCGGCGACGGTGGCGAGCACCGCAGAGAGCGCGAGGAAGTAGACAATGGTCGCCGGATTGATCGCAGTGAGCGCGACGAACCGTCCGTAGACACGAACAAGGCTTCCCGGCACAGTCTCCGGATCTGACTGCGGATTGCGCCCAGCACGGAGGGCAACCACAAGCTGGTACACGCCGATCCCCATGATCACCACGCCGGACGCAATGGCCAGCGGAGTCATGAGCGGGGCGACCGCATCGGCCACAGTGGTGCCGACGCCCACGGCCAGCGCGCAGTACACGAAGTCCACGGTCGCAACGCCGGCTCCGGCCGCGAGCCCAAAGGATCTGCCCCGCATCATCGACTCGCGAAGAATCAGCACAGCTATCGCGCCTACGGGCATCGCGATAGCGAAACCGGCGGCCAGGCCCGCGAGGGCAAGCACCAGGAGGTCGGAGGTCACGAGGGACATTGTTGCAAGTGCGTCGGCCTACGATGACGACGTGGAGGCGCGCGAGCCAAGGGATGCGGGGATGCTCGAGGTCAGCGACGGCCACCAGCTCTACTGGGAAGAGGTAGGCGAACCCGATGGCGCACCGGCGCTGTGGTTGCACGGCGGTCCGGGCTCTGGTCTTGCCGCTGGGCATCGCCGACTTGTCTCGCGCCCGGGTTGGAGAGGCGTGCTGTTCGACCAGCGCGGCGCGGGTCGCTCTACCCCCAGTGCCGTCGATCCTGCAACGGACCTGTCCGTCATCACCACCCCGAAGATCATCGAGGACATCGAGGCCCTTCGCGTGGCCCGCGGCGTCGATTCGTGGACCGTCGTCGGCGGTTCGTGGGGTTGCACACTGGCTCTTGCCTATGCGATTGCGCATCCCGAACGCGTTGACGGCTTGTGCCTGCTCTCGGTGACAACGGGCGACAACGACGAGATCGAGTGGATTACACGCGGAGTTGGCCGAATTTTCCCTGAGGCGTGGGACGAGTTCGTTGGCCATCTTCCCGTGTCGGCCCGTGAGGGGAACATCGCTACGGCCTACGCTGAGTTGCTCGCCGCCGGAGATCCGGAGATCCGCGCCGCGGCGGCCGCGGCTTGGTGCGCGTGGGAGGACATACATGTCTCGCTCGCTCCGGGTTGGGAGCACTGGGATCGCTACGACGATCCTGACTTCGCGTTCGCCTTTGCGCGGCAGGTCACTCACTCATGGAGCCACGACTGCTTTCTGCCGCCACGTCACGTGCTCAACAACGCCTCAGCCATCGCAAGCCCAGTGGAGATGATTCACGGTCGCCATGACGTCTCGGGTCCCGTTGGTATTCCGTGGGAGCTGCTCAAGGCACTGCCCAACGGCAGACTGGCCGTCTCGGAAGAGGCGGGTCACAGCGGCGCGGGCACCGTAGAACTGTTCAACCAGGCGATGAATCGCCTTCTTGCGTCGGGACACCGGGACTAGTGCGCGAGGCGGGACTTGAACCCGCACGTCCGAAGACACTGGAACCTAAATCCAGCGCGTATGCCAATTTCGCCACTCGCGCGCGGCACCAAGAATACGCGGCCCGACGGTGGGGCCAGTCACGCTCAGTCGATCGCGAGGTCTCTGCGCAGGCGTGCGACGTGGCCGGTTGCCTTGACGTTGTAGAACGCGTGCGTGATTTTGCCGTTGGGTGCAATGACAAAGGTTGACCGAATCGTGCCGTCGATGAGCTTTCCGTAGAGGTTTTTGGGACCCCACGCGCCGTACCTGCGCTGAATCTTCAGGTTCGAATCGGAGACGAGCGTGTAGGTGAGACCTTCTTGCTTGCGGAACTCAGCGAGCACTTCTGGCGAGTCCTTCGAGATGCCGATGACTTCGTAGCCTGCCCCACCCAAGGCGTCGAGGCTGTCGCGGAAGTCGCATGCCTGCGTTGTGCAGCCCGGGGTCATCGCCGCGGGGTAGAAAAACAGGATGACGTTCTTGCCGCGGTGTTGAGCGAGGCTGAAGGTGCCGCTGTCAGTTGGTGCGGTGAACTGGGGGGCCGGGTCGCCGGGATGCAATTGGTGCGCGGTCACGGTGGTCAAGATTATCTCGTTCCGGTATCGAACCCGTCACAGTTATCCCCAGCTCCGCAATTGAGAGACCGCGGTTCGCTAATCTCTTAACAACGAGGGGGGACGCAATGGCGCAAACACCTGCTAACCAGGCACTTTGTCCGCTTTGTGGATGGCCAGTTGGCTCGCGTCCGCGCGGCGCGTGCGCGTCTTGCGGCGTTGACTTGGGTAGCGCTGCCGCGCGCGCAGTGGCTCAATCGGATTCCGCGATCGCTGGCCTTTCCGCGGAATACGACAAAATCGCGGCGAGCTGGAGGCAGTGGGCCCAGTACCGCGACTACTACGTCGACGCGTTGAAGCGCGAGCACGGCGCGCAGTCGGCGATGGCACAAGCGCCTGCGGCGGTGGCGGAGCCCGCAGCGGTGCCCTTAGACAGCGCCGTTCGGGGGCAAGTTGAGGTGGCGTCTGGGGTCGTAAGTCCCGAGGCCGTTCCTCAGCCGGTTGACCTTGTCGATGCACCGGCGGTCCAAGCATTGGCGCCCCAAGCATCGGCGCCCCAAGCATCGGCCCCTCTGCCGGCCCCAGCGTCGGCCCTGCCGACCCAAGCGTCGGACCAAACGCCGCCCCAGCCGTCGGCCAAGGTATCGACGCAGACTTCGGCGGACGCACCAAAGCGGCGCCTGGCAACAGCGGCCGACGCGCTGACCGCGCCGGTACTGCTCGGAGTCGCGGGAGCGGCGCTACTCATCGCCGCCGCGGTCGTATTCGTCGCGCTCGCGTGGACAACGTTCTCGCCCGCCACTCGAGGGACCATCGTGCTCGCCGTGGCCGTAGCGGTGTCAGCGCTTGCAGTGTGGGTGCGCAGGCTTGGGCTCACGGTGACTTCCGGTGCTATCGGCGTTGTCGCCATGGGCTTTGCCGGCGCCGCTTCGATCGCCTTTTTTAGGGAAAGTGGGGCACTTGGCTCCTTCGACATCCCCGCAGCGTTGTTGCTTGCGTGCATTGCGGGCGTGATCCTCGCGCGATTGCAGATCCCGTGGGTGGGTCCGGCCGCAGCTCTCGCCCTCGCCGGCGCGGCGATCGGCTTCACAATCGCGGCAACAGACTCCGCCCTCGACGCTGACGCCACTTCCCCAGGTACTGCGACGGTGCGCGGTATTTGGGTGTGGACAATCTCAGGGACGGTTGCCGCGAGCGCGCTTGCGGCAACGCGGCGGGTGTGGCGTTGGCAAGCGGCCCGCACGGTGGTCACGTGGTCGGCCGTCATATGGCTGTCGCTCGTTGGCGTCTCGGTTCCTGTGTGGATGTGGGGGCACTCAAGTGTCTTTGCGGACGCGATCGTTGGTCTCTTGCCCGTTGTCGCGCTGCTCGTTCTCGCACGCTGGTGGCCTCGACTCACCATTGGGCCGGCAGCGCTCATCCTTACCCTGCTGCCCGCGACCGCTGTCGATTCGCTCGGTGGGGGCATGTGGCAACAGATGGCGGCCTCCGCGGTTGCCGTCGGGGTGCTGCTTGCGGCGGGGCCGTGGGCACCACGCGTTGTGCTCTGGCCTCTGCTCATCGGGATCTCACCTGCGTTCCTAACGGTCGCGGTCGCGAGCACCGTCTACTCGCTCTCGATCACCATCGCGCGAATTGTTGCGGGAACGTACGTGCCGGACACGAACATGTGGGCCGGGGTCGCGGCACTCGTTGGTGGATTGTCCATCGCACAACTCCGCACGTGGAAGCTCGAGTCGCCGTGGCTCAGCCCTCTCACGGTGGTGGGCGCGGGAATGACCGTGGTGGGTGCGGGTATCGCGAGCTTCGGCGTGGCCGAACTGACGGGGCCCGCGCTCTATCACTCGTCTGTGGCGCTCGTGCTCACTGTCGTTGCAGGCGGCCTTGTCGCGATGACGCGCGCGTGGGCCGACGGTAGGGCTCAATGGGTGAGCGCCGCAGGTGCGCTCGGGTTCCTCGTGACCGCAATCGTTCACAGTGTTTGGGGCCTCGCGATTGCGGAGTTTCCCCTTTGGCTCGGCTTGCTTATCGCGATTGCGCCAATAGTAGGACTCGCGATTCGCGGGTACACGTTCCCGTGGTGGGGGCTACCCTGGGTCACCCCTGCGCTCATGGCCACCGGCGCAGCGCTCGTGTTCCGATACGACGGTGTAGACCAACTTGCCATTGTGGTCGCAGTCGCCATCGCGGCCGTCGTCAGCTGGACCGCTCACCGCTTGCCGGAGCGAGCGCACGTCCCTGCCCTCGCGGGTCTCGCGACAGGAGCGGCGCTTGCCGTGGTCCCCGCCCTCGGTACCATCCGCGGCGTCGCCGCGGCTCTCGACCTTGCCGACGTGCCGCAGCCACCGGAGCCGCTGTGGCCCGTGGCGGTGCTCGTCGCTAGCGTCGGCCTCGCAGCGGTGAGGCGTTGGCACATCTCGAGCGACGTAGCGCGCGCGACTTCGACGGCGGGGGCGAGCGGCGTGCTCCTCGCGGCAGTGGGATTTGCGACGCAGGCGAGCATCGCGTGGGCGGATGGTCGCCCAGGTCTGCCCGCGGTCTTCACACTCGGAGCGGCCGCCGGCGTTGCCCTCACTGTGCCGCTTTGGCGCGAACGCGTGGCCGCGTGGACCACAGGAATTGGAGCGACTGCGCTCGCAGTCATTGGCGGTCTGCTTGCAGAGAGTGACCTCGCGCTGAGTGACGGCAACGCGGGCGTCTTGGCCCTTGTCGCGATTGCGGCGATCGGGATGCTTGCTTCGCAGGTGCGTCGCTTCCCTCAAGTTGTGCTTGCCCCTGCCGTCGTGTTGACCACGGGCCTCGCGGCGAGCCTCGCACTCCGAGCGGATGTCGCACTCGGCGTGGCCGTGGCAGTGGCGGGGATCGCTGCGGCGATGATCGTGTGGATCCCGTGGCGGGCGAGGCAGGCGCGCTTTGCCGTACTCGGCGCAGTGCCCGCCTTTGGATGTGCGGCCTTCGCAGGTGGCCTAGGGGTTGCTCGAGGATTCACGACGCTCGCCAGCGGTGTTGTCCCAAGTGCAGACTGGACGGGCGAGCAACTGGGAATAGCGCTCGGAGTCTTGGCTATTGGGGCGGCGGCATGGCGATTGCCTCGCTTGGTTCCGGGCTCTGAGGCCGCTCGAACCGCGCGCGTTGCCTTTATCTCGGCCATAGTCGCCGCAGATGTCATGGTCACCGCGGCCGTTGCCGCAGCAATCGGTAGGGCCGATGGCTCTGCCATCGCACTCCAGTGGGCCGCTAGCGCCGCGGCGATCCTCCTTGGCGCGGTAATCGCATGGGCGATGAGGCGAGCTGCGCCCAACACGGTGCTCACTCCGCACACTCGCCGCTATTTGCGATGGTTCGCGATCGCATGGGCGTCGTTCATCGGCGGCTTGGCGATCTGGCACGCCTTCACAGCGACCATCGCAGGAGTCGGCGCGATTGCACCAGTGGTGGTCACGATCGCCGCGCTGGCAGCGGGCTGGCGTTGGTGGCCGCGAGCGGTCGCTCTCCCGATCACCGTGCTCGCAACGCTCGTACCCCTAGCGCTGTGGCATACGGACAGCGTGCGTATCGCGGTGATTGCCCTGGCGACAACCTTGATCGGTGCCGGGTTCGCGTGGTCTTCCACTCGAGCGCGACCACACGTTGCGGCCAGCATTGTGTGGGGGCTTGTGCCCGCAGCTGTCGTAGCAGCAGTCGCGGATGTGTCAGCCGTCATCGCTGCGCTTCAACTCGCCTCGGCCCCGGTGCAGTCCCTATTCGAGTTCACGCTCTTGTCTCCGTGGCTTGCTGCGACGGTTGTCGTCAGCGCGATCGGCGCCGCTGCGCTTCCACGGCTTCGACCGCACTTTGCCGCATTGATGCTTCTGTCGATCTTCGTCGCCGTTGCTGCGGTGCCGGCAACAGTCGCATGCGCCGTGCTCTGTGCTCTTTCGCTTGTCATCCTCCGGTGGGGAACGCGAATCGGTCTGTCCCTCACGTGGGCGGCTATCACGGCCGCGGTCAGCACGGTCTGGGCGTTGGGCGAGGCATGGCAGCTCACGGTTGTCGGGGCAGTGGGAGTGGTCGTCTTTGCGACTGCGACCTTGAGACAGCGAGGTTCTGCCAATCGCTGGGGTGTCACATGGCTCCCTGTGGCCTCGGGACTACTCCTTGGGGCACTGACCTCCGCGTTCGGGTTCGATCATGCGGTCATGCCGGCGGCTATGGCAGGCGTTGGCGCGGCGGCGTTCGCCGCCGGAAGGCTCGAGCGCGAAGCCGCCCAAGCGCGGATGCCGCTCGTGGTCGGCATCGCGACTTTTGTGCTCACGGTCGCGGCTCGCGAACCTGCGGCGGCGGGCGTGACTCTCGTGGTCGCGTCGGTCGCCTGGTTTGCTCTGGCGTTGCTCGAGCTCAGATTTGCGCGCTGGCTTTGCGCCCTTACTGCGTCGCTCGGCACTGCGTTCATCATGTTCGATGCCGGTTTGAGTGCGCCGGAGGCATACACGGCGGTTCCGGCGCTGGCGGCGCTCGCTCTCGGTGTCATTCACATGCGAGAAGAGCCAGCGGTTTCGTCCGTGGTCGCCTTGGGTCCGGGGCTCGCTTTGCTGCTGGTCCCCAGCTACATCGCGCTCATTGCCGAGCCAGACAGCATCCTGCGCACAGCGTGGCTGACGGTTGCGATGCTCGCTCTCGCGCTCGTCGCGGTACGGATGCGCTGGTTTGCTCCGGTCGCGGCGACGGCAGTCACCGCGGTTGTCGTCGCGCTTGTGCAGGTAGTAGTTGGAACCAACCTGGTGGTGCGCTTGGTTGCGTTCGTGGTGGTCGGATCGCTTCTTCTCGCGTTTGCCTCGTGGTTCGAGCGCCTCAAGCAGCTTCGTTGACTTTGAGTTTCCGGTGGCGGTCCCAGCCTGGTAATATTGACACTCGCAATGCCAAGCACCTCTAGCTCAATTGGCAGAGCAACTGACTCTTAATCAGTGGGTTCTGGGTTCAAGTCCCAGGGGGTGTACGAGAAAAGGCCCGGTCCAGATGGACCGGGCCTTTGTCGTCGCTGGCCTAGATCGCCGCTACAAACTCGAGCGCCTCGCTCGCGACGCCCTCCCAGCCTGAGTCGATCACGAGCGAGTGGCCGCGACCGGGGATTTCGACGAATCGCGTGAGCGCCTCGTTCTTCGACTGCAAGCGGTACGCGGCGTCGGCCATCTTGAACGGCACGATGTTGTCGCGCTCGCCGGAGATCACGAGCAGTGGGCCGCGATCGGGGTTCTTGACGTCGATCTTGGTCGCGATGCCGGAGGTCACGTTTGCGCTCGCCGCCTGGAACAACGGACGTCCAGGCGCGGGGGTGTGGAAGCCCGCGTAAAGCGCCTTTGCCTCGTCCTCGCTCACCGCGTTCGCGAAGCCGTAGCGGAACTGGTCGAACGTGAGCGTGACGGTCTTCTTGCGATTCGCAGGGTTGCCGAGCACGGGGAACGACGCTTTAAGCGCCGACGCTGGTAGCGGCAGAACGCCCTTGAAAGGGGCGGGGTCGATGGCTACCGTTACCGTTGCGAGGCCAAGGTCTGCGAGTCGCTGGACCAGCAGGCCGCCGAAAGAGTGGCCGATCACGATCGGCTTGACGGTGAGCGCCCTTGCGACGTCAGCGAGGTGGTCTGTGACCTCTTGGACTCCGACTCCCGCAAGCGAGTCCTTGTTCTTCAGGGCGGACGCGACATCGGCCTCGTCTCCTGGCCAGTCGGCGGCAACAGTCGCGTATCCGTGGCTCTCGAAATAGGACCGCCATGCGTCCCAGCTCGACGCGAGCAGCCAGAGTCCGTGGATAAAGAGGACCGGCTGCTTGCCGGACTCGTTGGCGATGCGGATCTGCTCTGTTTCGTTCGCGGTGATGGTGGACATTGTCTTCTCCTTGTCGTTGCGATGCCATGTGGCTTCGCTAGACAGAACGTTCGTTCTCTTTCGATTCATTCCCGTACCGCCAAATATTCTTTCGGCACCCCGAACGGGGGGCATATCCATAGGAGAACGAGCGTTACGCTACCGTGCACACCATGACCCTTTCCCCCCGCGATCGGCTCCTTGCGACGGCGAGCGACATCTTCTACCGCGAGGGAATCAACGGCGTGGGCGTCGACCGCATCCTTTCCGAAGCCGGCGTCACGCGCGCGACGATGTACCGCCACTTCGATGGCAAGGAGGCCCTCGTGGTCGCCTATCTCGAGAGAGAGGACTTGGCGTTGCGGGAAATGTTCGCGCAAGCGGGGCAGTCGGGGTTCCGGGAAGACGAGTTGCTCGGCGCGGTCATCGACGGAATCGCCATGGATATTGCGAACCGGCATACTCGCGGCTGCCCGTTCATCAACGCGGCAGCGGAGTTCCCAAGCCCGAACTCTTCCGTCCGCGAGGTCGTGTCACGGCACCGAGCGTGGTTCCGCGAGACGCTCGAACACATTGCCAAGGCGGCTGGGCTGAAGGATCCAGATAGCGTTGCGGCGTCGCTCGTACTTCTTCGTGACGCAGCGCTCGTCGGCGCTTATCTCGACGGTGCGGAAAGCGTTCAGCGCTCCTTCAAGGACTCGGCTGCGGCAATCCTAGGGCGCGGGCTTTAGCGCCAGCGGCCGCGCCACCAAGACGCTTGTGCGCCTGCCTCCGCGGCGGCCTCTCGCTCCGCGCGACCGGCAGCTTCCAGTTGTGCGCGGCGGCGTCGCCGCCGCCGACCGGTCGTCACGATGCGGTACAGCGCAACGCACAAGAAGACGAAGAACACCAAGACCAAGATCGGGATGAACAGCGCCACGAGGCACAGTGCAACGGAAAGCGCGTCCTCGGCGAAGGACGCCACAGGCGCGCCGGTCCCACCCGTCGAGGCGTTGACCGCGGGGCGCGCAACTGCCTTGCCGGTGTGAACACCGAGGGCGATCACGGCGCCTCCAACACCAGCTATCCAGGGGTGCTCGAACCAGAAGTCGGACTGCCCCTGCACCTCGGCAGAGGCCGTCGCAACGAACATGACACCGCCAACTACTGGCCGCACAAGGAACTGAAGCAAGTCGTTGATGTGGTCAACACCAGGGATCTTGTCGAGAACGAGCTCACTGAGAAGAAGCAATAGCCCGATCAGGATGACGGGCCACGACTGCAGCCACAGCAACTCGTCCGGCAGCACGATGACGTCGGTGAAGCGAGCGAGGACGCCAACGAGCACGATCGGTATGAACGCGTTGAGCCCGGCTGCGGCCGCGAAGCCGGAACCGGTGAGCAGGGCGAATGCCCACGCTTCCATGCAGTCCTCCTACCGAGCGCGATGTCCGCACCAAGGTTAGCCTGCTAAGTGGCGCCCGAGGGGCCGAGGGGCCGAGGGGCCGAGGGGCCGAGGGCAGTCTGGCCCAAGCGGGCATAGTCATTAACATGACGAGAGGCCCCTGGGAATCCCAGGGGCCTCTCGTCATGCTTGGGGTGGCTGACGGGGCTTGAACCCGCGACCCCCGCGACCACAACGCGGTGCTCTACCAACTGAGCTACAACCACCATCGGCCCCACGCTTGGGGCCAGCGAAAAGTGTACCGTGCCTCGTGCGCGCTAAGAAATTGGGCTCACGGCCGCAGCGGCGGCCTTCGCGGACTCCGTGCCTGGACCCGGCGGCTTCACAAGAACCGTTTCGCGGTAGTACTTGAGTTCGCGGATCGAGTCCTCAATGTCGCCGAGCGCGCGGTGGCCGCCGGTCTTCGCGGGAGCCTGGAAGAAGACCCGCGGGTACCAGCGGCGGACGAGTTCCTTGATGGAACTGACGTCGACAACGCGGTAGTGCAGGTGGGCCATCAGCTCGGGCATGTCACGCTCAAGGAACATCTTGTCCATGCCCACGGTATTGCCCGCAAGCGGCGCTTTGCGTGCCGTCGGTACGTGCGCGCGCACATATTCAAGCACTTGTGCCTGTGCGTCTTCCATCGTCAGTCCATCATCGAGTACATCGATTAGGCCCGACGTCGTGTGCATGTTGCGTACAAAGTCGCCCATGCCTTCTAGCGCCTGTGCGGACGGCCGGATCACCACGGACACGCCTTCGCCAAGAACGTTCAGTTCGGCGTCGGTGACCAGACATGCAACCTCAATGAGTGCGTCGTTGCTGGTATCTAGGCCCGTCATTTCGCAGTCAATCCATACGAGCGCGGTCTCAGACATGGGTCCACTGTAGCGGCGCAGGGGGTGACGACGCCCGCCGACTTGACACAGCGTCGGGCCTCATGGTTAGTTAGTTACTGAACCAACTAACCAGTGAACCGGAGGTGAACGTGGACGAGTCAAGGCCGATCTTTATGCAGATCGCAGAGCAACTCGAGTCGCAGATCATCGACGGCTCGCTTGTGGAAGAGGCGCAGGTGCCGTCAATCAACGACCTCGCCGCATTTCACCGCATTAACCCCGCAACGGCGCTCAAGGGCATCAACCTGCTCGTCGACGCGGGGGTGCTTTACAAGCAGCGCGGAATCGGCATGTTCGTCGCATCCGGCGCTCGCGAGCGGCTCATTGCGCGACGCAAGGCCGCGTTTCACGAGACCTATGTGCGCCCAGTGGTGGCGCAAGCACGAGCAATCGGGATCAGCCCAGATGAGCTCGCCCAACTGATCCGGAAGGAGGCACAGCGGTGACAGCTGTGATCGAGGTCAGCGACCTCACGAGGACCTACGGCAAGGTGCACGCCCTTGAGGCCGCAAACTTCGCCATCGAGGAAGGCACCATCTGCGGAGTGCTCGGGCGCAACGGAGCGGGTAAGTCGACACTCATGCGACTCATGACGGGTCAAGACTTCCCGTCAGACGGTGCCGTGCGCCTGTGGGGAGAGAACCCGCTGGAAAACGCAGCGATCCTCTCCCGCACATGCTTCGTTCGCGAGTCGCAGGTCTATCCCGACGGATTCCGCGGCAAGCATGTGTTGCGTGCCGCCGCGCACCTGTTCACTGGTTGGGATGCGGCGTACGCGGCACGGCTCGTTGAGGACTTCCGCGTGCCTCTCGACAGGCGCGTCAAGAAGATGTCGCGAGGGCAGCGCTCTGCACTCGGCGTCGTCATCGCACTCGCATCCCGAGCGGAACTCACACTTCTCGACGAGCCCTACGCCGGTCTCGATGCGGTGGCCAGGGAGATGTTCTACGACCGGCTGCTCGCCGACTACTCGGAGAACCCACGCACGATCGTCCTCTCGACGCACCTCATCGACGAGGCGTCACGGCTGCTCAATCAGGTGGTCGTCATCGACGCTGGCGCGGTCATCATCGACGCCGACGCCGATTCCCTCCGGGGCACCGCGGTGTCGCTCGTTGGGCGTCGCGCCGACCTCGACAAGTTCGCCGCCGGGCGCTGGGTTCTCGCAACCTCGTCTGTCGGCGGCCTGGGTTCCATGACCCTCGAGGGCCTGTCCGACGCTGACAAGGCTCTGGCCGTCGAGCTCGGTTTGGAATTGGCCCCAGTTTCGCTGCAAGAGCTCGTCGTGCGCCGCACCAACGGCTCGAACGCCTCGAAGGAGAACTGACATGACCGCGATTTCCGCACCCGCAATTCCAGCACCCGCGCTGGCCGCGCGGATTGGAACGACCATTCGAATCCACCTGGCGAATCCCTGGAGCCTCGTCATCACGCCAGCTCTGATCACCTTCGGTGTGTTCTTGCTGAACTTTGCCATCTGGCACGCCGTGCGCATCGCGGCGGGAGACCGACCGCTCGACCCCAACGCGTTCAACTACAACGGCGGCGTCTCGTGGGTGTTGTTCTTCATGACGGTCGTTGCCGTGCAATCGATGAACCAGACGTTCAGCTTCACCGTTGGACTCGGCGCGACGCGGCGAGACTACTTCCTCGGCACGACGTTGCTCTTCGCGGGCCTTGCCCTCGGATTTGGCACGTGGATAGCACTCATGGCTGGCATTGAACGTGCAACCAACGGGTGGGGCATCAACGGTCACTTCTTCGCCCCAGGCTTCCTCGGCTCGCTGCCACTGTGGGAGCTCGCCGTTGTCTACTCGCTTGCCATCGCCCTGATGCTGGCGATCGGCTCCGCGGCCGGCGCGATGTTCGTACGCTGGGCGGCAAATGGGGTCATCGCGTTCTTCGCAGTGCTCGCCGTAGTGGTGGTCGGCGGAGTGTTTGCGATCAGCGCTACGCACTCTTGGGAAGCGGTTGCTCGCTTCTTCAGCGAGCGCGACGTGATTGACATCGCGCTGCTGTCAATTCCGATCACGCTTGCATCGGCAGGCTTTGCCTTCATCGCGCTGCGCAGGGCCACCCCGAAGGGCTAGGCCATTCGACGGGGCTAGGCCGCTCCCAAAGGGCTAGGCCACGTCGGGCCGGATTGCAAAGCTGGCCCGTAGGTATTGCTTTGGCCAGTAGTCGATGGTCTCTCCGAGTTCGTGCGCGACCCGCAGCGGAAGGTGCGGGTCGCGCAGGAACTCCCGCCCAACAAAAACGGCGTCGGCTTCTCCAGAGGCGATGATCGCCTCGGCCTGCTGGGCCCCAACGATCTGGCCAACCGCACCCGTCGGAATGTGGGCACCGGTCCGCACTGCCGTGGCAAATGGCACTTGATAGCCGGGCCCGGCCGGAATGCGGACTCCCGAGATCAGGCCTCCGCTTGACACGTCCACGAGGTCGGCGCCAGCCTCGCGCACCCAGTCCGCCACGGTGACCGTGTCGTCAACCGTCCACCCCTCCGGCTCTACCCAGTCAGTCGCGGAGAATCGCACAAAGATCGGAAAGTCATCGCCCACCTCGGCTCTGACGGCGCGCACAACGTCGAGCACCAAGCGGGCCCTGTTCTCGAGGCTGCCTCCCCATTCGTCGTCTCTCAAGTTCGACAGCGGGGACAGGAACTGGTGAAGCAAGTAGCCATGCGCGGCGTGAATTTCCACTAGATCAAATCCGGCGCTCACTGCGCGGCGAGCTGCGGCCGCCCACACGCCGGGCAACAAGCGGATCTCGTCGGGTGAAAGTTCACGGGGCATCGCGTAGCCAGGAAAGGCGATTGGTGACGGGGCAACGGTCTCCCAACCGTCGTCGGCAGGGGAGAGAGTGCCCTCGCCTTCCCACTCACGGTGCACGGAGGCTTTGCGGCCCGCGTGCGCGAGCTGGATGCCGGCCTTCGCTCCCTGGCTGTGAACAAAGTCCACTGTCCGACGCCACGCGGTCACCTGCTCGTCGTTCCAGATGCCGGTGCAGTAGCGAGAGATGCGGCCTTCGGGGACCACTCCTGTCGCCTCAGCGACGACGAGTCCTGCTCCGCCACGCGCGAACGAGCCGAGGTGGACGAGGTGCCAATCGGTAGGAACGCCGTCCTTGCCCTCCGCCGAGTATTGGCACATCGGAGCCACCCACAGGCGGTTGCGGAAGGTAACGTCGCGGATTGTGAAGGGGCTGAACAAGGCGCTCGACATGCGGACATCCTCTCGTGAGCGGTATTCGTCACCAACCCGCATCGCTATCAGGGCATTCCCGGCGTCGGCCAGTGCCGCGAACCTGCCGCAAAAATGTTAGCGATAACGGTTTTACTTCAGGCGTAACGTTTCGACTTGGAACCTCGAACGTGCGTGGGGACGCAACCTTTACAAAACTGTGACCTGTCCTGAGTTGCGTTAACGCTAAATGTTAAGGCTAATATTTCAGCCACGGGCAGTTCGACACTTCGCGCAGCCCGCACCCAAGTGGCCGTAAGGCCTGGCCAAAACAAGGAGGTTTTGGGAATGAACAAGCGCATGTTCGCAACCCTCGCGCTAGTGGGAGCCTCCGCGCTCACGATCGCGGGATGCTCGTCGGAAGACCCGGCTAGCAGCGGCGATCCCACCAATGGCGGCAACTCTGGCGGTGAGACCATCACCGTCGGCTTTGCACAGACCGGCTCTGAGAGCGGCTGGCGCAGTGCCAACACCGACTCGATGAAGGAAGCGTTCTCAACAGAGAACGGCTTTGAGCTCATCTTCAACGCGGCGGACAACGACCCGGCAGCCCAGATCGCCGCGGTTCGTGGCTTCATCAACCAGGGCGTCGACGCGATTGTCATCGCGCCGATCGTTTCCGACGGTTGGGACGACGTGCTTCAGGAGGCCAAGGATGCAGGCATCCCCGTCATCCTCGAAGACCGCACGGTCTCGGCATCTGACGACCTGTACGCGAGCTGGGTTGGGCTCGACTTCAAGAAGGAGGGTGTGACCGCTGGCACCTGGGCGGCCGAGAACATCGGCACCGAGCCCACCAAGATGGTTGTCCTCGAGGGCACCACCGGTTCGGCTCCGGCCAACGACCGCGCGGCCGGCTTCGACGAGGGCTCCGCTGGAAGCCAGATCGAGAAGATCGACTCGCAGACGGGTGACTTCACCCGCGAGGGTGGAAAGTCCGTCATGGAGGCATTCATCGCCAAGTACGGCATTGACGGCATTGACCTGGTGTTCGCCCACAACGACGACATGGGCCTCGGCGCCATCGAGGCGATTGAGGCGGCCGGCGGCAAGGCCGGCGAGGACATCAAGATTGTCTCGATCGACGCGGTCCACGACGGCATGCAGGCACTCGTTGACGGCAAGATCAACTACATCGTCGAGTGCAACCCGCTTCTGGGTGAGCTCGCTGCTGGTCTCGTCAAGGACGTTCTCGCGGGAACGGCCGTGGACAAGGCCTACTACGTGGAGGACGGATCCTTCACGCAGGAGCAAGCGGCCGAGGTCATTGACTCACGTCCATATTGATCCTGACCACAAGGTCACCAAGCAGTTAGCAGTCGCGGTCCGTCGGGGGTGGTCTCACCCCCGACGGATCGCATCACCCCCGAGTAGATAGTGAACTCATGCCTGCGGACACTGAAGTCCCTCCCATCGTCGAGATGCAGGGAATCACCATTCAATTTCCCGGCGTGCTCGCCCTCGACAACGTCGATTTCTTCCTTCGAAGCGGAGAAGTCCACGCCCTGATGGGTGAGAACGGTGCGGGAAAGTCGACCCTCATCAAGGCACTCACGGGCGTCTATGCGATCGATTCCGGCGCCATCACGGTGGCAGGCGAGGCGCGCACGTTCGGGTCGACCGCGGATGCCCAAGCCGCCGGAATCTCCACGGTGTATCAAGAGGTCAACCTCTGCGCCAATCTGTCCGTCGGTGAGAACGTCATGCTCGGCCACGAGCCACGCGGTGCCACGGGCATTGACTGGAGGCGCACCCACGATCGCGCGGCCGACCACCTGTCCGCTCTTGGTATGGACATCGACACCAAGTCGATCCTCTCGAGCCACCCGATCGCGATTCAACAGCTCGTCGCCATTGCGCGGGCGATGGTGCTCGATGCCAAGGTGCTAATCCTTGACGAGCCCACCTCTAGCCTTGACCGCGATGAGGTAGCGCTGCTGTTCGGCGTTGTTCGCGACGTCAAGAGCAAGGGCGTCGCCGTGCTGTTCGTGAGCCACTTCCTTGACCAGGTGTACGAGATCGCAGATCGCATCACGGTGCTGCGCAACGGCAAACTTGTTGGCGAGTATCCCGCGGCGGAACTTCCGCGCGAGCAGCTCATCACCAAGATGATCGGCCGCGAGCTCGAGAACCTCGAAGCCATCGCCGGCACGGCCCAACGGGAGATCGACCGAACGGCCGCCCCAGTGATTAGCGCGCGCGGTATCGCCAAGCGCGGTTTCCTCGAGCCCGCAGACATCGATGTCTACGCCGGCGAGGTCGTTGGACTTGCGGGGCTGCTGGGCTCTGGTCGTACCGAACTCGTTCGCCTCTTGTACGGCGCGAACCGTGCGGACGCTGGCGTAGTGGAGGTCGATGGCGCGCCTGCCAAGATCACCTCGCCGCGACACGCCATTGACCACCGCATCGCGTTCTCTTCGGAAGACCGCCGGGGCGAGGGCATCATCGCGGACCTCACGGTCGCAGAGAACATCGTGCTTGGCATTCAGGCCAGGCGCGGCTGGTTGCGGCGGGTGCGGCGCACGGAGGCCGACGCTGTTGTCGCCGAGTACATCGCGGCGCTTGGTGTGCGGCCGGCAAACCCGCAGATGCTTGCGGGAAACCTCTCTGGCGGAAATCAGCAGAAGGTATTGCTGGCCCGCTGGTTGGCCACTGCACCCAAACTCATCGTCCTCGACGAGCCGACTAGAGGCATCGACGTTGGCGCCAAGGCCGACATTCAAGCGAAGGTCGCCGAACTCTCCGAGCAGGGACTTGCTGTCATCTTCATCTCATCTGAGCTAGAAGAGGTGCTGCGGCTCGCGCAACGTGTCATCGTGTTGCGGGATCGTCATCACGTGGGCACGCTCGATTCGAGCGAGATCGACTTGGATGGCCTCATTGACTACATTGCCAAGTCCGAAGAAGGGAGCGCCGCGTGAAGGCCATCGTGAACCACCGGTTGTTCTGGCCGGCGACTGCGCTCGTTGTCCTGGTCGCCATCAACGCAATTGCGCAGCCGAGGTTCCTCGCGATAACGATGCGCGACGGAAAGTTGTACGGCGCGCTGATCGACATCCTTCGCCAGAGCGCGCCGCTCATGCTTGTTGCGCTCGGCATGACCATTGTCATTGCCACTCGCGGCATCGACCTCTCGGTTGGCGCCATCATGGCCGTCTCCGGAGCGGTTGCGCTCACGATCATCGACTCCTCGGGGTCACCCGACGCTGTGGCCACGGTCGGCATCGCCGTGATCGTTGCCGTCCTGGTGGCCATGGTGCTCGGCCTCTGGAACGGATTCTTAGTATCGGTACTTGGAATTCAACCCATCATCGCCACCTTGGTGCTGATGCTCGCCGGTCGAGGTGTCGCTCTCCTGATCACCGGCGGAAAGATCACCACTGTCAACAGCGCACCCTTGAAGTACCTCGCGAGCGGCTACGTGCTGATCCTGCCCGTCGCCTTCTTCATCTGGGTGGCCGCAGTGGCAATCGTCTCTGCCATTGAAAGGCGTACCGCACTCGGCGTGCTGACCGAGTCGGTTGGCATCAATCCGGAGGCCAGCCGCCTCGCCGGAGTTCGCTCGCGCGGCATCATCTGGGGTGCGTACATCGCCTCAGGCATCCTCGCTGGCGCGGCCGGAATTCTCGCCGCCTCAGACATCCGCGCTGCTGACGCGAATGCCGCCGGTCTGTGGATCGAGCTCTACGCAATTCTCGCTGTGGTGCTTGGCGGAACATCACTCATGGGCGGCAAGTTCTCCATCGCCGGTACCGTGATCGGCGTCCTCTTTGTCACGACGCTCGAGTCAACTGTCGTCTTCCTGGGCATTCCTCCGGCTCAAAAGCCCGTGTTCTTTGGAGCAGCCGTGATCGTTGTGGTGCTCCTTCAGGCGCCAAGGGTGCACGAATGGGGGCGCAAGGTAGGCAGCACGTTCCGCAAGCAACCTACGGATTCCAAGACCGAAGTGGAGGTCGCGGCGTGACCACGATAATCGACATTCCAGACGTCGCCACAACGGGCCCCGGTGCCGTTTCGCGGTTCACTGCGCGACACGCGGCGATGATGCCAACGTTTGCGGCCATCGCGATTCTGCTACTGCTCTTTGCGGGTGCCGAGGCCTTCCTGAGGGGTGACTTCATCACGGGGAGCAACATCTCTGCGTTGCTTCTCGACAACGCCTACCTGCTCGTGATGGCGGTGGGCATGACGTTCGTCATCGTGACCGGCGGCATCGATCTTGCGGTGGGGTCGGTGATGGCATTTACGGGCATCTGGCTCGCTAAATTGCTCGCCGACGGCACGTCCGTAGCGGTCGCTATTCCGGTCATGCTCATCGGCGGCGCGCTCATTGGGCTGCTCGTTGGCGTGCTCGTGCAGTACTTCAACGTGCAGCCGTTCATTGCATCGCTTGCCGCACTCTTCCTTGCCCGCGGGCTTGCGTTCGTTGTCAGTCTGTCCTCGATCAAGGTCGAAGAGCCCGCCATTCTGTGGATGCAATCCACGCGATTTAAATTGGGCGACTGGTACATCACTCCCACAGGAATTCTCGCGCTCGCGGTAGTCGGCATCGGCGCGTTCGTCATGCACTCCACACGCTTTGGTCGCACGGTGTACGCCGTAGGAGGCAACGAGCAATCCGCACGCTTGATGGGCCTGAATGTTGCCCGGACCAAGGTACTCGTCTACGTGATCAGCGGTTTTTGTGCAGGCCTCGCGGGTCTCGTTCTTACCGCCTACTCCGGGGCCGGCTATCCCCGCAACGGCATCGGCACTGAACTCGACGTCATCGCCGCAGTGGTGATCGGCGGCACCCTCCTTACGGGAGGTCGCGGGTACGTGCTCGGCTCGATGGTCGGTGTGTTCGTGTACGGCACCATCAACACGATCATCAACTTCAAGGGAGCCGATCAGTCGTGGACGCGCATCATCGTTGGCGTCCTGCTCCTTCTGTTCATCGTTGTCCAGAGGGTCATCGTTGCGCGAGCTGAAAGACGACACAACTAGACCTTCCTGAGTGCTTGCGATGGTCGCGCCTCGTCTCACCCCCGATAATGGCGGGGTGGACGAGGCGCGCCCCTTACTTGGGCTCACGGGCGCAACTGTGCGCTTTGGACTCGACGCGGCACTCGATGGCGTGGACTTCCGCATGTTCGGGGGTGAAGTCCACTCCTTGATGGGCGAAAACGGCGCAGGGAAGTCCACCCTCATCAAGGCAATTACCGGCGCACTTCCGCTGGATGAAGGCACTCTTGTTCTTGATGGAGAGGAACGCCACTTCCGCAGCCCCCATGATGCTCATGCGGCAGGTATCGGGGTTGTGTACCAGGAGATTGACCTTCTCCCCAACCTCTCGGTCGCAGAGAACATTGTCCTGGGCAGGGAGCCCCGACGGTGGGGCGTCATCGATCAGCGGCGTCTGCGCGAGCGCGCGGCGTCTGTGCTCGAAGAGTTGGCTTTGGACATCGACCCGCGCTCGGCGCTTGGCCTGCACTCTGTCGCGGTCCAGCAGCTTGTCGCGATCGCGCGCGCGATCTCCACGGATGTTCGCGTTCTAGTACTCGACGAGCCCACGTCGAGCCTCGATGCAGATGAAGTCGCTGAACTCTTTCGCGTGGTCCGGGACCTCCAGCAGCGCGGAGTTGCCATTCTCTTCGTGTCGCACTTCATTGAGCAGGTCTACGAAATCTCCGACCGTCTCACGGTGCTTCGCGATGGCAAGCTCGTTGGGGAGTACAAGCCGCATCAGCTCCTCCGCATAGACCTTGCGCACAAGATGCTTGGCCATGACCTGTCTGAGTTCCGGGAGCGCACGCGCACCACCCAACTGAACGAGACGGGTCCGCTGTACCTCTCTGCCCGCGGACTTTCGGTTGCGCCGGGAATCGTTGGGGCAGACCTCGACCTCGCTCAGGGCGAGGTGCTCGGCGTCGCGGGCCTGCTTGGGTCAGGGCGTACAGAACTGGCAAGGGCGCTCAGCGGCGTAGACAGGCTCGATTCTGGAACGGTAGAAGTTGTCGCAGACGGCCAAACAGTGAACCGTTTGCGGGACGCGCTCAAGGCCGGCGTTGTCTATTCGTCGGAGAACCGGCGCACCGAGGGCATCGTTGGAGAACTGACGATTCTCGAGAACATTGGGCTCGCCTTGCAGGCCCAGCAAGGGGTGTTCCGCCGCATTGGTCCCGAGCGCGAACGCGAGCTCGCGGAGAGCTGGGTGGAGGCCCTCGACATCCGCCCGCCGGACGTTGACCGGCTGGCCGGTACCCTCTCTGGCGGCAACCAGCAGAAGGTCTTGCTCGCTCGCCTTCTCGCCGTCGCGCCAAAGGTACTGGTGCTCGACGAACCGACGCGCGGCATCGACGTGGGCGCAAAGGTGGAGATCCAAAACCTGGTCGCGGAGCTTGCCGACAACGGCATCGCGGTGGTCTTTATCTCTGCCGAACTCGAAGAGGTAATCCGCATGGGCGACCGCGTGGTCGTGCTGCGCGACGGTCGGGTGATTGACACGCTCGAGGCGGGCCTTGCCACCGTTGATTCCGTACTTGCGCTCGTGGCGCAACCGGATGAGGACGTGGAGTAGCGGATGGCCGACGACAAGCCGCCACGGGCAGCCAACATCTTTGACGTCGCAAGGCTCGCGGGTGTCTCCCACCAGACCGTCTCGCGAGTTCTCAATGGCCTACCGAACGTACGGCCCGCCACCAAGGAGCGCGTAGACCAAGCGATTGCGCAGCTTCGCTATAGCCCGTCACCTGCGGCTCGCGCCCTCGTCACGCGACGCACCCGCACCATCGGCCTCATCACGCCTGGCATCTCGGACCACGGCCCGGTATCGATTGCGATGCATTTCAACCTCGCGGCGCGCCAAGCGAGGTACAACGTGGAGACAGTCAGCACAGTTGACTCGGATCCCGATACTGTGCGCAGCGCCGTAGAGGGCCTGTTGCGCCAACGCGTGGACGCAATCGTTGCGGTGGTCACCGACTTTGGCGTACTCGAACTCGTTCGTGGCCTAGACATCACCATCCCGGTTGTTGCCTCTGCTTCCACGCCAAGGCGTTCGCCGCGAGTTGTGTCCATCGATCAATACCGTGGCGCGCGCGCCGCAGTACGGCACCTTGTTGAGCTTGGCCACACCCACATTTACCACCTATCCGGGCCAGCGACGGCGCCCGATTCCGGTGAGCGGATTCGCGGCTGGCGCGACGAACTCTCGGTGCACGCCCTCGAAGCCCCGGACTTGCTCGTTGGTGCGTGGACCCCAGAGAGCGGCTACCGCGTCGGTCTCACTCTTGACCTCGAACCCGGCGCGGCGGTCTTCGCCTCCAACGACCTGTCCGCTCTTGGGCTGCTGTCCGCGTTGCGCGAAAGAGGGCTCCGCGTCCCCGACGATGTCAGCGTCGTCGGATTCGATGACGTACCGGAGTCCGAGTACTTCACGCCGCCGCTCACAACGGTCCGGCAAGATTTTGCCGCGCTTGGCAGACAAATGATGCAGAAGGTCCTTCTTGCGCTCGAGGAGGCCGAGGACGAGACGGTCGACACTCCGTTGCCAACACAGCTCGTGGTTCGAGAATCGACGCTCCAGCGGTAGCGCGTCGCATACAGTGCCCCCGGCAGGACTCGAACCTGCAACCTACGGATTAGAAGGCCGTTGCTCTATCCATTGAGCTACGAGGGCATGGCATCAGGGTAGTAGGCCCACCACCGCCAGTAGGTCCGTTTAACGCCGCATTGTCGACGCCCAATTCCTCCCTATTTCACACTTTGTGTGCTTCCATTGATTACATCGGACGTGCTACCGGGGTGGTTTCCGATGGTCGAGGAACCCGACAACGCCGTCGGCGAAATCACCGGTGGCTCTGGTTTGCCGCGCCGCCGCGTCCTTGCGGCCGCGGCATGGTCGGCCCCAGTGATCGCGATCGTGACGAGTGTGCCTGCGGTTGCGGCTTCGTTGACGCCCACCATTGAATTCACGGAGGCGTCATACGCGGGGGCCGCCTGCGCGGTACTTGACGACATCACGGTGTTCGCCACGACGGACGGAGCGACGCCCGCGGCTTTGGCGTCGGTGACCGTCACACTCTCTGGCGGATACACCTTTGAGGACACCACCACCGTCTTCTCCGGCACCACCGACGCCGGCGGCTTCATGACACTTCCGGGCGTACTAGTCCCCGCCGTCGGCGGAGCGGGTACCTTCGCCGCCACGTACGCCACCGCGGACCCCGCCTCCGCACCGGTTTCCGCTCCACCGGGATCCTCAGTCGTCACCAAGTACGAAGAACTCACGGTGGTCGGCACCATCTCCGTGCCTATGGGGACTACGCCGATTGGGGCCGACTATTACGTGACACCAGCGAGCGAGCTTCTCTATTTGGGCAACCCGATCGCAGGCGCAACCGACGTACAAATGTGGAGCACCCTCATTACGCCGGCCAACGAAATCGTGGACTGGGCCCTCACCGTTAACTCCGCGGGAGTCGCAAAGCGATATCGGGGCGGCGTGCTGGTGGGGACCTTCACTAACCTGCCCGCCGGAACCATCCCGGTAGGCGTGACCTACGCCCTCGCTCCGTCGACCAACAACTTCTACCGCTTGAATACCCAGCCCAACGCGACTCTCTTGCTCGGGAACGTCACGAGCGCAGACTCAGTCAACAATGGCAACAACAACTATGCGGGGGTCATCAACACTTCGAATCAGCACATCTACTACACGAATGGTTCAAACGGGATTGTGCGGCTTGTGGATCCGGGATCGGTGGCGGTAGGTGCCGGTTTTTGGCTGACACCGGCTGGCGATCTGTACCAACAAGTCACGGCCACCACCGGAAGGTTCCTCCTTGGGGGCGTGACGAGTGTCGACGACCTCAATGACTCCGCAACACAACTACGTTGGCGCGGTGACCTCCAGTGCCTTTGTTGTCTACAGTGACGACGTACTGTCGGCCACATATCCCAGGCCCAACATGGTGGGAGCCAAGGCTATTGGCGTGGCGTACGTACTCGCTGCGGACGGATCTTTCTACCACGAAGGGGATCCAGGCCTGACGACGGATGTGCTGAAGGCCGCATCCTCCAGCAATGGCACCTCCAACTTCGCGTGGGTAGTTAAAGCGCCTGTATGCCCCGTGTGAGGCCTCACGACCGGTAGCCTAATTCCGCCGGTAACGAGGAGGAATGGATGAGCATCAAGCCCATCAAGACCTGGTCGTACCCAGGCGCGCTCCTCGATGCGCTCGTTGATACGCGGCGTGCGGTTGCCGATGTTTCATTGCCCATCCCGATGCCGGGTGCGGATGAGGCCAAGGCACTCATGACCCAGATGCTTGACCAGCTCGATCATCACCTCATCCCGCGCGTCACGGAAGAGGCATCGCCAGCGATCGTTGTCGTCGCAGGCTCCACCGGTTCTGGTAAGTCGACGGTTGTCAACGCGCTGCTCGGCGAGCAGTTGACTGCCTCAGGAGTGCTGCGACCCACAACTCGGGTTCCCCACCTGTTCCACCACCCGCTGGACACCCAAGTGCTCACCGCGGTGGAGCGTCGGGCAACTGTGGCCGCGACTGAAGCCGTGCCGCGCGGTCTCGCAATCGTCGACTCGCCTGACCTCGATTCGGTGCGCGGCGAGAATCGCGAGATTGCCAGGGAACTGCTAGGCGCCGCGGATCTTTGGATCTTTGTCACCACGGCCGCTCGCTACGGCGACGCCGTGCCGTGGGACGCACTCCGCTCAGGCGCGGAACGTGGAGCGTCCATCGCCATCGTGCTCAACCGCGTCACTATGGATGTTGCGGCACAAGTGCGCAGCGACCTTGTTGAGCGCTTGCGTGACGAGGGTCTCGAGATGCTTCCCTTGTTCGTCATTCCAGAAGACACGGCATCGCGCGGCGAGGTTCCGCATGACGTTGTCGGCGGACTCGGCCGCTGGCTTGACTCTGTTGCGGCAGCGTCGGCGGCGACGATCGTTGAGCGCACACTTCACGGCTCCGCGGAGGCACTCAAGGAATGGCTTGAACGCCTCGCAGAGCACATGGACGATCAAGCCTCGGTGGCGAAAGAGGTTCGTACGGTCGTGCGCCGGCGAGCCGCACAGGCAGAGGCCGACGGCGGTGAGACCTGGTACCAAGGCGTCGCCACAGGCGCGCTTGAGACCCGCTGGCGACAGGCCACGAGTGAAGGTGGAGCGCTGTTCCACCTTCGCAACTCGCTGTGGGTCAAGCGCCGCGTGGCGCGAGAAGCGCGCGAGGCGGCCCTCAATGCCATTGAGGCGGACGTCATCGCAGCTGTCGAGGCGACTCTGACCTACGCGGCCTCGATGGCGGCAGACGGCATGGTTGAGGATCTTGCCGTCGCCGGTGAGGGACCAGGCACATGGCTCGCCGCGCAGCGCGACCCTCGCGATGCGCGCGCCCACCGGGAACGCACTGCGGCAGATGCCACGCGGGCGTGGTTGGGGCGCTGCGATGAAATTGCCATGGCCCTGGAGCGTGCCAAGAGCGCGGCCGAGGTTGTGGGTGAGACAGGGCTCCGCGCAACCCTCGCATCCGCCGCGCTTGGAGTCGCCAACGCGCAAGAAGCGCTCGCTGTTCTGGCGGGGGCACATACGGAACCAGCGCTCACGGCGGCCAGAGAAGAACTCGCCGCGGCGCGGCGTTACGCGATCAACCGTGAGGCGCTCGAGGTGCTTGCCCCCACGGACGTGGCTTCGCTGATGCCTGACGCCTCTGCGAAGGTTCGGCTCCGCAGAGCCGAGTTGCGAGGCTTACTGTGAGCCTCTCGTTCCAGGACCTCGGTCCGCGAGACGAGACGTCGACGCTTAAGGCGAGAGTGAAACGCCTGCGCTCATCGATGGAATGGGCAGCTGAGGCGATTGATCCGGATGTGCGGGCAGAGGTGCTGGCCACGATCGAACGCTGTGAGCATCGCCTCGCGCTTGGCGTTGACCACACTGTCGTGGCGCTTGCCGGTGGAACTGGCTCTGGAAAATCGAGCCTTTTTAACGCGCTCACGGGAACGCAGTTCGCCGTGCCCGGGGTTGCCCGCCCAACCACCTCTGAAGTCTCTGCGGCGACCTGGGGTGACGCAGCGTCGGGCCTGCTTGATTGGTTGGACGTAGACAGGCCACGGCGGCTTGGCCTCGTTGGCAAGCCGGAGCTTAACGGGGTGGTGCTGCTTGACCTTCCGGATCACGACTCTGTCAATGCGGACAACCGCGCAATCGTTGACCGGGTGGTTCCCATGGCGGACCTGCTGGTGTGGGTCATGGACCCGCAGAAGTATGCGGACAACGCCGTGCATTCCGCGTACCTTGCAGGGTCTTCTGAGCACGGGCAGCCATCGCTCGTCGTTCTCAATCATGTTGATCGCCTCGATACCGAGGGTGCGTGGGAGGTGGTGCGCGATCTGCAGCGGCTGCTCGCTGAGGACGGGTTGCATGATCTGCCCGTGATTCCGGTGAGCGCGCGAACAGGGCAGGGCGTCGACATCTTGCTGGCGGAACTTGCCGGAGCCGCGCAGGCGCAGACGGTTGCTGCAGATTCGGTACGCGCGGACCTCGTAGCCGCGGGGCATGCACTATCGCGAGCACTTGCTCGTGACGCCGATCCTCACCTTCCGGACATCGAAGAACTTGTCAGTTCGCTCGCCTCCGCCGCTGGCATCGAGGCACTGGCCGACGCTACGGCGGCTCTGGTGCTTGGACGCACCAAGTCGGTTCCCGCGTTGCTAGGGCTTCGCGTCGAGGCGGTTGAGAGGGAACGGCTTGATTGGGTTGACGCCGCGACCCATGATCTGCCGGTTGCCTGGCACAGGGTGGTGGCCGACGCGATTGCGTCAGCCAGCCTGCTTGCTGAGGAGATCAACGCGGCGCTCGCGAGGGTGCAGTGGCCCGTCGTTGCGCGTGGATCTGGCGTCAAGGGAGCGATGACGAGGCGAGTCCGGTCGATTGCCGCCGCCAAGTCCGTGCGCGCTCATGGCCGTGCGGCCGTGCGCATCGTGGTTGGCCCTCTCGTCGCGGAGCCAACTGAACTAATCCACCAGGCGTACCGAAACCTCGACGAACTCACTGAGTTGAGCCGGGACTAGCGTCCCCAGGCGCGGTGATTTCTGGCGCTGTCCCCAGCCCTGCCGTTTGCCCACCGCGACCCCGGCCCGCGTTGCGACACTGGCCGCGAGCCGCAACCGGCGGCGCGCGTCGAGGAGGGCGCTATGAATGAACTGACAGTTACGGTCACCGGGTGGGTGGCCACATCGCCAAAGCTCCATGTCGTCGCAGGCGGCACCGACCTCGTGAGCTTTCGCCTCGCGAGCACGTCGCGATACTTCGATCGATCAACGAATAGCTGGGTTGATCGCGACACAGAGTGGTTCACGGTGCGCGTATTCCGCGCCGCGGCAATCCTCATTGAGCGTTCGGTGAGCAAGGGTCAGCCAGTCATCGTGGTTGGTCGGCTACACAGCAATGAATGGAAGGCCGATTCCGGAACGCGGACCGACCTCGTCATTGACGCGCACACCGTTGGGCACGATCTCTCCCGCGGCGTTGCCGACTTCCGCAGGGCCGTTGTCGATGGCTTCGCCATCAAGGACGTGGAGATCGCCCAGGCAGGCGGGGATGAGGCCGGGGGAGACGAACCGCCATTGGGCGACGATGCTCCTCTTGGGGACGACGCGTTCGAGGTGGGGGACGCCGCAGTGGAGGGCGCCGCAACCGAGGACGTAGAAGAGCCGTCGCTCGTGTAGTCGCGAGTTGAGGGGTCCCGGCCTGCGGGCCGGGGCCTCGTGGCGCCGCCGTGACCGCGTAGGCTAGGGCACCGGAACCCTCACCCTCGAGACTCACGGAGCTGCAGTGGCAGAGTTCATCTACACGATGCACAAGGCGCGCAAGGCGCACGGCGACAAGGTCATCCTTGACGACGTCACCATGTCGTTCTACCCCGGCGCAAAGATCGGTGTTGTTGGCCCTAACGGTGCTGGTAAATCGACAATCCTGAAGATCATGGCCGGGCTCGAGCAGCCCTCGAATGGTGAGGCTCGGCTCACCCCCGGCCACAGCGTCGGAATTCTTCTTCAGGAGCCACCGCTCAATGAGGACAAGGACGTCATCGGCAACGTTCGCGAAGGCGTAGCTGAGATCTACGCCAAGCTTGAGCGGTTTAACGAGATCTCCGAGGAGATGGCGAACCCAGACGCCGACTACGACACCCTTCTCGCGGAAATGGGAAGGCTGCAAGACGAGCTCGACCACGCGGACGCTTGGGACCTCGACAGCCAACTCGAGCAGGCAATGGACGCCCTGCGGTGCCCGCCGCCGGACGCCGATGTCAAAGTGCTCTCAGGTGGCGAGCGTCGTCGTGTCGCACTCTGTAAGTTGCTGCTTGAGAAGCCGGACCTGCTGCTGCTCGATGAGCCAACCAACCACCTCGATGCCGAGTCTGTGTTGTGGCTCGAGCAGCACCTTGCCAAGTACCCAGGTGCCGTTCTCGCCGTCACTCACGACCGTTACTTCCTCGACCACGTCGCGGAGTGGATCTGTGAGGTTGACCGCGGACGCCTCTACCCGTACGAGGGCAACTACTCCACTTACCTCGAGAAGAAGCAAGAGCGCCTTCAGGTTCAAGGCAAGAAGGACGTCAAGCTCGCTAAGCGCCTCAAGGAGGAGCTTGAGTGGGTTCGCCAGAACCCCAAGGGCCGCCAGACCAAGTCGCAGGCACGCCTTAACCGCTACGAGGAGATGGCGGCCGAAGCGGACAAGACGCGCAAGCTCGACTTTGAGGAAATCCAGATTCCTCCGGGCCCCCGCCTTGGTTCTGTGGTGCTCGAGGCCAAGAACATTCGCAAGGGCTTTGGCGATCGCACCCTGATCGACGGACTGTCATTCACGTTGCCCCGTAATGGCATCGTTGGCGTGATCGGCCCCAACGGCGTAGGTAAGACCACGCTTTTCAAGACAATCGTGGGCCTTGAACCGCTCGACGGCGGCGACCTCAAGGTTGGAGAGACCGTGAAGGTCTCATACGTTGACCAGAGCCGCGGTGGCATCGACCCCACTAAGTCGCTGTGGGAGGTCGTCAGCGATGGGCTCGACTACATCAAGGTCGGCGCCGTCGAGATGCCTTCGCGCGCGTACGTTGGCGCGTTTGGCTTCAAGGGTCCCGATCAGCAAAAGGCCGCGGGCATTCTGTCCGGTGGCGAGCGTAACCGCCTCAACCTTGCGCTCACACTCAAAGAGGGCGGCAACGTGTTGCTGCTTGACGAGCCGACGAACGACCTCGACGTAGAGACGCTTGGCTCCCTTGAGAACGCGCTACTGGAGTTCCCTGGTTGCGCGGTTGTGGTCAGCCACGACCGCTGGTTCCTCGACCGCGTTGCCACGCACATCCTTGCGTACGAAGGCGACGACGAGAACCCTGCAAAGTGGTTCTGGTTTGAAGGCAACTTCGCCTCGTACGAAGACAACAAGGTGGACAGGCTTGGTCCGGAGGCTGCGCGTCCGCACCGCGTCACCTACCGCAAGCTCACGAGGAGTTAGCCATGCGCCCGGGGGGCTTCGTTCCGCCATCGCCGTCGCCGTCGCCAGAGCCGGCGTCAACGCGCGAGAACGACCCGTTCAACCCTGATGTGACGATGTGGCCAGAGGCGCCAAGTTGGCTGTTTCCTACCGTCATGGTTGCGCTCGCATTGGCGGCCCTGGTGGTCATCACCTTGCTCGTGATGTGGCGCAAATCGGTGGTCTATGAGAAGCGTGAGCGCGAGGCAAAGGGCCCAACCGAGTGGATTGACCTTTCAAAGCTCGACAAGAAGGGCCGCTGGGAAGACGACGGCCCCACCCTCGACGATTCCGATTCAGGTAACACCGATTCGGACAACACCGAGAAGTAGGGCCGCCGCCTGCGAGACTTAGGGTTCGATGATGTTGAACGCGGGGTCTCCAGGGTCTAGTACGCCGAAGACCTTGCCGAGCGCACCCTGATCGCCGTCGATCGTCAGACCCGCGGAGGATGCTCCCTCCATGTCACCACCCGCAAGGTGCGCGAGTGCAGTCCCGGGCACTGTGAGAGTCGCGTCCGCGTCGCCGCTGCCATCCATTATGGAAATAAGAACGCCATTGCGCAGTTCCGTCCGGTAGTTCTCTCCGTGGTCCGGGAAGTTCCAGGCGAGCGCTACCGATAGATCCCATGCCTTTGGACCGTTCACCTGGATCGCAAGGGCGTCGAAGAACAGCGATGGCGACAGGTGAGCGATGACGTCCGCGGAGGCCGCCACAGTCGGCGTGCCAAAGTTGCCCGACCGCAGTTCCATGGCCCCGGAGAGGTACGCGGAACGCCACGTGCCGTTCTCAGCGCCAAAGCCAAGGGTCTCCAGGACATCGGCTTGCAGTGCGCGTGCCGCAGAGTGTGACGGCTCCGCGAAAATGACGTGGTCGAGCAACTCGGCTGCCCAGCGATCGTCGCCACTGCCATGCGCCTCGCGCGCAATCGCGACCACAGCGTCGGATCCACCCATGGCCGCGACGTAGCGCGTGCCCGCAGCCTGCGGCGGGTGTTGCCAGAGCCTCGCTGGATTGCCCTCGTACCAGCCCATATACCGCTGGTAGATCGCCTTCACGTTGTGGCTCACGGAACCGTAGTAGCCGTGTGTGTGCCACACGGCCTCGAGAGCCGGCGGCAATGCAAAGTCCTCTGCGATCTCCGAGCCGACAAAGCCCTTATTGAGGAGCCGTAGCGTTTGGTCGTGAAGGTAGGCGTAGAGGTCGCGCTGCAAGCTGAGGAACTCGATGATCTCCTCCCTTCCCCAGGTGGGCCAGTGGTGGGACGCGAATGCGACGTCGCTCTTGCTCCCAAAGAGCCCAATCGCCTCTGTCAGATAGTGAGCCCAAATGTGCGGGTCGCGGACAACGGCACCGCGAAGCGTGAGCAGATTGTGAAGCGTGTGCGTCGAGTTCTCTGCCATGCACAAAGCGCGCAGTCCGGGGAAGTAGAAGTGCATTTCTGAAGGAGCCTCGGTGCCTGGCGCCATCTGGAAGACGATCTGCACGCCGTCGATAGTGCGTTCCTCGCCGGTGGTCGTGATGTAATCCGTGGGAGAGATGAGGGTCACGGCTCCCTGCGAAGACGTCTGTCCAAGGCCAGCGCCAACGCCGCCCCTGGGGTCGCGGGCGAGTGCCGCGCCGTACATGTACCCGGCTCGACGGCCCATCGCGACGCCCGCGTAGACGTTCTCTGCGATCGCGTGCTCAACGAAGCCCTCCGGCGCAATGACCGCAACCTCGCCGGCGTCAACCTGCTCCTGCGAAACGATGCCCTTCACGCCACCAAAGTGGTCAACGTGGCAGTGAGAGTAGATGACCGCCTTCACTGGCTTGTCGCCACGGTGTTCCTTGTACAGGTCCCACGCGGCCGCCGCGGTCTCCGCGCTGATCAGCGGATCGATCACAATCACACCGCTGTTCGTCTCGACGAAGGTGACGTTCGACAGGTCAAAGCCGCGCACCTGGTAGATGCCCTCGATTACCTCGAACAGTCCCCGGCGTGCAACGAGAGTCGACTGTCGCCACAGGCTCGGATGTACCGTCGCGGGCGCTTCGCCCGTGATGAAGTCGTAGGATCCCGCGTCCCACACGACGTCGCCCTTGTCGTTGAAGATCTGTGCGGGACCGCGGTCGATGAGACCACGCTCGCTTGCATCGAAGTCGCGGGTGTCGTCGAAGGGAAGCTCTATCCCCTCGGGGTAAAAGCTCACGTCGCTGGTCATGATGTCTCTACTCCTAGCGATCTCTCTTTGTTGAGAGAAGTTCTTGTGCCCTCGCGAGTGCGGCGTCGAGAGCCTGCGTTTCCTTGCCAGTCGCGACAATGATGTTGTCGTCTCCAAGCAGATCAGCAGCGCCTGTCTTGCGAAGCGTCGCTGCCACTTCCGGCCTAACTCCTGCAAGGACAAGGGTGCCGCCGGCGTCAGAGGCCGCGGCCCGGTATTGCTCCAGGATACGAAGACCAGTGCTGCGCAGCGACCCCACGGAGCGCATTCGAACAACGACCACCGCGCCTTCGGAACCCGAGATCTGCGGCAACTTGTCCGTGATGCGAGCCGCTCCCGCGAACAGGCCCCAGTCCTCAAGGTCGATGACCGTTAGCGCGTGGGAAGGTACAACGGCGGGCGCCGCGGACTCTTCCCAGTAGCCGTCAGCGTCACGGCGCAGTTCTACGACGCGACCCGCCCGCGCAGAGTCAACGAGGTACACGACGAGGCACAGGCCAACGCCGAGGAAGATCGTCCATTGCAGCGGAATGAAGAGCGCAGAGCCAAAGGTCAACAGCATTGCGGCGGTGGACGTGATGGAAGTCGAGTAGACGAGCTTGGCGCTCGGTAGCCGGCCCATGACGAGCTCTGCAGCGATCACGAACAGCAGGCCCGCGATCACAGCGAGCGGCACCTTTTCAGCTTGCGATCCGAACAGCACCATGAGGCCGCCTAGCCACAGCGCGGCGAAGACTCCGCCCCATCGGGACGTCGCGCCGCCGCTCACCGAGATCCCGGTGCGGGACAAAGAGCCACCGGTGGGAAGGGACTGGAAGAAGGAGGCGGCAACGTTGCCTGCGCCCTGGCCAAGGAAGTCTTGGCTGGCCGACGCTGGCCTACCTGAAGGGTTTGGGTATGCAGTTGAGATTCCCGCGCCTTGGACAAGCGCGACGATGGCGACTGATATCGCGCCGAGCGTGAGAATGGGCACCAGGGCGAGATCTGGCGCGAGGGGTCCGGGAAGCCCATTGGGTATCGACGCGATGTCGCCGACGGTCGCAACCGACTCGAACCCGATGACGCCTACGGCTACCGTCATGGCGAGCAGCACAATCACGGGAGCGAACTTCTCTGTGCGTCGGAACCGCTTGAAGACCACGACGAGTGCGATGGTCGCCACCGACACGAGGGTCGTTGGCACGTCCCAGTCGCCGATGTGCGTGATCCAGTCAACGACCTCGGTGAGCTTGTTTGAACCCTCGGGTTCGTAGCCCGCGAAGTCGCCGAGCTCCCCAATCAAAATGAGCGCGGAGGCGCCGGCAACAAAGCCGGTCATGACGGAGTTGGAGACGAAGTTCACGAGGCTCCCGAGCCTCAAGAACCCGAGCACAACCATGAAGACCCCGGCGAGCAGAGTGATCGTGAACAGCGCGCGGGGCATGTCGTCAGCGACAATCCCTGCGGCAATCAGCACGCTGCCGGTGGACAGCGCAATCGCGGAGGTGAGCGTGGAGACCATCAATACGGACCCGGTGACGAGCGCGGCGATCAGGGTAGCGACGAGCCCCGAGTACAGGCCGTAGAGCGGGTTGACGCCAGCAAGTTGGGCGTACGCCATGCCTTCTGGGATCGAGAACAGACCGGTGGCAAAGCCGGCGATGAGGCCGGAGGGTAGCGTCGCCCGGTCGAGTCCAAATGGGACGAACCTGCGCACATAGTCACTCTAACCACGTCCGCACGAGCCATGACACGTCAACGGGCAACTGCTATCGCAAACGGAACATGCCCTCTTGCGATGCTGACGCTACGAGCGATCCGTCCTCGGAAAAGATCCACGTACCGGTGAGTCCGCGACCGCCTTGGGCCGTTGGGGCGTCCTGAACAAAAAGAAGCCACTCATCTGCGCGGGCCGGCCGGTGCCACCACATCGCGTGGTCCAGGCTCGCGAAGGCCATGTCCCGCGTGGCCCATGACGCGCCGTGCCGCCGCAGTAGGGGCTCAAGCATCACCTGATCGCAGGCGAACGCAAGCAATGCGCGATGTGTCAGCTCATCCACCTCAATCTCCTTGCGGACACGCATCCAGGCACTCTGATAAGCCTTCGGCGCGGCATCCGGACCAAAGAACAGCGAGCCCTCCACGTGGCGAACGTCGAACGGCGCCTGCTTGAGCCAGAAGTCGGCGCTTGGGTGACCCGCGAACGGGCCGAGCACGTCGAGACCACTCTTCACAGCGTCGGGCGGCAGGACCTCCGGCATCGTCACCTGATGCTCCGGCCCGTCTTGCGCGGCCTGGAACGACGCGATCATCGACAGCAGAGGCACGCCATCCTGGAGCGCGTGGGTTCTGCGCGCAGAGAAGCTACCGCCGTCGCGAAGCACCTCTACGTCGAACGTGATGGGGCGAGATGCGTCACCGGGGCGCAGAAAGTACGCGTGAATTGAATGGGCGTGGCGTTCAGGATCGACCGTGCTGCCGGCAGCCATGAGTGACTGGCCAAGCACCTGACCGCCGAAGACTCTGCCACCGGGAATTGGCAGGCTGTCGCCCTCGAATTGGGTGTCGCCGAGTCGTCTCAACGTGAGCGTCGCGAGCCCGGAGGCGACAGCTTCGTCTGCCCACGTATCGTCGAGGTGGTCCACGGTTACTCCCCGCTCTCGTCGAAGGTGTTCACCATCGAGTATGCGGCGCGCTCAAGGTAGTCCATGAGGGTCACGGCATGCAGGGGCGCGAGGTTCTGTTGGGCTACCGCGTGGCGCATGTGGTCGATCCAGTGGTCCCTCGCCTCCGGATTCACGCGAAACGCGTGGTGCCGCATGCGCAGTCGCGGATGTCCGCGAGTGTCTGAATATGTCGTTGGTCCGCCCCAGTACTGCTCAAGGAACAGCGTCAGCCGCTCGATCGCACCCTCGAGATCCTCTTCCGGGTACATCGGCCGCAGGATCGGGTCTGCGGCAACACCGTTGTAAAACTCGCGCACGATCGCGTGGAACGTTGCGTGCCCGCCGACTGCTTCGAAAAAGCTCTGGTTCTCGCCGTGCGTGGGGCCCGCGCCAACGTTCATTCCAGGTTGCGTCACTCGTCGCTGCCTTCCGGAGGCAGGGCCTCGCCCGGTGTCTGCGGAACGACGGCAGCATCCGACTTCTTGCGGCGGCCAGGCTTCTTCGCATCCACTGTGCTCCCCGCAACGTGCACGCCGACTGTTGCGACGGCCTCAGGGCCGCTCAGTTCAATTCCCCGCTCCACGAAGATGCGCCGCATGTGCCTGCGAATCTCTCGTTGCACAGTCCACTGTGTTGCCGGGTTCACCTGGATCACGAGTCGCATGGTGACCGAGTTGTACGCAATGGCTTCGATGCCAGGGATCTCGGGTTCGCCGAGCAATGCGGCGTCGATGTTCGGGTCCTTGCGCGCCTCCGCGACCGCGTCGAACATCGCGAGCCGCGCCGCCTCCAGATCAGTGTCGTAGTGGAAGCGCTGTTCGATCAGCACGCGTGACCACGTGCGCGTCATGTTGCCAACACGCACGATTTGACCGTTCGGCACGTACCAGACGGTGCCGTCGAGGGCGCGGAGCCGAACGCAGCGAAGGCCCACCTCCTCGACAGTGCCTGTGGCCTCGCCAACGTCGATGATGTCGCCCACGCCGTACTGGTCCTCCATGAGCATGAAAGCCCCGCTGATGAGGTCCTTGACGAGCGATTGTGCGCCAAAACCAAGCGCAACCGAAAGAACACCGGCGCTCGCGAGCAAGGCGGCTATCGGTACGCCAAGCACGGAGAGGATGACGAAGAGAAAGGTGGTGACTGCCAGCACGGTCACGCCAGATGTCAGGACCGTTCGGATCGTGTGAGCGCGCTTTCGGCGCCTGTCAGCGTCGAGCTTGCGGTCCTTGAGGTTGGTGGTGGCGCTCTCGCTGCGGCCCAGCGCGTTCAGCTTTCGCTTCTGGCGCTCGGTGAGTTCCGCGCCGCGCTCAATCCCTCTAGTGACCCACACGATGATGAGGCGCAGAATCACCCACGCAATAACGATCGCGATTGCACCGATGCCGATGGCCGCGGCGCCCTCGGCTAGCGCCGCCAAAAAGTTGGAGCTATTGCCAGTGCCGCCTGACGCGGACGAGGGCGTGGGCGTGGGCGTTGTCACGAATATCACCCAGCCAGACTACCGAGCGTTGGGAGCGTAGGTCCTACGCCCGCTCTGGCAGGATTGCGGTGTGAGTCCCGTTGCAGAGTCACCGTCCGACGCTTTGGTTGAGTTGGCGCGCGCCTGCGGCATTTCTACGGAGTACCGCGGGCACGACGGCGACATGCATCAGTGCTCGGCACCTGCGATGCGCGCGGCGCTCACGGCGCTCGAATTGGACGGTTCCACGGACGAGGCGTGCAAACGGTCCCTCGATGAGTTGGACGACCATGTGTGGCGACGAATTGTCCCGCCGGTGACGGTTGTGCGGCAGGGCCAGTCCCGCGAGTTGCCTGTCCACGTCGCGCATGGCGATTCCGTGGTGGCGAGCATTCGCCTTGAAGGCGGGCAGACTTGGCCGCTCGAACAACTTGACCGGGTGGTGCCGCCGCACGCGTCTGGATCGCAAACCATTGGCCGCGCAACCTTCTTGGTTCCTGAGACTCTGCCGCTCGGATGGCACCGCATCGAGGCCGAGACCAACGGGCGGCGCGGTCGCGGGTGGGTCGTAGTCACGCCGGAGCGAATCGACCTGCCGGAGGCTCTACGCGCCTCACGGCCGTGGGGCCTCACTACTCAGCTGTACTCGGTGAGGTCCTCGCGCTCGTGGGGGTTAGGCGACTACTCAGACCTCGCCGAACTGTGTGCGCTCGCCAAGCTCCGGGCAGGGGCCGATTTTGTGCTGATCAACCCGCTCCACGCCTGTGAACCCGTGTCTCCCGTGAGTCCGTCGCCGTACTTGCCAACGTCGCGTAGGTTCCTCTCTCCGCTGTACATCCGCGTTGAGGACATCGCCGAGGTTGCATACGTGCCGTCGCAGCAGCGAGCCGTAATCGAGTGGGAGGCGGAGCGACCTCGCCGCGCGAACTCCACGCCAGAGCTCATCGACAGAGACGCCGTGTGGCGGGCCAAGGCCCAGGCCCTTGAGCAGATCTACCAGGTGGAACGCTCCGCCGGTAGGCAAGCCCAGTTTGAGGCATTCTGCCTGCGCGAGGGCAAGGCGCTTGAGGACTTCGCCACCTGGTGCGCGATCGCGGAAGCGCACAAGGGGCTGCCGTGGCCTCATGAACTCGACACGCCAATCGCACCCGCGGTTGGCGCGTGGCGCGACGAACACACGGAGCGCGTGCTGTTCTACGCGTGGCTGCAATGGGTCGCGGACGAGCAGTTAGAACGCGCCCAGGCAAGTGCGCGATCCGCCCAAATGTCGATCGGGGTGATGACGGACCTCGCGGTTGGCGTGCACCCTGAAGGCGCGGACGCGTGGGCGTTGCAGCGGGTGCTCGCGCGTGGGATGTCCGTTGGCGCCCCGCCAGACATGTACAACCAGCAGGGCCAGAACTGGTCGCAGCCGCCGTGGCAGCCGCGAGCACTTGAAGCCGCCGCATACCTGCCGTTCCGTGACGTGGTGCGCGCCGCAGTGAGGCACTGCGGCGCCCTGCGCATCGACCACGTGATCGGCATGTTCCGCCAGTGGTGGATCGCCCAGGACGCTGATGCCGCGGACGGCGTTTACGTGCAGTTTGACCACGAGGCGCTCATCGGTATTGCCGCCCTTGAGGCCCACCGCGCGGGTGCGATCCTCATTGGCGAGGACCTTGGGACGGTTGAGCCGTGGGTCGCCGACTACCTTGCGTCGCGCGGCATCCTTGGCACGGCGGTTGTGTGGTTCGAGAAAGAGGGCGATGGTCGTGCGAAGCGCCCAGAGCACTATCGCTCAAATGTCCTCGCGTGTGTGAGTACCCACGACCTACCCCCAACGGCCGCCTATCTTGCGGGTGAGCACGTGACCCTCCGCGAGGAGCTGGGGCTCCTCACCGCGGATCCCGACGAGCTGCTCGCGGAGGCGCGGGCGGAGCGTGGCGACATGGTGGAGCTGTTACAAGAGCGCGAATGGGTCACCGCCCACCCCACGGACGAAGAGATCATCGGTGGTCTCAACGTGCTCGCCATGAACACCCCAGCGGCGCTCGTAGGTGTGGCGCTCACTGACGGAGTTGGCGAACGCCGCACCCAGAATCAGCCGGGTACGTTCACGGAGTATCCCAACTGGCAGATCCCACTGTGCGACGGAGACGGCGTTCCCGTGTTGCTCGACGACCTCTTTGAGCACCCGCGCATGCGAAGGCTCATCGACGTTCTGCGCGACGCTCGCGACTAGCCGCGGGGACCAGGTCTGGCCCGCAGCCGTTGGCCCTCAGCCGCTAGCCCCCAGCCGCTAGCCCTCAGCCGCTTGCGCGGTCGCGGCCCTGCGCGCGTGGTCAAGGCCCTCGACCATGAGCTTCATGAGCACAGGGTGAGCGTCGCCGTTGTCGTCAACCCACCGTTCGCCAAGCTCCACGATGTCTGGCCCGTACCCAACGAGGAACGTGGGGTAGGCGTATTGCACAACACGGAGCCCCACGTAGACATCGACCGAATCGAACAGGCCGCGCACGTCCGCGAAGAAGGCCTCCCCGAGCGGCGCCATAAACCTGGCATCGCCCGCGCGGGCAAAGCCAAGAGCGGTCTCGTACGCGAGGGCGTTCGCGAGCGGCTCGCCAACTGGGTGCGCCATCAGCTCCCACGCGCGCTGCTTGGCCTCAAGGGTCGCAATCGCCGCCCGCGCTCCCGCGGCCCTGCGCTCTCCCGATGCAGTCGCGTCTTTGCTCAGGTACTCATTGATGGTCGCGTCGTCGGCTCCGCCGGCAACGGCGAGACCAGTGACGAGATCCCACGCGAGGTCGGTGTCGATCGCGAGCTCCGGCAGGTGAAGCACGTCCCCGAGTAGCGCCTCTAGACGGTCCGCGTGCCCTCGCTTCCGCGCGAGCAACGCAAACCCTTGAATGAGCTGCAACTGCGCGTCGGAACCTGGCGCGGCGGCCTCCAATGCCGCCCACACGCCTTCCGCGGCGTCCGTTCCCAACTGTTGCGAGGCGTCGGGCGGGGCGTAGCGGGCGACGGCGGTGACGACCGTGCGCAGGTGCGACTCGCGTACGGCAGAAACTGTAATACCTGGTAGAGCAGCAAGTACCGCCTCCACGTAGTCGCGCGCCGGGAGCCCGCCGTCCCTGCACATGTGCCACAGCGCATCGAGCACAAGAGCCTGGTTCATGGGGTCCGCGATCGCGGCGACGTGCTCGCGAGCGTTAGCGAGCGACACTGGGTCGAGGTGCAGCTTGGCGTAGGACAGATCCGCGCCGTTGGGCAGGATCAGTTCTGGACGGCGGGCAGCGACTAGGGCATCGACCTCGGTCACCGGACCCTCCGTGTCCACCGCAACCGCGAATGACTCCGTCAGCAAGCCGTCGACAAGTTCAAGGCCAACAACGGACAGGTGGTGAGGGCGGGGGATGGGCCACTGCTCGGGGGCAACCTCGCGCACCGCGAGCGACGTGATGCTGTCGCCCTCCTCAACAACCTCCGCGGACAGCGTGGTGAGGCCGGGCGTCTCAAGCCACGCCGTGCGCCATGCGGTCAGGGACCGGCCCGACGCTGCCTCAAGTTCGGCGAACAGGTCGCCAAGGGTTGCGTTGGAGAAGGCATGCTTCTTGAGATAGGCGGCAATACCAGCGAAGAAGGTCTCCTCGCCAAGAGTCGCGGCGAGCTGCTTGAGAGCCGAGGCGCCCTTCGCATAGGTGATCATGTCGAACGCGCCAGCAACGGAATCGACGTCCGGAAGGTCGCTGAGCACCGGGTGCGTCGTTGGCAGTTGATCCGTCGCATACGCGATCGACTTTCGCTGCGCGGTGAAGGTGACCCAAGCGTCGGACCATTCGGTGGCGACGGCCGCGGCGTAGGTGCCAACGTATTCCGCGAACGACTCGTTGAGCCACAGGTCGTCCCACCAGCGCATGGTGACGAGGTCGCCAAACCACATGTGGGCGAGCTCGTGCATGATGACGACGGTGCGGAACTCGAGCAGCGCATCTGAGGTCTTGCCGCGGAACAGCAGCCGGTCCTCTGACACCGTCACGCAGCCCGCGTTTTCCATCGCCCCAAAGTTGTACTGGGGTGCGTAAACGTGGTCGTAGGAGTCGTAGGGGAACTCGGTGTCGAAGATGCGTTCGTAGAGCTCGAATCCTGCTTGGCTGTCCGCGATCAGGCGATCGGCGGCGAAGTGGTCCAGCAGTTGTGGGCGGCCGTAGACACGAGCCGGAACCTCGCCCTTGACGGACGTGATCGTGCCCTCCACGAACGCGTATGGCCCCGCGCACACCGCGGTCGCATACGTGGGAAGCGGAACCGTGCGGTCAAAGGTCCAGGTCAGGGCAGAGTGCGCTCCCGTGCCGGAAGGCACGGGAGCCTTCGCGTTGGAAACCACCAACCAGTGTGCCGGTGCAACCACAGTGAACTCGAAGGTGCCCTTGATATCTGGCTGGTCAAAGCACGCGAAGGCATGACAGGCGTACATCGTGGCGAACTGGCTGTAGAGAAAGACCTCGTCGTTCTCTGGGTCAACGAAGCGGTGTATTCCAACGCCAGCGTTCGAATACGCATGCTCCGCTTCCACGACGATCTCGTTCTGAGCCTCGAGACCAGGGAGCGCAATCCTGTCACCCGCGGGGGCGAGCAGTGTCACCCCGTTGAGCGTTGCACCGTGAATCGTCGTGGCGACCACGTCGAGAAACGTTGCCGCGCCTGGAACTCCCGCAAAGCGGATCACGCTTCGCGAGCGGAACGTGTCGCCTTCCGCCGTGAAGTCGAGGGTGACGTCGTACTCCGCGCTCGCGATGAGCACCGAGCGATCCGCAGCCTCCTCGCGAGTCAGATTCGCCACGCTGGTCTCCTAGTCTTCAGCGTCCTTCGCCTGGGCCTCGAGCGCCCTGCGAACGGAGTCGCGGCCTTCGATGACCATGCGCTTAAGGGCGTCGTGAGCGTCCTCGTTGTTCGCGAGCCACGCGTCCGCCTTGTCTTGCAGATCGGCAACGCGGCCCGCAAGCTGCACCGGGTAGAGGCCCTCGATGAGGTTCTGCGCGGTCTCGTTTGTGCGCTCCGTGTAGGTGGTTCGCAGCATCGCGAAGTACTCGTCCACGTATGGTGCGAGCAGTTCCCAGTCGTTGGCGCGGTTGAAGCCGGTTGTCGCCTCGAATTGGATCGCGTTGGGCAACTCTTCCCCAGCATTGGGGTTGACGAGCGCATCCCATGCGGAGCGCTTTCCCTCCGTTGTGGGAAGCGCGGCGCGGGCATGCGCCGCGCGACGCTGGCCCGATGCCGTTGCGTCTTTGCTCAGCTGGAGCTCGATCGCGATCTCCTCTGCGCGTCCACCAGCAACGAGGCCGCCGAGGATGTCCCACGCAAGGTCGGCGTCGATCGGCAGGTCCTCTAGGTGCAGTTTGTCGTCGATCAGCGCCTGAAGGTTGTCTAGCTGCGGTTCTGTGCTTGCGAGCCCAGCGAAGGCGCGCAAGAACTGCAACTGGTTGTCACTGCCTGCCTCAGCGGCGAGCGTGAGGTGCCATAGGGCGTCGGCCGCCTTCTCTGTCTCTTCCTGAGCAAGCTCCGGCGTCACGTACGAGCCGAGCGACAGCGCAAGCTGACGAAGTAGCACGAGCACCACGGTTGACTCGGTCTCGCCTGCGATGTTGCCAAGCACGAGTTCGATGAACTGGCGAGCTGGCATCTCGCCGTCGCGGGTCATATCCCAGGCGCCTGCGAGCACGAGCGAGCGGGGCAGCGCGGGAAGCGTGTCGAGAAGCCCAACGGCGGTCGCAAGGGACTCGTCGTCGAGGCGAACCTTTGCGTAGGCGAGGTCGTCGTCGTTCACGAGGATCAGCGCTGGGCGCGGCCTGCCAACGAGTTCTGGGATTTCGGTGAGGGCACCGTCGATGTCCGTCTCCTCGATCCACACTTGCTGAAGGCGACCCTCGACGACGTCGTAGCCACCGATGCGCAGGCGGTGCGGACGCATGGTTGGCCATTCTGCGGGTGCTTCTTGAGACACGGCGAACATGGTGATCTTGCCGTCGTCGTCGGTCTCGACGACCGGTCGCAGCGTGGTCACTCCAGCCTTCTGAAGCCACACGTCTGACCAACTGCTGAGATCCCGGCCGGAGGCCTTCTCGAGTTCCGCGAGCAGGTCTTCGAGGGTTGCGTTGCCGTGGTGGTGCTTGCGGAAGTACTCCGCGACGCCCTGGAAGAACGCGTCCTGACCAACCCAGGCGACGAGTTGACGCAGCACAGACGCACCCTTGGCGTAGGTGATGCCGTCAAAGTTGACCTCAACGTCTTCGAGGTCGCGGATGTTGGCCATGATCGGGTGGGTGCTGGGCAACTGGTCTTGGCGGTATGCCCACGACTTCTCGAGCGAGTTGAACGTCACCCACGCGTTTGAGTACTGAGTGACCTCAGCAGTCGCAAGCGTGGAGGCAAACTCAGCGAACGACTCGTTGAGCCACAGGTCGTTCCACCACTTCATGGTGACGAGGTCGCCAAACCACATGTGGGCAAGCTCGTGAAGAACGGTGACGGTGCGGCGCTCGACGCGCGCCTTGGCGGTCTTGGAGCGGAACACGTAGTCCTCGAGGAACGTCACGCAGCCCGCGTTCTCCATCGCGCCGGCGTTGAACTCTGGCACAAAGAGTTGGTCGTACTTCTCGAAGGGGTAGTCCATCTCGAAGTGCTTCTCATAGAAGTCAAAACCGCGCTGGGTGTCGTCGAGTATGACGTCGGCGTCGAGGTAGTCGGCGAGCGCCTTGCGGCAGTAGACGTCTGCCCCGATGCGGCCCTTGCGGGAAAGGATCGAGCCTTCTACGCGGTGGTACGGACCGGCGACGATTGCGGTCACGTAGCAGGGGATCCGCACGGTGGGCTCAAAGTTCCACGTGATGGTCGCGGGCGGCGGGTACTGGAGCGTCTGGATCGCCTCTGGGGTGGGCGAGTTGGAGATCACGTGCCAGTGACGCGGAGCGGTCACCGAGAATTGAAAGGTCGCCTTGAGATCTGGCTGCTCAAACACGGCGTACACGCGGCGGGTGTCGGCAACCTCGAACTGCGAGTAGAGGTAGACCTCGCCGTCTTCCGGGTCAACGAAGCGGTGCAGGCCCTCTCCCGTGTTCATGTACGCGCAATTCGCGACCACGGTGAGCTCGTTGCTCTCCTTCAGGTTTGGCAGCGTGATGCGGCTGTCTGCGAAATGCGTTGCGGGGTCGAGCTCCTCGCCATTGAGGGTGATGCTCAGCACCTGTGGTGCGATCAGGTCGATGAACGTCTCTGCGCCTGCGGTGGCGGAGAAGGTCACGGTGGTGTTCGAGCGGAAGGTGTCTCCAGAGGTGTCGGAGAGGTCAAGCTCGATGCGGTAGGTCTCTGTGGAGACGGCGGCGGCGCGGGCCTGGGCTTCAGCGCGCGTGAGGTTAGTTCCTGGCATGCGCGTAAGTCTTTCATGAGAGGAACCGTGTGGGGTTCCTGAGAGACTTCCGATACGGGTTACCAACCGGTAGGCTTGGCATCACTCGGTGCCGATTCAGCGCCCGGGTTCTTTGGCCCGACGCTGGGCCGGCCCCTCAACGAATGGTCACCTTATGACTACGCTCAGCCCCGCGCGCACGCGGCTTGCGCTCCTTGCGCTCGCGCTGGGCGGCTTCGGCATCGGCTCAACGGAGTTCGTGGCAATGGGGCTACTGCCGCAGATCGCGCAGGACCTTGAGCCGGGCCTTTGGGCAAGCAACCAAGACGGCGCCATTTCTCAAGCGGGCATCGTCATCTCTGCATACGCGCTCGGAGTGGTCGTCGGCGCACCGACTATTGCCGCCTTCGCCGCGCGATTCGAGCGCAAGTCGGTCCTTGTGTGGCTCGGCATAGCCTTCTCGGTGTCAACCGTGGCCTCGGCACTCGCCCCAACCTTTGGCAGCGTCGTCGCGTTCCGCTTTATCGCTGGCCTTCCTCACGGCGCCTACTTCGGTATTGCTGCCCTAGTCGCAGCGAGCTTGCTCGGCCCAGAAAAGCGCGGGCGAGCCGTGGCATTCGTACTCACAGGTCTCACGGTTGCGAACGTCGTCGGCGTACCAATCATCACGTGGGTCGGCCAGCGATCAGACTGGCGCATCGCATACCTCATGGTTGCCGCGATTTTCGCCGTCGCGACGGTAGCAATCGCCCTGACCATTCCGCGTCAAGCCGCAGACCCGCACGCGACCATGCGCAGGGAACTTGGCGCCTTTAAGCGGCCAGCGGTGTGGTTCGCGTTGCTCACAGGGGCGCTTGGGTTCGGCGGGTTCTTTGCCGTCTACTCCTACGTAGCGCCGCTCACCACAGAGGTTGCAGGCGTCAGCGAGGGCTTCGTGCCCTTCGCCCTGATCACGCTCGGAATCGGCATGACTGTAGGAAACGTCATCGGCGGGCGATTGGCGGACCGCGGAGCGATGCGAGCTGTCTTCATGCTCTTCGGCGCGCTGGCAGCCGCCCTCGTTGCGCTCGCCTTCCTCGCACACACGTTTGTGGGCCTGCTTGTTGGAGTACTACTTGTTGGCACCGCAGCCGCCGCCTTGTCGCCCGCAATTCAAACGCGCCTCATGGACGTCGCCGGGGACGCCCAGACCATGGCGGCAGCCGTCAACCACTCCGCGCTCAACCTCGGCAACAGCCTTGGCGCGTTCCTCGGCGGCGCCGCGATCGCCGCAGGCTTCGGCTACCTGGCTCCCACCTGGCTGGGCCTCGCCCTATGTGTTCCGGGAGTCCTGTTCGCGCTCGCGGGTTGGGCGGTAACTCGCAACCGGCCCGACGCTGTGGTTGCCCACGCTGAGCCGGAGCCGTTGGGCGCACTCTAGGGAACGACGACGAGCTTTCCGCGCACGTGGCCGGTCTCGAGCTCGCGATAGGCGTCCTGAGCGTGGTCGAGGTCAAAAACCTGAGCCACCTCAACGCGAAGCTTTCCGGCCTCGAGTAGTTCAGCCAGTTCGGCCAGCGCGACCGCGTCTGGGCGTACCCACACCACGGATCCACCGAGGTCGATTGCCGACTTACCTGCGGCGATCGACACGAGGCGGCCGCCATCGACCAGCAGTTCCGCGGTCGCCTGGATTGCCTCCTTGCCAGCAAAGTCCAGCACCACGTCGTAGCCGTCCGGCTGCAGTTCACGCGCCCGCTCAGCGACACCGTCGCCGTACTCGATGGGGTTGGCTCCCAGATCGCGCAGGTAGTCGTGGTTGCGCGCAGAAGCAGTCGCCGTGACGCTCGCCCCAGCGAGCACCGCAAGTTGGATCGCGAATGAGCCAACGCCTCCGGCGCCGTTGTGGATCAGCACGTGGTCGCGTTCGCCGACGTTGGCCCGTCGCACGGACCGCAGGGCGGTGAGCCCTGCGAGCGGCACCGCTGCCGCCTCCTCGAACGAGATGTTCGTGGGCTTGTGCGCAAGCGCGCGGACCGGAACCGCGACTCGCTCGGCGAGCATTCCCTTGCTGAGCACATCCTTGCGCGCGTATGCGAACACCTCATCGCCGATGGCGAATTCGGGAACGTCGGCACCCAGCGCCACGACAACGCCCGCGACGTCCCATGCGGAGGTAACAGGGAAGACCGAGGAAATCATTGGCTCTAGATACCCCTGACGCGCCTTCCAATCGACGGGGTTGAGGCCAACGGCCCGCACTTCAACGATGACCTCGTCGGGGCCTGGAGTCGGCTCGTCGATCTCGCTCAACTGCAGGACGGAGGCGTCGCCGAACTCGGCGTAGGTGATTGCTCGCATGGGCATGGCAACGTGCGCCGGCGGTGAATCCTTCCCGCCGCGACGTCCGTAGAATCCTCTGGTGACCGACGCGCCAGAGCCCACCGCAGCGTCGGGCAGTGAACAACGCAACCGTCACCTTGTTGACTTTGCGCCGCTGAAGGCGAGCCCCGCCTTCGCGAGGCTGTGGATCGGCGGGCTGATCAGCGGCATCGGCACTTTCGTGTCTGCGGTCGCGGTGGGCCTGCAGATCTACGACATGACCGAATCCACCTTCATGGTGGGCCTGGTTGGCGGAATCTCGCTCATCCCGATGATCATCGCCGGCCTGTGGGGCGGCGTACTTGCCGACGTCTTCGACAGGCGTCGCGTGCTCATCGTGTCGGCGCTCGTTGCGTGGGCTTCCGTCCTTGGCCTCGTCGCACTTTCGATTTGGGAAGCGATAGAGGCAAGCAACGGCTCGCACGCCTCGGTGTGGCCGTTCTACCTGGTAACTACCGTCAACTCGGTGGCGGGCACCATCATGATGGCCACTCGCGGATCCGTCGTGGGCCGCATCCTCCCCGAGGACATGATTTCCAGGGCGAACGCGCTCAACGGCATCTCGTTTGGCACCATGCTCACGGTTGGCCCTGCGCTCGCGGGGGTGCTGGCCGCGACAGTGGGGCTGCCATGGACGTTCGCCATTGACGCGCTGTTGTTCACCGCGGGCTTCCTTGGAATCTGGACGCTTCCCGCATTGCCGCGACTTGGAGAGCCCGTCGAGGCCGGCTGGCATGTCCTTATGGAGGGGCTGCATTTCTTGCGGCGCTCCCCGAACATTCGCATGAGCTTCATCGTTGACATCGTTGCCATGACCTTTGGCCGCCCGTACGTAATCTTTCCCGCACTAGGCGCGCTCGTCGTTGGAGGTGAGGCGCTTACCGTTGGCGCGCTCACAGCGGCGGGTGCCGTCGGTACGGCGCTCGCGAGCGTGTTCTCTGGGCCCGTTGCGAGGATTCATCGCCACGGAATTGCCATCTCAAGGGCCATCACGGTGTACGGCGCGTTCGTGCTGCTCTTTGGGCTCGGCGCCTTTGCGATGACGCGTATCGATCACGAAGCCGGCCCCGGCTGGAGCGGGATCTACTGGCCCGCGTTGATCGTGCTTTCACTAGCGATGGCCGGAATGGGCGCGTCCGACGAGGTGAGCGCCATTTTCAGGGGCTCGATGATCATTCAGGCGGCTCCCGATGAGATGCGCGGCCGGCTACAAGGCGTCTTCATCACGGTGGTGACGGGCGGCCCGCGTATTGGAGACCTCTACGCGGGAATCCTCGCAACTGCGGTGGCGCTGTGGTTCCCGCCGCTCCTCGGTGGCCTGCTCATCATTGCCTTGATCGCGGTGCTGTCGCGCGTGCAAAGCGGGTGGCGCGAATACGATGCGCAACATCCGACGCCCTAACCGTTGATGAGGATGAAGGCGCCAATGGCAGCGAGCCACAGCGACCACGCAATGTAGGCGATTGGCACGACCGCGCCAGCGACCTTCCAGCCATCACGCTCGAACGGACCCACGAACTCGAGCGACGTGGCGGCGAGCACCGCGCCAATGGCAATTCCGGCGATCCCCATCCATACGGGAAGCAGCCCAGATTGGAGCGACGCGGCGCCAACGAGCACGGTCCATGCTCCGGTGAGCAGGTAGCCGAGGTGTTCGCCGACGGCCACGCCGAGGTAGCGGTTGAAGGACTGGAACACGACGTCGATGGCTTCAGACTGTGCAGGTGATGCATTCCCCGAAGCTCTCGCAAGGTGGGGAACCATGAAGGGCCAGCGCACGAGTCCAAGTACCTGCACCAGAGCGGCGAGCACCCCGACCGTCGTCGCGAGTTGCACAAGGGTCGCATTGGCGCCCGCAAGTTGCGCCGACACGAGTACCGCGACGGGGGCGAACATCAACGCTGTGATCGCAAACCCCCACCAGGTGAGGAGCAGCCCGCTGCCGCCTTCGCGGAATCGCGTGAGGACATGGGACGTCGGTTGGCGCAGGATGTTCGGGTAGTCGAACCGGGCCGCCAGCATTCCAAAGAACACATTGAATGCGATCGGCAGGGCGATGAGTAGAGCGCCCGTTGCGATGATCATGCCGTCACCACTTGGGCGCTCGTCGTGCGAGCCGCACGGGCTCCAAGAAAGCCGCGCAAAACGATGCCGGTCGCGATCGTCGCGATTGCGGCCCCAGAGAGTCCGAACGTGACAAAGCCCTTCTGCTCGTCGACGATGACCGCCTGTGTGATCATCCATGCGACTGCCCACGAGCCCGCGACGGTTGCCGACCATGCGAGTACTCGGCTCGCGCCGAGCACCAGTCCCTGGGCACTGCCAACGAACACACCTGCAATTGCGCCGTAAATCACCAGCGCGCCAAGGTCATCGGACCCTAGGGTTATCGCGGCGCCCGCGCCGGCGCCAACTGAGAGGCCCGTAGCCGTGGCGAGGATCCACTGCCAACCAACGGCGGGGCGGAGGGCGAGCCATTGAGCGGTGCCAAGCACGGCGCCAGCGATCAGGCCGGCCAAGGCCGCGAGCAGTGGACCGTCCGTGGTGCTCGCCACCTGAACCGCGGCGAGGCTCCCGAGCGGGTACCCGAGTATCGAAAAGGCCCAACGAAGTGGGGACATAGCGACTCCTTAAGTGAGTGACAAGGCTGTTCGGAAAGTTGGCGTACGTTGTACGGTATTGGATAGCGTACAATGTACGACATGGCAGGGCAACCGCAACGTCAAAGACGCGCTCGAGGCTCTCTCACCATTGAGGAAATCCTTGACGCGGCGGAGCGCGTGGCCGTCGCCGACCCTCGCCCCTTGACGATGCGCGCCGTGGCAGCGGAGCTCGGTTCGTCGCCCATGGCCCTGTATACGTACTTCGCAACGAAGGATGAACTCGGCGACGCCCTCATCGATCGGGTGCTGCGCAGGGTTCCGATCCCGGCGCAAGGGGACTGGCTCGCGGAACTCCGCGAACTCGCGATTGCCCACGGCAACACCTTGACCGAACATCGCTGGGCCGTGCCCATGCTCTTCAACTCGCCAGCTCCGGGGCTTGGCGCAGCTCGCCTCGGCGAGGCGTACCTCGCGATTCTCACTCGCGGCGGGATCAGCGGGGAGCGAGCTGTCGCAGCATTTTCAGCGATCGTCGCGGTCAACTACGGGCGCACCGCTTTCGTCGCCCTCGACCGGGAGGACCTGCCGACGCTGCCCCCCGATGTCTTCCCCCTGAGCGCCGGGCATGCGGCAGAGTTTGCCGCATATGCGAGCCACGACAACTACGAGCGTGCGATGGACATCGTGATCGCGGGAATATCGGCTGAGGCGACGCGTTCCTAGGCTTCGTTGGCCGCCTGGGCCGCGTCTTCCTCGACCATCCACTCTGGATCCGGAACTTTCCGCAGTTTCCACAGGGGCGAGAACACGAGGAACAGCACGCCAAACGTGTTGCCTATGGCGCCAATCCAGAACGCGGCGGCAAGGCTGATCTGTGTTGCAACGATTCCGGACAGGAGCGCTCCCAGTGGTCCGATGCCCCAGATCAGCGTGCGAATCGACGCGGTCATGCGGGCAAGCATGCGCGGCGGGCACTGACGCTGCCGCATGGACACCTGGACCACGTTGAACGCGACGATTCCGGCAACCGACCAGAAGCCGGAAATCGCCACCATGATGATCGCGGCCTCGCGCGAGACAAAGAACGCGCTCGCAGTGACAAACATGGGCAGCGACGCGAAAACGTAGGTGACGGGGATCGCGTGACCCTCACCAAATCTGCGGGCCCACCACGGAGCCGTGAACGCACCGAAGATGCCACCGAGGGAGGAGATCGTGAGCAGCAGCCCGTAGGCCGCAGGCCCAAGGTCGAGCTCTCGCAGCAACAGCACGGGGAACATCGTGAAGGCGATATTGCCGAACAGGTTCGACGTGGTCGTGGAAAGCACGAGCGGCCGGATGAACTTGTTGCGGAACACAAAGGTGATGCCGTCACCGATCTCCCGCAAAAAATGAGAGTCGTGCTGTCGTGGCGGCGGTTCGTCGGCGGGGATTCGCCAGATAGCGATCGCGGAAACCAGGTAACCGAACGTCGCCGCGAGCGGCAGCCACGCCGCGGAGATGAACTTTGCGATCGCGCCGCCGAGGCCAGGACCGGCCGCTCGCGCGGTCTCAGAGGAGATCTGCAGTCGCGAGTTCGCGTCGTTGAGCTGATCGCGTTCAACGAGCCCTGGAACTATCGACATATAGGCCGTGTCGAAGAACACAGCGGCGGCGGAAATCGTGAGCGCGATCACCATGAGTTGGGGGACATCGAGCACATCTGCGAACCACAGAATCGGGACGGTGGCCATCGCCGCCGCGCGCACAAGGTTGGCGCCAATCATCACTCGCCGGCGCGAAATGCGGTCCACGAGCGCGCCAACGGGCAGCGACAGCAGCAAGAAGGCGATGCCCTCGGCCATGCCGAGCACGCCAATCTCAAACTCGCTCGCTACCAGGTACGACACTGCAATGATGGGCAACGCAACCTGAGCGATTTCGACACCGACCGCGGCCACTGTCTCGCCCGTGAGCAGGGCCATGTAGGCGCGATTGCGCCAAAGAGAGGGGTTCTCCTTAGGTGGCTCAGTCGCGAAGCCTTGGGGCTCCGCCGACGTTGCGGTGGGGTCTATCTGCTCCGTCACCAAGTCAGTGTGCCACGGCGCGCAGACACGTTGGGCCGGCGGCGGCTAGGGCGCTACAACCCACGAGGTCATGCCCGACGCAGGCACACCTTGGCTCGCAAGCAATCCCCTGGTGGGACCACCGCTGGGTAGCGGTCCAAGCTCCGTCCATTCGTCGCCCACCGGGTTGTACACCCACGCTGTCTCCAGCGCGAGGTTGTTCGCTTGGGTGGCTTTGACGAACACCTGACCGTTCACCACGGCGACAATGTGTGCCGAACCCACCGTAGCGTCGGGCACGGTAAGGGGCTCAAAGCCGGCGTTCCGAGCGAGGCCGATCTGATGCCCGGCCGGCAAGCGTCGGGACTGCGCATCTGCGGTGTACGGGCCGGCCCACACGCCCTCGGACACGTAGAAATCGGGTTCTACCCACGGCCCCTCTTGGGGTGGCGTAGCTACGGCAGATCGGTTTTCTTTCATGTCGTCCGCGCCGGGGCCTACCGCGAAGACTCGCGAGACGTCACGTTGCGCGTCGTAGCACGAGACATCCAACGCGCCGTCGGCGCGCCACCGGAACGGCACGCATTCGAGCGGCTCATGCCACAAGTCCGCGAGGTCGGTGGTGACGCCGGTCTCGGCATCAACGATCGCCATCCCTGCCGATGCAAAGGCGCTAGGAGAGTCCGTTCGCACAACGGCCAGGTAGTCGCCGTTAGGTGACACGGAGGCGGCCTGCCAGCCCCTGCCGTACGTGCGGTTGATGTGCGGCGTTTGCAGCGCGGCCTCCGCTCCCGAGTCTTGCCACCACCGCACGGATCCCGGGAGTGTGGCGCCAACATGGAGGGCGGGCTCGATGGCGTCGACGGGCGCAATCTCGCCCGTGAGTAGGTCAAGAGTCTGAGTATTCGCCGCAGGCTCGCAGTCGAGGGGGCTGCATTGCCGCACATACGCATACGTCTCGCCTGCAGACCAGGACTCAATGAGGATCGGTGTCTCGGCATCAAGCTCGAGCATTTGGTACCGCTGACCCTCCGGCGCGACAAGGTAGACCACTTGCACTGTCGCCGGGACGCCCTCGTAGACGCCGTCAATCTGAGAGATCGTCTCCACCTGCGGACGGTACGTCTGGAGGCTCCAGCCGGGGCCGCTCTGGGCGAGCAGGTCCGACGGCGCGGTTTGGGCCGCAGGGAGCGTCGAGTCGACGGTGACGAAACCCGGCAGCGCGCGGCCGTCTGCGTCGACAGTGATCGACGGCGCCGGCGACGGGGACGGCGACGCAGAGGGGGGCTCGGGCGTCGCGCTCGGAGAGGGGTTGGCACTCGCGCTTGAGCACGCACTCAGCACCGCTAGGGCAAGCGCTCCGACGGCCAACCAGCCCGCGCGTCGGCGCATGAGCGCACCGTTCACGCGCGGCCCCCTTCCGAAAAGTCCATTAAGTCTGCGGTTACCCTAACCGGCGAGGTCGGCCCTGCGCGCCATTGGGGCGGCGGTTGTCACCGGATTGTGACCCCTGGCTGGCTTATGGTGAACGAGTGAGCTTCGCTGGAGGTGCCCGTGGTGGCGGAGCTGGCCCGCGCGGCGACGACGCCGTCACCCGCGCTCGCAACGCAGAGGCACCGGTCATCCCGCATCTGTGGCGCCGCGTGGTCGCCATGTTCCGTCCCTATCGCCAAGGCCTCGCGGTCACGGCCGTGCTCGTGGTGGTGGGCGCCGCCGCGGGTGTGGCGCCGCCGTTGGTGCTGCGCCGCATCTTTGATGATGCGCTCTTCCCGCCCACGGGGATCGTCAACATGCGGCTCCTTGTGGAGCTCGTGGCAATCACCGTCGTGCTCTACCTGGTGATCGCGGGGCTTGGGGTGTGGCAGACCTACGTGACTCAGAGCGTGGGCACCGCCGTCACCGGCGACCTGCGCGTGAACCTCTTTGCGCGACTCCAATCCATGGATCTCGCGTTCTTCACACGAACAAAGACGGGCACCATCCAGTCGCGTTTGCAGAACGATGTTGGCGGCGTCTCTGGCGTGCTCACCACGTTCTTTTCGACGATCTTGGGCAACGTGGTCACCGTCATCGCGAGCCTCGTGGCCATGATCGCGCTCGACTGGCGGCTCACGCTGTTGTCGGTGTTCTTGATGCCCGGGCTGGTGGTGGTGCAGCGGCGCGTGGGCCAAGTTCGCGCGCGAATAGCGACGAAGACGCAGGAGTCGATCAGCGAGCTCACCTCCATCACGCAAGAGACGCTGTCCGTGAGTGGCATCTTGCTCAGCAAGACCTACAACAGGCAGGGATTCGAGGCGGAACGCTACGGCGCGGAGAACCGCAATCTGATTCGCTTGCAGGTACAGCAGGCGATGGCTGGACAGCGCTTCTTTGGCCTCGTCACCGTGATCATGTCGTCCGTGCCTGCGGTCATCTATTTGGTTGCGGGGCTGCTCATCACTCGCGGCGATGGCAGCAGCGCACCCATCACGGCGGGCACCGTCGTGGCCTTCACCGCGGTGCAATCGCGACTGCTGTTCCCCTTGATGGCGCTGATGAGGGTGAGCCTCGAGGTGCAGACGTCTGGCGCGCTCTTTGCGCGCATCTTCGAATATTTGGATCTCACCCCTGCCATCGCCGACGCGCCAGACGCCATTCCCGTCGAGAGCGCCCCCGGCCCGCTCGGCGCGGTTGAGCTCCGCGACGTCGTGTTCCGTTACCCCGATGCTCGCCCTGATTCGCGGCCGACGCTGGATGGGGTGTCGTTTGCCGTTCGCCCTGGCGAGTCGCACGCCTTCGTTGGACCTTCCGGGGCGGGCAAGACGACCATCGTGTACCTGGCAGCGCGACTGTACGAAGCGTCGGACGGCGAGGTGCTTTTTGCGGGCCAGGATGTTCGCGGGCTGACCCACTCTTCTATCGTCGACCATGTTGGCGTGGTGAGCCAAGAGACGTACCTGTTCCACGCGACCATCGCGCAGAACCTGCGCTATGCCAGGCCCGATGCGACGGATGCTGACCTCGTAGCCGCGTGCCGGGCGGCGAACATCCACGAGGCGATCATGGGGTTCGACGAGGGCTACGAGACGGTCGTTGGCGAGCGCGGCTATCGCCTGAGTGGGGGAGAGAAGCAGCGGGTCGCTATAGCGAGAGTGTTGCTCAAGAATCCCGAGGTGCTGCTGCTCGACGAGGCGACGAGCGCGCTCGACAATGTCAGCGAACGCGTGGTGCAGGTGGCACTTGACCGCGCCTCGCAGGGCCGCACAACGCTCGTGGTGGCGCACCGTCTGTCCACCATCCGCGACGTTGACGTGATCCACGTTGTTGATGCGGGGCGGATTGTCGAATCGGGAACGCACGCGGAGTTGCTCGCGCTTGGCGGGCTGTATTCGCGGCTCGCTGCAGAACAGGACGGTGTGCGCGCGTGACCGCAAACCCGACTCGCCGCGACCTGATCCGCGACCTGGCCTTTGCTCGTGGTGCCGGGCGTAGTTGGTGGGCTGGTGGAGTAGCTACGCGGAGAACTCGCGCCTAATCACCAGATCCTGACGCGGTCCGCGGGGTCAAGCCACAAAGCGTCACCCTCCTTGACGTCGAAGGCCTCATACCAGGCGTCCACGTTGCGCACAACGCCGTTGATGCGGAACTCCTCCGGCGAGTGGGGGTCGGTGTTGATCTGCGTGATGAGCGCTTCGTCGCGGCGCTTGGTGCGCTCGGTGAGTGCGTAGCCGATGAAGTAACGCTGCACACCGGTGAGTCCGTCGATGACGGGAGCGTCCGCGAGCGAACCACCAACAGCGATCTCGTACGCGCGAAGAGCAACGGCCACGCCAGCAAGGTCGCCGATGTTCTCGCCAACCGTGAGCGCGCCGTTGACCTTATGCTCGTCGCTGAGTTGCGCGGGGGAGTAGCCGTTGAATTGCTCAATGAGCACGCCTGCCCGCTCCATGAACGCCGTGCGGTCGGCCTCTGTCCACCAGTCGTCAAGCTTTCCGGTGCCGTCGTACTTGGAGCCTTGGTCGTCGAACCCGTGCCCAACCTCGTGGCCGATCACTGAGACGATGCCGCCAAAGTTGACCGCATCGTCGGAATCTGGGTGGAAGAACGGCGACTGCAGAATCGCCGCAGGGAACACGATCTCGTTCGCGACCGGCAGGTAGTACGCGTTAACCGTCTGCGGCGTCATGAGCCACTCGGTGCGGTCAACCGGCTTGCCGATCTTTGCCCACTCCCAGTCCTCCTCGAAGGCCGAGGCGGCGTGCATGTTGCCAACGAGATCGTCAGCGCTCGCGGCGAGACCGCTGTAGTCGCGCCACTTGTCCGGGTAGCCGATCTTTGGCGTGAACTGCGCAAGCTTGTCCAGCGCGCGCACTTTGGTGTCGTCGCTCATCCATTCGAGTTCGCGGATCGCCTGGCCGTACGCCTCAACCAGGGTGGCGACAAGCGAATCCATGTGCGCCTTGTGCGAGGGCGGGAAGTGACGCGCAACGTATTCCGCACCTACGGCCTCGCCCGCAACGGACTCCACGAACTGCACGCCGCGCTTCCAGCGATCGCGCTGCTCCGTCGCACCGCTCAGCACCGTGCCGTAGAAGTCAAAGTTCGCTCGCGACAGCGCGGGCGTGAGGTACGGGGCGTGCGAAGAGACAAGCCTCCACCGCAGCCACTGCTTCCACTGCTCAAGCGGCAGTTCGCCCCACAGCCGCGCAAACTCCGTGAGGTACGTCGGCTCGCAAGCGATGAGTAGGTCGTGGGCCGCTTCCGGCAGCTCAATCGCCGCCGCCCAGTCTCGCCACGGGAAGCCAGGAGCGTCCGCCTCAAGGCCGGCAAGCGTCGTCGGGTTGTAGGTGAGTTCTGCTTCTCGCGTCTTCACGACGTCCCAGTGATGCTTGGCCAGCTCGGTCTCGAGCGCCATGACGCCGTCCGCCGCGAATGCCACGTCCGTCAGACCAGCCATGCGGCCAAGGTGCTCTACGTACTTGGCGCGAGTCTCCGCGTGCGCGTCCTCGCGATAAAAAGCCTCGTCCGGAAGCCCAAGCCCGGACTGCAGCAGATAGATGACGTTCTTGTCCGGATCCGCCTTGGAGGCAAAGACGTAGTAGCCAACTCCGGCTCCGGTTCCCTGTCGCTGCAAATGCCCGACGGTCCGGGCAAGGGCGTCCGGGCTGTCGGCGGCGTCGATTGCCGCGAGCGCATCGGCAAGCGGCGCAACGCCCAGTTCGTCGAGGCGATCGGTGTTCATAAAGCTCGCGTACAGCGCGCCGACGAGGGAGTCGGTTGACGCCTCCTCGATGATCGTCCGCACCGCGACCTCTGACTCGTCGCGGAGTTTGTGGAACGCGCCGTCAGCCGCGCGGTCAGCTGGGATCTCGTGGCTGTCGAGCCACGCCGCATTCACGTAGCGGAAGAAGTCGTCTTGAGGGCGAATAGTCGCGGACAGGGAGGCGGCGTCAATGCCGGAGGCGCTCGTCATGGCCCAACCCTAACCGCGCCCGACGCTGCCGAGGGTTCGCGTTCGCGCTGGGCCGAGCGGTGGCTGGCAGAATGGGCGAATGCGCCTTCACATCGCCTCCGACCACGCCGGCTTCGAACTCAAGTCCGCCCTCGTTTCGCACCTCACCGCCGCCGGTCACGACCTCGTTGACCATGGTGCCCACGAGTACGACGCTCAGGACGACTACCCCTCGTTCTGCTTCTCCGCCGCACAGGCCGTGGTAGACGAGCCTGGGTCGCTCGGCATCGTCATCGGCGGCTCCGGCAACGGCGAGCAGATCGCCGCGAACAAGGTCAACGGCGTGCGTGCGGCCCTCGCCTGGAGCCTTGAGACAGCCAAACTTGGTCGCCAGCACAACGACGCGAACGTGATCGCCGTAGGCGGTCGCATGCACTCCGAGGAGGAGTCGATCTCGTTCGTGGAGGCATTCGTCGCGGAGCCATTCACTGGCGACGCGCGTCATCAGCGCCGCATCGACCAGCTCGCGGATTACGAGGCCGCTCGCTAGAAGTTGGTCGCTAGAAGTTGATGGCGCTCGCGGGCGCCATGTCGCCCCGCAACGCCGCCGATGCTGCCGCGATTGCGTCTGTGTCACCCGTGACGAGGCCCGCGCGCGAGAGTTCGAGCAGAGTGACTCCGCCGAGGTACGCGGTGGACAGGTCTTGGACCGAGAGTTCAATGTCCGCCGCACCTTCGGCGCGGGTCACCTGAGCGTCTCCGCCCGTGATTTTGAGCCGCCACGTGCCGTCGTTGGCGGGTAGCCGCGTGTCTTTGACCGCAATCGTGACGTCGGCGTCCGACGCATAACCGCGCGCCTCGAGCGCGCGCGGAACGTCCAGCAAGCGCACCCACAGGTTGTCGTTTCTGCGGGGCTTTGGCGAACGGGCGTCCGTCAGCAGGTGAAGCAGGGGATGGTCGGTCGCGATATTGCCGACCGTGGTCTCCGAGGTGAGGTCAAGATCACCAAGGACCGAGAACAATCTGTGGGTCGCCGCCGGGGTGGCGGTGGCCCACTGGTGCACCGATGTCGTACCCGAAGGGCCGCCGTCATCCCAGTTGGACTTGCGGGCGAAGGTCGCGAAGGCGGCCGGACCGTCGGCGTCGTGCACGATCGCGATCCGCTTGCGCTCCGAGCCGTTGCGCCAGGACTCGATGTCCAGAAAGAGGTCACTGAGCATTGTGTCCGAGAGGTCCATCTGCGAACCCGGACGGCCCTCGCGCTTGAGGACCCCGACTACCGCGTCACGATGGCTCTCGCGATCCGCATCGGCGAGCTCAACCCGGAGGTCAGCGGCACCCGGCACATCGCGGAAGCCGGGACTCCTGCCCAGGCTCAGCGACAGCGTCGGGCAGGCAAGGCCATAACCAAAGCGTTGGTAAATCGCGGGTTCCGAGGCGTACAGCGTGCTCACAACCTCGCCGCGGGCGAGCGAGCGTTCAAAGTGGTCGGCGATCATCGCCGTGAGCAGCCCGCGCCTGCGGTGGCCCTGGTGGACGCCAACGAAGGTCAGTCCCGAGACCGGCAGATCACGACCGCCTGGGACCCGCATGGGATACGGGCAGGACGAGTGGAAGGCGACGACAGTGCCGGTAGCGCCCATCGTCTCGTCGGCGACCTCGACGCCTCGCGCTCTATCCCACGGCGTAACCGGCGCGAAGGCGGGGATGTCCTCGTCCTTGATCGTGAAGACGAACGCCCATCCCACGACGGCGAGCATCTCGCGAATGCGGTCTTCGCCAACATCGGCATAGGTGTAGCCAGCAGGAGCGGTCATGCCGCCATGCTTTCACGTGAGGTGCGACAAGGGAAAGCGCGGTTAGAACGACAGCGGGCTAACCGGCTTCTCGTGCCAAGCGAACGCGGCTGAAAGAGCTGCGATTGCGGAAGGAGAGCCAGTGACGAGCCCCGCGCTTGCCAATGATGACAGCGTGACGCCGCCTAGGTAGATGGCTCCGAGTTCTTGTGCCGCAATCACGATGTCCGCCGCGGCCCCTTCGTGAGCGGGGGTGGCAGTGAGTTGGCCGTCCGCGATCCGCAACCGCCACAGGCCATCGTTCGCAGGCAATTGCTTGTCGGTGACTTGCACGATCACCTCGGCGTCCGCCGCATAGGCACGTGCACTCAGGGCCGCCGGGAGGTCCAGGATCCGCACCCAGATGTTGTCTCGCATGCCAAAGTGGGCGCCGCGGACGTCGCTGACCAGGTGCACAAGCGGGTCGTCCGGAGCGAAACCGCGAACCTTCACTTTGCTCAGCAGGTCGAGGTCCAAGATGACGGAGAATAAGCGCCGTTCCGCGGCGGCGGTCGCGGCGGCCCATGACCACGCAGACAACGTGCCTCCCGGCTCCCCGTTCTCCCACTCTGCCTTGCGGCTGAAGAGTGCATACGCAGCGGGCCCCTCGTCGTCATGGACCACCGCAATGCGGAGCTTTTCTGCGCCTTCGCGCCATAGCTCAGGGTCAAGAAACAGATCCCGCATGAGCGGTTCGTCGACGGTTGCGTGTGCTCCGGGGCGCGTGAGGCGACCGAGCACGGCGCGGATCACCGACGCATGCTCGCTGACATCGGCGTTCATAAGGTCAATGCGTAGGTCATCCGAGCCCGGAAGTTCGCGCATTTTTGGCCCGCGACCCGTATTGAGCGTGTACGAGTGGCACGCGAGACCGTAGCCAAAGCGCTGGTAGATCTCGGTCTCTGCGGCGTAGAGCGTTGAGACAACCTCACCGCGAGCAAGCGCGCGCGAGAAGTGCTCGTCGATCATCGCAGTGAGGAGGCCACGCCTGCGGTGGCCCGAGTGGACGCCTACCCAGGTGAGTCCGGACGTCGCGACAGTGCCGCCGCCAGGCACTCGCATCTCATACGGGTGCGAACTGCGGCATGCGACGAGGGTGCCTTCGGGAGCAAGTGCGGAGTCCACTACTTCGATTCCGCGCGCACGCTCCCAATCGATGACACCCTTGAGGTCGTCAAGGGTTGCGATCTGCGCGGTGTTCGCAAAGGCCCAGCCGTCAACCTCGAGCATCTCGTCGCTGCGAGACGCGGGGATGTCCACTGGTTGGTAACCGGAACGCAACGTCATGCTCTCACTGTGTCAGCGTCGGCCAACCTGAGGCGAGGCGAACGGCAAACTCGTAACCGAACCGTTGTGTGAAAGGCCGCGTGTGGAAAGCCGCTACGACTCAGGCTGCGCGAACGGCCTCGATGCGGTCGTGAAGACGTGCGTACTCGACCTTGATGCAACGGTTCTCAACGGCGGTGAGCTGCGAGGAACGCGCAATGTTCATCGCCTCATCATTGACCACGCCAAGTTGGAGCCACAGCGTTCCGGCGCCAACCACCGCGGCCTCGGTCGCAATCGCAGGGGTGAACTCAGAGCGGCGGAAGACGTCGACGATGTCGGGGACCACGGGAAGTTCCCCGAGCGAGCCGTAGAAGCCGTGGCCGCGAATCTCGCCATCAAGCGCTGCGGGGTTGACCAGATACACCTCGTACGGGGTGTGATCCATCAGCCAGGTGGCGATCTGGTGGCTGGTGCGGGTCTCGTTGGGGCTCGCACCAACAACCGCGATCGAGCGCGCTACCGCGAGCACCTCGGCAAGCACGTCATCCTGCGGAGCCTGCGCGGTAGCCGGCATCGGGCATGCCAGTTGATCAAACTCGCTCGTCATATCCATGGACATGTCAACACCCCCTTTGTCCCGATCATTCCACCATGGCGGGCGTCGGAATGGGTCGCGGGGTAGCGTCGTTACGAGATTGAGACCGCCAAAGCGGCGGTCGTGGACGGAGGAATGACCATGGCGACATCGTCGGCCAAGACCACCGAGACAACTCCCAACATTGGGATCAAGGAAACCGACCTCAAGGCAATCAACCAGGGGCTGGGTCAGGTGCTCTCTGACACCTTCACGCTGTACGTGAAGACTCAGGGCTACCACTGGAACGTCACGGGCCCTCATTTCCGATCACTTCACCTCGCCTTCGAGGAGCAGTACCTTGAGCTCCGGGCGGCGGCAGACGTACTCGCCGAGCGCATGCGCGCGCTGGGGGCAACGGCCCCGGGTTCGTTTGCCGAGTTTGGCGAACTTGCGACCGTGAAGGACCATGTCCCCACGGATGACGCGACCCAGATGATCAAGAATCTGGTCAAGGACCACGAGACGATTGCCCGCCTCGTGCGACCGCTCGTCGACGTTGCCGAGGACGCCAAGGACGGCGCCACGGCTGACCTGTTCAACGCACGCTTGCAGGCGCACGAGAACACGGCGTGGATGCTGCGCTCGCTTCTCGCCTAGCCCCACGCGTCAGTGAACGCCACCGGCATGTGCGCCGGGAAACGGATCGGCCCCCCACCGCAAAGGTGAGGGGCCGTCCCCGTGGCGCGGCTGAGGGGGCACGCCAGGTCTGTTTGCCGCTGTCGCCATTGATGCGGCTCTGGTTCTAGTACACCACTAGATGTAATACATCGCAGGCTCGTGGGGAGTCTGGGGATAGTCGGGCGCCGGGTGGCGGTGGGAGTCTCCCTGGTCAACGGCCGACGCTGCGGTTGCGGCTTCCTTGACCTTTGGGTGTTCGCGCACCACAGCTGGGATACCGATCGCGGTTGCGCCGTCGGGCACATCTTTGACCACCACGGCGTTCGCACCGATGCGCGCGTCCGAGCCAATGTGGACCGCGCCGAGCACCTTGGCGCCAGCGCCAATCACCACCCGGTCGCCAACGGTTGGGTGGCGCTTGCCCATGCTCATCGTGGTTCCGCCAAGGGTGACGCCGTGAAACAGCAGCACGTCGTTGCCCACGATCGCGGTTTCACCAATGACCACGCCCATGCCGTGGTCAATGAACAGGCGGCGACCAAGAACCGCGCCGGGGTGAATCTCAATTCCCGTGCGGCGGCGCGCGTACTGCGACCACAAGCGCCCGTAGGTGCGCAGCCCGTGTGACCACAGCCAGTGGGAGACACGGTGATGCCAAACCGCATGAACCCCCTGGTAGGACGCCGCGATGACAAGCCACGAGTGCGCCGCGGGGTCGCGGTGCTGCGCCGTGCGAATGTCTTCGAGGGCCAGTGCCAGGGGGTTCATGCGTTCGGTCATGTCAGGGCTTTTCCTGTTACCTAGTCCATCAAGTCCGCGTACAGCACGGACGAGAGGTAGCGCTCACCGAACGACGGGATGATCGTCACGATGGTCTTGCCAGCGTTCTCAGGGCGACTCGCGACCTGGATTGCGGCCGCCAGAGCCGCGCCGGAGGAGATGCCAACGAGCAGCCCTTCCTTTCGCGCTGCCGCGCGCGCAGTGGCAACAGCCGTCTCCGAGTCGATGTCGATGACCTCGTCGTAGATGTCAGTGTTGAGGATCTCTGGCACGAAGTTGGCGCCGAGACCCTGGATCTTGTGGGGGCCAGCAGGGGCGCCGTTGAGAATCGCGGATTCTGCGGGCTCCACCGCGATAATTTGCACGCCGGGCTTGCGGGCCTTCAGAACCTCACCAACACCGGTGATCGTGCCGCCAGTGCCGATGCCGGCCACCACGATGTCAACCTCGCCGTCGGTGTCGTTCCAGATTTCCTCCGCGGTGGTCTTGCGGTGAATCTCGGGGTTTGCGGCGTTCGCGAACTGGCGAGCGAGCACGGCTCCCTCGCGCTCTTCGGCAATCTGGTTGGCGGCCTCGACCGCTCCGCGCATGCCGTCTGGGCCGGGCGTGAGGATGAGCTCGGCACCAAACGCGCGCAGCAGCGCACGGCGCTCCTTGGACATCGTCTCCGGCATGGTCAGCACAACCTTGTAACCGCGAGCAGCACCAACAAAGGCGAGCGCGATTCCGGTGTTGCCGGACGTCGCCTCAACGATTGTGCCGCCCTCCTTGAGAGAGCCATCTGCCTCTGCGGCATCGATGATCGCTACACCGATGCGGTCCTTGACGGAGTTTGCTGGGTTGTAGAACTCGAGTTTGCCGAGCACCGTGGCGCCAGCGCCAGCGGCGAGCTTATTGATCTTGACAAGAGGCGTGTTGCCGACAAGTGCTGTGGCGTCCTCATAAATGCGGGCCATGTGGGTGGGGTTCCTTTGCTGAGTGGGTGGATTCCGGGCGGTGTAACACCCAGAGGGGGCTTCCGATTCCTTGGGCGAGCCCTGGCACACGAACTCCCGAGGGAGCAGAAAGCGGCCAGCGCTCTACAGACAGCAGCACATGCTGCAGGAGACACACGCGTACGGGGCAGGCGAAAGCGTCGGGGCGGCGGTGCGCTCGACGTTCATGGCTTCAGCCCTTCGCTAGCGGGTGCGCCCAATCTAGCGCCGTGCGGTGGCGACGGGCAAGCGTCGGCACACCAGCGTCGGGCATGCTTGGGTTAGTCGCTCACCCGCACCGAAAGCACCTTGAGGCGCTGGATCGACACAATGATGGATCCCACCGTCGCGGCCGCCAGCAAGATGATTCCTGCCACCAGGCCCACCTCGGACGCAATGGGGATGGCCGCATTGCCCTCGACAATTCGCTCCGCAGGGGCGAGAGCCCACTGGCGGATGCTGACAGCGCGCACGCCGGGGACGTAACCCGCGAGGACGCCCTCCCACAGCAGTGCGTACAGCAAACCGACAATGATCGAGTTGCGCGTGAGCACCGCGATCATGAAGAACACGGCCACGTATGCGACAGAGGCGAGGGCGGTCGCCACGGCCATCGAGAGCGCGAGTTGGCCGTCCTGATCGCCCGCGATTGCCGACGCGATGACTATTGAGGCAACGCAGAACGTCACCGCAACAGCAATTGCGACGACGAGCTTTGAGAGCACGATCGTGCGCCGCGGTATTGGCTTTGCCAGCAGGTAGACGATGGAGCCGTCCTCGATCTCAGGGGCAATGACCCCCGTGCCGACGAGCAGGCACATGATGGGCACGAGCAGGCCAAAGCCGAAGTTGACGATGACGCTTGTCGAGACGTCGACCGCGCCACCAGAACCCCAGCGCGAGAGCCCAGCGACGGCGAAGAGCAGGCCGCTGAGCCCAACCAGGATCCACACTCGGCGGCTCCCGAGCAGTGCGCGCAGCGCAAGGCGCATGATGACTGTGTTCATCGCGCCACCAAGTAGGCGAAGACGCTCTCAAGCGACTCGTCAGCGGGTGTGACATCGAACAGCGCAATGTTCGCGTCGCGAGCGATCCTGGGAAGCGCGTGGACGAACCTGCCGAAGTCAGAGGCTTGGACGTCGAGCCCCGTCGGCGTGAGGCTCACGGCGTCGGCAGAGCCGTCGGAGATGATCGCCGCGGCGAGCGTGCGGTTGTCGCTCGAGGACAGCGAGTACTGGTGCGGGCGCTCCGTCATGAGGCGACGAATGCTGCGGAAGTCCCCGGAGGCGGCCTGGCGGCCGGCGACGACTACCTCGATGGTGCCCGCGATGTCCTCGACCTCTTCGAGGATGTGGCTGCTGAACAGCACCGTGTGGCCGTCGGTTCCGAGTCGCTGGAGCAGGGCGAGCAGATGCATGCGCTGGCGGGGGTCCATGCCGTTAAAGGGCTCGTCGAGAAGGAGCACCTTTGGCTCGTGCACAAGCGCGGTCGCCATCTTGACTCGCTGCTTCATGCCTTTGGAGAAGGTGCCGATGCGCCGCGCGCGGGCGTCGAGCAATTCCACCTGCTCTAGCGCCGCGAGCGTTGCGGACTGTGGATCCGCGAGCTTGTGCAGCCGCGCGTTCGCGAGCACGAACTCCTCCGCGGTCATCGTGTCGAACATTGCCTGCGCCTCCGGGACGAGGCCAATCTCGCTGTACATGCTTGGGTTGCGCCACACCTCGACGCCGTCAATCGTCACCGTTCCGGAGGACGGGGGCAAGAAGCCGCTCATCATGCCAAGCAGGGTGGATTTGCCTGCGCCGTTCGGTCCAAGTAGGCCCGTCACGCCTGGTCCGATCGTCATAGTGACGTCATTGACCGCGACGACGTTGCCAAACCAACGCGAGACGCCCGTGAGTTCGATGGTGCTCATACGCCGCCCACCTTCTTGAACCGGCGCAGCAGGATCCCGACGGTGCCCGCCACGACGGCCACCAGCACGGCCGTGAAGAAGAGCGCGCCAATGGCACCGTCAGGCTCGGCAAAGCCGTTCTGAGGAGCAACGCCAAGCCACGCGGCGCAGAGGCCGTCAACGAGCAGGTAGGGATCGAGTACCGCGAAATAGCTTGCCGTTGTCTCGTTTGCCTGCATGCCCACAACAGAGACGAGTACCGAGGTGAAGCCGTTGAGAAGCACGAGCGTTGCGAGCACGGCAGCAACCCCCAGGCCCCTTCGCTTGGTGAACGATGCGAGCGCGAGCGCGATCGACGTGATCAACAACGCAAGGACGGCCGCCATGACGATGCCACCGAGCCAGCCGAGCACCTGGTCCTTCACGGGGAACTTCGCAAGCAGGGCGCCTATGAACAGCACCGTGACGGGCGTCGCGATGAAGATCCATACGGCGATCGCGAGGCCCAGCAACTTTGCGTACACGTAGTCCTGTCGCGTGATGGGACGGGAGAGGTACAGCGGCATGATGCCGTCCCGCAGGTCCCGCGACACCGCGTACGGAGCGCGGCCGGCAAGGAAGAGGGAGACGAGCAGCGACATGGCGATCGGGTACTGCGTGTAGCTGAGCGGCAGCTCGTCGCTGCCCGTGAGGATCACCACGGCGACGATCACGATCGCGGGCACCGCAAACAGACCAATGAGCACCCACGGCATGATCTTGACCTTCGCGGGGCGGCCCAGCCCAAAGGCGCCGCGCAAGGTTTCAAGCAGTAGCGAGCGGAACGCCCAGCCGCGGCCAAGGCGAGGCCCGTCGTAGTGGCGGAAGCCGATGTCGTGGATGACGCTGTCGTTTGGTGTGGTCACGACGTCACCCCGCTCGTCTCGAAGATCTCAGAAAGTTGATGGCGGCGCCGTTGCAGCCGTACAAGCCCAAGGCCGAGCTCCGCGACGATCGCGACGACAGTGGCGGGCACGCTCTCGTCTGCGAGCTCGACGGCGAAACTTCCTGGAGTGCGGCCGGCGGCTACGGCCGCGCCGCCGTCGCGCAACCTCGCCATGACGACGTCGGCTTGGTCGGTGACCTCGACGAGCAGCGTGCCGCTTAGTTGAGTCGCCTCTGCCGTCGACGTCGAGCGTTGGAGCACGCCACCATCGATGACAACGATGTGGTCGCTGATGCGCTCGAGTTCGCCAAGGAGGTGGCTCGTCACCACAACGGAAATGCCGAAGTCGGAACTGACCCGTGCGATGAGCCCAAGCATGTCGTCGCGGCCCGCAGGGTCCAGCCCGTTGGTGGGCTCGTCAAGGAACACCAACTTGGGGTCGTGAACGAGCGCCTGCGCAAGCTTGACGCGCTGCTTCATGCCCGTGGAATAGCCGCCGATGGGGCGGTAACGCTCCTCGTAGAGGCCAACATGGCGCAAGGTGTCGGCAGCGCGCTCGCGGGCGCTGCTGGCCGGCAATCCGGACATCCGCGCCATGTGAACAAGGAACTCCGTTGCAGACACGTCGAGCGGCAGGCACTCGCTCTCTGGCATGTAGCCCACCACCTCGCGGATCTTGAGCCCGTCGGTGAGGCAGTCGAACCCGAGGATGGCCGCAGTGCCGGAGCTTGGCGGAATCAACCCAAGCAGCATTTTGATGAGCGTGGACTTGCCAGCGCCGTTCGCCCCCACGAGCCCAACAACCCCAGTCGGCAGGTCCACGGTGAGGTTCGACACGGCGGTGACGGGCCCAAAAGTCCGCGTCAGCGCGCTCGTCGCGATTGTGGTCACGGGTCGACCATAACGGAGGGACGCATGCCAGCGACATGGGGGACATCCCTGACCTTCGCGGCGGCGACGGACAAGCCTCGGCGCGCCAGCGTCGGGCATGCCCGACGCTGCGGCACCATGGGAACAACGGCACCTTTGGTGCGCGAACTGGAGGGCACGTGGGCTGGTTCGATCTGAGCGAAGTCGAGTGGCTAGGTGTGGCCATCGCGACCCTTGCCGCGTACATCGTCAGTTTTGTTTGGTATCACCAGCGGGCACTCGGCTCGACGTGGTCGAGGATCGCGGAGGTTGACCCAGCGGACCTGCGCGACGGCAGAGGTACCCACGCGGTCTTCGCGGTGCCGGTTTTCGCCATCACCGCGGCGGTCATGTGCGTTGTGCAGGCGGAACTGCTCATCGTGTCAATCGCGGGAGGTCTGCTCTTTGGAGCCGTTCTGGGCCTCGTTCTGCGCCTCACCTGGGGCCTCATGCACGGTGCCCAAGAGTTCCGCCCCGTGGCACTCACGCTGATCGATTCTTTCCACGACATGGCGGCGCTCGCTGTCATCGGGGCGGTGCTGGGGTCGTTCCTGTAAGTTCGGAAACCGGGGTACTGAGGAGGATCCATGGATTGGCTCAGTCTTGAAGGGGTCAACTGGCTTGCGGTGGCGATCGCTTTCATCGTGTGCTTTGCGTTCGGCTGGTGGTACTACTCGCCGGCGGGCGTGTGGAACGTGTGGAAGAAGGCGGCCGGCGTCACCGGTGAGCAGATGGAAGGCGCGTCGATGGGCGTCGCCTTTGCCGGCACGATCATCGCGAACCTCCTTGGCGTGCTGCTATTGGCGATCCTCATGGTGCAACTTGGCGCAGAGTCGTGGGTAGACGGACTGGTGCTTGGCGCGATCATCGGACTCGTGTTCAGGGCGGGGGCTCACGCGCTCCACAACGGATTCGCGATCCGCTCCCCAAAGGTGACCCTGCTCGACGGTCTACACGACACGGTCGCTCTCGCTCTTGCGGGCGTGGTGCTCGGATTGATCTGACGTGGACGTCGCGAAGGCACGCGAGATTGCCGAGAGCGCGTTTGACCTCACGGTCACGAGGGCGCGGCCCTTGGGAGGCAACGAAGACATCAACGTCCTCGTGGTCGCGAGCGACGGATCCCGCTGGGTAGTGAAGGCTTCCGCGACTCCACGTTCGGCACTCGAGGCGCAGACCGCTGCATTGCAGTTTCTGATGAGTGCGGTGGCGACGTTCGACGTGCCCACGCCGCGATTGACTCCGGCGGGGGACTCCGTCGTTGAGATCGGCGGAACCCATCCGTGGGTCAGGGTGTTGTCGTTCGTCACGGGCCGCATGAGCATTGGATCACGACGAATCGAGCCCGGCGTTGGAGCGTCGCTGGGTTCCGTGTCCGGAGAGATGGTTGCGAAGTTGGCAACTTTTTCCCATCCCGGCCTGGTCGACGGCGGCGACTGGGACCTTCGCGAGGCGCCGCGAGTGATTGGCAAGAACCCGGAGTTGTTGCCCGCGCTCCGCGAGAGCCTTGAGCGAACCTCGCGGCTCAGCCTGCCCGTGCAAGTAATCCACGGCGATCTCACCGAAGACAACGTCGCGCTTGCGGCAGATGCAGATTTCGCGGGCGTGATCGACTTTGGCGATCTGGCTTACTCGTGGGCCGTCGCGGAGCTCGCTGTGACCCTCACGTCGTTGCTTGCCCACGACGGCCCCGTGATGGGCGAAGTGCTTGACGCGGTCGCCGCTTTCCACGCAAGAAGGCCGCTGTCCTTTGACGAGGCGCGCGCCGTGTGGCCGCTCGTGGTGCGCCGAGCACTCGTGCTCGAGGCCGGTGCCCTGCGTGTTCTCGCGGCGGATCCCAGCAACGAATACGCCCTTGCTCGACGACCGTTCGAACGATTGGTCCTAGAACGGGCCTTGGCGGTGCCGTATGACGAAGCGGAATTGCTGATCCTTGACGCCGTTGGCTTACTGCCGCGAGTGGACGTTCCCGCGGCCCCGATCATGCACGGGCTTGAGCACGCGCCAGTTATTGACGTGTCAGTGACCTCGTCTGTTCACGATGCGGGGGCCTGGATCGAGCGGCGCGTGCCACTGCCTGGGCCCGAGCGAGTGTCTCCCTACGCGCGCCCCACCCTGGTTCCGGAGGCGGCATTGGGGGGAATACCGTCATCCGTGCTTCTTGGCATGTGGGCGATAGTTGAGCCGGGCCGAGCCGTCGTGGCTCCCGCCGACGCTGTCGTTGCCTCGGTTGATGGGCGCAGGATCGTGTTGGCACTCGTCGGTGGCGGCTGGCTCCGTCTCGACGGGGTTGAGCCATCCGTTGAGGCCGGCGCCGTGGTTGCCGCTGAAGCCGTGATTGGCGGCGCCGCCGTCCCGGTGTGGGTGCAATTGTGCGCTTCAGCGCTGCTTCCGCCGCGCTTCTCGCCGCCAGGGCTCGAGGAGCGGTGGGCGCGAATCTGTCCCGACCCCTCGGTTCTTCTGGGACGAGAGCCAGCCGCAGCGTCGGGCAGGGGCGCGGCCCAACTCGCGGCATCAAGAGAAGCTGTTGTGGCTGGTGTTCAAGAGCTTTACTACGCTGAGCCGCCGCAGATTGAACGCGGGTGGCGGCATCATCTCATCGACACCGATGGCCGCGGGTACCTCGACATGGTGAATAACGTCGCGATCCTTGGCCACGGCGAACCACGGGTAGCTGACGCTGTTGCTCGGCAAACGCGGCTGCTGAACACGAACTCGCGATTCCACTACGAGGCGATCGTGGAGTTCAGCGAGGCTCTTGCGGACCGGTGCCCGCCGGGCCTTGACCAGGTACTGCTCGTGAACTCTGGGTCCGAGGCGGTGGACCTCGCTATCCGGCTCATTCGTGCCGCCACTGGCCGCGAAGACGTTCTTGCGCTTGCCGAGGCGTATCACGGCTGGACTCTTGGGGCCGATGCCATCTCGACATCGCTCGGCGACAACCCACGCGCGCTCGAGACCCGGCCGGCCTGGGTGCATCTGCTTGATGCGCCTAATGCGTACCGAGGGCGTTGGCGTGGTGAGGATGCTGGCCACTACGCGGAAGAGGCTGTGGCACGCATCGAGTCGCTCGCATCCTCTGGCGTTTCGCTCGCAGGGCTGGTTGCCGAGCCGATCTTTGGCAACGGCGGCGGGATTCTGCTCCCGGATGGCTACTTGCGTGACGTGTACGCGGCCGTCCGCGCCGCCGGCGGGCTATGCGTGAGTGACGAGGTGCAGGTTGGGTATGGGCGGCTAGGCGAACACTTCTGGGGCTTTGAGCAGCAAGGCGTAGTGCCCGACGTCATCGCCGTTGCCAAAGCGATGGGTAACGGGCACCCACTCGGCGCAGTGGTGACGACGCGGGCGATTGCGGAGGCCTTTGCCGCCGAAGGGTCATTCTTCTCTTCCGCTGGCGGTTCGCCGGTGAGCTGCGTGGTGGGTTCAACGGTGCTGCAGGTGCTCACAGACGACGGGCTTCAAGCGAACGCGCTGGCTGTTGGGGGCGAGCTTGCTGAAGGTCTTCGCGAGCTGGCTTCGCGGCACTCACGCATTGGGGCAGTCCACGGGATGGGGTTGTACCTAGGTGTGGAGATTGTTGCCGGCGGCCCAGACTCTCCAGACCCGGACGGCGCTCGCGAAATCTGTGACGCAATGCTCGACGAGGGGGTGATCGTGCAGCCAACCGGTGATCACAAGAACGTATTGAAGATCAAGCCGCCGCTCACCTTGGATTCGCCCGCGGTTGCGCGGTTCCTCAAGGCACTGGACCACGTACTCACGATGGCCGACGCGCGTAGCCGGCTGTAGCGTCGGGCCGGCGGTAGCCGCTGTGGAAGCGTTCGCGCAAGCCTGCCACCCGACGTCTGTCCACCAGGCTCGACGGGCGTTCGCTACCGAATCTTGACCTTCTGGGCCCATGTCTGTACCGCCGCTTTACGTTGCCCTTACCGAGAGCTGACGGTGCGGTGACCCACGTGATCAAGGTCACGCCAATAAGCGCAACCTCCGGAGCCCTCCGAGTCGTTCAGGGAGGAGTCACTGCAACCAAGGGGCACGCGAACGAGTTGGGTCTCCCGATCCGATAGACCTCCGGCCCACCGAAAGCGAGGCCGCACCGACCGCCCAGACAGTCTGTTAGATGAGGGCCGAGTCGTCGCAACCGCACCATGTTCACAAGCACCCGCAGCAGGATCCTTTCCATGTTCGCAGCGGCCGTCGGGGGAAGTCTCCTCCTGGTTGCCTCACCTGCCGAAGCTTTCGCTTCGGAACTAGAGTCTCCACCCCCTAGCTCGCACACCGAAACCTCAGCGGTCTCAGAAATGTCGCCAGCAGATGCGAAGGCCAAGGCCGCCGCCGATGCGAAGGCCAAGGCTGCCGCCGCCGCCAAGAAGAAGGCCGCCGCCGCGAAGGCCAAGGCTGCCGCCGCCGCCAAGAAGCGGGTCCTCATCGCGAAGAAGTACATCGGCGTCAGGTACAAGCGCGGTGGCACGGGCCCCAAGGCGGGATTCGACTGCTCGGGCTTCACGCGGTACGTGTACAAGCAGGCAGGGAAGAACATTCCGAGGACCAGCGCTGCCCAGCGCCACGCCGGCAAGACCGTCTCGCGCGCGCAGGCGCGGCCAGGTGACCTTGTGTGGTTCTCCGACTTCCGTCACGTCGCGATCTATGCAGGCAACGGCTACATCATCGACGCCCCCAAGCCCGGCAAGAAGGTCTCCAAGCGCAAGCTCTGGACGAGCCACGTGAAGTACATCCGTGTGGCTGGCTGACGTGTGGCGGGCCCTGGGCCAACGCCGCGATGAGACAACTGGAGCGGGCGACGGGAATCGAACCCGCGTAATCAGTTTGGAAGACTGAGGCTCTACCATTGAGCTACGCCCGCACTGCCGCAAGCGCGGCGGGTACTAGAGTAACGGAGCCCGCGCATTGCGGGCCACCACCGGGGTGTAGCGCAGCTTGGTAGCGCATCTGCTTTGGGAGCAGAGGGTCGCAGGTTCAAATCCTGTCACCCCGACCATGTGATGTGTCGGGACATGTCTGACAGATGTGTCCCGACACACCCGTCAGAAAAGTCGTGACATCAGACACTGTCACCTCGACGAGCGACTACTGGCTCAGGAGCAGCGAGGAAATCCGCGCGAGCGATCCAGGCACGATTCGGTAGTACGCCCAGGTTCCGCGCTTCGAGCGTGTCAGGAAGCCGGCGTCGACCAAGACCTTCAGATGGTGGGAGACGGTGGGCTGCGCCAATCCGAGCGGCTCGGTGAGGTCGCATACACACGCCTCGCCATCCTCATGAGCAGCGACCATCGAGACGAGCCTTAGCCGCGCTGGATCGGCAAGTGCCTTGAGGGCGCGCGCAAGGTTCTCGGCGTCCTCAGCGCTCATTACGTCGCCCGTGGCGACCGAGCAACAACTGTCGAGCTCGATCACCGGGAGGAGGTTCTGCGTGGTCATGCCTCATTCTCCCACATACATTGACATCCGTCGATGTATGTGGGCAGACTACATCGACCACTATCGATGGAAGGAGGGCGGACGATGTGTAACGACACCGGTTGTTGCCCCACGGGCTGCTGCTAACCCCATGTGCCGCTCCTGTGTGCACCAGGGGCGGCACCAAACCGCGTAGAAAGGTCACCATGAACTCATCAAGGCCCACCGTTCTGTTCGTCTGTGTTCACAATGCTGGCCGTTCGCAGATGGCGGCCGGCTACTTGCGGGCGCTAGCAGGCGACGCCATCGAGGTCCTCTCCGCAGGTTCAGCACCGGGGGACCGCATCAATCCGGTCGCGATCGAGGCGATGCTTGAGGACGGGATCGACATCGGAACGCAAACCCCCAAGGTCCTGACGGTGGATGCCGTGCGCGAGTCTGACGTCGTCATCACTATGGGCTGCGGCGATGCCTGCCCAATCTTCCCTGGCAAGCGCTACGAGGATTGGGAACTCGACGATCCCGCCGGACAGGACATCGACGCGGTGAGGCCGATCCGCGACGAGATCCGGTCGCGCGTGGAGGCGCTCATCGAGTCGCTCCGCTAAGACCACGCGGGTCCAGACGCCCCTTGCTGGCTCGCTAGAACTCGATCTGCACCACTCGCCTGCGCTTCGATGGCGAGTGCACCACCTCGAAGCCCGCGGCCTCGAATGCGCCGAGCGGGCCTACGAACACCTCGCCCCACGTGATGCTTTGGGGTCCGGTGACGATCGGGTACGCCTCGAGAATCTTCGCCCCCCGCTCGCGAGCGAACGGCACTGTCGCGGCCGCGAGCGGATACGTAAGCCCCAATCCCTGGAACTCCTTTCGTACGCGGAAGCAGGTAACCGACCACACATCAGGATCGGCCCTGTCCTGGACCCTGCCGCGCCAGATAGTGGCCGTCGCCTCATTGATGTGGAAGATCCGGTAGTTGACGCGCGGCTCCACGGCAACCCAGCCCGCTGGCTCTTCGTCGAGGTAAAGCACCAAACCGGAAGTCTCCACAGCGTCGGGCCGGCCGCAGTTTGTCTGTGCACGCAACGCCTCCGCGCGCGCCTCTTGCGGTTGAGGCGCGTAGCCCGCCTGGCCCATCTTGTAGCGCTGGCACTGGCAGCGCGCGGGGTAGCCGGAGTCGCCAAAGATCAACTGCAAGTCTTCCCAGGACGCCTCGTTGGCGGGAATTACGCGCTCGGCCACAGCGTCAGGCTATGCCGGGTACCGCGGTGTGCGGGGGCTAGACGACTTCACCAGCGGTGATGGCTTCGGCCTCCTCTAGCGCGTCTTCGTGGACCCGGTCGATTCGAGCGAGCACTGCGCGCGACGAGAAGACCACGGTCGCAGCGATCAGCACCGACACGGCTGCGAACGCGTACGGCAGCCAGTCACCGGCCAACCCTGCGAGCAGGGCGGCGAGCGGCGGAGCGGCTGCCCCACCGATGAATCGGACGCCCGAGTACGCCGAGGACGCGACTGTGCGTGGCAAGTCGGTGGCGCCCATGACGGATTCGGTGAGGACGGTGTTGAGCACGCCGAGCAGCATGCCGCCAATGACGATGCACGCCACGAGGGCTGGCGGCGAGCCCACGATGAGCGCGGTGACGCTGAGGAGTCCTGCGAGCAGCGCGAGCGTCGCGTACAGCACTCGAGTACGCGGGAATCGGGCGGTGAGCAGTGGCGCGACCCAAACGCTCGTGATCGCCAGCGCGAAGCCCCACGCGCAGAACGTGAGGCCAAGCCCTATCGCAGTGAAGCCGAGTGGGAATGGCGAGTACGCGAGCAACACGAAGAAGCCGATGTTGTAGAACAGCGCGACAATCGCGAGCCTTTGGAGTGGCTTGACCTTGAGCGCCGCGAATGGCGCCGAAATCTTGACCCGAACCCTCGGCACCGGGTCTGTTCGCAGGAGCACAACAAGCGCAATGAACGCGATCGACATCAGCACCGCGGTACCGAAGAATGGCGCGCGCCAGCTCACCGAGCCGAGTAGCCCACCAAGCAATGGGCCGATGGCGATACCGAGGCCAAGCGCGGCCTCGTACATGACAATCGCGGACTCGGTGCCGCCAACGGCGGAGCCGACGATGGTGGCGAGTGCGGTCGAGATGAAGAGCGCGTTGCCGAGTCCCCAGCCAGCGCGCAGGCCGATAATCTCGCCAACGGTGTCCGACGCTCCTGCGAGCGTCGCGAAGATGACAACAAGCGCGAGTCCCGCGAGCAGGGTTTTGCGGGCGCCGATTCGGCCGGAGATCCAGCTTGTGAAGAACATCATCACGCCGGTAACGGCAAGGTAGCTCGTGAAAAGCATTTCTGCCTGAGCGGGGCTAGCGCCAAGATCCGCAGATATAGCAGGCAGGATCGGGTCCACGAGGCCGATTCCCATGAACGCGACGACGCAAGCGAAAGCGACGGCCCAGACGGACTTTGGTTGGTTCTTCAGCGCGTTCACTTCACGGCTCCAAGGATCTCCACCGTGCGAGCCAAGGCGTTCCAGTCCGCGTCGCTGAGGTCGGAGAACATGGGAGCGATTGCACCGCCAAGTTCCGACTTCCAATCGTTGAGCGCTTGCCGGCCCTGATCGGTGATGGTGAGCAGCGTCACTCGCGCGTCCTGCGGGTCGGATGCGCGTGTTGCGAGGCCCTGCTCCTCGAGCTGAGGCACGAACTGCGTGATCGCCGGCTGCGAGATGCGGAGTGAAGCCGCGAGCGCGCCTATGCGCTGCGGGCCGTCAGACTCGAGCACGGAGAGAATGCGCCACTGGCTTGCGGGCGTCGCGTTGCCAGATGCAGTTGCGGCGACGCGGGTGAGGCGGCTGGTCGCGGTGATGAGGTCGACGAGGAGGCGTCGCTGGGATTTATCCATAAGTAGAGTATATAACTAACTTATGCAAACTTCGGAATCGTGTCGATGGCGATGGACCGCTTAGTCCCAGCAGGGTCAAGGCGAGTGTCGAACGAAAACCGAGCATGAGATGCCTAAAACCCGCGGTGTGGTCCGGAAAACCAGACCTGACGTGCCTAAACCGCGTGGTGGTGGTGGTGGTGGTGGTGGCGGGCTAGGCCGCTAGCGCGCGTTCCTTGAACGTGCGAGACACCGTGAGGATGCCGAGGATCAAGGCAGCGGGGACGAGCAAGGCAACATGCCAGTTGGTTGCGTCGGCGATCACTCCGGTCAACGCCGAACCGATGACAACGCCCACATAGTTGAAGAGATTGAGTCGAGACACGATCTCATCCACCTGATCAGGCGCGACATCTCCCGCCGCCGCGAACGTGATGGGGACGATCACGCCGAGGCCAAGGCCCGTGATCGCGAACCCCGCCACGGCAACCCACGGCGCCGACGCAGCTGCGGCAAGCACCAAGCCAGCGGTCGCGAGCAACACGGCGGTGGTGATGACAGCGACGCGGCCAACCGCGCCAACGATCCGGTCGCCAAAGAGTCTCGCCAGCAAAACCGCGCCTTGGTATGCGGCGTAGCCAAGCGGAACCACAACGGCCGCGGCCAACAGGGTGTCCTCGAGGTACACCGAACTCCACGTGCTGACCACCCCGTCGCCGATGTACACGATCGCGATCACAAGGCCGAACAGCGTCAGCGTGCGCCACGGCAGCGGGCGCTTGGTCGATTCGGGGAGCCCCTGCTCAGGGTCGCGAGCGAGGCCGCGCATCAGGCCCGGCAGCGCGGCAAGGGCGATCACCGCGGCTATCAAGAAGCCGATCTCAAACGACAGATCGAGGCCCGCGATCGCAGCCACTATCAGCGCGCCCGCAATCGCCGCACCCGTCTGGAAAGCGAAGAAGGAGTTGATGAGGGAGCGCCCATATGCGCGCTGGACGGTGAGGCCCTGCATGCCGATTCCGGCGTCACCAAAGCCAACGCCCAGACCAAGAATCGCAAACACGGGGAAGAGCGCTACAAACGGCAGGTCGATCATCAACAGCAGCAACGCGGCGGCTTGCAGCGCGAACGCCGGAACGAGCACCGCTGCCGAGCCCCGTCGCGGCGCAATCCAACCGGCGAGCAACGTGCCTGCCGCAGCGAAGAGCAGCACTGTGAGCACCACGAGCGACACTTCAGATTCGCCGATTCCGGTACGTTCCTTGAGCCCAGGCAGGTTCGTGAGCACCAGGGCGAGCATGAGTCCTTGGAGTGCAAACGCAACCGAAACCCACACGCGAGTGCGGGCAAGTGAGGCGACTACAGCGTCGGGCATGCAAACCTCCGGGGTGGCAAGGTGCGCTCACTGTAGCGCCGCAATGCCCGACGCTTTGGCAAGCAGGTGCGGGAGCGTCGGGCGGGCGGGTAGAATCGCTGGGTTGCCCGTGGCGCCCTCGCGCGCGAACGGGTCCCATCCACCACCAGGAGTAAGCAGTGACCAGCGCCCTCGAGACCATCGACGCCACGACCGTCAAGCTGACGGTGACCCTCACGGAAGAGGACATCGCGCCTGTCATGGCGCACGCCTATGAGCACGTTGGCTCGCAGGTGCAGATCCCCGGCTTCCGCAAGGGCAAGGTGCCGCCCAAGATCCTTGAGCAGCGTGTGGGCAAGGGCGCGATCATCGAGCACGCCGTCAACGACGGTCTGCCCGGCTGGTACTCAGAGGCCGTGCAGGAGCAGGGCATTCGCCCCTACGGCCAGCCCGAGGTCGAGGTCATCAAGATCCCCGGTTCCGACGCTGGCGACGAGGGCATCGAGTTCACCGCCACCGTTGAGGTGCGGCCCGAGGTCACGCTTCCCGCTGCGGACTCCCTCGCGATCACGGTCACGACCGCTGAGGTCAGCGACGAGGACGTCGAGGCCCGTCTCACCGCGCTGCGCGAGCGCTTTGGCACCCTCGCTGGTGTTGACCGCCCCGCTGCCGAAGGCGACTTTGTGACGCTTGACCTCTCCGCCGTGGTTGACGGTGCGGACGTTGACGCGGTCCAGGGCACCTCCTACCAGGTGGGTAACGGCAACATGCTTGAGGGCCTCGACGACGTCCTCGTTGGCCTCTCTGCGGGCGAAGAGACCACGTACGAGGGTCCACTCGCCGCTGGTGAGCACGCCGGCGAGAAGGCGCAGATCACCGTCAAGGTCACGGCCGTCAAGGAGCGTCAGTTGCCCGAGGCGGACGACGATTTCGCCCAGCTCGCGTCCGAGTTTGACACTCTCGCAGAGCTCCGCGAGGACCTGCGCGGGCAGGCAGCGCGCATCAAGACCAACAACCAGGCCATGGAGGCCCGCGAGAAGCTCCTCGAGGCGCTTACCGAAGCCACCGACTTTGAGCTGCCCAAGAAGGTCATCGAGGCCGAGGTTCACAACCACCTCGAGAACGAGAACCGCCTTGAGGACGACGAGCACCGCGCAGAGGTCACCGAAGAGGCAGGCAAGGCGCTTCGCGTCCAGATCCTGCTTGACCAGCTCGCCGACGACTTCGACATCGAGGTTGAGCAGGCCGAGCTCCTCGACTACCTCCTGAACGCTTCGCGTCAGTACAACGCTGACCCCGGTGAGTTCATCAAGCAGGTGGAAGAGGCCGGCCAGATCCCGTCGATGGTTGCTGAGGTTGCCCGTTCCAAGGCCACCGCGTACGCGCTGCGTCGCGCGACCGTCAAGGACGAGGCCGGCGCCGCCGTTGACCTCACGCCCGTGATTGGGTCGATCGAGGACGAGACCGCTGCAGAAGAGGTCACCGAGGACTAAACACCCTCAACGCGACGAAGGGGCGGCACCCAGCTGGGTGCCGCCCCTTCGTGCTTTGTAGGTTCAGGTGCTCGCGGCGAGTGCGCCAATGACTACGGCCGTGATGATCACGTACGCGACTACCGTTAGGTAGCCCAGGACCGCACCTACGATGCCCATCCACTTGTACTCGGCCTGCCCTTTGTTGGACGCGCTGATACCCAAGTGACCAATGATGATGGGGATGATCGCGAGGCCAAGGATGCCCGTGACAAATGCGGTGATGTTCATCCACGTCTTGGGGGTGGGATTCGGCGCTCCGTACTGCTGCGGTGGAGCGGAAGCGTGCGGCGGTGCATACGCCTGCGGTGCTGCCGCGGCGTAGGGCGCCGCGGACGGCGCCCCTTGGGCGGGCATCAAAGGCGCGTCGGGGGTGACCGGCTCAGTCATGCTGACCGGCTCTGGTGGCGCCATGGGTGCCTCCGGCATTGCGTCCGGCTCGAGATCAGGCGCAACCTGGGGCGCGATGTCTGCGGGAGGGCCACTGGCGAGGACGTCGTCCACGCCGTCGGCCTGGTTCTCATTAGGTGTTGTCATGCGCATTCCTCTCTCTAGTAGCCGCTCACGCCCATGGACGCGAACATGACTATAAAAATGACGACATAGCCGATGATGAAGAGGACGTTGAGGTATCCCAGAACGAGACCCGCAATTCCGGCACCGCGCGCATCTGCCTCACCACGCTGCGCCGCGGCCAGGCCCAAGTGCCCAAAGACGATCGCGGCGATTCCAGTCACGCCCGTCACAAACATCGCTAAGCCACAGCCCAATGCCACCCAGTTCATCCAGGTCTTGGGCTTGCCCTGTTGTGCGTAATACGGCATGGGCGGCGGCGGCGGGGGATACCCGGGCTGCGGATGTGCGGCCTGCGGGTAGCCGGGCTGCGGGTAGCCAGGTGGCGGGTACCCGGGCTGGGCGGGTGCGGGCTGCGCGGATGCGGGCTGCGGGTAGCCAGGCGGTGGGTACCCGGGCTGCGCGGATGCGGGCTGCTGGTAAGGCACGGGGGGAGGCGGCGCCACTGTGGGGCTTGGCGCAGGGCTGTACGGAGCAGGGCCGGGCGGTTGTGCGCTCGGCGTGGCCGGCTGCATGTGTTCCGACGGCTTTGCCAGGAACGGATCGTCGCTCACTTGGACCCCCAAACGTGATGGTGTTCGATACCTGACCAGACTCTACTGGCGTAGCCCTGCGAGCGCCGGGCGAGCCTACAGAACAACGACGAGTGCGCCCACGAGCACCCCGATCACGACGAGGCCCAAGAGCACTCCACCCACGATCGCCAACACCTTCAGCCACGAGCGGGGCGCCCGCGGGTGCTGTTCTTCGGTCTGCGCATTCCAACTGTCGAAGCGCGTGGTGCGCCCGCCCACGGCGTTGAGGAACGTGGAGGCGGCCGATGGTTGCTCCCGCTTGGCGTCGTCGGCGTCGGTCACGAGGCGACCGCTCCTTGCACAGGCGCCGCTGGCTCTTCCAGGCCGTACGCCTTGTAGCGGTCCACCTGCCCCCGGATGAACCACATGAGAACCACCGCGAGCAGAATGACCACGATGTTGGCGACGCCAGCAATCAACACGAGCCCAAACTGGTTGGCCGTGTCCACCTCGGTGTCGATCCCACCGGTAAGGAGCATCAGCGACGGGTCCGTTGTGGCGTGCAACAGCATGGGCCAGATCAAGTTGCGAGTGACCCGCAGCGTGAAGTACATCGCGATGCCAAAGAAGAACGTGTAGACGAACGTCAGCAGCACCGTTGACGCTTCCATTGCCGCAATGTTCGACAGGTGCGTAGAGGCGAAGACAAGGGAAGACAGGGTCGCGACGGCGAACTCCTTGTATCCCGCACGCCGCAATAGGTTCACCGCAAAGCCGCGCGTCACAAGTTCCTCGGCGAAGCCAACGATGAGGCCCACGCCAATGATTGAAAGAACCACGGAGAAGTCGTATTGGCTGTAGTCGGTGGCCGCGAAGCGCAAGCAATTAAACGCGAGCACCGCGATGGGCAAGATCCACATCCACCAGCTGCGCTTCAGTTCCGGCTGGCGAGCGAAAAGGGTTCGGAGCCAACCGATGCCGGCTGCGAACAGCACAAAGGCGAGGCCGCCTAGTGCGATGGGTAAGCCCAACCCAAGGAGCACACTCTGTGCGTCCCCAAACACGTCATCGAGGTTGATTCCATCGCGAAAGAGGGCCAACACCAGCTGGCCAGCCCCAAAGATGATCGCCGCGTAAGCGACGCCAAGGAGGACCGACTTCCAGAACCCGCCCCTGTCCCAGAAACCTGGCGTAGACGAGGACAAGACGCTCCCAGACATTGGCGTTGTTCCGTTCTGTTCGGCTATCGAAACCCCTATGCCGACTCTAGGGGAGCCCAAGCCAGCCCGTGGAAAGGTGTGGCGGCTTGCTCAGGCATGGGGAGCGTCGGGCCGTTCACCCAGTAGCGAAAACGTGCCCAAAACGGCAATGCCGCACCCATCGCCCGCGTTAACCTCACACGTGACGAAAGGACGCCAAGTGACTGACTTCATTGCCCGAGGTGATGGCCCCAGCATGGGCCTCAACGACTCGATCTTTAACCGGCTCCTGCGCGAGCGCATCATCTGGCTTGGCGACGAGGTGCGCGACGACAACGCGAACGCCATCTGCGCTCAGATGATGTTGCTCGCAGCCGAGGACCCTGACAAGGACATCTATCTGTACATCAACAGCCCGGGCGGTTCCATCACCGCCGGAATGGCGATCTACGACACGATGCAGTACATCAAGCCCGACGTCGCGACAGTGGCGATGGGAATGGCGGCGTCGATGGGGCAGTTCCTGCTCTCGTCCGGCGCGCCGGGCAAGCGCTACGCGACACCCCACGCTCGCGTGATGATGCACCAGCCGTCTGGCGGCATCTACGGAACCGCAACGGACATCCGCATCAACGCTGAACTCATCGTGCACATGAAGAAGGTGCTCGGCGAACTGACAGCTGCCCAGACGGGCAAGCCGATGGAGCAGATCACCAAAGACGCCGACCGCGACCGTTGGTTCACGGCCGACGAGGCGCTCGAATACGGATTCGTTGACAAGGTCATCAAGCACGCAGAAGAAGCCGGCGATGTTTCGCAGGGAGGAAAGGCATGAGCGAGCTCTACCAGGCAATTCAAGCCGCTGGGCGTACCGCGGGCACGTTTGAATCGCGGTACATCCTGCCCTCGTTCGAGGAGCGCACCGCCTACGGCTTTAAGCGTCAGGACCCGTACGCAAAGCTGTTCGAGGACCGCATCGTGTTCCTCGGTGTGCAGATCGACGACGCCTCCGCTGACGACGTGATGGCCCAGCTGCTCGTGCTCGAGTCGCAGGATCCTGATCGCCTCATCAAGATCTACATCAACTCGCCCGGTGGCTCGCAGACCGCGCTCACCGCGATCTACGACACCATGCAGTACATCAAGCCCGAGGTGCAGACAGTGTGCCTTGGTCAGGCGGCCTCCGCGGCTGCCGTGCTGCTTGCCGCCGGAACGCCAGGAAAGCGTCTCGCGCTTCCCAACGCTCGCGTCATGATTCACCAGCCCCGCATCTCTGAGGGCTCGCGCGCGCAGGCCTCGGACATCGAGATCTACGCGGAAGAGATCCTGCGTATGCGTGAGTGGCTAGAGAACACGCTCGCGTTGCACTCTGGGCAGACGCCGGAAAAGGTTCGCGAAGACATTGAGCGTGACACCTTCCTCTCTGCCGCGCAGGCCAAGGAGTACGGATTGGTTGACGACGTGCTGCTGTCCCGCAAGGGCGCGGTCATGACGGAGTCCACCAGTTAGTCGGTTTTCTTAGAACCTGTCCGACGCCCGGGTTGCCCTTGATACGGGGCTTACCCGGGCGTCGTGCTTGGTGGGGAAAATCGTGGCGGCGCGTCGGCGAGCCAGCGTCGGCCCCCATCGCTACCCTGAGAAGACACGGAAGGAGCCTCCATGGCGCGACCAGCTGACAGCGGCGATCTGCTCAAGTGCACGTTCTGCGGTAAGACGCAGAAGCAAGTGCGCAAGCTCATTGCGGGCCCTGCCGTGTACATCTGCGACGAGTGCATTGGGCTGTGCAACGAGATCCTCGATGAGGAACTCGCTGAGGCCGTTGAGCAGGAGTTCGTTGACCTGCCCAAGCCGCGTGAGATCTTCTCGTTCCTTGAGCAGTACATCGTTGGTCAGGATGCCGCCAAGCGGGCACTTTCGGTGGCCGTGTATAACCACTACAAGCGTGTGCGTGCGGGTGAGACTAAGGCGCGGCCCGACGAAGAGGCTGTGGACATCGCGAAGTCCAACGTGCTGTTCATTGGCCCAACGGGGTGCGGAAAGACGTACCTCGCGCAGACCCTTGCGCGGATGCTCAACGTACCGTTCGCGATCGCGGACGCTACCGCGCTGACCGAGGCCGGTTACGTTGGCGAAGACGTCGAGAACATCCTGCTGAAGTTGCTGCAGGCGGCGGACTACGACGTGGAGAAGGCCCAGCGCGGAATCATCTACATCGACGAGATCGACAAGGTTGCCCGCAAAGCGGAGAACCCGTCGATTACCAGGGATGTTAGCGGCGAAGGCGTTCAGCAGGCGTTGCTTAAGATCCTTGAGGGCTCCGTTGCCTCTGTACCGCCGCAGGGTGGCCGCAAGCACCCACACCAAGAGTTCATCCAGATCGACACCACCAACGTGCTGTTCATTCTCGGTGGCGCATTCTCGGGGCTCGAAGAGATCATCTCAGGGCGCGTAGGTCGCAAGGGAATTGGCTTTGGCGCGACTCTCAAGGAGGCCGACAACTCCGACCTCTTTAACCAGGTCACGCCCTCAGACCTTCACAAGTTTGGGCTCATCCCCGAGTTCATTGGCCGCATGCCGGTGATCGCCACCGTGTCGCCACTCGACATCGACGCGATGGTCTCCATCCTCACCGCTCCCAAGAACGCCCTGGTTAAGCAGTACCAGCGGATGTTCGACCTCGACGGCGTTGAACTTGAGTTCGAAGACGACGCGATCGCGGCCGTCGCCGAGCAGGCGCTTGAGCGGGGCACGGGTGCGCGAGGATTGCGGGCGATCCTCGAAGAGGTGCTGCAAGAGGCGATGTTCGAGGTACCCGGTCGCGACGATATCTCGCGCGTCGTTGTCACTCGCGAAGCCGTGATCGAGCGGACCTCGCCGGTCTTCTATCCAACCGTGCGCGAGGCCGGCGCGGCCTAGTTCGCTGCGAACCGCGCGCCCCACCACCGCTCTCCACCCTCCCCGCACCCCACCCTCCCCACCCCCCAGGCGCCCCACACCCCAGGCGCCCCATGGGTACGTGAGGTCCGGATTCTGGAGTTTTGTGACTCCTGTGGGTACGTGAAGTCCTCACCAATGCGCGCCCCCAGGCCGCATGGGAAGATGACTCATCCACAGCGCCGCCGCCTTCTCGTTTTTGCGGCGTGGCCGCACGCTTGAGTAATGCGATGACTAGCCCACGCGCGGAATCCAACTCGCTCGCGATCTTTGTCCGCGACGCCACCGAGGCGATGAGCGGAGCGGACCTGCGCAACATGTTCGGCGCGAGTGCGCTCAAGCGGGCCGCCTCGCGCGGAGACCTGGTGCGCGTGCTGCCCGATGTCTATGCTCCGCGCGTCCACGCGCGCTCGTTCGACGTACGCGCCAAGGCTGCAGCGCTGTGGGCCGGGGGCGTGGTGTCGGGCGCTGCCGCACTCTTCCTTTGGAGTCTGGTGGACGAGCCGCCCTTGCAGATTGAGGTGCTGGTTGCACATGGTCGCAATCCGCGACCCCAGCCGGGAGTCACGATAAGGCGATCTACCGCAATCCTCACGCATACCGTGCGCAACGGTGTGCCTGTCCTAGGGCCGGCCGCGGCAGTGGTGTTGGGCTACGGCGCCTTGCCCAAAGCGATGCGATCCGAAGTTCTGTACGGCGCTGTGCGACGAAAGCTCGTCGGCCCTGCGCAACTCGAGGCTGTTCTGGCGGCAATGCCCAAGGTCAAGGCACGGAGGAGCCTCGAGCGAAGTGTGCGTGCCGCGGCGGCCGGTGCTCAGAGTTATCTCGAAGAACGCGCCCTGTACCGGGTGTTCAACACGGCGGAGTTCTCTAGATTCGTTCGACAGCACGAGGTGGTGATCGAGGGCAACCAATTCTTTCTCGACGTGTTTGACCCTGTCACGAAGACGGCGTTGGAGCTGGACGGCCGCAATGGCCATCTCAACGAGTTCCGGCAGAAGAACATCACGCGGGACTGCTGGGTGGCGACGATCGGCATTCAGACCTTGCGGTTCACCTACAGGGACCTGGTCGAGCGACCCGAGTGGTGCAGGCAGATCGTGCGGGAGGTGCTGAGGGTGCGAGCTGGCCAGTTTGGGGCTCTGTCGCGGACCTGAGGTCCCCGCAGCAGTCGAGAATCTCCGAAAACCGGACCTGGTGTCCCCGCAGCGCGCCGGCGGGGGAGACGGGCGGGGGCGGGGGCGGGAATGGGCCGGCGGCGGCTAGGCCTCCGCTAGGACCGCGCCTTCCGCCGTGGTCTCGTTGCCGGCGACGCCGACCAAGTCCAATGACTCGACGCGGCCCGCGGACAACAGGTCCGCGCGCACTGATGCCACGAGCGGCAACGCCGCTTCAGGAACCTGCAGCGTCACCGAGGTGATCACGGTCCGCTGAGACACCTTCGCCTCCGACTTCACCTTGCGAAGCGCGGCGAGCGCCGCGCCGGCCGCGGCAAGCGTCGCGGCACCCTCCGCAGGCGTGCCCGCCGGCCACGGCGCGCGGTGCACGGAGCCCTCGCGGTACCAAGACCACACCTCTTCGGTCGCAAAGGGCAGCACGGGCGCAAACAGCAACAGGAAGGTGTCCAGTGCCGCGATGAGCGTTCCCCTGGCCGACGCTGCGGCAGCTGAGTACTCACCGTGCGGATCGATTTCCTCACCAGGGGCAGCACCGTCGTACGCGCGCTCCTTGACGAGCTCCACGTAGTCGTCGCAGAACGTCCAGAAGAGGCTCTCTGCGAGTTCGAGCGCGCGGGTGTGGTCGTATGAGTCGAGCGCCGCGGTGGCGGCAGCGGTAACGGAACCGAGGGCGCCGAGCATCGCGACATCGAGTGGTTCAGTGATCTCGCACTTGCGCACGGAATCGGCGGCCTCAACGGCAGCGTCAAGCGAAACATTCGCGGCCGTCGAGATGCCGGTAGCGCCAAGCACAAACTTTGACGCGTTGAGCAGCTTCATGGCGAGGCGGCGCCCCACCTTCATCTGGCCCTCGTCAAACGCAGCATCGGTACCAAGGCGGGCAGACGCCGCCCAGTACCGCACCGCGTCGGAGCCGTGCGTCTCAAGCAAACCCATGGGCGTCACCACATTGCCCTTTGACTTCGACATCTTCTTGCGGTCGGGGTCGAGGATCCAGCCGGAGATCGCGGCGTGCTTCCACGGCAGTGCGTCGTGCTCAAGGTGCGAGCGCACCACGGTGGAGAACAGCCACGTGCGGATGATGTCCTGGCCCTGCGGGCGCAGGTCCATGGGGAAGGTCCGCTCAAACAGGTCGGGGTCGCCGCGCCAGCCGCACACAATCTGCGGAGTCAGCGACGAGGTAGCCCAGGTGTCCATGATGTCGGGGTCGCCGATGAAGCCGCCGGCCGCGCCGCGCTGGTCTTCAGTGAACCCGGGCGCCGCCTCGGCGGACGGGTCAACGGGCAGCGAGTCCTCGCTGGGAACGATGGGGGAGTCCCACACGATCTCGCCCTCAGCGTCGAGCGGGAACCATACGGGCACCGGCACGCCAAAGAATCGCTGCCGCGAAATGAGCCAGTCGCCGGTGAGGCCGCCAACCCAATTCTCGTAGCGCTTTCCCATGTGCGACGGCACAAAGTCAAGGTTCGCGCCGCGCTCAAGCAGGGCGTCGCGCAGCGGTACGTCCCGCCCGCCATTCGCGATGTACCACTGTCGAGAGGTGACGATCTCGAGCGGGCGGTCACCCTTCTCGTAGAACTTCACCGGGTGCGTGACGGGCCGCGGCTCGCCAACGAGAGCGCCGCTCTCGCCAAGCAGTTCAACAACCCGCTGCTGAGCCGCAAAGACAGTTTTACCTGCGATTTCACCGTAAGCCTCAAGCCCAGCCGACGTTGTGATGACTTCCGGTGCATCGGCAAGCAAGCGGCCGTCGCGGCCCAAAACGGCGCGCGTTGGCAGCTGCAGTTCTCGCCACCAGATCACGTCGGTGACGTCACCGAACGTACAGATCATCGCGATTCCAGAGCCCTTTTCAGGCGACGCGAGGTGGTGCGCAACTACGGGCACCTCTACGCCGAACAACGGCGTCACAACGGTGGTACCGAATAGCGGCTTGTACCGCTCGTCGTCGGGGTGGGCGACGAGAGCCACGCACGCGGGGAGCAGCTCCGGACGCGTGGTTTCGATGAAAACTGGCTCACCGCCGTCGGGCCGTGCAAAGCCAACTCGGTGGTACGCGCCTGGCCGCTCGCGATCCTCAAGCTCCGCCTGGGCAACGGCCGTGCGGAAAGTGATGTCCCACAGAGTGGGCGCCTCTGCCTGGTACGCCTCGCCTCGCGCAAGGTTGCGCAAGAACGCCTGCTGGGCCACGGCAATGGATGACGGCGAGATGGTCTGGTAGGTCCGCGTCCAGTCAACGGAAAGGCCAAGGTGGCGCCACAGCTGCTCGAACTTGGCCTCGTCCTCGGTGGTCAGCCGCTCACACAACTCCACGAAGTTGCGGCGAGAGATCGGCACCTGGTCTGCGGCCTTGACCTCTTTGCCCTCTGTGCCCTCGTGCGGGGGCTCAAAGCCGGCGACGTAGGGCAGCGTGGGGTCGCAGCGCACGCCGTAGTAGTTCTGGACGCGGCGCTCGGTGGGCAGGCCGTTGTCGTCCCAGCCCATGGGATAGAAGACCTCGCGGCCGCACATGCGCTGGTAGCGGGCGATCACGTCGGTGTGGGTGTACGAGAACACGTGGCCCACGTGGAGCGAGCCGGAGACGGTGGGCGGCGGGGTGTCGATCGAGTAGACCTCGTCGCGCGTCTTTGTGCGGTCAAAGCGGTACGTGCCTTGGGTCTCCCATACGCCGGCCCAGCGGTCTTCGAGTCCGTCGACGGTGGCCTTGTCCGGGATACGCGCAGTCATGGCGGTTATTCTCCCAGAACTTTTGAACGGCCCGACGCTGCGGCAAGCAAGCGTGCGGGCGCGGCTACAGTTCCACGGCCGCGAGCACCTCGGTTGGCGTCGTGGAGCCGCCCTCTGGTTCGAGTGATACCGCGATTGCTGCCGCACCGTCTAGGTCAGTGAGCCATGCGGCGTCGGTCTGACCGCCGCCCATCGTGGGTCCGGGGATCGGTGCGGAGCCGTCTGCGGGCACCACCCAGAGTTGGTACTCCTTGCCGTCCGCGGGATCGGGCATGTCGCCCTCGACGACGACGCCGCCTTCCGAGGCGGACGCGAAGACGGTGATGTCAGAGATTCCGAGCTCGTGTTCAACAACGTCTGACGCGGCGACGATCCGTTCGGCGTCCGTGGGCTTGTTGAGTGAGAGCACCAACGACGCTCCGATGGCGAGAACCGCCGCCGAGGCTGCTGCGACCGCAAGCACGCGTCCAAGGGAGCGCTTGCGGATCGGGACGACCTCGGCGAGGGGTGGCTCAACGGGTGCAGGCGTGGGGGCGGTGCTTAGTGAGGTCACATCGTCCTGCTCGGTGACCGCTAGTTCAGCGGCGATGCGTTCAGTGAGTCCAGCTGGAACCTCAGCGGCCTCGCCGTCGTCTGCGAGCGCGTCGAGGACGTCCGCGAACGACGCGAGTTCCGCTTGGCACGTTTCGCACGTCGACAGGTGCTGCTCGAACGTCGTGCGCTCATCGTCCGACAGTGCGTCGAGCGCGTAGGCGCCAACGAGATCATGCATGTCCATGTCCCGCCTCCTCCATCACGTCTCTCAGTTTGATAAGTGCGTCGCGTATTCGCGTTTTTGCGGTGCCGAGTGGCACCCCGAGCTCCTCGGATATCTCCGTATGTTTGCGACCTCGGTAGTACGCGAGTTCGATCACCTCGCGCTGTTTGTCGCTCAGCGCCTTCATGCTTTCGCGCACGCGGCCCTGCTGCCACTGGCTGAAGTCCGCCGCAACCACCGCGTCGGCCGGTCCTTCAATCACGGTCTCCGCCATCGCGGACTCAGTCTCAACCTGGTCGCGCTGGCGCTGCTCAGCTCGCACCTTGTCCACTGCTCGACGGTGGGCGATAGTCAGCACCCAAGCCTTCGCTGAACCCTTTGCGGGGTCAAAACTCGCGGCTTTGCGCCACGCTTCAACGAGCGCCTCCTGAGCGACGTCTTCTGCGAGAGTCTCGTCCCTGACAACGCGCAGCGCGAGGCGATAGACAACCGGCAAGAGCGCGACGTACACGGCCTCATACGCGGCTGCGGAGCCCCGACCGGCCGCGCTCAGCAGCGTTTCAAGTCGCTGTGCTGCGTTCGGGTCAGGAGCGGCCCGCGGAATGTGTGGCTCGTCGGGGTCTACTGCGCGCAAGTGCCTGGGCACGCTCACGTAGGCCTCCTTTCGCCACTGCGTGGGGAAGGACCGCAGGGCCACAGTGGTCACCGTAACCTCTGTGGTCTTGAGTTGTCTGCTGACATGGCCGCTCCTGTGACTCGTTTCGCCAATGGTTCGGCCAAGGAGCGCTCGCGGATTGCTTGTTCGGCTAGCTGTTTAGCTCCCCTGGTGCGGGGTGGACCGTCTAACGGTGAACCACGAGCCGATGATGTCCGCGAGGCAAGCGACGAGCACGATTCCCGCGATGATCAGTTCCAGGTCGTCGATGCCGATGGGGGAGTTGGCGTCGGGCCAGCCCATGGCTTCGAAGGCCTCACGGTTAAGGAACGTGTGTCCAAGCAGCGAGGGCAATAGCAGCGCTAGTGTCGCGAGGTTGAGTGCGAGAGTGAGCCACCAGTCTCGCGGGATCCAGCGCCCGCGGATCTGGCGGACGATCACCGCGCCGAGTTCTGCTGCCATCACGACCAGGAGCGCTGGGAGAACAAAGCGCCAAAGGTCAGGGTTGATGACAGGCAGGCCGACGCCGTCGGCCGTGTGGACCCACGGGTACACCTGCTGCCAAATCAAGAAGGTGCCGGTGATCAGGAGCGTTGATGCTGCGGTGACGGTCTCGCCCCAGCCCACGACGGGCGATGTCGGCTCGGAGATTTTGTCCACGGTCCACGGCGTGGTCACTTCTTCAATCTCTTTGTCGCCCGATCGCTCGATCATCGCGAACACCAGGGTGACGACAAAGCAGACCATCGCCGCGGTGAGCCATGCGGCGCCCATTGTTTGGCCAAACACGGCCCAGACTCCCTGGTCGCCTAGGACCCCGCCGATTGCAGTGAGGGCGGCGACGATGGGCACCACGATCCACAGCAGCAGCACCGTGAGGCGCTTCCAGGTGAGGTACAGGCGCGGCCCAATGAGATGCAAGGGGCGGTCTGCGTACGTGGCCGCGAGCAATTCAGGGTCGCCCATGGCGTTGAGGACCGTTGCTTCCGCGTTCGCGTCCTCCGGTCCTTGTGCGTCGAGAGCATCGGCGATGGCGGAGCGAAGCTCGGCCTCGACTTCTGCGTGCTGATCCTTTGGCAGGTGCTTGACGACGGCAGAGACATAGCGGTCGGTGTACGTGGTTGACATGTCAGTTCTCCTCGATGTCGTCGAGAGTCTTAGTGATTTGGGCCCAGTCCTGGCGCAGCGCGACGAGGAGTTCAGTTCCCGCCGGCGACGTGCGGTAAAACTTCCGGGGGCGGGCCTCGTCGGTGTTCCACTCGGAGGTCAGCAGGCCTTGGGTGTCGAGCCTGCGTAGAAGCGGGTAGAGGGTGTTTGCCTCGAGATCGAACCCGAGTTCGGCAAGTCTCGCGATGAGGTTGTAGCCGTAGTCCGCCCCGCCAGTGAGGAGCGCAAGGCACGCAATGGCGCCGGTGCCGCGGCGGAGCTCATGGCGGTAGCTGTCGAGCAGAGTTTGGTCCACGCCAACAACGATAATGTGTAACGCACAGTATTGCAACCGCAACCCTATGGAAGTACATCGCAAAATAGGCTCCCAAAAGCGGGAATGCGCAGGCACGGCCGGAGGTTGTCAGACCCGTCACATATGGTGACGTTTGGCCGCCAGGGTGGGCGGCACCTAATCCTCAGGAGGTCCGCTGTGGCGGAATCAGTCTTGCGCGCGCAGGCGATCGTCGACCCCCACCGCTGGCGCATGCTCTCGATCATCGCGGTCGCTCAGCTCATGATCGTGCTCGATGGCTCGATCGTGAACACCGCTCTTCCGCACATGCAAGATGCACTCGGCATCTCCGATGAGAACGTGCAGTGGGTCGTCACGGCGTACATCCTCGCGTTCGGATCGCTGCTTCTTCTCGGAGGTCGCATCGCCGACTTTTGGGGTCGCAAGCGCGCCTTCGTCGTGGGTCTCATTGGATTCGCGGGCGCGTCGGCGATCGGCGGTTTCGCTTCGTCCGGCGCCTTCATGTTCGCAGCCCGCGGCCTGCAGGGAGTCTTCGCGGCGCTCATGGCTCCCGCGGCGCTCTCCCTCGTGACGGTCGCGTTCACCGAGCCCAAGGAGCGCGCAAAGGCGTTCGGAGTATTTGGTGCACTTTCAGGAGCTGGCGCCGCGATCGGCCTCATCGTTGGAGGAATCCTCACGGACGGCCCAGGCTGGCAGTGGGTCATGTGGGTGAACATCCCGTTTGCAATCGTGACCGCGCTGCTCGCAATCTTCCTGGTTCGCGAGTCGAAGGCTGGCGGACATCCACACTTCGACATCCCTGGCGCCGCGCTGTCAACGATTGGGCTCTTCTCCCTGGTTTATGGGTTTACTCGCGTCTCGCAGGCGGAGCACGGTTGGGCGGACCCGCTCGCGATCACGTGCCTCGCTCTCGCGGTTGTGTTGCTCGTTTCGTTCGTGGTTGTCGAGGCCAAGACGTCACACCCGCTGTTGCCGCTTCGCATCCCGCGTGACCGCGTGCGCGGCGGTTCATACCTGACGTTCCTGGTCGTTGGCGCTGGCCTCACGGCGATGTTCCTGTTCCTCGGGTTCTACCTTCAGCAAGTTCTCGGGTATTCCGCGCTCAAGGCTGGCATTCACTTCTTGCCCTTCTCGCTCGGCATCATCCTGACGGCGGGCATCGTTGCGCGAATTCTCCCCAAAGTGGGCCCGCGCCCGCTCATGACCGGCGGATTGCTCGTCGCCGCGCTCGGCATGGTGCTCTTGCTGCGAACCACCCCCGACGACCAGTACTGGACACACGTGTTCCCGTCCCTCGTCATCATCCCCATTGGTATGGCGTTCGTCTTCATCCCCACTTCGTCAACGGCGCTCCTCGGCGTTGAAGCCCGAGACGCGGGAGTCGCGTCCGCTCTACTCAACACCGCCCAGCAGGTCGGTGGCTCCGTTGGCCTTGCACTGCTCACGACTCTCTCGCTGGCCGCTCGCAACGAGTCGGTCGACGAGCTGGGGCTCACCGAGGATGGCTATCCAATGCCTGAGTCGATGGTCGCCGGCTTCCACGTTGGGTACCTGTGGGGTGCAGTACTCCTCGTCATTGGAGCCGGGATCGCCTTCGCGATGGTGAGGGTCAAGAAGCACGAGTTCCACGCAACGGCGGAGGACGAGGCACCCGCGCTCGCGATTTAGCGTTTCGCCGCGCGCGGGTGCCACGCTCGCAGTAGCGTGGCGAACATGATCCGATTCCTCATCAACATCGTCATCTTCTTCGGCTCTGCGCTCCTCGCCCTCTGGGTCACGGACGTGCTGCTTGAGGACTTCACGCTCGGCTACCCCATGGGGCTCGTCGTCGCGGGCGCTCTCTACGCACTGATCCAGGCGATTTTGTCTCCGCTGATCTTCAAGATGACGAACAAGCACGCGAGCGCGCTGCTTGGCGGGGTTGGTCTGCTGTCGACGTTCGTCGCGCTGTGGCTGACCACGCTCTTCACTGGCGAGGACGGCCTCAACATCACGAGCGCGACGGGCTGGCTGCTCGGCACTCTGCTCGTGTGGCTGATTACCGCGATCGCCGGCTGGGTGCTGCCACTCATCTTCCTCAAGAACCGCATGGAAGCGAAGAACTAGCCTCGCCGCTTGCCCGGCAATAGCGTCGGGCCCTGGCTCATTGCGGTTGAGCGAATGTTTCGCCGCCGGGAGTCACCGCATCGATCATGATGTCCGCCACCTCGTGGACGCCAAGAATCACCCTGTCCGCACCGTGGCTCGTGAGGTATTCGACGTCGCTTTCTCGCAATCCGCGAGCGAGCACAAGGATGTCTGGGTTGAGCTTTTTGGCCGTATCAATGATGGCGCCGGCATTCAGCGGGTCAGGAATGGCAACGATGATCGCCTCGGCAGATTCGACGCCGGCCGCGCGTTGCGCAGAGGCCCGCACGGCGTTTCCAAGAATCGCGTCGTGGCCCGCCTCACGCATGGCCTCGATCCGGCGCTCGTCGTCGTCGATCACGGTGATGTCCACCTCAGACGCCCACAGCTTCTCCGCGACGCGGGCTCCTACCCGGCCATACCCAACGACAACGACGCTTGCGACACCACTGTCACCAACGTCGGCCGGTTGCGAGTTGCGGTAAGCGCGTGACGCCCACGCGAACAATGCGGGGTTGAGGATGATCGAGATGATCGCGCCGGCGAGCACGAGCGACTCCGCGTCCGGATCAAGAATCTCGAGTTCGCCGCCCAGGGTCATGAGGATGAACGAGAACTCACCGATTTGGGCGAGCGAGGCTGCGATCACGAGCGCCATCGAGTTCGAGTATTTCAGCGCTCGTACAAGGCCATACGCGACAAGGAACTTGCCAACGACGATGACGACGACCGTCGCGAGAACGGCGAGCGGCTGCTCAAGGATGATGTGCCAATCCGCGAGCATCCCCACCGAGACAAAGAACAGCACGGCAAAGGCGTCGCGCAGCGGCAAAGAATCGTCAGCGGCGCGGTGAGCGAGCTCGGACTCCTTGAGGATCATTCCCGCGAAGAACGCTCCCAGGGCAAAGGAAACGTCAAACAGGTAGGCGGCGCCCACGGCCACGCCGATGCCCAGAGCAAGCACACCAAGCGTGAAGAGTTCGCGAGAACCGGTGGCGGCAACCTTGGCCAGCATCCACGGCACCACTCGGCGACCAACGATGATCATCAACGCGACAAACGCGCTCACCTTGACGAGCGTCCACAGCAACTGAGTGCCGAGCGCGCCAGGGTCGCCAGCGTCGGCCGCGATCACGGGGATGGCGACAAGGGCGACGACCATCGCGAGGTCCTCGACAATCAGCCAGCCAACGGCGATGTGACCGCCGCGCGTGTCGAGTAACTGGCGGTCCTCAAGCGCGCGCAAGAGCACCACGGTCGAGGCAACGGACAGCGCAAGGCCAAACAGCACCGCGGAGCCGGTGCTCCAGCCGAGCAGCAGCCCCAGCCCGGTGCCCAGCAGCGCCGCAACGGCCATTTGGGCGATCGCGCCGGGAACCGCAACGCGTTTAACGGAAAGCAGGTCCTTGACCGAGAAATGCAGGCCAACGCCAAACATCAGCAGGATCACGCCGATCTCCGCGAGCTGCGACGCAATCTCGACGTCGGCTACAAGGCCCGGCGTGTAGGGACCGATGACGATACCTGCCGCGAGATACCCCACTATCGGAGACAGGTTCAACTTCTGTGCCGCGAAACCCAGGGCAAATGCCGCCACCAGGCCCACCGCGATGGTCATCAGCAGGGGCGCATGGTGCAACATTTGCCAATTCTACCGGGTGTCCTCGGGGCCCCTTTTGCCCGACGCTGACGCCGGTTTGATCCGTCGCGCCAGGTTGGGCCCGTGTCGCGTTTGTCCGGAATTCGGGTTACGGTCGAACGAGGTGCTGACAACGACGTGAGACACGCGCGGTGTCGCGCCGGTAGGAGGAATCCATCATGGACAGTCCGAACAAGAACCGATTGCGAGTAGTTGCCGTGATCGGCGCAACAGCCCTCGCGGGGCTCGTGGGTAGCACGATGGCGGCAGCCGTCAGCGGCTCCGGAGCCCCAGTGGCGGAGGGTTCAGCGCACCACGTAAAGGTCGTTGTACCGACGAATGCGTGGACATCAAAGTGTGACTTCTTCGTTGCCGCGGTCGCTAAGGACATAGCAGCAAAGGAGGCCGCAGCCAAACAGGCGGCCGAGGCCAAGGCAGAGAAGGCGGCCAAGATCAAGGCAGAGAAGGCAGAGAAGGCAGAGAAGGCTAAGGCAGAGAAGGCTAAGGCAGAGAAGGCGGCCAAGATCAAGGCAGCCAAAGCCGCTAAGGCAGAGAAGGCAGCCGCCCTGAAAGCCAAGGGCGACAGGGCCAAGGGGGCCAAGGACCCCGATCGCACGTGGCGTCACCACCGCGGTGGTTGGGGCGACGACCGGTCGTGGGGCGGCGACAGAGATGGCGGTTGCTCCGGCCATGACAAAGGCGACGACGGCTCCAAGGAGAAGTCTGACGCCTAACTAGACAACAAGAGAGGGCGTTCTCACGTGGGTGAGGACGCCCTCTCTCGGGTGCAGGTGCTAACGCTCGATTAGTCCTCTTGAGCCTCGATCGCCGCATCGAACTCGTCGTGTTCAGCCTGGACGGCCGCCGCCACGGCCTCGCTCTGCGCATCCGTCCAGCCCTCGATATTGAAGACTCCGGCCCACGCGTCGGTGTAGTCGTGAACCGCGTACTGGTGACCATAACCGGCGGGCACGCCGCCGGCTGCGGCCAGGTCAACCGCTCCTTGCCAGAACGACACGATGGGATACCAGGTCATTTTCGGCGGGATGTCCGGAGCCCGCTCGCCTTCGATGAGCCAGTCTGGCGACCGGTAGAGCAAGCTCGGCGAGAACCACACCACGCCGTCGGTGCCGTGCTGCAGGTAGACGAGGCGGGTGTTGGGGCCCCAGATGCCCTCGTCGCGGTCGAGCAGGTCCTCTTGCGCGGTGAAGCGCACGGTGCGGCCGTCGCCATACGTGGGGTTCCACGCAGGGGTGCCAGGCTCGCGGTTGTCGGTGATCTGCGTGTGCAGCGGGTTGAGGAATGGGGGACCTGCCATGAGCGCCCCAGAGAACGGCGAGTTGATGACGTCCACGTCCGTAAGTACAGACTCAACGCCGAACGAGCCAAGCGAGAGCCCAAACAGGTACAGCTGGGGCCGCGAGTCCTCGGGCAGGGTCACCCAGTAGTCGTGGAGGGTCGCGAACATCGTCTGCGCGGTCTCCTTGGTGATTGCGGAGTCCGCGAACAGCGAGATCCAGCTGGGCAGATACGAGTACTGCATGCCCGCGATCGCGTTGTCGCCGTTGAACATGTAGTCAATGGGATCCATGGCATTGGGGTCCAGCCAGCCGGTTCCGGTAGTGGAGCCGATGATGATCGCCTTGCGATCGAACGCGCCGGTGCGCTTGAGCTCCTCGAGCCAGATGTCCGCTCGCTCCTGAACTGTGTCCGCAGCCTTGAGCCCCACATATACACGGATGGGCTCAAGCGCACCGCCGCCCGTGACCGCGTTGATGTCATCGACCTCGGGAGTGCGGGAGATGAAGTCGCGACCCTGACGCCCCAACTCGTCCCACTCGACGAGCGAGCCGGGCCCTCCGGAGTGGAACTCGTCCGTTGGCTGGGTGGCGAAGGGCTTGTCGCGAGTGTCGCGGGTTGAGAAGATCGCGTTCGCTCCCCAGAAGAAGGCGTCCATGATTGCTCCGGAGAGCAGGCCCCAGATGACGAGCAGGGTGAGGATCGAGGACAGCGTCACGGCGAGGCGGCGCGGCAGCCACCTGTCAATGAAGTCCGCCGACCACCGGAAGAGCGTACGGAAGGCCCTGCCCATCGCGAGCAGCAGCCACGCAGAGAGCACGGTGAAGATCAGGATGGTTGGCCAGATAATCGGCGACAGCGGCTCCATCCCCATCATGTCGCGGCTCTCGTTCTGCCAGCCCACGTACTTCCACACGCTGTAACCGAGCAACACCGCAAGTGCCACACCCAAGATCAACAGGCTCCAGCGTCGGGCCTTGCCGTGGGGAACCGGGCCACGCAGGTAGTGCCACAGCGCCACAAAAGCCGCCGCCAGACCGTAACCAATGACCGCGGTGATACCGCTAACGAGGCCCTGGAGCACTCCCGAGCGCGGCAACAGCGACGGCACGAGCGAGAGGCTGAAGAACAGCAGGGCGCCCATGAGGCCCCACTTGCTGTAGCGACGTTCAAAGGCGCGCGGTTGGGTGCGTGCTGCCTTGCGCGCGGCGCGGCGCTCGGCCCGCGCACTTTTGCCCGACGCTGGGGTTTGGTCGGGAGCTTGGGTTTGGTCAGGCTCTGCGGTCTTGTCTGATGCGGTGGCTGCGGTGGTCACTGCCCCTCCTCTGTTCCAGTTCGCAGATTAGCGGGTGCGACGGCGCTCGACCGCTCGCGCCACGAGCGCAATTGCCGCCATCGTGATGACGGCCGTGAGGATGATGATTCCGGCTCGCCAGGAGAAGGCGGGATCCAGGAAGTTCTCGGTGGTCATCGACGGCACGGGGGAGGAGGTTGGGCCGTCCGGCAGGATGATGTGGCCGGGCAACGCGATCGCGACTGCGAGTGCCGTGCCGACGACGATGAGCGCGACCCCCGCCACGGTCCACCACACCTTCACGCTCACGACACTAGTGTCGCGCGGCGGGGATGGGCTCGTGACCCGTCCGGGCCCTGTCGCGGACCTCACTATGGCGCTGTCGCGGACCCGCTATCCCCGGCCAGCGCAACTCGCCGTCGACGCCACGGGATTTGACTTGTTGCCGCATACTCCCTAATCTCTAGTGAACCGATAGGAAATAGGTTCTATCGTCGATAGTCCGGAGAGAAACATGAATGCAAAGGCACGAGCAGGTTGGTTGGCGGGTGTAGTGGCGGTCGCGACGATGGGCCTCGCCGGCTGCTCGTCCGCCGTTGGGGAGACGAGTGGAGCGCCCGACGCTGAAGCGACATCGCTTTCCCTCGTAGGGTTCGCGGTTCCCAAGGCCGCGAACAACGCGATCCAGACGTTGTGGGCGCAGACGCCGGAAGGCGCAGGCGTGACATGGGTCGAGTCCTATGGCGCTTCTGGCGACCAGAGCCGCGCAGTTGAGGCCGGCCTCGAGGCCGACTACGTCCACTTCTCGCTTGAGGGAGACGTGACCCGCCTCGTCGACGCCGGCCTCGTTGACCCAACCTGGAAGGACAACGAGCAGGGCGGGATCGTCTCCTCGTCCGTTGTGGTGTTCGTTGTGCGCGAGGGCAACCCCAAGGGAATCGACTCATGGGATGACCTCATCGCCGACGGGGTGGAGATCGTGACCCCTAACCCCGGTTCGTCAGGTTCCGCGCGGTGGAACATCCTCGCGGGTTGGGGAAGCGTGATCGCTGATGGTGGCTCTGAGGACGACGCGATCGAGTACACGACCGAGCTGTTCAACAACATCGTGGCGCTGCCGGGATCCGGTCGCGATGCGACCTCCGCATTCCTTGCCGGCACGGGAGACGTGCTGCTCTCCTACGAGAACGAGGCGATCCTTGCCAGCCAGGAGGGGGAGCCGATCGATTACGTGGTTCCCGACTCGACGCTCCGCATCGACAACCCCGGTGCAGTGCTCAAGGACGCAGACCCCAAGGCCAAGGCCTGGCTCGACTTCCTCTACACGCCTGAAGCGCAGGCCGAGTTTGCCAAGCTCGGGTTCCGTCCTGTGATCGATGGCGTGACTGTGGGAGAAGTTGAAGGCGCGAACGATCCTGCGAACGCCTTCCCCACGCCCGGCACGCTGCTCAACATCAACGACGACTTTGGAGGGTGGTCAGAGGCCAACCCCAAGTTCTTTGACGAGGACAACGGCATCGTGACCAAGATTCAGGTTGAGACTGGGAAGTCCAGTTGACCCAGCTACTCGAAACGGCAGTATTCCCTGGGCCGGACCGTGAAAAGCGGTCCGGCCCAGGGGGCGTTTTCTACCGCCCTGTCTCCACGCTGACGAAGGGCTCCGGGCTCGCTCTCGGCATCGCCGTGACGTGGTTCTCGATCCTCGTTTTGATTCCGCTCTCTGCAGTTGTTGCGACGGCGCTCGCCGGCGGTTGGGCCGCGTTCTGGGACACGCTGACGAACGCGCAGACGCTCGCCGCGATTGCGCTCACCCTTGGCGAAGCGGCGCTCGTCACCGTTGTGAACGTAGTGATCGGCACAGTCATTGCGTGGGTGCTCGTTCGCGACAAGTTCCCTGGTAAGCGGCTGATGGAGATCGTCATCGATGTTCCGTTCGCGTTGCCAACGATCGTCGCTGGACTTGTGTTGCTGGGCCTCTACGGGCCGCGCAGCCCCATTAGCTGGGACGTCGCAAACACCCGCACAGCCGTCTTTCTTGCGTTCGCGTTCGTGACCCTGCCCTTCGTTGTGCGGGCCGTCCAGCCCGTGCTTGAGGAACTCGAACCAGAGGTGGAACAGGCCGCCCGCTCGCTCGGAGCGTCGGGCCGGCAGGCGCTCACGCGAGTTGTGCTGCCAGCCCTTGCCCCCGCAATCGCCGCTGGCGCAGCGCTGTCGTTTGCGCGAGCGGTGTCCGAGTACGGATCGCTTGTGCTGATCTCGGGGAACCTCGCGTTGCGAACGGAGGTGACGAGCGTGCGCATTCTCACGTATGTGGAAGGTGGCCAGTCGGCGCAAGCCGCGGTGGTCGCGACAGTGATCCTGGTCGTTGCACTGCTCGTGATTGTGGCTCTCGATGTGCTGCAGCGGAGGGTGGCGCGACGTGGCTGAGACTTCGGTGGCGCGCCCCATCGCGCGTGGTCCGCGCGGTCAGGTTGGCGCCCAAGGCGCGACCAAACACCTGCTGCGCTGGGTGGCGATCGTGTACGTGGCGCTGCTGGTCGCGTGGCCCGTGACCCTCGTGTTCTGGAACACCTTTGCTGAGGGCTTGCAGCCCGTGATTGAGACGTTCACGGACCCGCTGGTGCTGAACTCTTTGCGGCTGACGGCGATCGCCGCGGCGTGGTCGGTTGTGCTCAACACCGCGTTTGGCGTGACCGTATCAATGCTGCTGGTGCGGTACGAGTTCCCTGGTAAACGACTACTCAACGCACTTGTTGACCTTCCGCTCTCGGTGTCGCCAATCGTTGTTGGGCTGTCTATTGTGCTCGTCTACTCGACCACAAACGGCTGGTTTGGCGCGCCGTTAGCAAACGCCGGATTCCACGTGCTGTTCTCGACTCCCGCGATTGTGCTCGCGACCACGTTTGTGGCGATGCCGCTCATCATTCGTGAGCTCGTTCCGGTGCTTCAAGAGGTGGGAGTTGACCAGGAGCAGGCAGCGCGGTCGCTTGGTGCGAGCTTCCCGCAGACGTTCCGCCGAATCACGATCCCTGCGATCCGCTGGGGACTGCTCTACGGAATCGTGCTGTGTCTCGCTCGCTCTATCGGTGAGTTTGGAGCGGTCAAGGTGGTGAGCGGAAACCTCATCGGCCAAACGCAGACCGCGACGCTCATGGTTGAGCAGCTGTACTTCGACTTTGACCAAGAAAAGGCGTTCGCAATCTCGAGCCTGCTCGCGGTCATTTCCATCATTGCCATCATCACCGTCAGCCTGTTGCGCGCCCGCGCGGAGTCCCGGAGTCACTCGTGAGTATCGAAATCAAGGGGGTGGGCAAGCGATTCGGTTCGTTTGTTGCGCTCGACGACGTCAACGTGTCAATCCCGACCGGTCAATTGACCGCGTTGCTAGGCCCGTCGGGAGGCGGAAAGTCCACGCTGCTGCGGATCATCGCAGGGCTTGAGGACGCCGACGAGGGTCAAGTGTTCATCGAGGGGGTTGAGGCGACTGGGTTGCCGGCGCAGAAGCGCAACGTTGGATTCGTGTTCCAGCACTACGCGGCGTTCAAGCACATGACCGTGGCGAAGAACGTCGCGTTTGGGCTCGAGATCCGCAAGCGGCCCAAGGAGGAGATCCGCGCGCGAGTCGACGAACTGCTCAAGCTTGTGCACCTGTCGCCGTTCGCTGACCGGCTGCCATCGCAGCTTTCTGGTGGGCAGCGTCAGCGCATGGCGCTCGCTCGAGCGCTCGCGGTTGAGCCAAAGGTGCTCCTGCTTGACGAGCCGTTTGGTGCGCTTGATGCGCAGGTTCGCAAGGAGCTGCGCACCTGGTTGCGGCGTCTCCATGATGAGGTCCATGTGACCACCGTCTTCGTGACCCACGACCAAGAAGAGGCGCTCGAGGTTGCCGATGACATCGTCGTCATCAACCAGGGCCGAGTTGAGCAGGCCGGAACGCCGGATCAGATCTACGACGCGCCGGCATCGGAGTTCGTCATGCGGTTCCTTGGGCCAACGACCGAGTTTGCGGGCGACGTGGTGCGCCCCCACGACATCCAGGTGCTGTCGATTGCCGTTCGCGACGGCGTGCGCGCAACCGTCACCCAAGTGCAGCGAGTGGGGCATGAGGTGAGGCTTTCCGCTCAACCTGCCGCAGCGTCGGGCAGTGAGACTGTTGTTTCGCTTGCGCGCGGCCACCACCGCGATCTTGGGGTGGACGTTGGCGACACGGTGTGGCTGCGGCTCACGCCGGGGTCCTCACGCATGGCAACTACACCAGCCCGATAGAGTTACGGCATGCACGTTTCAGCCAAGGGTGACTACGCCGCGCGTGCGGTGACCGCGCTCGCCGCGATGTACCCAGACCGTGCGTCCGCGCAGACAATTGCCGACAACCACGACCTGCCGCGCAAGTTCCTTGAGGCGGTGTTCGCGGACCTTCGCAGGGCGTCGATCGTCACGGCGACTCGCGGTGCGGACGGCGGTTACGCGCTTCGCCGACGGCCCGCGGAGATCACGCTTGGCGAGGTGCTTCGCGCGATTGATGGGCCGCTTGCCGATGTGCACGGGTTGCGTCCTGACGAGGTCACGTACCCGCCCTCGCTGCAGCACCTGCAGGAGGTGTGGGTTGCGGCGCGGTCTGCGGTGCGGTCGGTCTTTGACGAGGTGACACTTGATCAGCTCGTGTCTGGAGACTTCCCGGCGGCGATCAAGTCCTTGTATGACTCTGAGGACGCGTGGTCGCCGCGAACCGGCCCTCAGACGCCGACCATCCCGCGCGGCGAAGACCCAGAGTGGCGGATTTAGTCCGCTAGCCGGCCCCGCCCCGCACCCACTCCACTTTTGTGGGTGCTGAGGGTCGCGAAACTGCCGCTTCGCGACCCTCAGCACCCACAAACGCCCGGTTGGCGTCAGTTGTCCACAACTTCCACGCGGTTTCGCCCGCCGGACTCGGCTTCACCCTAGATTCGCGGAGTGACTGGCACGGGACGGAGCGCAGGTGCTAACGCGGTTGCGGCGCACCTCGACCGCGCGCTTGCCGCCACGTCGGCGCAGTTGTCGATGGAATTCGGCAGGTCGGCAGTCCGGACTGCACGCAAATCCGGTCTGATTGCGGCGGTGTTGCCCGGCATTTACTCGGTTAGCGAGCCGGAAGACGAAACCAGAGTGCGCTCGCGAGCGCTCACGCTCTGGGCCGCTCCGACGGGAACCATCACCGGCGTCGCGGCCGCGCACATGTGGGGCATCGTGGATACCCCGCCAATGAGGGTGACGGTTCAAGTACCGCGGGCCTGGCGCCTGCGGCCGCCCGCCTGGGCGCGCCTGCTCCGAGTCGCCCACGTCGGAATGCGCTATCGAATGGGCTCCATCCCGGTGGTGGCGGCGTCCGACGCTGTGGTCCAGTGCTGGCGGGAGGCGCGGCGTGACGTCGGGGTATCCACCGTGATTGAGTCCGTGCAGCGCGGGGTGACCACGCCTTCAGAGTTGCTCGATGCGCTGAAGCGCCGCATTCAGATGCCGCGGCGACGGGAATTCGTCGAACTCCTTGGGCTGCTCGACAAGACGGTCACTAGCTATCTTGAGTACGTCGCCTGGCGGGACGTGTTCCCGCCGCAACTGTTTCCGCACCTGCAGTGGCAGGTGGAGATTTGGACGCGCCGACGCAAGCGCGTCATGGATGCGTTCGACGCTGAGGCGATGATCGACCTTGAGTTCGATGGCGGCTCAACTCATGGAGGTATTGACGGCTTTGAGCGGGACCGCGAGCGAGATGCTGACATCCGGTCTGTTGGCATTGAGCCGTTGCACTTCACCTATCGCGATCTGACGCTGCGGGCGGAATGGTGTCGCCGTGAGTACGTGAAGGCTCGCCAATCGCGCCTCAGGGACCTTGAGGGTTAGTCCCGACGCTTTTGTGGGTGCTGAGGGTTGCGAAACGCGTGTTTCGCAACCCTCAGCACCCACAAACCTGAGGGACAGGAGGGCAGAACGGGGCGGAACAGGGCGGGTCAGGAGTCTGTCGGAGAGTCCTGGATCGTTGCCGTGAAGCGGATCTGGTAGCTGAACGGCCGCGGGTTGGTGGCGAACTCGGAGTCCTGCAGTTCACCCGCGACCGTGATGCCGCGCACCAGGTCCGAGAGCAGGAGCGTCTTCGCGGTCGGCTCGATCCATTCGCCCGGGTGGCTCCACCAGCACTCCGCGTTCCGCGGCAGTGTGTAGAAGTCGCTGTAGACGTTGAAGTCCTGGGTCAGCGTGTACTCGTCCCGCAGGGGCACCACGATGATTCCCGGCTCAGACTCCACCGAGTGCACTGAGCTGGCGAAGCAACGGTCGGACTGGAACTCACCAAAGCTGGGGACAAAGCCGTCTCCGTCAAGGTGCAGCCATGAGTCACGAACGTTGTACGAGGCGGGGAAGCTCGCCGGCGTGGTGAGGGTAATCGCCGCCTTCACCCGCAGGTACTTCTGCGGCATCTCAACCAGGCCAGCACGCCACACGGTGGAAGGCGCAACTCCACTGGTGCCGGATGGAGCAGCGCTGCCGTTGTTGCCGTCCGCGTCGTCGTAAATTGCGACCATCCGGTACTGCGTGCCGGGGCAGAGGTTGGTGAACCTGACACGCGCCTCTGTCACACCGGAACCGGCGGGCGTCGACGTGCCGGACACCGTGGGCGCATCGCCGCGATAGCAATCTCCCATGGGCTGCACGTGGAAGTCCACAACCCGGTCCCACTTCAGCGTCGCGGTTGCGGTCGCGGTCTGGAAGGTGGCTCCGGCGAGGTCCGTGGTAAACGTCGCGTCGGTGTCGAACTGAGGGGAGTCGCTCGTGGGATCGGCAATGTTTGAGTCCCCGATTCCGCTCACGGTCCACCGCGACGCACTGCTGTCGCTCGTCCGCCGCCAGTCGATGTCAAGCGTTGCGCTCGCGCCCATGGTGCGGCGGCGCAGTTCGCAGTCGTCTGAGGTGGACTCCGGGCATTCGTCCTGTCCCAAGCCGGGCAGGAAGATCGAGTACGTGTACGGATCGGGCTGGCGGCACGGGCCGGAGCAGTTGTCGCCCGCGAGCAAGAATCGCTTGAATGAGCTTCCGCTGCCAACGGACCGGTCGTCGATGCTCCACCGGGTTCTGACCTCGATGTAAGGGTTCTGTCCCGCGATTGCGCAGAGCGTTTGGCCAACGGGCGTGATGACGGGGTTCTCCGTCGGCTCGCCCCCAACGTTAAGGAACACGTGTCCACAGCCTCGGCCGGTTTGCCCAAAGGCGAGCAGCTCGATCGCGCCAGCGTTGTAGGTAGACAGCGAGCGAATCGTCAGCACGGCCTCCCACGAGTTGGGCGACTCTGCAGTTGCTGACTGAACCCGCTCCGGAACCGACCGGTCCCAGCTGGGGTCGGAGTCGGAAAACGTCAGCCCGCACAGCTCCGCGCTCGTTCCCGGCGGCACGTAGATGAGCGCAGAGGTTGACCGTATGTACCCGGCGTGCTCGTGGTGCCGGGAAAGCGCCGCGGCGGTGACCTCGCTGGTGTGAGTCTCGATGTCCTGGCGCAACGGCCGCACGGAGGTTGGCTCGCCACACGCGACCGGCGACTCCGGCGTGACCGCGTAGCCGTTGACCAGCGCGGTCTCGTGCGCGGTGTGCTTGAGCCCAACCCACAGCCAGTTGGTGCCGAGCGGAACCACCTTCATGATCGGCACTGTTGGCCGGCCACGGGAATCGAACATGAACTCGCGGGGCTCGGACATCCGCTCGTCATCCGTCGTGAGATCCAGGATTCCGCGATACACCCCGCCCGCCAGCACCTCCGTCTGCCCACAGTGACGCGTTGACCCGTCCGCGAACTCTTCAATCTGCGTGAGCTCGGTGGTGTGAACGTCGCTTGGGTTGTCCACCGGCGAGTAGCGAACGCTCACCGTGCCGGCCTCCGTGGCCAGCGCACCAAGCCGCACGGCACCGGCAGGCACCTCGGTGGGCTCGCACCACAGGTTGCTGCCCTCGTCCGGCGTGGTGAACGGGTCACCCATGCCGCGGATCTCGATACCCAAATCCAGGTCAATGTCATACAGCGTCATCGCGTACCCCTCAGGGCAACCGTCGCCTTCTGCGGCATCCGCGCAAGGGTCCGACGCTGGTGACGGTTCGGTGCCGTCGCTCGGCAGCGGTGCGGGGGACGCTGAGGAGGGGGAGGCGACTACGTCCATGACCTCGCCAGCGGCGGAATCCAGCGCGGCAGCTGCGGCGACCACGCCAGGTGGCGGGGTCGCCTCTTCGCTTGCGCTCGGCTCCGGAGTGCCCGACGGGTCAGATCCGCCCGCGGGCACAGTCACCTGTGCGGTGCCTACAGTTGGCGACAGGTCTTGAGCTGAGTCCGAGGTGTCTTCCCCAATGAATACCGGGGCGAGGACGTCAGCCTGAGCGGTCTCGAATGCGGGAACGTCGATCGCCGCGTCAACGGGGGTCACCTCGGCAGCGGCGACCGCCCTCGTGAGCGCGAACGACGTTGCCAAGACCGCGACTGCTGCGCCGCCGGCGATCAGATAGCGAGTTGAGTTCTTCATGGCTAGCCCACGCACTCGTTGCCGGGCCAGGTGACGGTGATGTGCGAAGTCTTAGAGACTTTCTGGTTCGCGCTGTCCTTCGCGGTGAAGGTAATCGTCACATCCTGAGTGGGTCCACTGTTGTTGATCGCCTCGTACTTGAAGACCCACGTGGAGCCCGAGTGCGAAACCTGCGACAGTCCGGCTGGGTAGAAGTTTGCGCTGCCGGTGACGGTCAGGCCCGAGTGGTCATCGCTCGCGGTCATGGTGATAGTGGCCGACTTTGCGTGGGTGCAGGAGCCATCATTGTCATCGGCGTCGCCCACGATCGTGCCGGGATTCCACGAGTTCAGCTTGAGGTTCGGCTTCTTGTCCTCGGGCTCCGGGTCCGTTGTCTCGGTCGGCTTGGGCTTCGAGGTCTTCGTGGGCTTGGGAGTCGGCTTCGTGGTCTCTTCTGGCTTGGCGGTCTCCGAAGGTTCGGGCGCCGCGGACTCGGACGGGGTCACCGAGGGCGAAGGAGACGCGGAGGGCGCATCGGACGCGGTTACGCAGGATTCAACGGGAAGCGATGAGGGGTCGGTCCCCTCGTCCGGTGTAGCAAGTTCTGCCTGCACCCACACGGTGCGCGTCAACACACCGGGGTCGCGCACGGCGACGAATGCACCATCTTCGGAACGAGCAATTGCAAGCACGCGCGCGCCGCCGTCGAGCTCCGTCACGGCAGGTCTGCCGGGGCACGAAGCCGCGGGGATGCCGCCTGAAGGCGTGATCGTTAGCGGAGCGTAAGGGGCGCTGGAACCGCCACTAGCGTCGGCCGTGGTCCCTAGCGTTGCGCCAATGCCGGCGGCCGCGGCAATGATGATGCCAACCGGAATCCACCCGGCCAACCCAGAGCCGCCGGTGCCTGCAGCACCGCCGCCGGCCCCACCGTCGGACATGCCACCGGCGTCAACGCGCGCCTGGATGGCACTCGCGACGCCAGAGGGATCGCCGGGCTCCGCGAGGCGGCCCAGGGACTCGCGAATGATGGAATCGAGGTCAGACATCGCGGGCCTCCTTTCCGAGCGCGGCCGCAAGCGTTGCGCGAGCACGATGAAGTTGAGTCTTGACCGTGCCCGTTGAGATGCTCATCGCCGCAGCGATGGTCTCCACGGAGTGGTCCATGAGGTAGTGGTGAATGCAGATGTCGCGCTGGCGCTCCGGAAGCGCGCGGATCGCGGCCGCGATGTCGAGGTCGAGGGAGGAGAGCTCGTCCGTTGCGTCCTCACGGGGGGCGGGCAGCTTGTCGTAGGCGCGCTGCTCGGCACCGCGGCGGCGCTGCTGGTCCCGTAACTTGTTGGACGCGACCACCGTGACGTAGGCGGCGATATTGCTCGGCTCGTTCCGCGGCGGCTTGGCGATGAGGCCAACCAGTGCGTCCTGCACCGCGTCTGGCGCGCCATCGCGGTCCCCGGTGATGAGGCGAACGGCGGCGACGACGCGGGGATACTCGGTGGCCACGAAGGCCTCGAGGTCCAGTCTGGTAGCAGTTGCCACGCTCATACCCTGACGACGAAGGAGGGCCGCTGCTTGGTTGACACGCGCCCTCGCATCCTCGTCAGCTAACTACTTGATACCGACAGCGCGCCTCGCGTTGACCGCACGAACCTGCGACGGCAAAGTAAAGAGATCGACGAGCATCCCAATGCCAAGCAGTCCGAACGTGAACAGCCACAGCAGCCCGCGGCCCACCTTGCCCAGATAGAAGTGGTGGATTCCCAGCACGCCCACAAAGAACCACAGGATGTAACTGAGGGCGAGGTCCTTTGGCGGCAGCGCGGGGCCAGCGGGTGCGCCATAGGACGGCGGCGGCGATGCCGACTGCGGGACGGCTTGCGGGACGGCCTGCGGGACGGGAGCAGGCTCCGGTGGCGGGGGAGGGATGACGTCGCTCATGAGTGCGAGCGTAGACCTGTGCGTGGGCCGCCGCTATGGCTTCGGTTGAGTGACAGGTATTGGTCACTACTGAGCGCACCCAACCGGGCGCGCGCACTAAGCGGCTGGTGCCACCGTTTGCGGTGCGGGATTGCGGATGCCCACATAGGAGATCAGGCCGCCAAGAAGCATCAGAATGCCGGTGAAGGCGGTGGCCCTGTGGAACCCGTTGAGGTCAAGCGAACCCGCGACGATGGTGCCAAGCAGTGCCGTGGCAACGAGTCCCGCGATGCGCGCGACCGCGTTGTTGACGGGTGAGGCAATTCCAGAACGTTCGGGCTCGATGGCGCCAAGGATCGCGGAGGTCAGTGGCGCCACGGTCAATGTGAGGCCAGCGCCGAACACGATGATGCCGGGCAGGGCCTGGCTCCAATAGTTGAACTCGTCGCTGAACGCCAGCAGCATGAAGGAGCCCACCGCCATCACGAGCGGGCCCACCGTCATGAACAGGCGCGGTCCCAACCGCCCGGCGAACGCTCCAACGCGCGAGCTCCCCACAATCATGAGCACTGTGATGGGAAGGCTCGCGAGACCCGCGGCGGTGGCGCTGAGCCCCGCACCCTGCTGCAAATACACCGTGACGATGAACCCGTTGAGCGCCAGCGCGCCGTAGATGAACCAGGTGGCGCCGTTGCCCCACGCAAAGTTGCGCACCCGGAACAGCGACAGCGGCAAGATCGGGTTGCGAACGGTCGCTTGCCTCCACACGAACGCGATAAGCAACGCCACGCCAAGCGAGAACGAGCCCCAGATCGCCACATGGCTCCAGCCCAGGTTGGGTTGCTCGATGAGTGCGTACACCACGCCGCCCAACCCGATCGCGCACAGTGCGGCGCCCAACAGGTCGATGCGCGCATTCGGCAGGTGCGTGTCCTTGTGTGTGACACGCGTGAGCATGAATAGGGTCACGACAACGGGCACGACGTTGATGGCGAACGCCCACCGCCACGAGGCGTAGTCCACGAACAGGCCGCCGAGCACGGGCCCCACCACGAACGCGACAGTGGTGGCGCCCGTCCACGTTCCGATCGCCTTGGCTTGGGCCGGCCCGCGGAACGCGGACATGATCAATGCAAGGCTTGACGGCACCAGCAGCGCCCCAGCGAGCCCCTGAGCGAGCCGGGCGCCAATGAGAACGCCGCCCGTAGGCGCGAGCGCTATCACCAGCGACGCAATCCCAAACCCAATGAGGCCAATGCGGATGATGCGCAGGCGCCCATACGCGTCGCTCAACGAGCCTGCTACCAGGATGAACGCGCCAAGAGTGATCAGATACGCATCCACGGTCCATTGCTGCAGCGCGATACCGCCGCCAAGCTCGTCTGAGATAGCGGGTAGGGCAACCGTGACGATGCTGCCGTCGAGAAATGCGACGAACGAGCCCAAAATCGCGATCCACAGAATGAGCCCGCTCTGTGAGGAGGGCGCGCCTTCCCCGCCCGACGGTGGGGCCGGTTCAGGATCTGAGGTCACCACCTAGCCAGCGTACGTCGCTCGCGAGAATCAGGTCAGGCCCACGGCTCGCCGTACGCTCATGTGGCTGGCCAGCCCAAAAGCCAGCCAAGGGAGCGGTCACGTCGCTACGGCCGCGCGCGGTAGCGTCGGGCACGTGGGAATCTTTGGAGGGCGAAAGTCAGGCAAGCGGGTTGAGCCGCACGGGCTCTTCGCGGCCGACGCTGCCCAACTTGCCGCGCTCGCGGACCGGGGGGCGAATGTTACCCAGGCGCGCGAAAGCGAGTTCTTCTTGAGCTTCCGGTCCGACGTTGGGGCTAGGGGAGCGGCCGATGAGTTGCGTTCGCGCAGGGTTGCGTCGGAGCTTGTGGAGCCCAGTCACGACGTGGCTGAGTGGATGGTCTTTGTGCGTGGGCGTTCGCCACTTGTGCCGGACTTCCTGCGCGACACCGTTGACCTCTGCGAGTCCCTCGCCTCGACCTACAAGGGCGACTACGAGGGCTGGGCGGCGCTGCTCACGCCAGCCGAACGGGACGCAGTGGATCCCGGCTGGCGCGAACTGATCCTGTAGGCGCGCGCAACTACGCCTGGGCCGCCCAGGTGGTGGAGCGTCGGGCAGCGTCAACTAGGGCCTCTACCTGGTCGTTTGTGAGAATTGCCGGCTGCCGCAGGAACCAGCGAGGGATGTCTCGCTTGGCCAGCAGGCTCACGCCGATGGGTCGCGCCTCATAGGTGACATGAGGAGCGAAGGCACCGGTGAGCGCAACGACGCAACCGCGCACCGGCACGTCAAAGCCCACCTGAGCGCCAAGCAGGCTCGCCGCGCGCTCGGCCTCGAACTTGGCGTTGAGCAGGTGCGGCACATGGGAATCGTCGATGGCCATCGTGTAGCCAGAAACGGCGATGTGCCGGCCAGGAAGTCGCTGAGCGGTGATCGCATAGACGCCGGCCGGGCCAATCAAGAGGTGGTCGATCTCGCACGCGGCAGAGCCAACGGAGATTGAGTGCAGAACGTGGACGCCATTGGCCTCAAGAGCGGAGAGCCTGGCGCGCACGCTCGCGACCGCACGCGCATGGTTACCGCCGGCGCTCTTGGCGTCGGTGATCGCAAGCGTCATGGTGCTCTCCTCCCTCGCATCAGTGCGTGGAACGTCCGTATTGCTCCATGAGAGGGGGATTCGGCCGGTTTATGACGCGTGTGGGAGGTTTCACACAAAATACTGTCAACGAAGTTTGTTGGGCCCTAGAGTCTGCGCATGGCGGGACTGCTTCTCCTCGGGCTCTTGTTGTTCGCGCTATCCGCCGTGCGCAAGGAATCCGCTAGTCGAGACGCCAAGCGCGATGCGATTCCGGGTGGCCCCCAGCATCGCGCCCCGGCTAACCCACAAGATCTCTCACTGTTGTTCCGCACTCGTGCCCGATGGCTAGGTCCTACGCAGCTGGGCCGCGACGGCGACTTTGACTCGCTCGTGCGCGCTCGACGCTTTGCGGAAGCCTCACGCCTGGTGCCGGCAACCGACCACCGCGCCCGCGCAATACTGGCCGTGGCGCGCACCGAGCCCGTGGTTGATCTAGTCCTCGCCGCCCGGATGGAGCCAGGGCGCAGAGATCGCAAACTACGCAAAGTGGTGAAGCACGCGCGCGGAATGATCCTGCAGCGATACGGCGGCGACCCATGGGGTTTCAAAGGCAAGGCAAAGACGCCCGACGCGGTTGTGACTGCGGTCAACGAGGCACAGGTACTCGTTGAGCGAGGACAACTTCGCAGGGCCTTGGGGATCTACCAACGGCTCGAGCGCAAGTTCCCCAACGCCGACGACGCCATGCAATGGCGCCTAGAAATGGCCTTTATTTCTTCGCTCCTTCGCAAAGGAGCTCAGGCGAGACGCCTCGCGCGCGCCGTTGCGGAGAGTGACGGAACGGCATTGGCTCGCAGACAAGCCTCACGAATGACACAAGTGGTCGCGGCCCCCGGGAGTTCCCAGCGGCCCGCGCGAAGCCGTCGCGGGCGCCAGGCGCAAAAGAAAATGAGGAAGGTGCTGGGCGATTCGGGTGGGTACTGGCCCAGCACACCTCACGAGATTGCCGCGTCCGTAGGTGCCCGCCACACGGTGACGGATCGCGACCTTGATCTTGCTGCGATGGCCCAAGCGTTGCGTGCGGGCCACGTTGTGTGGGTGGGCGGCATACACGTCAGCGGCGTCGCGACTGCTCGCGCGGTGCTGGCGTGCGCACCGCTTGAGGGTGTCGTCATGCTCGCGCCTGGGCATTTCTTTGAATGGGACGAGCTCACGTCACTGACGCCCTGGGGTCAGCGAATGGTCGTGGTTCACCGCAAGCGCGCGACCGTCCCTGGCGAAGCGCCCGCGACGAACTTCGATGAACTCAGCTACCCCCAGCAAGCGAACGGCACCGCACGAGTGGATCCAGAGGCGCTGGCAGTTCTGAAAGCCGCAAGTCAGGTCCACTCGCGCGATTCGCTGGCGTCATACATCTATGCAGAAGGACTGCTCGGCGCGCTGAACGCGGGAACGTACGGTGCGTCCTTCGACGCACTGAAGAGGCACCTCGCCGTAAGCGCGGCACGTTTTCCGACCGCGCAGTGGCCGCTCGCCATGCTCGCGTTCTTTGCGGCTCCATCGAGTGACGGTGCTGTGGCGCACCTTTCGGCGATGAGTGTGGAAGCGATGGGCGGACGACTCCCGGCGGCCGAACTTGCTCGCTCGGCCGCGATGCCTGGAACGCGGACCTTTCACCTGCGCGAGGCCAACGCGATTGAGATCAACCCTCGCGCACTCATCGTTGGCCTTGAAGATGCGGCGGCGCGACGCGACGGCGACGACGTCGATGCCCATCTGCAGTTGCTGCAGATGGTTCTTCCCGCAGGCGACGAAGATCTCATCAGAGTCCAGTTCATGAGGGAGCTCACCTGGCGGGGTCCAGGCGCTGACGTCTCGATCATCGCAGACATGTTTCCGCCCAGCCGCCGTCAAGACACCAGCGTGGCTCTCGCGTGCCAAAGTGGCCGCGCAGCGCAGGTAGCAGCCCATATAGAGAGGTATCCAAGCGCCAACACCCTCGAGGAACTCTTTGGGCGGGTGTGCGCCGCGATGCACAGTGGGAATCTTGAGCGCATCGTGGATGCGGCAGCTGATCAGGCTCGAGTGTTCGGTCCGACTGTGCCGACCGTCGATGCGCTGGCGCTTGCGGCTCCCGTGCTGACGCCGCCTGGCAGTGACACCGCGGAACTCTTCCTCACAGCCCTCTCGGGGCGAGCGCTGACCATCCTCGGTCGGAGCCTTATTGGCGAACGCCCTGAAACGGCACTGAGCCTGCTCCAGGCGGCGGGCGCTGCCGGTGCCGATCGCATGGACGCCCAGTTGACCCGGGGGGTCGGCTTGGGCAGGCTTGCGAACGGTACGCACGGCGACGAGCGACAGGACCTGGCCTCACAAGCGATTGCAGGTCTCGAAGGTATCCGTCACCTACAGAGTGCGAGCGATATCTGGCGGTTCGCGTACGTCAACGCATTGCGGCACCTTGACCCGGCAAAGGCGATGGATGAGATCCGCGGGTGGCCACAGACTGACAGGCCGCTCGTTGCATTTGCGCTCGCCGCGGCAGTTGCGGATGAACTCGACGAGCCCGCTGTGGCGCGCGCGTTCAGGGCGCGGGTGGCGAATGCCGTGCTCCTCAACACCTCGGTTGGGTTTGCAACGCAGTTTGGGCTCAATGCCGAACTGTCCCTGGCCTTTGCCGCAGTGCCGCGCGGCATCGCGGATCGGGGCGCCTGGCAGTTCTATGCGTCAGGTGGAGATCTTGACGGGCTTCCTGAGATTCCACTTCGCGGCGAAACAGGGCTGTCAACGGGCGCTTTGTGGCGGCTCGCCGACGACGGGCACGCGGCCACCCTGCAACTCGCTGTGGCACACGCATTTCCACCGCAGACCCGCATGGCCGTGCGCGACGGAGCGCCGGTTATTGCGTTTGAAGGCTTGAGTGTCGAGGGGTACGGCGAACTTCCCGCGATGCTCAGCTCGTCTCGGCACCCTGCCTATTTGCGGGCCGCTCAAATTGCGCGATCGCACGGGCGGGACTTTGGGATCGCCGAAGGCGTCCTCGAGGATGCCGCGCCCGGGCTGTTCAGCACGGAGGCGGCCCTATGAATGTCTCCGAAGTGATCGACGAGATTGAGGCCGCAATGGTCCTTGAGGATCTCGACGCCGCGCGAATCCTGCTCTCCAATGCGAACGCCTCAGATGCCCAAGAGGAATGGCAACTCGAGGTGATGCGACACCTAATGGCGGACGTGGTCAACTCCTGGGATGAGTCCTACGTTCCGTTGGACGAACGCGCGATCCTCTTGCGCGGCCTCGCAGATGACCAGCGGGCTTTTGGATCGCTCAAGGAACGAGCGTTTCTCACGTCAATCCAGCCGGTTATGGTGCGGCGGCTCCATGCGCGGGCGCTTGAACTGCTCGACGCTTGGGAGGCGTCACACGGGCAGTCAGGCCGCACCGCCGCTGCCCGAGCAGACATCTACTTGGCGATGGACGAGCCTTTGCGAGCCAAAGAGTTCCTCAGCGAGATAGACCCCGAACTCGGTGGCGACTTCGTGGTGTCGCGGCTCATGCGCGTCCACTACGTCGTCGCCGACTTTGACGCGGCGGAGCGCTACGCGGGCCAACTGCGCGGAACACCCTTCGCCCTCGAAGCGCTTGACGGACTGGGCGGAATCAGCGCCGCCCGCGGCGACCTCGAGGCAGAACTTGCGGCGGTGACGGAGGCAATTGAACTTGCGGCACGGTCGGAAGACCTCGCAGGCCGGCTCTGGCATCGAGCGCTGGTCTACGCGTCCTTGGATCGGCTTAGCGAGGCCCGGGCCGACCTAGAGCGTGCGCTGGCCGCCGTTCCCGCCCAATCGCAGCGTGCCGCCGGGCGTCAGATTCGCCATCGCCTCGATGCGCTCGATGCGGCGCACTCTGGCGCGCGGTCCGCTCGCCTCACTGCCTTCCCAACGATCGTCCAAAAGTGGAACTACTGCGGCCCCGCCGTGATCGAACTGTGCCTGCGGTACGCCGGAATCGAGATGACGCAAGAGCTGATCGCCGAGGCCGTCAAGCGCGGGGACGGCACTCCCACCTATGCCATCGTCGACTTCCTGCGTGAACAAGGCTTTGAGGTGAGAAGGGTTGAAGCAACGGCAGACGGGCTTCGCGCTGCAATCGACGCCGGAGTGCCCGTGATCGTGGAGAGTGTGGGCTCCAATTCAAGTCACGTCAGCGTCGCTATCGGCTACGACGATCGGCTCGGCGTCCTCATCGTTGCGGATCCGATGACGCACGTGCCCACACGCGAAGGTCTCGAGTTACGCGGCAAACAGGCGAACACCCTCCGATACGGCGGTATCGCAGTGCTGGGGCGAGCGGCAGAAGTCACGGACGCGACGCGGCATGCTCTGGACGCGGCGGGGCTTGTCGAGAGCACGGCGATCACTCGTTTCGACGAGATCGGTCGCCGATGGGCCGAATCAAGCGATGACTTTGCTCGTTTCTCGCCCGCAGAAGCGGCGGGAATCGCACTCGAAGTGTTGGAGGCGGAGCCCAACTACAACGAGGCGGCTCGGTCATACGTTCAATCCCTGTCCAACGCGATAGCGGATGAAGAGTCGAGCGATGCGGCGAACGCCGCGCTCGTCAGCGCGCGGTCGCGATTCCCTACGGACGCAGTGATCGCGGGCCTTGCTGCCGCGTGGTATCGATTCGCGGGTGAACCAGAGTTCTCGATAGGCGAGGCCATGGCATCCGTGGCACTGGATCCGGGGGCGGCAGAGCCGCGTCGTCTTGCTGGGTTCCACCTTGCGAATATGGGCGAGCGCGCGGCCGCGTACGAGCAGGCTAGCGCCGGGTTCGTGCGCGCGGCCCACGAGCCATTTCATTCCGCCCTCCTAGCCGATCTCGCCACCACGGAACTGATGGCCCGCGCCCAAGAATCCGGTGCACTTGGGGCGTTTGGCACAGCGTTCCTGGCGGACCAAGGCACTCTGGACGGCTCGGATTGGAACATTTCCGACGAGCTCTTGAGGCCGCTGGCGCACTCGCTGGTGACCCAAGCAATGCTTATGTCGCAAAGCGATGTGAAGGTCGAGGTCGCGGCCGGCGACCTCGCAATGTTTGAGCGAGACCGTCATGGAGCCCGCGAGCACTTCAAGCGAGCCGCCGAGCTTGAAGATCAATGGTTCGTACCCAAACTCCGGCTCGCCTACGCTTCAGCGCACGACGAGCCAGAGGCCGCGCGTGCGCTTGCGCGACAGTTGCTCGACTGGCCGTACATGCCGCCCGCCGGATGGACTGCGCTTGTCTGTCTTGCGATCCAGCTTGACGATGTGGAACTCGCGGAGCGAGCCATTGCACGCACCCTCGATGTGGTCCTCGACCCCTCCACGGCGCTTCGCGCGTATTACGACGGGGTGAAAGCGAAAACTCACTCCGACCTTGCAGCTGCGCGCGCAGTGAGCGACCTTGCGAAGGCTCGCCCCCAAGACGACGACGTGCTCAACTCCGTGGCCGGCATCCTGGGGCGCCTTCCGGGCAAGGGACACGCAATCGAACTGCTCCGGGAACGCGTTGAACTGGTACCTGAGGATGTGCGATCCCGGCACCACCTTGCTGCGTTGCTCTCGACGACGCCTGGCTCAGTGCCGGAGGCGATCGACAACCTGGACGAGGCCTGGGAGCTCGCTCCGGAGGCGGTGGTGGTGGTGGTCGCCCTCGGGTGGATATTGCTCGATACCGATCCAACGCGCGCGAATGCAGTCGCTGCCAACATTGGCTACGGCTCGGTCCTTGCCGCGGAGTTCCAACGCCACGTGGCACGACGGGCGTGGGACGCAACCGCGGTCACGCGCGCCACTGAGGCCCTTGAGCGCATGTGTGGTTCGGAATTTGACGCGAGCGTCGCCATCGCGCTAGAACACATCGCATGTGGGCGTGTTGACCTAGCCGCGCGGACGGAGATCGTGGGTGAGCCGCGTGACGCCAATCGTGATGCGGTGCTGCCCTGGGCTCGCGCGCTGAGCCAGACCGGGCGCAGTGCGCGCGTTGTCGACTACGTCGCACAGCACCCAAACCTCATCAATGAGTACGACATCGCCTTGATTGTCGCGTTCGCCGGACACGGGGCCCATCCGGAACTGGTGGCACGGGCCGCGCGGCACTGCGCCGGGGTCACCGCTGATGCGGGCCTTGCCCGCGTCCTCACCGTGGCAGCGTTGTGCGCAGAGGGTGCGTGGGAGGACGCTGTGCGGGCCGCGGGTGACGATCCAAGCGCTCTCGCGCACTGCGCCGGTTGCGCCGCACATGCCGACCTCGAGTTCGCCACCGCACAGCGCGCATACGAGTTGGCGCCAGAGGACCTCGCGGTCGCGAGCGCCTGGCACGCTGCGCTTCTGAGCACTGGGCGCCTTGAGCAAGCGCGAGACACCGCCCGCGTGCTCACCGAACTCTTCCCGTACGAACACCAGGGATCCGAGTGCACCGCTGAGTGCGAGGCTCTCTACGGCGACGTCGACGCGGCTATCGAGACGTCACGTATTGCCGTCGCGCAGGATCCGCTGGGCGTACGGGCTCTCGCGTCGGCGGCAGTTGCGCACGCCGTGAAGGGCGATTGGGAAGGCGCCGCAGGCTACGCGGGCCGGCTAGATGGGGTTCGCCAGTCACGAGCCGGCCAGCCAGAACTCGCACCCGTGCGGCTGGTGAGTGCGGCGCTCGCGAGCGATCGCGTGGCGTTCGAGGCGACGCTGAGCGACTTCGCGACCCGAGCCCGCGCGTACCCGCTTGAACGGGTGGTCGAGGCTTGCGAGCAACGCCTCGCGCAGCCGTCCGACGTCTAGAAGTACGCAGCGCCCTGGCGCGCAACAACGGCGTGAGCGCAGCAGCTTCGCCGCGCCCACGCCGTAAGGATCAGTCGCGAATGGGCTCGCCTGCCGGGTCAACGACCCACCACACGCCGCCGACCGCCTGGCCAGTGGTGTCTCCTGCGGCAGCGTCGCCCGCGTAGTAGTACAGCGGCCAGCCGTTCAGCGCGAGCTGCGGGTTGCCGTCCGTCCCGGTGATCGTGGTGACCTCGCCGGTGACGCCTTCCAGAGCGAGGGCCTCGTCGCCACCTGGCACGGCGGGCCACATCCCGAGGCAGCCCGCGTCGCACGACGATGCGCCGGAGCCCTGGGTGTCGGAATCGAACTGATAGACAACCATGCCGTCGCCGTCAGTGACGATGGTGCCGAGGTCCGTTTCAAGCGTGGCAAGCGAGACGCCCGACGCTGTCGTTGAGTCAGGTTCAGCAGCTGGGCTTTCCTCACTGCCCGACGTCGTGGCTGGCTCAGACGTCTCGGTTGCGTAAGGGTCGTTGGCGGGGGCGCTCGGGTCGCCGTAGTTGGTGGTGCAGGCCGAGAGCAGCAAGGCGCTAGCCGCGACCAAAACGGTGAGTGTGATTCGTGACTTCATGACGCTTCCCTTCGTTTGTGTACGTCATGAATGACACGAGATGGAAGCGCAAATGGTTCAAGCCACGGGTGCCTCAAGCAGAACTTCGCCCGTTGCCGAGCGCAGCTCCACCGTCTGAATCTGCCCCAAGGTGAGCGCGGTCCCAGCGTCGAGCGTGACCGTGTCGCCCGGCATCGCGGTCCACGATGCGACCTGCTCGGTCTCGCCCGCGGCATCGGTCACGACGAGCGTGTACGTGGTAGCTGTGGCGCCTCCCGGGTACGGGGAGCTGGGCGCCGCTGCGGGGTAGGTGCACGTCATCGAGATCGACGTGCCCCACGCGGCATTGTCAAAGGACACGCTTGCGGTGAGCGGCGTCGCTGCAACGGGAGCGAGCGCGACTACTGCCGCGGGTTCAGGAATGGTGTCCTGTTGCACGACCGCCGGGATGGCAATACCCAAGGCGAGCACAGCGGCGGTGCCGACTGCCGCGAAGGCGATGCGGCGTCGGGCAGTGCGCTGGCGCTTTGCCTCCCTAGCTGCCACCAAGTCAACAAGGTTTGAGGGAGGGCCAGCCACAGCGTCGGGCTCTTCAAAAAAGGGCTGCGCGCGGGTGAGGAGGCCGGGGATGGGGGCGAGCTCCGAGACGGCGGCGCGGCAGCGCTCGCAGGTCTCGAGGTGGGACTCGAACGCGCGGCGATCCGCGGGGGTGAGGGCGCCAAGGACATAGGCGGCATCCCATTCGGCGAACTCTTCGTGACTAGTCACCGGGTCACTCCCTTCTCTTGTAGTGCGAGGCGCAGGGCGCGCAGGCCGTAGTGCAGGCGGGACTTGACGGTGCCCTCCGCGATGCCGAGTTGGGCGGCGGTCTCCGTGGTGGAGCGGCCGCCAAAGTAGGCGTGGACAATGACCGCGCGATGGTCCTCGCTGAGGGTGGCGAGGGCCTCGGCGACGAGGAGGTTGTCGAAGAGAGACGTGGTCTCGTCAGGGACTTCGCGCTCGGGGACCGTGTCGCGGGAGGTCTCGTGGCGGCGGCGGGCGCTGCGGGCCTCGTCGATCACGATGTTGCGCGCCACGGTGATGAGCCAGCCGCGCGTAGCCGCGGGGTCCTCCTCCAAAAGGTGAGGCGTGCGCCAGGCGCGGAGGAGGGTCTCCTGAACAACGTCGTCGGCCTGGGAGGCGCTGCCGGTGAGGTGCGCGGCGTAGCGCCAGATCGCCGCGGCGTGCTGATCATGCAGCTCGCGCAGCGCTTGGGCCTTGTCAACAGGCATGGGCTCCCCAAAGTCTCTTTGGTGAGGACACGAGGTAAGTGGGAGTTTGGTTCAATCCTTGCGCTTTGACGTGTCGAGCGCCACGACTCGGACGTCTGTGTGATTGAAATCGTCGCCAACGAAGAGCAGTGGTTCGTCGCGGGCGATCGCCAGTGCGTAGCTAAAGCAGTCGCCTAGGTTGAGGTTGGCGCGGTGACCACTGCCGCGTCCGAACAAGCGGTAGGCCTCTGATGCGATGCGGGCTTGTTCGGCGTCGAACGCAATCACTTCAACACGCGCCTGCTCGAGGATCCGATCCGCTCGGCGCGCATCTTGGGCGTCGAGGCTGCGCGCGAGCACCGCCGAAAGCTCCACCCGCGTTGCCGCGGACATTGAACACTGAACAGCGTCGACGAGCGCTCGCGCGAGTTGACCGCGCGCGGGCTCATCCCGAACGATCGCGATGACCGCTGACGTGTCAAGGATCATCGGTAGAGGCCCTGCTGGTCGTAGAGATCGGCCTGGGCGGTCGTGAGAGCCTCGCGCTGACTGTCTGTCATGTTCGCCTGGATCTCGTTGACCAGGCGATGGATTTCAGCGAGGCGACTCGCCCTATCCGCTTCATCTGCGGATTGTGCGTCCTTGAGTTGGGCGAGCCTCGCGCCGATCGCTTCTTCGATTGCACTCGTCATGTTCTGCCCGGTGGCAGCGGCGAGTTCACGGATCAGCGCCACCGTCCGCTCGTTCTTGATGTTGAGAGCCATGGTAGAAGTCTACCGTGATTGGGGTAGAAAGGTAGAGCACGCCACCGTCCGTGCTCCGGGCCGCTCACTCCGCAATGATTGGCCCATGACCACGCACGTGCTCGCGATTGATCAGGGGACAACGTCAACGCGAGCGATGGTGTTTGACCGCCAGGGTCTGGTCGTGGCGACCGCTCAGCGTGAGCATGCGCAGCACACGCCGCAGCCTGGGTGGGTTGAGCACGATCCCATTGAGATCTGGGACAACGTGCGCAACGTGGTTGGGCAGGCGTTGTCAGCGGCGAGCCTCACGGATCGCAACCTCGCCGCGGTGGGGATCACCAACCAGCGCGAGACCACGGTGGTGTGGGATCGCGAGACGGGGGAGCCCGTGTATCCCGCGATCGTGTGGCAAGACACGCGGTCGCAAGCACTTGTTGATGGCGTGGCAGCGTCCGTTGGTGAGGCCGCGATTCGGTCGGCGACCGGTTTGCCCCTTGCCACTTACTTCTCCGCCACCAAGCTCGCGTGGATCCTCCAGAACGTTGAAGGGGCCCGTGAGCGAGCGTCGGCCGGGCAGTTGCTTTTTGGCACCATCGACACGTGGCTGGTGTGGAACCTGACGGGTGGCGTTCGCGGCGGGATCCATGTCACGGACGTGACGAATGCGTCGCGCACCTTGCTTATGGATCTTGAGACGCTCGACTGGAGCGACTCGCTGCTTGAGGTGTTTGGCGTGCCGCGGGCGATGCTGCCGCGCATTCGCGCGTCCTCGGAGGTCTATGGCGTCGCGAGCTCGCGGTCGCAACTCGATGGCGTGCCGATTGCGGGCATCCTCGGCGACCAGCAGGCCGCGACGTTTGGGCAGGCGGCGTTCGATGCCGGTGACACCAAGGCGACGTACGGCACCGGTAACTTCTTGCTGGTTTCAACGGGGGAGCGGATGGTGCGGTCGGCACATGGGCTGATTACGACCGTTGGCTACCAACTGGGTTCCGGGCCCGCGCACTACGCGCTTGAGGGGTCCGTGGCCGTCACCGGATCGCTCGTGCAATGGATCCGCGACAACCTTGGGTTGATTGGCTCGGCAGAAGAGGTTGAGGCGCTCGCGGCCTCGGTGCCAGACAATGGCGGGGTTTTCATCGTGCCCGCATTCTCTGGCCTCTTTGCCCCGTACTGGCGGCCCGACGCTAGGGGAGCGGTCTTTGGCCTCACCCATTACGCGGGTAGGGGGCACCTGGCTAGGGCCGTTCTGGAGGCGACGGCTTTTCAGACCGTTGACGTGCTCCGTGCCGCGGAGGCGGACCTTGGCGCGCCGCTTGGGTCTCTGCGGGTCGATGGCGGGATGACGGCGAACGCGTTGCTGATGCAGTTCCAGGCTGACTTGTTGGGAATTGACGTTGTGCGGCCGCAGGTGCCGGAGACCACGTCGCTTGGCGCGGCATATGTTGCGGGGCTGGCCGTTGGGTACTGGTCGTCGTTGGATGAGCTGCGAGTCAACTGGCGCGAGGGCGCGCGGTGGGCGCCCGCTCTTGATCGTGACGAGGCCGCGGGGCTGATGAACACCTGGCACAAGGCTGTTACCAGGACTTTTGACTGGGTGGACGACGACTCAAGGTGAGGTGCGCGCCGGGCTGCTACAGCGTCGGGCAGGCAGGGAACTGCGGTGGTTTGAGTATTTTAGGAATCCTTAAAATGCGCGAACGACAGCAGTTGCGCAGGGGCGTGCGCGGTCGCGCGAACGCGGTCCCTCGCCGGCGATGAGCAGCCAGCACCCGGCTACGATCGCCAACATGACCATCCCCTGGCTGCCGCCCGCGTTTGTCCACCCACTCAAGGTTGAGGTGACACCTGACGTGCACCTGCGGCCCATCAGCCCGGATGACACCGAGATCGACATGCCCGCCGTCATGGACAACCAGCAGATGCTGTGGGACAAGTACGGCGAGGAGTGGGGCTGGCCGCCCACCGACATGACCGCGGAGGAAGACCGCAAGGACCTCGCGCGCCATGCCGACGAGATGGTCACCCACGAGTCCTTCAACTACGCGATTCTGCCCACGGATGAGAGCCGTCTGCTGGGTTGCATCTACATCGATCCCGTGGAGGACGGCGCGGAGCTCGCCGAGCCGGCCGCGGACGTGTCGTGGTGGGTCGTGCCTGGGGCGCCCGCGGGGCTCGCGGAGGCGCTCGTTGACTTTGTGCCCGCGTGGCTTGCGCGCGACTGGCCGTTCCAGAGCGTTAGGTACCCGTTCGGGGAACTGGGCTGAGGCGTCGGGCCGTAACAGTGACGCACCCTACGGCGTCGTCACTATCTCGCGATGTACTCGCGGTAGGCGGCTTCCCAGTCTTCTTCAGTCACGGGGTAGAGCTCGTCGCTGCGTGGGATTAGGGCTAGGCGAGGGAGCAAAGTGGGCCCCCAATTGAACATGCCGCCTTTCCAATGGCGCCTTATTTTTCTGCCCTCCCGCGTGAGCGAAATGCGATCACCTTCGCATTCGAGCAGGCCCGCTGCCCGCAGAGCGCCGACTGCGGACGAGATCTCATCGCGAGTGGGGATCGCATGACTGATCGCGTCCGCCGCGCCGATGAGATGCGTGAGACGCTGACCGCGGCCAGTCTCCGTCGCCGCGAGAATCCACGCGTCGGCGCTAGTCCACTCGGATTGGACCTGGCTATCGCTCACTCGGTCAGCCTACGTCGCTCGACGTCGGGCCGTCTTGCGCGACCCGGCGGGCGGCAACTGACGGCTGAAATGTTGCCCTAGGCGCCAATAGGACTTTAGGCCCAGAAGCGCGAGGGATTCCCACAATACGATTGCAACTTCCGCCAACGCATTGAACAGCGCGTTTAGGCCGGAATCATCTTCACACATTGTGCATTCGTTAGCGCGCCTGTTTCTTGAAAATAGGCGCCTTAGAAACATGGAAACAGGGGTTACGACCAATGAACACGCAAGCGCCCGCGGGCTGGTACCCGCAACCTGATGGCACCCAGCGGTACTGGGATGGAGCCGCCTGGACCGAGCACGTGGAGCCGGCGACGGCCACCGTGCCTGTGGCCGTGCCCGCACCGGGCCCGGTGCCGGAGTTCGCTGCGGTGTCCACGGACACCCGTCCGTTGTGGAAGAAGAAGCGCATCATCGTTCCGGGCGCTGTGGTGGTGGGTATTTTGGCGATCTCTGCAATGACCGCAGCAGCCTCCGATGGCACTCCTGAGGCGGAGCCAACGGCGGCCGCCACCGCAGCCCCCACCACGGCAGCCACCGCCGAAGCGACCGCGGACGGAACGTTCGTGATGCCGGGGCTCGTTGGTCAGAACCTGCAAGACGCGCAGGACTCGCTGCAGGCGCTGGGTTCGTACTTCCTTGACCAGACAGACGCATCCGGTGATGGCCGCATGCAGGTGGACGACGACAACTGGCAGGTCTGCACGCAAGAGCCCGCTGCCGGCACCGAGGTGCCGCTCGACGCGACGGTGGTGCTCGGCTCGGTCAAGCTCGATGAGAGGTGCCCGGGCGGCGGCGCGACCGCGGAAGAGCCCGCGGCTGAGGCGCCGGAAGATTCCGACACGAGCGGCCTCACCAACGAGCAGCAGGAAGCGCTCGAGGCAGCGCAGAACTACCTGTCATACAGCGCCTTCTCCAAGAAGGGCCTTGGCGACCAGCTGGAGTTCGAAGGCTTCAGCACCGCCGACGCGGATGCGGCAATTGCCGTGCTCGTTGTCGACTGGAACGAACAGGCCGCCAACAAGGCGCAGGAATACCTCGACGTGATGGCCTTCTCCAAGTCCGGCCTTGTTGGCCAGCTGAAGTTCGATGGCTTCACCTCCAAGGAGGCCGCGGCAGGTGTCAAGGCCGTGGGTGCGGACTGGAACGAGCAGGCTGCCAAGAAGGCGCAGGAGTACCTCGACGTGATGTCGTTCTCCAAGTCGGGACTCATCGACCAGCTTGAGTTCGACGGCTTCACGTCTAAGGAAGCCGCTTACGGCGCGAAGGCGGCTGGCCTGTAGGTCTGCACGCCGCTCACGGTGGGCCCGGAGTTGTCGTCAAGTGGCGGCGCTCCGGGCCCACGTGCGTGCAGGGCTGGTCAACGTTGCTAACGTCTGCGCATGGGACTACTCGACCGCTTCCGCAAAGAACGCCCGATGACCGAGGCCGAACTCAACGAACGCTCCAAGGTTGACGGCATCAAATACCTTGATCTGCAGGTGGTCGGTTCGCTCATGGACCACGGCGCTGACCTGCAAGCGCCCCGCGAGGTCATTTTCTACTTGTATTTGCCCGACGCTGCCTCGGCAGAGCGCGCGGCGGTGCCTTTGCGCGCGGCAGGGTTGGACGTGGACTTGCCAGGCCCTAACGAGGAGTACCACGCGGAAAACCCCGAGTTGCCGCGCCATTGGCCGATCATCGCCACGTCCCAAGACCGCGCGTTGATCCCAGACTTCCTGCGCGAGACCACCGACCTGTGCGCCGCCGTCGCCGCCGAACACGGCGGCGAGTACGACGGCTGGGAAGCCGGGCTCAACCCCCAAGAGGTTGGGCAGGCGTAACGCTGCGGGCGGCCGGGTAGCCGGCCGCTGCTCCGCGCGTCGGATGCGCCACACTGACTACGTCTTCGCGCTCCGCACTTGGTAGTTTCACGAGTACACATGAGGGTGCGAGCCAGCCTGAGGGGACATGACCTACTACGAGAGCGACAGCCTGCCGCGGGCGCCTCGTATGCCCGACCCCGGTTGGCTCCCGGACCCAGCACGAACAGATCTTGAGCGGTACTGGGACGGCCTGAGCTGGACGCCGCGCACCAGGGACCGCGTCACCAAACTGGAGCGCATACCCATGGCGCCGGTGGCGCCCGCGCGGCCACAGCGTCGGGCAGGGGGCAGGCGTCTTGGCGGGCTTGTCGCCATCATGGTTTTGCTTGCCGCGGTGTATTGGGCGGTGGGCAGGGAGGGCATGTTGCCGGCGGGCGCGCCCCTGGCCGACGACCTGGTTCAGCACCAGCCCGCGGCACCTGAGGTGCCGTACCCCACTTTTGGCTCCACGGACTTTGTGAAGTACCTCGCGGCGTCGATGATTGCGCAAGAAGAGTCGATCGACATCACCTATTGGACGCAGGTTGCCGGGCTCACGCTTCCCGCCGTTACCGACGCAATGCACGAGGTTCTGACTCAGAACCCCTACGTCTTTGCGAATGCGTGGGCTTACTCGATAGGCACCGGAGCGAGCAGCGTTTCACCGGACTATACGTACGCCGCGGACGTTGCCGAGGGCAGGCGCGTAGCGACTCAAGCGGCGGTCGCCGCGGGGCTGGACTCGCTCGGCGTGACGGCGGACACGCCTGCCGACGAGGCGGCGCGCGCCATTCACGACTACATCGCCGATGCCGCCACCTACGACTTTGTCGCTTACGAAGAGATCCAAGGGGATCCAGAGGCGTCGTCTGCGCGAATCAACCAGTCTCAGGAGGCGTACGGGATCTTGGTGGCCGGCACCGCGGTGTGCAACGGCTATGCGCAGGCGTTCCAGGCGATGGCGGATGCCGTTGGGCTGGAAACGGTGATCGTGACGGGCGAGGCGTCCAGCGGGGTGACGACCGGCGGCCACGCGTGGAACAGGGTGCTCGTCGATGGTGAGTGGAAGACCGTTGACGTGACGTGGGACGACCGCGACGACGTAGGCGATACCAGCCACGACTTCTTCTTGATCGACAACAATGCCGAGGTGCTGGAGACGCGCACGGCCGATCTTGACTGGGCCGTTGACGAGAGCTTGGGGTTGTTTGGTCGGGGTGTTGGCTGAGGGCTTGCGGCGTTAGGCAGCGCAAAGCGTTCCAGGTCACCGACTCTTGAGGGTCTGCAGAGTGCGCGCGCCGATGGGTGCCCCATCAAGCGATGGATCGGTGTACTCCAGCAGGTCGAGGAACACTTCGGTGGTGACTTGTGCGGAGTCGAGGCGCGCAGTCACTTTTTCGCGATGAGCGCCTCGAGGCGCTCCATGAGCCGCGGAATGTCCTCGCTCACGGTTATCGCGACTAGGTCGGGGTCGACGGTGTCGTACGCGTGAGCAATGCGGTTCCGCATGGCTCTCATGTCGCGCCACACGTCACCTACGAGCGTGTCGCGTGTTTCCGGCGAGAGAGCGTTCAGCGCTTCGATGGCTGCGATGATCCGCATGGAGATCGCATCGATCGTGACTTGATCCGTGAGGTCCCGTTGACCGTGGGCGAGAGCGATCGTGAAGTGGTACTTCGCCGTGGAGAGGTTGTGTTGCTCGTTGCGGGTCACAGTGGCACTGCCGTACTGAGGATTTCGTCCTTGATGTCTGGGCGGAGCGAAGCTGCTCGCACCAGGTCCACTCTGGCGCCGAGAATGTCCGCGAGTCGGTTCTCAAGCGCAGATATTTGCATCAGGCTCATCGGTGTCTCGAGATCCACAAGCAGGTCAATGTCTGAGTCTGCGTCATCCTCACCGCGAGCGACGGAGCCAAACACCCGGACGTTCCCGCCGCCTGACCGGCCGAGTTCGCGCCGAACGTCGCCAGCACGCTCGCGTAGCCGCAAGCTCAGCGGCGAGGTGCCATGAAAACGGAGAAGGCGGTTCACCTCTGGTTGGCTGCGACCGACCTCGTTGGCAATCTGGGTTTGGGTCATGCCTGCTCGCGCGGCGTCTCGGATGCCGCGCACCAGTTCGGCGCGAGCGGCCGCTACGGTCGCATCGGTGCGCTTCGCGAGGTTTGCCAGGGACTCGGTCATGCCGCAACTATAGCAAGTGCTATACCTCTGCGGCTGAGGGTGTGGAGGAACTGCGCCGCCGGTCGTCGTTGCCGACGGCGCGGGAGCGCCGTACTAGTCGCCCTTCACGTTGACGAGCTGGTGCAGCGTGTGCCGGATCTCCACCAGGTCTGACGCATCCGCCATGACCTGGTCGATGTCCTTGTACGCCGCAGGGATCTCGTCGATGAAGGCCGCGGAGTCCCGGTACTCGATGCCCACCATCGACGCCCTCAGGTCGTCAATAGTGAACGAGGCCCGAGCCCGAGTCCGCGAGTACTCCCGGCCCGCGCCGTGCGGGGACGAGTTCAGCGCGAGCGCGTTGCCCAGTCCCAGCACCACGTAGCTCGCAGTACCCATCGACCCCGGAATGAGGCCCCATTCGCCCTCCCGAGCGGAGATGGCGCCCTTCCGAGACAGCCACACGTCCTTGCCCCAGTGCTTCTCGCTCTGCGTGAAGTTGTGGTGGCAGTTGATCCGTGTGGCCTCGTCCACGACGACCGGAGAACCAGTGGCCAAAGACATCCACCGCTCGAACTGGTCGACGACCCTGTCCATCATCTCCTCCCGGTTTGCCAGGGCGAACGCCTGTGCCCAGTTGAGGTCGGCGATGTACTCGTCGAACTCAGCCGTGCCCTCTACGAGGTAGGCGAGGTCCTTGTCCGGCAGCGAGATCCAGTACCGGCTCATCACCGTGTGGGCCACGGCGATGTGGTAGCCGGCAAGCCGGTTTCCCACGCCCCGCGACCCGGAGTGCAGGAAGAACCAGATCCGGTCAAGCTCGTCAGCGCTCACCTCAATGAAGTGGTTGCCAGAGCCGAGCGAACCGAGCTGGAGTGGCCACGAGCCACTGAGCTTGTTGATCCGTGCCAGCTGCTCCGGAGTTGTCGCCGCCTCCAACGCGGCAACCCGCTCCGCCGCACTGTCGCGCAGCTTCCGGTTCCGTCCGCCAGCGCTCAAGGGGATGGCCCGCTCGATCTGCTCCCGCAGCTCGGCGAGGTTCTTTCCCTCGAGGTCGGCCTTCGTGAACTGGGTCTGCACCGCGATCATGCCGCACCCGATGTCCACTCCAACGGCCGCCGGAATGATGGCGCTCAAGGTGGGGATTACCGACCCGACCGTGGCGCCCTTACCCAAGTGGGCGTCGGGCATCAGGGCAAGGTGGGGGTAGATGAACGGCATGGACGAGGTGGTGATCGCCTGCTCCTTGGTCTGGGG